>Ga0157372_10005759_pt1 | contig 13204 bp, 19 predicted proteins | sample C55metaG_FD_115307 | JGI IMG/M metagenome (GOLD analysis project Ga0157372, IMG submission 115307) | Corn rhizosphere microbial communities from Kellogg Biological Station, Michigan, USA - C5-5 metaG | ecosystem: Host-associated > Plants > Roots > Rhizosphere > Soil | place: USA: Michigan... | reverse complement strand
TCGCGCGCGAACCCGCGTGCCGGCGCCCGCTTCAATCGCCTTCCCTGACGCATCGACAACCCGAAGAGAACCATGAGACTCGCCACCTACTCCCCGCTGCCTTCCGGCAAGCCGCGCCCCGGCCTCGTGATCGAGGGCCAGCGCATCATCGACATTCCCGCCGCGCTCGGCGCGGACGCGGACACGAACACGATGCTCGGCATCATCCAGGCCGGTCCCGCGATGCTGGAGCGCCTGCGCAACCTCGAGAAGAACCCGCCCGCCTCGATGGCGAAGCTCGCGGACGTGAAGCTGCATGCGCCGATCCCTCGGCCCGCGAAGAACGTGTTCTGCGTCGGCTGGAACTACCTGGAGCACTTCGACGAGGGCGCCAGGAAGCTGCAGGACAACCGCGAGCTGCCGAAGTGGCCCGTGTTCTTCAGCAAGGCGACGACCGCGGTGAACGGCCCCTTCGACCCGGTGCCTTTCGAGGCGAAGGTCTCGACGTCGCTCGACTGGGAAGTCGAGCTCGGCATGATCATCGGGACCACGGGCAAGAACATCGGCGAGGGCGACGCGATGCGCCACGTGTTCGGCTACACCGTGATCAACGACGTCTCGTGGCGCGACCTGCAGCGCCGCCACGGCGGGCAGTGGCACAAGGGAAAGAGCCTCGACGGCACCTGCCCCATGGGCCCGTGGATCGTGACGGCCGATTCGATCGACCCGAACAACCTGCGCGTCACGTGCCGCGTGAATGGCGTCACCAAGCAGGATTCCAACACGAAGCACCTCTACTTCAAGCTGCCGCGCCTCATCGCCGAGCTCTCCGCCGGCATGACGCTCGAGGCGGGCGACGTCATCTCCACGGGCACTCCCGAAGGCGTGGGCTTCGCGCGCAACCCCCCGGAGTTCCTCAAGCCCGGCGACCTGCTCGAAACCGAGATCGAGGGCATCGGCGTGCTGCGCAATCCCATCGCCTGATGTGACTTTTCCGGGTGACAGCCCGGCGTGGCCTTGCTAGAGTCCCGCCCGAAGGGAGACACCTTTCGGATGGTCAGCAAGATCGAGCCGGGCCGCACCGTCCTCGACCGCATCGGGGTGTACCGCCATTTCATGCGGCTCGCGCCGTTGCGCCCGAGCTACCACGGCAAGTTCGCGCTCGCCGCGGCCGTCGGCATGCTGGTGCCCCTCGCGATCTTCGTGGTCTACCTGCTCGCCACGCGCACCGACTTCTCGGGCATCTTGCCCGTGCTCGCGGCGCTCGTGCTCGCGTGCTTCATGGGATTCCTCGGCACGCTCTGGGCGCTGCGCGAGCTGCTCGTGCCCATCGACCTCACCGCCGAGGCGCTGCGCGCCTACATCGAAAGCCGCAAGTTGCCGGACCTGCCGGTGAGCTTCCCGGACCGCGCGGGAAAGCTCATGGAGGGCACGCAGTACACCCTCACGCAGCTGCACGAGACCATCACGCGGCTCGAGCGTGCCTCCGACATCGACGACCTCACCGGCGTGTACAACCGCCGCGCGGGCGAGAAGCGCCTGTCCGAGGAAGTGGCCCGCGCGGAGCGTGACCTCCAGGCCTTCCAGCTCGCGTTCCTCGACATCAACGACTTCAAGACGATCAACGACGAGTACGGCCACACCGCGGGCGACGCCGCCATCTCGCACGTCGCGGCGCTGCTGCAGCTGAACGTCCGGCGCGGCGACTGGGTCGCGCGCTGGGGCGGCGACGAGTTCGTGGTCGGCCTGCACCGCAACCGCGCGCTGAAGATGGTGATGGGCCGCATCGTGAAGGCGATCGCGTCGAGCCCGTGCGAGATCGGCCCCGGCGAGGAGATCCCGGTGCACGTGAGCTGCGGCGTCGCGGAATACCGCTTCGGCACCGGCGCCGACGGCGTGCTGGCCGATGCCGACCGCGCGATGTACGCGGCGAAGGAGCTCGCGCGCCTCTCGCGCGAATCGCACGTCTGCTATCGCACCGAGCTCGACATGCCGCGCGAGGCGAAGCCCGACCCGGTGAGCGCCGACTGAAAATTCGCACCGCCGCCTGGATCATCGCTCTCGTCACCCTCGTGGGCTTTTCGCTCCACGAGGCGCGCGAGGACTTTCCGTACCAGTACGCCTTCGACCTTTATCATCCGTGGGCGATCGCGCTCGCGCGCGGCGAGGCGCAGGCGCCGGCCAATCCTTATACACAGACGCCGGCCTACGGGGCATTCGCCGGCGGCGTCGCCGAGCGTTCCACCAGCCGCTCGTTGCAGGCGGCGGGACGCTTCTGGCAGGGCCGCAACGCGCAGACGCGGTTCGAACCCACCGGGACGCCGCTCTACTACGCCGCGCTCTCGCTGCTGCCGTCGGATTTCGACCGTGCCCATGAGGTGATGGCGCTGCTGCAGTTCGCGGCCCTCGCCGCGGCCGTGGTGATCCTCGGCCGCCTGCGGCGCTGGTCGTGGCTCGCCTGCCTGTGCGCCGCGGCCTTCGCCTGGGCCGCGTTCAATCCGTTCACGCAGGACGTGAAGTTCGCCAACGCGGCGTCGCTGCAGACCGCGTGCGTAGCGGCGCTGGTCGCCGCCGCGGCGCGCCGCGCGTGGGCGACGAGCCGCTTGGCGGATCTCGTCTATCTCGCCGCGCTCGCATTGCTCGCCCTCTTCAAGCCGAATACCGGGCTCATCGCAGCATGCCTCGCGATGCACTACGCGTATGCGCGCGGTCCGTGGGCGTTCCTGCGCGGTGCGGCGATCGCGATCGCGACGTCGGCGATGGCGGTGGCGCTCTCGTCCTGGGTCTTCCACGACGCTGTCATCTGGCTCGACTGGTACCGCTACGTGAACGGCGCCAACGGCGGCACGCTGCTCTATCCGGCCGCCGACGGCAATCTCTCGCTCGTGAAGATGCTCTCCGAACGCGCCCCGCTCCACGGCGTGACGTTCTACTCGGCGATGGCCGCCGCCGTCTTCGCGCTCATCATGTACATCGGCCTGACCGCGATGGGACGTGAATCGTCGCGGCTGCGCCCCGGAATCCGCGCGCTGCTCGACGATCCGTGGCTCCTCGCGAGCGCCGGTGTGCTCGCGACCTTCCTCGTGGCGCCGCTCGTGTGGCCGCACTACTGGGTGCTGCTCGTCGTGCCGCTCATGCGCTTTGCCGGATGGCAGGGCCGGTGGGATGCGTCGAGCGTCCTCTCGATCCTGGCGCTGGCCGCGCTCTCGCGCTGGCCGCTGCAGTGGCTGGTCGAGAACGCGCCGGCGGCGATCTACGTCTTCATGCTCTTCTCGTGGATGCCGCTGCTGCCCGCGCTCGCGATGCAGCTCGCCCGCGCTCAGCGCGCGTTCCGCGGCAGCCCGTCGGCGATCTCGTAGTAGTCGCCCTTCTCCGAGACGAAGATGTGCATCTCGAGGTGCGTCGCGGTGGCGCCGTCGAAGGCGCCCATCGCGAGGCCGATCCAGTCGCGATGGAGCGGATCGAAGAAGAGCGTCGAGCCGCACACGGAGCAGAAGCCGCGCCGCACCTTCTCCGACGATCGATACCAGGTGACCTTGTCCATGCCGTGGAGCGTGACGCGGTCGCGCGGGATGTCGGTCGAGGCGAAGAAGTGACCCGACGTCTTGCGGCACTGGACGCAATGGCACGCGTCTGGCGGCTTCAGCTCGCCCTTGACCTCGAACATGACGGCGCCGCAGAGGCAGGAACCCTTGTGCATGGCCTGTTCCTTCACGAAGAACTATGGAATCACCGGGTCGAGGTCGGGCACGTCGTAGCCGGCGCCGCGCAGCACCTTGCGCGCGTCTTCCGTCGCGGGATGATAGGGATGGAAGTGCTGCGCGAGCAGGCCCGGAAGCGGGTCCGGCACCAGCGGCCAGATTGCCCACCGGAACCCGGTGATGGGCTCGGCCGCGTGCGGATCGTAGAACTGCGTCCACTTCAAACCGGGCATCGGATCCAGGTCGAGCCGCGCCATCGCCGCGGCCAGGTAAGCGGCCCTCATGTACCAAGGCATTGCCGACCAGCGGAAAGGCCACTGCTGGCGACGCATCTCGCCGACGCGGTCGCGGATGCGGCGCTGCTTGTCCGCGTCGAGAAGGGGTGGGACATAAGCCCCGAGGTACAGGGCGACGGCGGCGAGGAAGATCTTGTCGCCGTGCCGCGCCTTCACGACCTCGGGCACCGAGATCGACACCGCCGTCCCTAGAGCAACGCTTCCTCGACCGCGAGCACGCTTTCCGCGCCGCGCGTGGCGGCTGCCGCCAGCGCCGGCGCCTGCGCCATCACGTGGTCGGCGAAGAAGCGCGCCGTGAGGATCTTCGAGCGGAGGTAGTCGCGATCGCCCTCACCCTTCGCAAGGTCGCGCGCGGCCACTTCCGCGCTGCGCGCGAGCATCCACCCGCCGCCGGCGATGCCGAAGAGCTTGAGCACGTACACGCTGCCCGCGCCCACCGCGGCCGGGTTCGACGGATAGGTCGCGGCCACCCAGCGTACGGTCTCGCGCAGGTCGCGGATCGTATCGCGGAGTGACGGCGCGATGCCGCGCACGTTCTCGTCGGGCGACTTCTCGAGCTCGGCCACGGTGCGATCCATGAGGTCCGCCCACGCGAGTGCGGTCCGGCCCTCCTCGCGTCCCATCTTGCGGCCCACGAGGTCATTGGCCTGGATGCCGGTCGTGCCTTCGTAGATGGTGGTGATCCGCGCATCGCGCAGGTGTTGCGCGGCGCCCGTCTCCTCGATGAAGCCCATGCCGCCATGCACCTGGATGCCGAGCGAGGCCACCTCGACGCCCATCTCCGTCGACCAGCCCTTGACCACGGGGATCAGCAGGTCGACGACCGCCTGGCAACGCCGCCGCTCGACTTCATCCTGCAGCTTGCGCGCGCGGTCCAGCATGGCCGAGACCCAGTACGCGAGGCCGCGCGCCGCTTCCGTCGTGGCCTTCATGGTGAGCAGCATGCGTTTCACGTCGGGGTGATGGACGATCGGCGCGGTCTTCGCGCCCTGGCTGCCGAGGGGCCTGCCCTGCATCCTCTCGCGCGACCACGCGAGCGCGCGCTGGTACGCACGCTCGGCGATCGCTACGCCTTCGAGGCCGACCGAGAGGCGCGCCGCATTCATCATGATGAACATGTACTCGAGCCCGCGGTTCGCCTCGCCCACGAGGTAGCCGAGCGCTCCATCCTTCTCGCCGTAGGCCATGACCGCGGTCGGGCTCGCGTGGATGCCGAGCTTGTGCTCGATGGACACGCACTTCACGTCGTTGCGCGCGCCGATCGAGCCGTCGGCGTTCACGAGGAGCTTGGGGACGGCGAAGAGCGAGATGCCCTTCACGCCCTCGGGCGCGCCGTCGATGCGCGCGAGCACGAGATGCACGATGTTGTCCGTGTAGTCGTGCTCGCCGTAGGTGATGAAGATCTTCTGGCCCTTGAGGCGATACGTGCCATCGGATTGCGGAGTGGCGCGCGTGCGCACGAGCGAGAGGTCGCTGCCCGCCTGCGGCTCGGTGAGGTTCATCGTGCCGGTCCACTCGCCCGAGACCATCTTCGCGAGGAACTTCTCCCGCACCGCATCGGGGCCGACATGGTCGATCGCCTCGATGGCGCCCTGCGTGAGCATGGGGCAGAGCTTGAACGCCAGGTTGGACGAGCCCCACATCTCCTCGACCGGCGTGGCGACAAGGTGCGGAAGGCCCTGCCCGCCATGGGCCGTGGGCGACATGATGTTGCCCCAGCCGGCCTGCACGTACTGGTGGTACGCCTCCTTGAACCCCTTCGGCGTCGTCACCTTGCCGTCGCTCCACTTCGCGCCCTCGCGGTCGCCGGTGGCATTGAGCGGCGAGAGAACCTCGCCCGCGAGCTTCGCCGCCTCCTCGAGGATCGCGTCGACCACGTCGTCGGTGACCTCCTCCCAACCGGGGAGCGTGTTGACCTGGTCGAGGCCGACCACGCGCTCGAGCACGAACTTCATGTCCTTCAGGGGGGCTTGGTATTCGGCCACGGCGTCCTCCGGCTTGCGCGATTCAAACGAGCGTTTGAATTCTAGCGGAATTCGCGGCCCCGGCGGCGAAACCGGGTTACGCGAGTGGGCCCGCTCGCCGATTCGCGCGCCGCTTCGCGCAGCGCCGCGAGGAAGATGTCGGCGGCAGGCGAAATCGTGCGCTTCGCGATGCGCAGGATGCCCACGCGCGCTTTCGCTGCGAGCGGATGGTCGGGCGCCATGACGGCCTCGAGCTCGTTCACCAGCGGCGGCTCATCGCCGTCTCCGACGAGGCGAAGCAGACCGTGATCGTCGACAACAAGGGCGGGGCGCCAACGGCTTCATCGCCGCCGAGTTCGTCGCCAAGGCCGCGCCGGACGGCTACACGGTGCTCATCACCACGAACACCACGCACGCCGCCAACGAGCACCTGTTCAAGCGCCTGCCCTACGATCCCGTGAAGGGCTTCGCGCCCGTGACGCTCCTCGGCAAGGGCGGCCAGATCATGATCGTGAACCCGAAGGTGCCGGTGAAGACCGTCGCGGAATTCGTGGCACTCGCCAAGAAGGAGCCCGGCAAGATCTCCTTCGGCAGCGGCAGCTCCTCGAGCCGCATTCCCGGCGAGCTGCTGCAGCAGATGGCCGACATCAAGCTGCTGCACGTGGCTTACAAGAGCAACCCGCAGGCCGTTCGCCGCTCGCGCCGGACCTGCCGACGATCGATGAAGCGGGCGTCAAGGGTTACGAGATGGGCTACTGGTTCGCTGCCTACGTCCCCGCGAAGACGTCGCCGGAGGTGGTGAAGCAGCTGCACGACCTTCTCGTCGCCGCCGAGAAGAGGAAGTCCGCGCAGGTCTTCTACGAGAGCAGAGGCACGACGCCGGCCGCCTCCAGCCCCGAGGAGCTCGGCCGGTTCCAGCTGGAGGAGTCGCGCAAGTGGGGCTCGATCATCAAGGCCGCGAACATCGAGCCCGAATGACCGGCTAGCCGGGCGAGCGCGCGAACGACCTCGCGCGCAAACCGCGGAACCACGCCATCACGAGCCCCGCGCCGAGGCCCCAGGCGCCGTTCACGATCGGGCCCACCATCATCGCGGCGGGCCTGAAGCCGGCGGCGATCGGCGCTCCCTTCATCGGCGCGACGATGAACCACGCGACGAGCGTGGGCGCGATCGCGCCGAAGATCACCATCGCAACGACGAGGCTCGCGCCCCACAGCCGGCCGAAGACGAGCGCGCCGACGATGCCCCACAGGCCGCCCCAGAAAGCGGCCGAGAGGAATTGCGGTAGGCCGAACGGAGCAGTGGCCTTCGTGGAATAAGCCACGCCCGGCGTGATTCCCGCGGCGTGCAGCGCCGCCAGCGCGAGCTGGTGGAACACCAGCACGCCGATCACGCCGGCGACGAATCCGATGCCGAGCCATGCGGCGGGCGATTCGGTGGAACGTGTTTGCAAGGTGGATGAAAGCATGGATCGTCTCCTCGGGATTGCGGTGCACTCCTCGAGTAGACAGTCGCGCGCGATCGATATTCCCGGCGCAAACGCTTGCATCGCGCTGACGCAGCTTGGCGCAGGTCGATCTGGCGGGGCCACGGTCACAGCCCGGACGACACCCGTCCGTTCTCGCCCGATTTCTGCCGAAGTTCGAGGCGCGGATGGCACCGGAATTCGGTCGCGAGTCGAAGCCGTCGCGATCCAGGCGCCCGTGCTCGGTCATCGCGGGCGACAAGGGGACTTCCTGGATGCGCCTTAGCCTCGTTGCGGCAAATCGCCAGCGGCGGTTGTCGGTCAGGCCGTCTAGTTCGCAGACTTTGGCGTAGGTGAATTGTGGAACTGCACGATGAACCAGCGCGGACCGCGCTTCTGCATGACGACGGTGTTTCGTGACGGGCCAGCCGTGACCATCTTGCCATCCAGCGTTCTCTCCGATTGCCACGTGCCCGATATCGCAACGACGCTCTCGGACAGGACCAACGCGGTCTGCTCGAAAGGCGTCGCCTTGACCGAACCCCTCTTTCCGTTAAGCGCGTTCACGAAGTACTGGCGTATGCCGTCCGGCGTCGTCACAACCTCGACCGACCGGGTACCGTAAAACAGCGCGTCCGGCGCGAAAAATTGGACGATCTGGTCCTGGTTGTCCGTCGTGAATGCGTCGAAGAACTTTTGATACGCCGCGAGGGCCTCCTCCCTGGGCCCGGCGAGAACAGACGTGGAGATAAGGAAGGACAACGAGATCAAGGCGATGCGGCCAACCATGCGGATGCTCCTGAGGGACCCAGTCGCCACATCATGCGCCGCTTCCGGGCAGGCCGTGCCGGCCAATCAAGGCGAGGGCGGGGCGAGTACCTCGGGAGACTATCCAAGCGATCGGATCACACGCCTTGCACCGAATAGCCGCCGTCGACGGGGATCGCAGTGCCAGTGATGAAGTTGGCGGCGGCCGAGCAGAGGAAGACCGCTATCCCGGCCATATCCTCCGGCGTGCCCCATCGCCCCGCGGGAGTGCGCGCGACGACCCGCTCGTGCAGGCCGGCGACTTCACCGCGTGCGCGCCGCGTGAGCGCCGTGTCGATCCATCCCGGCAGCACCGCATTCACCTGGATGTTGTCCTTTGCCCATGCGCAGGCGAGCGCGCGCGTGAGCTGCACGATGCCGCCCTTGCTGGCTCCGTAGGGCGCGACGAACGATGCGCCGAAGATCGACATCATCGATCCGACGTTCAGGATCTTGCCGCCGCCCGCCTCGCGCATGTGCACGTAGGCGGCCTGCGAGGCGACGAATGCGCTCGTGAGGTTGGAATCAAGCACGCGGTGCCATTCCTCGAGCGAATAGTCCTGCGGTGCCTTGCGAACGTTGATCCCGGCATTGTTGACGAGGATGTCGAGCCGGCCAAGCTGGTGGGCTGCCTGCCCTACCATGGCGCGGCACGACTGCTCGTTCGTGAGGTCGGCCGAAATCGAGATCGCTCGCGCGCCCAGCTTGGTGAGCTTCGCCACGGCGGCGGCGTTCTTGTCCGCGTCTCGTCCCGCGACCGCCACGGCCGCGCCCGCCAGTGCAAGCCCTTCGGCCATGCCCAGGCCGATCCCGCCGTTGCCGCCGGTGATGAGCGCGGCCTTGCCCGTGAGGTGGAACGATTCGGTGGGGTGATCATCCATTGTCGGATCGGACTCAATGCAACACGTTGCCCGGTGTGGCAACGGCACTCGTCGGAACCAAACGGAAGGGCACGGTCACTTCACCGACCATATGCGATTTATTGGGTACCGAGCGCGGCCAAGGTATCCGCGTCCCCCGCTCCTTCAGCACCTCGAAAGCGCGCACGACCTCGCCATCCAGCAAGGCATCGCCCGAGCTCTTGTAGATCCAGACCTTGCCGATCTCACCGCTGCTGTAAAGGACGTACCGCGCCACCACGGTGCCCTCGCGTCCGGCGAGGCATGATTGGCAGTCGAGGCGGGCGTAGGCACTTTAACGCAAGCGGCCAGGAGCACGCCGGCCACGACCGTGAAAGCGCGTCGGTCCACGATCTTTAGCAACGAACGAGCTTGACGCAACGGGTTACACATCGTCATCTTCTCGCCTCCCGCGAAGCTCACACCCAGACGTCGTTCTCGGCCGTTCGCGCCCCGCCCTCATCGCCGGTGTTCGGCACGCCGCGAGGCTCGATGAGCAGGAGCTTCACCTCGCGCGCCGCGAAGGGCTTGTGCTCGGTGCCCCTGGGCACCACGTACATCTCGCCCGCACCGATCCTCACCGCGCCGTCGCGGAAGTCGATGCGCAGCTCGCCCTCGAGGACGATGAACGCCTCATCGGTCTCGGCATGGCTGTGCCAGACGAAATCGCCCTCGAGCCTGACCACCTTGAACTGGTAGTCGTTGAGCTCGGCGATCACCCTGGGCTGCCATTGCTCGGTGAAGAGGGAGAGCTTCTGCCGGAAATTGATCGAGTCGTATCCCACGCCGTCCTCCCGCCTCGACTGCGCTCAGATCTTCGCCGTGAGCTCCGGCACGAGTGTGAAGAGATCGCCCACGAGCCCGTAGTCGGCGACCTGGAAGATCGGCGCCTCGGGATCCTTGTTGATGGCGACGATGACCTTGCTGTCCTTCATGCCGGCGAGGTGCTGGATCGCGCCCGAGATGCCGACCGCGATATAAAGCTCCGGCGCCACGATCTTGCCGGTCTGTCCCACCTGGTAATCGTTCGGCACGTAGCCCGAGTCCACCGCGGCACGCGATGCGCCGATGGCGGCATTCAACTTGTCCGCGAGCGCCTCGACGATGCGGAAATTGTCCGCGCTGCCGAGGCCCCGTCCGCCAGACACGATCCGCCGCGCGGAAGCGAGCTCGGGCCGCGCCGACCTCGTGAGCTCCTGCGAGAGCACCTTCGACTGCCGCTTGTCGGGACCGGCCGCCGCATCCTCGATCGGCGCGGAGCCACCCTGCGCCGCCGCGTCGAAGCCGGTCGAGCGGACGGTCACGACCTTGATCTTGTCCGCGGACTGCACCGTCGCGAAGGCGTTCCCCGCGTAGATCGGCCGCACGAACGTATCGGGCGATTCGACGGCGATGATCTCCGAGACCTGCGCCACGTCGAGCAGCGCCGCCACGCGCGGCATCACGTTCTTGCCGAAGGCCGAGGCGCTCGCGACGACGTGCGAATAGGCCGAAGCCATCGGCACGATGAGCGCCGCATAGTTCTCCGCGAGGCCGCCATCGTACTGGCCGCCGGCGACGTGGACCACCTTCTTCACGCCGGCGAGCTTCGACGCGGATTCGGCCGCCGCGCGCGCATTCGAGCCCGCGACGAGCACGTGCACCTCGCCGCCCATCTTCGATGCCGCCGTGACCGCGTTCGGCGTGCCGCCCTTGAGGGTTCCGCCCTCGTGCTCCGCGATGACGAGTGCGGCCATCAGATCACCTTCGCTTCGTTCTTCAGGCGCTCGACGAGCTCCTGCACGTCCTTCACCATCACGCCCGCCTTGCGCTTGCCGGGCTCGGCGACCTTGAGGGTCTTCAGCCGAGGCGCCGGGTCCACGCCGAGGTCGGCCGGCTTCACGACCTCGAGCGGCTTCTTCTTCGCCTTCATGATGTTGGGCAGCGTCGCGTAGCGCGGCGTGTTGAGACGCAGGTCGGTCGTCACGACCGCCGGCATCTTCACCTCGATCGTCTCGAGGCCGCCATCGATCTCGCGCGTGACCTTCGCGCTGCCGTCGCCGATCTCGACCTTGCTTGCGAAGGTCGCCTGCGGCCAATCGAGCAATGCGGCGAGCATCTGCCCGGTCTGGTTGGCGTCGTCGTCGATCGCCTGCTTGCCCAGGATCACGAGGCCCGCCTGCTCCTTTTGCGCGACGGCTTTCAGCAGCTTCGCCACGCCGAGCGGCTGCAGCTCGGCATCGGTCTCCACGAGGATGGCGCGATCGGCACCCATGGCCAACGCGGTGCGCAGCGTCTCCTGGCACGCCGTGACGCCGCAGGAGACGACGATCACCTCCGTCGCCTTGCCGCCTTCCTTCTGCTTGAGGGCCTCCTCGACGGCGATCTCGTCGAAGGGGTTCATGGACATCTTGACGTTGGCGAGCTCGACTCCGGACTGGTCCGCCTTGACGCGGACCTTCACGTTGAAGTCGACCACGCGCTTGACGGGCACGAGGATCTTCATGGGCGAATTATAGCTTCGGCTAGGATGGCGGTCCGATGGACGCCCTCATCCGAATCGATGAATGTGGCTCGCCCGGCGATCTCGCGCGGGTGCGCCGTCTCTTCGAGGAGTACCAGGCGAGCCTCGGCATCTCGCTCGAATTCCAGGGGTTCGCCGAGGAGCTGGCATCGCTTCCCGGCGCTTATGCCCCGCCGCGGGGCGCGCTGCTCATCGCGATGCAGGACGAGACTCCCGCGGGATGCATCGCGCTGCGGCCGCTTGCCGGCGGCGACGCCGAGATCAAGCGCCTCTACGTACGGCCCACCTGGCGTGGCACGGGACTCGGGGCGCGCCTGGTAGCGGCCGTGAGCGAGCGGGCGCGCGCCGCGGGATACCATGCACTGCGCCTGGACACGCTTGCATCCATGGAGGCTGCGATGCGGCTCTACGCGCGACTGGGATTCGTGGAGACGGTGCCCTACCACCAGGCCACACAACCGGGCATGCGCTTCTTCCGGATGCCATTGGAGCCGCCCCGCGCCTAGTCGTTGCCCGGCTGGGGCAGCACCGCCACGCGCTCGAGGCAACCCACGAAGGCGTACGCCGCGACCACCGTCACGGCATAGATCGCGATCAGGATGCCGGTGTGGTGCAGGCCCAGCATGAAACCGGACATCGACGCCGCGACGCCGCAGCCGCCGATCTCGAGCGCGCCCAAGGCACGCTCCATGGGCGCCCGCTTCGAGTGGGCATGCGGAATCATTCGCACGCGAGGAACTCCCGGGCGGCGTGATCGAGCGTGGGGAATTGGCGCGGACGTCCGAGGCCCGCATCGCCGTCGAGCCGCGCCACACCGTATTCCCGGCGGCGCTCGTCGGCATAAAGGACGTATTCGCCGCGCCGCGCGAACACCAGCGCCGGGTATCGCCCCGTCTCGTGCGGGCACGTGCGCTCGAAGGGCAGCACGAGGCACGGCACGATGTCGGGGTAGTCGAGCGGCACGGCATTCCCACGCTTTTGGCGATGGGGTGAGACTCGCAGCCCGGCCGTCCTGCCGCTGTGCGCTACGCCACAAACGGCCGGTTTGACCGCACTACAGGCGCAACCACGGCTACAACCGAAATAGTCAGCGCGTCAGAGGGCGCGCGCGCGTTCGCGCAGCACGAATTTCTGGATCTTTCCCGTGGATGTCTTGGGCAATTCGCCGAAGACCACGGTGCGCGGCGCCTTGAAATGCGCGATGCGTTCCCGACACCAGGCGATGATGTCGTCGGCCGAAACCCGCGGCGCGTCCGCCTTCAGGGTCACGAAGGCGCACGGCGTCTCGCCCCATTTCGCGTCGGGGCGCGCCACCACCGCCGCCTCGAGCACGTGCGGATGCCGATAGAGGCACTCTTCCACCTCGAGCGACGAGATGTTCTCGCCGCCGGAGATGATGATGTCCTTCGAGCGGTCCTTGACCTCGATGTAGCCGTCGGGGTGCCACACCGCGAGGTCGCCCGTGTGGTACCAGCCCTCGCGGAACGCTTCCTGCGTCGCCGTCGGATTCGCGAGATAGCCCTTCATGATCGTGTTGCCGCGCAGCATCACCTCGCCCAGCGTGGCGCCGTCGCGCGGCACGGGCGCATG
>Ga0157372_10005758_pt1 | contig 13205 bp, 18 predicted proteins | sample C55metaG_FD_115307 | JGI IMG/M metagenome (GOLD analysis project Ga0157372, IMG submission 115307) | Corn rhizosphere microbial communities from Kellogg Biological Station, Michigan, USA - C5-5 metaG | ecosystem: Host-associated > Plants > Roots > Rhizosphere > Soil | place: USA: Michigan... | reverse complement strand
TCAATAGGATCCCTGCCTTCCTCAACATTGCTTTCGCTGCTTCGTTCTTCTTTAAAATGTAAGGATCGTTACTAAGGTCAGGTATTTCAACATAACGGGAAGATTTCTTCTTCACTGATTTCTTAGACTTCACGTTCCTCTTATTTTTGCTTACAATTCCCATATTCCAAAGTTACGCTTTTCTTTCGAAAATGAAACCTTCGTAGTTCTCGCCCTTCCTAAACGGAAGGGACTCGCCCGTTGCTGTTTGGCATTGAATATCAAATATTTCGGCGATCATAGAGTAATGAAGCGCAATTTTCATTTGGTAAAGCCTGGTTCTGGCAGGTGTACTCCCTTTTACAACAATCCGACTGCCTGGATAATGCCGGGTAAATTCCTCCGCCGTAGCCGCGACCGTTGCCAAAACTTTATCACGATCCAAATTATTACTTATCGTAAGATCGTTGAGTTCGTTTGCCACAGCGTCATAATCTCCAAATCCGAGGTTGTAATAGGCGTGACCGTCCTCGGTAGCGAGATAACTATAGATGACCAGTTTCCTGATCTTTCCCTTTGGCCCTTCACTAAAGAACTGATATTCCCTGAACCCCCGTGCTCTCCGATACTCATATCTCTCCGGTAACATAACTCCTCATTTAAGCGAGGAGCGAATGTAATTATTTTCTCCCGATCAACCCCATCACCGCCTCCTTATAATTCACGCCAATGGGTATCGTCACCTTCCCCAATTCGATAGAATTCCCGTAGATAGCGCGGATCTGCGCGATCGCCACGAGGTAGCTCCGGTGCACGCGGATGAACAGCCGCGCCGGCAACAGCTTCTCGAGCTCGTTCATCGTCTGGTGCGTCACGAGGGTATAGTCCGGCGTATGGATCTTGAGATAGTCTTTCATCCCCTCCACATACGTTATCTCCGAGAAATTCACCCGGAAGAACTTGCTGTTCGACTTGACGAAGATATGATCGCCCGGCGGCAATGAGGCGATGCCTGCGGAACCCTCGCCTCCGGAGAGGGGCGACCCTGAGGGGCCGGTTATTCCACGACCGGCCGGGGTATACAGGCGCCCATCCAGCAGTTTGTTGACGGCCTTTGAGAACCGCTCGAAGGAAATGGGCTTCAATAAATAATCGATAACATTGAACTCGTAGCTCTCCAGCGCATACTCGGCGTAGGCCGTCGTGAGCACAACCAGCGGAGGGTCGGTCAGGCCGCGGAGAAAGTGCAGCCCGCTCATCCCCGGCAGCCGGATATCGAGGAAGATCACGTCGACGTCGAGGGTCTGCAATGCCTCCATCGCCTCCGGCCCCGTCCGGAAAACACCTACCAGCTCCATCCGGTCGATCCGCGAAAGATGGCTCTTGATAACATCCTGGGCCAGGGTCTCATCTTCTACGATGATGCATTTTAACAAGCAGAAAACGTTTTTAGGATTAACGATACCGTAAATGTACTCTTATTTAGGATTACGTCTAAGGTATGCGAATCGGGGTAGAGGTTTTCGAGTCTTTCCCGGGCATTGCGCAGCCGCAGCTGGCTGGTCCGGCTTTCGTCCTTATCGGTTTGGATGATGTCCAGGTCATAGGAGGAGGGGTACAGCAGCTCGAGCAGGCTCCGGCTATGGGCCATTCCCATCCCGTTGAGTTTCTTTGCCTGAAGCTCGAGGTCCGTATTGGTGCTGTTGATGACGTTCAATATCAGCTGGCCGTTGGCAACCCGCAGGGTGATGTAGATGAACGGCTCCCCGGAGGTATGGTCCATCGCGTGTTTGAACCCATTCTCGATAAAGGAGATGAAAAGAAAGGGTTCGATCATCAGCCCCGCCGTTTCGCCTTCTACCGCCAGCCGGATATCGGCCTGGTGACGCAGCTTCTCGATCTCGATATAGTTTCGGATGAATTCGATCTCCTTGTCCAGCGGGATCTTGTCCTCGTTGCATTCATAGATCAGGTAGCGCATGATATCCGCCAGTTTGACGACGATCTCTGCCGTCCGATCGGATTTCTGCAGGCTTAGGGAGTAGATGCTGTTGAGGGTATTGAAAAGGAAATGGGGATTCAGCTGTGCGCGGAGATAACGGAGCTTGAAAAAGGTATTGTCTTTTTGCATGGCCTCCAGCTGGTCCTTTTCATCGTCGGCTTTCCGGATATAGAAGATGGCCATCGCAAGGGTCATGTTCACGATGGTCCACCAGCCTTCCCGGATCATATGACGCGAGGTCATGGCAAAATATTCCTTCATGGGAAATTCGAGGATCTTGCCGAACAGCGAATAAATGCATAGCAGGAAGGCCTGGATCACCAAAAACGCCGAGATGGTAAGCAGCACCGGGAACCATTTCCGGCCGCGGATCGCCAGCGCGGTACCCATGATCCGGGTATAGATGACATAGGCGGGAAACACCAGCAGGCTGGCCAGCAGCAGGAAGATCCAAAGCCAGCGGAAGGGGCTCAGGACCCAGTTGGTCATCGGCTGCAACAGGATGAGGAAGATCCAGTAGAAGGTCTCCACCTGGGGGCGACGTTTTCGCAGCCTGTCGTTATCGTATTCCATGGCCTAAACTATCCTTAGTTCAGGCCACGGGGAAATCTTTTCGACTAATTCCTTACAACGTTCGATGAATTACCTATTTTCGCGCATGCCCACAAAAATCACCGTCAACAACAACGGTTCATTAAAGATCGAAGGAGATTTCGAAATTGTAGATCGTAACGGCCAACCCTATGGCCTCGGGGGCCGCGAGGTTGTCAGCCTTTGCCGCTGCGGCAAGTCCCAAAACAAGCCATTCTGCGACGGCTCCCACAAGGGGCATTTCGAACACGACGCCACCGCTTTCGATCTGCCGCCCAAGAAGCAGGCTTAGTCCGTTCATCACGCCAACCAGCCAGCTTGTGGGGTCCCATGGCAAGGTGTCCCAGCCACGACCCGCTAGTCCGTTCCGGTTTCCATCGGCGCCTCCCGCCGCGCCTCTCCGCCTCCGGCCCAGGCGATCGCCACCGGCAGCTCCGTCGTTGTGAAGCCCTTATATTCGCCGGGTACAAAATGCCCCGCCTTTTCGGTGAATGACCTTATTTTCTCGGAATCGGAGACAATAGCCACCCGGCGCCAACGGGCGAGTTCTTTTAGCCCGAGCCAGGCATCCTGCACCCACGCGCCCGACGTGAAATTCCCGAGGGCGGTATCCACCACAAATACGTAATTCAGCTTCTTCGTTTTATCCACCTGCTGGCTCACCACGGGGAATATGACCTGGTCATAGTCCTTCTTCGTCACCTCGCCGCTAGCCCGGAACCCGATGACATGGGCCGGCAGGCCCGGAAGTTTTTCGATCATAACTTTTTGGTCATCCGCCTCAAATCCCCTGCCACCCCCTAGCTGAACTTATACGCCAGCGTCAACCCCGGACCCGTCGGGCCCACCGGCGCGAAGCTGAGATGTTTGGCAAGCTTCCTTGGCATATGGAACCGCGGGGTCAGCATCCCCGATGCCACCCCTACGATGGCCCCCACCGCGATATCGGAAGGGAAATGTTCCCCGGCACGGCTCCGCCAGTAGCCGGTCAGCCCGGTGATGACGCCGGCGCCGGTATACCACACCCACTTCAAATTCGACTCGGGATGATAGGCCGCCCAGGTCGACGCGATGAAGAAGGCCGACGTGCCCACGAGCGCCACATGACCGGCAAAGAAGGAATTCCGGGAATTGGAGTTCTGCCGCTGGTCCAACGGACTCGCCGCCTCATAGGTCAGGGGGCGAAGGCGGGGCACCCAATGCACCGCCGAACTATACAGCACCCCTGTCAGGATCATCGCTTCACCATAGAGATAGCTGAGCTTCCAGAAATCCTGCCGCATCCGGTTATCCACTCCAAAGACGATCAGCGGCAACGGGATCGCCACATAAAAGGGGACATAGCTCAGTTTATCCGTCGAATGGCTGTATGGATGCACGCCCCAGCGATCGAACCCATCCAGGTCGCTTATTTTAAGGCTATTCAGCTTGTCGAGACTCGTCGGGTTTCGCTGACTGATCCTGCTGAAATTGTAAAGGTCCAGCGCCGCCCCGCCCACTACCAGCGGAATGTCCACCGAAGGCCTGAGCCGGAAAAGAGTGTCGCCGCGCCGCTGCCCAAGTGCACTCCCCGCCAAAGCGGCGAAAAGCGCAAAAACTAAAGTTAATCTTCTCATACCGTTAAAGATGCGATGCAAAAGTCGCACAAAAAATGTATATATAATGGCTTCCTTTGTACATCTGGTTCTTAATCCAGGTTAATGGGCGGCGCTGCCCCAGGGGGTATCTTTGTATTGTAAAAATAAAGACAATGACAACCATCTTACATAAAGCAAATACCCGGGGCCATGCGGATCATGGCTGGCTCAACAGCTTCTTCTCGTTCAGCTTCGCCGGCTACTATAATCCGCAACGGGTCCAGTTCGGCGTCCTGCGCGTGCTCAACGATGACAGGGTAGAAGGGGGTAAGGGTTTCGGCTCCCATCCTCATGACAATATGGAGATCATCAGCATCCCCTTGGAAGGCAGCCTGGCGCACGAGGACAATATGGGGCATAAGGGGACCATCTCCGCCGGCGAGATCCAGGTCATGAGCACCGGCAAGGGAGTCTTCCACAGTGAATACAATAACAGTCCCGACCAGCCCGCCAAGTTCCTGCAGATCTGGGTATTCCCCAATAAGCTGAATGTGGACCCGAGATATGACCAGGTGCGTCCCGATCCCTCGAAGGGACACAATGCGTTGCAGCAATTGATCTCGCCCTATCCGGGTCCCGAGGCAAAAGCAGCTGCCGGCAACGCGGAGGGTACGTGGATCTACCAGGACGCGTGGTTTCACATGGGTACTTTCGACGCGGGCCGGAAGATCAACTATGACGTTAAGAGATCCGGAAACGGCGTCTATCTCTTCGTCATCGACGGCGCCTTCTTCTACAACGGCCAGCGCCTCGAGACCCGCGACGGTCTCGGCGTCACGGATGTCGAACACCTCGATATCGAGGCCGCCGAACCAGGCTCGAGGATGCTGATCATGGACGTCCCCATGCAAAACAACATCCAATAATATGGAAGCGAATATTTTGGTCGTCGGCCGTGACCGCTCCATCCTCGAGGTCATCGAGCGGCTGATCAATGCCCACGAAGGCTGGCATGCGACCATCACCGAGACCGAAGAAGCCGTCCTAAAGGCTTTCAAAGAAAAGCAATACGCCATCGTCTTCGTCTCTGCCGGATACTCGGCGCCCGAAGAAGAGGCAATGCGGCAAAAACTGACAACCCTCGACCCCGGCGTCGTCGTCACCCGTCACTATGGTGGCGGCAGCGGCCTGCTCGAGAACGAAATTTTGGGAATACTAAACAAGGAAAAACAATGAAAAATACAATAGCCGGCATCCACCACATCACCGCCATCGCCGGAAACGCCCAGCGCAACTATGATTTCTATACGAAGGTGCTCGGTCTGCGGATGGTAAAGCGGACCGTCAACTTCGACGACCCCGGAACGTATCACTTCTATTATGGCAATGAGAACGGAACTCCGGGAACCATCCTGACGTTCTTCCCCTGGGAAGGGATCGTCGGCGGCCGGCCCGGTACGGGGATGGCCACCGATATCGGCTACTCCGTTCCAACCGGCAGCCTGGACTTTTGGGCCGAACGATTCAAACAGAACGGAGTAAAGGTTCAGCCGCAAGCCCAGCGATTCGGTGAAACGGTCCTGCCGTTCCAGGACCCCGATGGGCTCAACATCGATCTTATCGTGCCGCAGGAACCCGATAGCCGGGTACCCTGGACGACCTCCGAAGTGAAGGCAGACGCGGCGACAAAGGGCTTCCACAGCGTCACCCTCACCCTGAAAAGCATCGCGCCCACCGCATCCATTCTCACCGATGTGTTCGGTTATGAATTGAAAGGCCAGGAAGGCGATCGGTACCGCTTTATCACCCCTGCCACTCCAACGGCTTCGATTGTAGATCTCGTGGAAGCGCCCCAGGGCACCCGCGGACTCAACGGCGGAGGGACCAATCACCACGTTGCCTTCCGGGTCCCCAATGAAGCCGTTCAGATGGAGTTCCGGGAGAAGATCCTCAGCCGCGGCCTGCATATCACTCCGAAGATCAACCGCGACTATTTCTATTCGCTCTATTTCCGCGAACCCGGCGGCGTCCTCTTCGAACTGGCGACCGATAATCCCGGTTTCACCGTCGACGAGCCGTTGAACCAACTGGGAACGCATCTGAAACTGCCGACTCAGTACGAATCGTCCCGCGCCACTATCGAAAAGACACTTCCAACCCTCAATAGCTAAACCATGCACACACTCGATTATATCACAGCAGGAAAAGATCTCATCGGATCAGGCAAAGCCCTGATCCTTCTCCACGGCCGCGGCGGCTCCGCGGAGGACATCCTCAGCCTCGCCGACGCCCTCCCGGTCGACGACTTCGCCCTCTTCGCGCCAAAGGCCGCTGCGCACTCCTGGTACCCATACTCGTTCATGGCGCCGATCAACCAGAATGAGCCCTGGCTCACCGGCGCCCTCCGCGTGGTGAAGCAGTTGGTTACGGATATTAATAACCAAGGCATCTCCAACGAAAATATCTGGTTTGCAGGTTTTTCGCAGGGCGCCTGCCTCACGCTCGAATATGTCACCCGCAACGCTGCCCGCTATGGCGGCGTCGCGGCCTTCACCGGCGGCTTGATCGGCGACCGGATCTATACCCAGCACTATAGCGGCGACTTCCAAAATACCCCGGTCTTTATCGGTACGAGCGATCCCGATGTGCATGTTCCCGTCACCCGTGTCCACGAGACTACGGCGCTGCTGCAAAAGATGAATGCCGCCGTCACCGAGCGGGTATACCCTGGCATGGGTCATACTATCGTCACCGCCGAGCTCGCTGAGGCCGCCCGCATCGTCTTCCGCCAGGTAACAAATCCCTGATCCTGACCGGGTTCCCGGCAGGCTCCAAAATAAATTTGGAAAATAATACCGATTGGTATAATTTTACATCGTCAAAAGGAGAAAGAGTATGAGCAAGGCGGAAAAAACCCGGCAATTCATCATCGAGAAGACGGCGCCCATTTTCAATAAGAAGGGTTACGCCTCCACCTCGCTGAGCGACATGACCGATGCTACCGGCCTTACAAAGGGCAGCATCTACGGCAACTTCGCCGACAAGGACGAGGTCGCGCTGGCCTGTTTCGACCACAATCATCGAGTCGTTCGGGAGACGATCGGCAAGGAAATGGCCCGGCGGACGAGCTATCGCGACAAGCTCCGCGTCTATGTAGACGTGTACAGCGGTAACGGTAAATTCAACCTGGTGCCCGGCGGTTGTCCGATCCTCAACACTGCGATCGAAGCTGCCGATACCCATCCTGGCCTCAGGAAAAAAGCCGCCGAGGCGATCGAACTCTGGAAACAGAAGATCGTTACGCTTATCGAAGCGGGAAAGGCCAATAAAGAATTCAAATCCGTCACCGACTCCGAACAGGCCGCTCTCTCCATCATCGCCCTTCTCGAAGGCTCGATCATGATCCATCGAACGGTCGGCCAGGCCGGCTATGCCAAGCCGCTGATCACTGCCGTTGAAAACATCATAAACGCACTCTGATTTTTTTTACCATAAAATATACCAATCGGTATAAAATACAACAACCGCATTAAAAAGTACAAAAATGAACACGACAAACAACACGATCCTCATCACCGGCGGCAGTGCCGGCATCGGATTCGAATTCGCCAAAGCGTTTAGCGCCAACAACAAGATCATCATCACCGGCCGCAACGAAGCCCGGCTGAAGGCTGCCCTCGACAAGCTGCCCAATGCCTTCGGTATCCTTGGCGACGTCGCCAATGAAAAGGACGTCGCGAACCTGGTGGCCGTCCTCAACAAAGATCATAAGGACCTCAACATCGTCATCAACAATGCCGGGAAATCGGCTCCCGTGTATCATCTCGCCACTGAAACGGACGCCTTTACAAAGGCAAGTGAGGAGATGCTCACCAACTATCTCTCGGTGATCCGCCTAAACGAGCGGCTCCTGCCCCTGCTGAAAAAGCAAAAAGAAGCAGCGATCGTCAACGTCAGCTCCATCGTGGCTATCGCTCCCGGCGGCCGTCTCCCAAGCTATTCGGCCAGCAAAGCTGCCTTGCACAGCTATACGATCACCCTGCGTCAGCACCTGGCCAATACCAGCGTCAAGGTATTCGAGATCTATCCGCCCCTCGTGGCTACCGAATTCTCTGCTGAGATAGGCGGTCTCGTCAACGGCATCGCTCCTTCCGTCGTTGCAAACGACCTGGTGAAAGGCCTTGAAGAAAACAACTTCGATATCCGCGTGGGACAAACAGCCGATGTCTATCAACTCTATCTCGCTAATCCCGCCCAGGCTATTGCGGCCTTGAGCGGCGCCGAAGCATAAAATAATCTGTTATGAGGAGGACCATCCTGATGATCACCGTGATCGCCGCCGCGATCATGGAACTGATCGACACATCCATCGTCAACGTCGCGCTCAATTATATGAGCGGTAACCTGGGGGCCACCCTCGAGGATACCAGCTGGGTGATCACGGCTTATGCGATCGCCAACGTGATCGTCATCCCCATCACCAGCTTCCTGTCGGCAACCTTCGGCCGCCGCAATTATTATATCGGCTCGGTGATCCTCTTTACGGTCTTTTCCTTTCTTTGCGGCCAGGCCACCAATATCTGGATGCTGGTGGCCTGCCGCTTCTTCCAGGGCATGGGTGGCGGTGCGCTGCTCTCGGTTTCGGCCTCGATCGTCTATGAGCTCTTCCCGAAAGAAAAGCAGAACGTCGCCAGCGCCCTCTTCGGCGTCGGTATCTTCGTGGGACCCACTATCGGTCCGACCCTTGGCGGATTCATCACGGAGAACTATAGCTGGCCATGGATCTTCTACATCAATGTACCCATCGGTATCGCGGTTGCGTTGATTGGCAGCCGGCTGCTGGGCGAACCTCCCTATAAACCTGCGGCGGGCCGGATCGATTACGCCGGTATCCTGCTTCTCGCCGTCGGGGTCGGATCGCTTCAAACCGTTCTCGAACGCGGGGAGACCGACGACTGGTTCAGCGCCAACTATATCGTCATCCTCACCGTTGTCGCCACGCTGTGCTTATCCTTTTTTATATATTGGGAACTGAAGGTAAAAAGCCCGGTTGTCAATCTGCGGGTGCTCAAGAGCAAGAACCTCAGCATCGCGGCGCTGCTCACCTTCGTTTCCGGGATCGGGCTTTTCAGTAGTGTCTACCTGACGCCGGTGTATGCGCAGCGCCTGCTGGGATTCACGCCCACACAGACCGGTCTGCTTCTGCTGCCCGGCGCCCTCTTCGCCGTCGCCGGCCTCCTGCTGACGGCAAGACTGCTGCAGCGGGGCGTCCCACCCGTGATCATGATCACCGCCGGGATGCTCTTCTATATCCTTTTCTCGTGGCAGATCTCGCGCATAGATCTCGAAGCCGGTAGCGGCGACTTCTACATTCCCCTTATCTTCCGCGCCATCGGCATCGCCATCATCACCGTTCCGCTTTCCACGCTGGCCATCTCCGGACTCGAGCCAAAGGACATGCCCCAGGGTACGGCCCTGAACAATATGATGCGGCAGCTCGGCGGGTCCTTCGGCATCGCCATGGTCAACACCTATCTCACCCGCCGGGGAGCGGTCCACCGTACGGACCTGGTGTCGCATATAAATCCGGGCGACACACAACTGGCCAGCCGGCTTTCCAACTACACCCAATATTTTGTCGGCAAGGGCGCTACCCTTGCCGATGCCCAGCACCAGGCCCTCGGGCTCCTCGATGCTACGGTCAACCGCCAGTCCAGCGCTCTCAGCTTCGGCGACACTTACCTCCTGCTGGGCGCGATCTTCCTGGGTAGCTTGCCCTTTTTGCTGCTGGCGCGCAAACGCAAGGGCGCCAAGCCACAGGGGCGGCCACAGGCCGACCGCCCGAAGGGCCATCCTGAGCCCCGCGAGGCATCCGAGCCACGGGCGAAGGATGCGAGCGAGGGCCGTGCCAGTGGCACGGGCCGAAGCTCTAACGCGCCGGTACCCCTATTCGACCACTAGCGGGGCGATGCATTTTTTGTACATTTGGGGGTATGAACGTCCTTCTCTTCAATGGCTGCAGCGACAACCGCCCCGACACCACCGGTCGCAGGCTCTCCGCCTACCTGCACGAGCAACTCATCGAAAAAGGCTACACCGTATCCCAGGTCAATGTCTCCGACGCCCACATCCCCTTCTTCGAGCTCCGCCAGCCCAATCCCCCGGCCGAGGTCGAATCCATGGTGGAAGCCTTTACCAAAAGCGATCTCCAGATCTGGCTTACCCCCCTCTATCATGGCGGCATGACCGGAGCAATGAAGAACTGTCTCGACTGGCTCGAACTCACCTCCCGCCGCGAGAAACCCTATCTCACCGACAAGATCGTCGGGTTGGTCTGCTGGGCCGACGGCGGCCAGGCCATGCAGGGCATTAACGCCATGGATGCCGTCGCGAAAGCCCTCCGCGCCTGGGTCATCCCCTATACCGTTCCCCTGGTTAAAAGCCAGATCTATACCGATGCCCACCGCCGCGATCTGTCTGTCGAGCATACCCGAAAGCTCGATCGCCTCGTCACCCTCCTGGGCAACGCCGCGCAGGCCTTCACCACAACCTCCTAAGCATGGTCCGGTCCACTAAAAAGAATCTCACGGAAAAAGATGCCCGGGGTAAGATCCTCGCGGAAAAGGATGCCCGGGTCAAGATCCTCCCCGAAAAGGATATCCGCGTCAACGGGAGCCTCTGGCTTGAACACGAAGGCCGCCGATTTTTCGGCCCGGGACCCGTTCAACTGCTCGAAGGCATCGAGGAGACCGGCAGCATCAGCAAGGCCGCCAAAAAAATGCAGATGTCCTACAAAAAGGCCTGGGACATCGTCAACAACCTCAACACCACCGCCAATACGCCCCTGGTGATCACCGCTACCGGCGGCGAAAAGGGTGGGGGAAGCACCATCTCGCAAGAGGCGCGCGACCTCATGGCCGCGTACAAACAACTCCGCCAGCGCTTTGCAGCTTTCCTCGAAGAGGAATCCAAACGTGCGCAAAAACACTGATCGCCCATCACCCGCGGTATCGGAAATTCGCTACCTTCGGTGCGTTATATTTTTAATTAAATTCGCCAGGAAATAATGTCATATGAAGAAATTTTTCCTGGTCCTCCTCGCAGCCACTACCACCGCTGCCTATGCCCAGCAACCGCCGACCCATTCCCGCTGGGATGAACTTACCGCCAGCGACTGGCCCCGCGCCCTGGCCGCTTCCAACCACACCTGCATCCTGCCGATCGGCATTCTTGAGAAGCATGGTCCCCATGTACCGATCGGATCCGACCTGATCATGGTTCGCGAATGGTCGGCCCGCGCCACAAAGAAAGAATACGCCGTCGTCTTCCCCGACTACTTCTATGGCCAGATCAACGAAGCCCGCCACGTTCCGGGGTCGTTTGCCCTGCCCGAGCGAGTCGTCTGGGATCTGCTTGAGGCTACCTGCGACGAGATCGCCCGCAACGGTTTCGACAAGATAGTCATCATCAACGGCCACGGCGGCAATCCCGAGCTGATCCGATACTTCATCCAGACGCGGCTCGAAAAGGCCCGGCCCTACGCGGTCTATTTCTTCGAACCCAGCAGCGACAGCACCTTCCGCCACCAGATGGCCGCCGTTCATAAATCCGATCCGGCCGGCGACGAACATGCGGGTGAAAGCGAGACCTCTATGCTCCTCTTCCTCCGCCCCGATCTCGTAGAAATGGATTCGGCAAAAAATGAATCCGGGGCAAACCAGCACCGGCTCAACATCCCCAATATCTACACTGCCATTTGGTGGTACGCCGACTTTCCCAACCACTACGCCGGCGAAGGCGCCAAAGCAACAAAAGAAGAAGGCCAGTTGGAGAACGATCACGTCGTTTCACAGTTCGTCCAGGCGCTGAAGGCAGTCAAAGCAGATACCAAGACACTCCAACTGCAAAAAGAATACTTTGACAAGGTGCCACTCACTCCGCGTCCATGAACACCCTCCAACAAATAAAAACCCACCGGGTCGTCGCCATCCTTCGTGGCTGCGACCCGGCTCATATTCTTCCCATCGCTGAAGCGCTTTATGCCGGCGGCATCCGCCTGGTGGAGATAACCCTTAACTCGCGGGATGCCTTAAACGCGATAAAAGAAACGGCTAAAAAATTCGGCGACCGGCTTGTCGTCGGCGCCGGCACTGTCCTTACGCCCGACGAAGCAAAAGACGCTATCGACGCCGGCGCCAGGTTCGTGCTTTCTCCTTCTCTTGATATTCCTACCATTCAACGAACAAAGGAGCTCGGCGCCGTAAGTATTCCCGGCGCGTTCACGGCCACGGAGATACTCACGGCCTGGCGCAATGGCGCCGATATGGTCAAGGTCTTTCCCGCTTCCGTCGGCCCCCACTACTTTCGCGATCTGCGAGGGCCACTGCCGCAGATCCCGCTGATGCCTACCGGCGGCGTCAACCTCGAAAATATCCGCCAGTTCCAGCACGCCGGGGCCGCCGCCTTTGGCGTCGGCAGCGCGCTGGTTTCTGCAACCGACGATCTCACTCCCAGCTACTTACAGCAGCTCACCATCTCCGCCGCAGCGTACATGGCGGCAATTGCCTAACTTTGCAAAAAAGAGGCGTATGGAAACAACGGCAAAACCTTCCTTTGGAGATTTGATAAAAGGGCACAAGCCCGTATTGGTTGACTTCTCGGCCGAATGGTGCGGCCCCTGTAAAATGATGCCGCCGATATTGAAAGAGTTGAAAGAAAAGGTCGGCGACGCCGTCACCATCCTCAAACTGGACATCGATAGAAATCCCGCGGTCGCCTCCGCCTATGGCATCCAGAGCGTGCCCACGCTCATCGTCTTCCGTGATGGCCAGGTAAAATGGCGTCAAAGCGGGGTTGTGCGCGCAGATGAGATCAAGCGGGTCCTGGACGGCGTTCTTCAACAAGGATAACGATTGAAGAGCACGAAATCAACTGCTGAAGGATACGGCCGCCTTTCAGAAATTTAGCCCTTAAGATATCCGGAATCGGCCAGCCAGTCGTACAGCCGCTGCGGCCATTGGGCGATGCTGCCGGTATTGTTCGCGCGGAATCCGAAC
>Ga0157372_10005757_pt1 | contig 13206 bp, 12 predicted proteins | sample C55metaG_FD_115307 | JGI IMG/M metagenome (GOLD analysis project Ga0157372, IMG submission 115307) | Corn rhizosphere microbial communities from Kellogg Biological Station, Michigan, USA - C5-5 metaG | ecosystem: Host-associated > Plants > Roots > Rhizosphere > Soil | place: USA: Michigan... | reverse complement strand
TCCGGTCGGGAATCCGGCGCCGCCGCGCCCGCGGAGCCCGGAGTCCTTCACGACGTTCACGATGGCGGCGGGCGGCAGGCCTAGCGCCTTTTCGAGCGCCTCGTAGCCGCCGCGCTTCTTCCAGCCGGCGAGCGTGACGGCGTCCTTCTCCCCGAAATGCTTGGAGAGAACGAGCGCTTCGCGACGGTGCGGTGCGTGCGGATATCCCATGCGTCAGGCGAGGCCGGAAAGAATCTCCGGCACCTTCTCCGGAGTCACCGACTCGATGAAGTCCTCGTTGATCATGATCGGCGTGGCGAAGCCGCAGGCGCCGAGGCACTCGACTTCGATCACCGTGTACTTGCCGTCGGGCGACGTCTGGCCCAGCTCGAAGCAGCCCGTGTGCTTGAGAAACGCGTCGACGACCGCTTCGGCGCCGCACACGTTGCAGGGCGACGTCGTGCAGATCTGGATGAAGTGCCGGCCGACGGGATGCTGGTGGTACATCGTGTAGAACGTGACCACACCCTTCACGTAGGCAGGCGTGAGGTCGAGCACCGAGGCGACTTCCGCCATCGCCTCGTCGCTCACCCAGCCGCGCTCGTGCTGCACCATCCACAGCGCCGGCAGAAGCGCCGCCATTTTCGTCGGATAGCGCGTGAGCAACTCGTCGAGCTCCTTCCGCCGCGCGCTGCCGGTTGTGAACACCGGCGCGTATTGCTCGGCATGGGCGTGACTCACGAGAGAGCCCTCGCGGAAGAGCTGTTGGTCCCCGCACTCCGCACGGCGCTCACCGGTCGATCTCCCCCATCACGATGTCGATCGACGCGTTGATCGCGATGACGTCGGAGAGCAGATGCCCCTCGACCATGCGCGGAATCGCCGAGAGGTTCACGAACGACGGGGGACGGATTCGCCAGCGGACGGGCTTGGGCGTCCCGTCAGAGACCATATAGTACCCCTTCTCTCCCTTCGGGCTCTCGAGCGCGACGTAGCATTCGCCGATCGGCGGACGCGGGCCTTCCATGACCTGCTTGAAATGGTGGATCATCGACTCCATGTCGCTGGTCGCCTTGCTCTTCGGCGGCAGGATGACGCGGTGGTCGTCCACGTTCACCGGTCCGTCCGGAAGCCGGCCGATCGCCTGCGTGAGAATCCGCGTCGATTGCCGCAGCTCTTCCATGCGAACCAGGAAGCGGTCGTACACGTCGCCGTTCGTGCCGACGGGGACGTCGAAGTCGTACGTCTCGTAGTCGAGGTACGGGAAATCCCGGCGCACGTCGAACGCGACGCCCGATGCGCGGACCATCGGGCCGGACAACCCGTAGTTGACCGCTTCCTCGGCCGACATCACGCCGAGGCCCACCGTGCGCCCGACCCAGATGCCGTTGCGCGTGATGACGCGGTCGATCTCGTCGACGACGCGCGGGAATTCCTTCGTGAAGGCCGTGAGCTGCTCGATCCAATTGTCCGGGATGTCGGCGCCCATGCCGCCGACGCGCGTGAGCGTCGTCGTGAGCCGGGCGCCGATCCACGCCTCGAGCATCTCGTAGATCTTCTCGCGCTGTTGGAACGCCCACAGAAACGGCGTATATGCGCCGATGTCGATGCAGGTCGTGCCCAGCCACACGAGGTGCGACATGATGCGCGACAGCTCGCACGCCATGACCCGCAGAACCTTGCACCGCTCGGTGATCTCGATGCCGAAGAGCCGCTCCGCGCCGAGGGAGAAGGCGACGTTGTTCCCCGGCGAATTCAGATAATCCTCACGATCCGTCCAGGGGATGATCTGATTGTACTGGCGGTACTCGCCGATCTTCTCGAAGCCGCAGTGCAGGTAGCCGACGTGCGGGATGCAGCGCACCACCGTCTCGCCGTCGAGCTCGAGCACCAGCCGGAGCACGCCGTGCGTCGCGGGGTGCTGCGGCCCGATGTTGATGAGCATGTGCTCACCCTCGAGATCCGGCTCCATCGTGGGCGGCTCGGCCACCGCGACGGTGTTGCCGGCTTCGTCCACGGCGAGCGGGACGCGGCGCGGGCGACCCTGCGCGTCCAGCCCGGTCGTCGACAACTCGACGTCGATCGTGCGTTTCGTCGTCGCCATCTTACTCGCCCGTCCGCTCGCCGGACGTGAGACGCCGCCGCATGTCGGCCGGCAGATCTTCGAGCGCCTGCGCGATGGTCAGCTCGTCCTTCGAGTAGCGCGCTTCCGGGTTCGCCGCCAGCGCCTGGCGAAGCTGTTCCGAGCGGCTGAACCGGCCGCGCAGCGGGAAGTCCTTTCGCAACGGATACCCTTCCTTGTACTGCTCCCACATCAGGATGCGGCGCAGGTCCGGGTGGCCGGTGAACTCGATGCCGAACATGTCGTAGCACTCGCGCTCGAGCCAATCGGCGGATTTGTACACGTCCCACACGCTGGGCACGGCCAACGTCGCGCCGCGAGGAATCGCCACCTTCACGCGGAGAAAGCGGCGAAACGGCAGCGACCGCAGATGCCACACGACTTCGAGCGGCCGCTCGAGATCCCGGTACTCCACCGCGGTGACGTCCGAGAGGTAGTCGTAGCGCTGCCCTTCGTCGTCGTGCAGCCACTGGATGACGTCGTGGACGCTCGACTGGTCGACGACGACCGTCGTCTCACCCCACACGACGTCGACACGCGTGACGACGTCGCCGAATTGCGCGCGCGCCGCGTCGGCCGACGGATTCGGATGCGTGCCGGTGCGGGCGACCTTGCGCGGCGTCGTCGGCGAGGGCGCTCCGGCGACGAGCGCGCTTCCAGCCACGACCGGCTTGAAGGAACCGTTTCCGCTCACAGGCCGGATCGCGTCTGTTGAACCGAGTTGCCGAACGGCTCGGACACCTCGTCGATCTCCGACGGGGCGATGAACAGTTGGCTTTCCGGATCCGGCTCCATCTCGTCGCGCAGCGAGCGATCGGCCATGCGCTCCTTTTCCACTTTCTTCTGCAGCATCATGATGCCGTAGAGGAGCCCTTCCGGCCTCGGCGGGCAGCCCGGGACGTAGACGTCGACCGGGATGATCGTGTCGATGCCCTGGACCACCGCGTAGTTGTCGAACATGCCCCCGCTCGACGCGCACGCGCCCATCGAGATGCACCACTTGGGCTGCGGCATCTGCTGCCAGATTCGCCGCAGCACCGGCGCGAGCTTGAACGGCACGCGTCCGGCGCAGATCAAGAGGTCGGCTTGGCGGGGCGAGAAGGCCTGCCGCTCCATGCCGAATCGCGCGAGGTCGTACTTGCTCGCCGCGGTCGCCATGAATTCGATCGCGCAGCACGCGGTGCCGAACGGCATCGGCCAAAGCGAGTTTTTACGACCCCAGTTGATGAACGCATCCAGACGCGTGGTGACCCACGGCTCTTCGCTGGTGGTCTGGATCAACTTGGGTTCGGGACGCGGACTCAATCCCATTGCAGCGCTCCTTTCTTCCACACGTACACGAAGCCCACGAGCAGGATGATCATGAACACGATCATCTCAGCGAGGCCGAACAACGAGACGTGCCCCGCCGGGCACGCGTTGTCGGCGAGTGGAACCGTGCACGACAGTTGGCGGAAGTACGCGCCCCACGGAATCATGAAGACCGTTTCGATGTCGAAGATGATGAAGAGCACCGCCACCATGTAGAACTTCACGGAGAAGCGCTCGTGCGCGTCGCCGAGGGGCGGCATTCCCGACTCGTACGGGGTCTGCTTGACCGGAGTGGGCCGCGGACGAAGAGTGAGGTGGGAGAGGCCCAGCATCAGCACCGCGTTCGCGATGACGAAGCCGAGTAAGAGCAGGACTGGGAAGTACGTACGAAGCATCGATCTCCCACTTCGTGAAAACTTTCACTAAGTCCAGCCGCGGAAAGTTATCCGTCGTCTGAGAGTGGGTCAACGGCGCGCACATCCGTGCACGACACGTTGCTCGGCATTTCGTGGCGTGGCGTGGCGTGGCGTGGCGCGCCGCGCTTGGCGCGGTGAACGAGCGCGAATAGACTTCCGCGCGCCGCGGCTGTGTTTGCCCGCGCGCTTCCCCGACCCCCGACCCGTACGACTCCCGAGCTCAACCACTTCGACCGGATGCCCGCCCGATGACGATCATGTCGGACCGCTGGATCACCCGCATGGCCCACGAGCACCGCATGATCGAGCCCTTCGAAGGCCGTCAGGTGCGTCAAGGGGTCGTCTCGTACGGCGTCAGCTCGTACGGCTACGACATGCGCGTGGCGCGCGAGTTCAGGATCTTCACGAACGTCCTGAGCTCGATCGTCGATCCCAAGGCGTTCGACCCGAAATCGTTCGTCGAGTTCGAGGGCGACATCTGCATCGTTCCGCCGAACTCGTTCGCACTGGCGCGCTCGGTGGAGTATTTCAGGATCCCGCGAAACATTCTCACGGTCACGGTCGGCAAGTCGACCTACGCGCGCTGCGGGATCATCACGAACGTCACGCCCTTCGAGCCCGAGTGGGAAGGCTTCGTGACGCTCGAGATCTCGAACACCACGCCCCTGCCCGCCAAGATCTACGCGAACGAAGGCATCGCGCAGGTGCTCTTCTTCCGCGGCGAAGAGGAGCCGGAAGTCTCGTACAAGGACAAGGGCGGAAAATACCAGAGCCAGGTCGGAGTGACGCTGCCGAAGTTGTAGGTGGACCGGTGGACCGGAGTCTGTCGTACCGGCCTCCCGGCTTACCGGCTTACGGGCCTACCGCTCTCCGTGCTGACCCATGAGCATCGCGACGAATCGCTCCATCCGCTCCTTTCCCGCCGGCGTGAGGGCGCTGTCGTAGTACGCGGTCTGCATCGCGTCCCACTGCGCGGCCAAACGCTCGGCGACGCGATCCCATTCCGCTGAATTCTTCGCCTTCTCCGCGGCGAGCAACTGCGGGATCAGCGCTCGCACCGAATCGCGTCGCGCGACGAGCACGGCGCGCACCGCGGGGCGCGACTCGAGATTGGCGAAGATCGCGGCCGTGTCGATCACCTCGGACAGCGCCAACGACGCGCGACGCACGCGCGAGCTGAACGCAGCATCGCGCATGCGCGACGCGTCGGGCGCGTCGAGCCCCGCGGCCCAGAACGGGAGGTTTGGGTTCGTCCCCGCGAACGGCCCGTCGGGCGACGGCACGAACCACACGTGCAACATCACGAGCGTCTGTCCCGGCGGCGCGAGGTTCTGATGCTCGTGCCACGGCGGCGAGCCGTCGAACAAGTGCGGCCGCGTCGAATCGGCGACCGGGGCGAAGTACGCCCACGCCGCACCGACCAGCGAGTCTTTTCCGCCGATTCTTGAAAACATCAGATTGTCCGGTGCGGTGACGTCGCTCTGCTTGTCCTTGACCATGCGCGACCGGTCGACCCAGTGCACGCCCATCGTCGGTATCCAGCCGAACACCGGCTGGTAGCCCGCGCTCGTCGCCGCGGCCGACGTGCCGAGCGAGCTGGTAGCCTTGGCGACGCCGGCGATTTCCTTCTGCGCCTTGGACGACACGGCCGTGGAGTGATCCATGGCGGCCATGTCGTGACCGGACATTTGTGCGAGGGCCGGCGCAGCAGCGGAAGAGACGACCACGGCGAAGCCGATCGCGCGCAAGGCGGCGAATCGAGTCGATGACATCACGGAAAAGCTCCCTGTTCCGAGGGGTTCTCCCTGTCTTACGGCCGCGCGCGCAAAAGGTTCACGAGCGTCGAAACGCCCGCTCTCACCCGCCGCGACGGTCTTTAATATGGCGAGACCGTCGCCCGGAGTCTCCCGCGCCCCACCGGGTGCAGCGAAAGACGATACCAACGTCGGTCGCCGAACCGCGCGCGGAGGGCCTCGTTCCGGGCGCCGAGGTCGGCCGCATAGACGACGTCGCCGCCGATGCGGCCGTCGGCCCCGATCTCCTCGAGCGGCAGCGCCGGGCCGAACGGCGCTCCGCCCCACTTTCGGTCTCCATCCAGCTCGGCCTGGCACTCTGGCGTGAGCGAGGCGCGGGACGCGAGACGCACCTGGGGCCCGGCGCTCGAGCCCTGTTGTTCGGGTTCGCGCGAACGCGGCAGCGGGATGACCGCCGCACGGACGCGCGCTGCGCGTGTGTCGAGCGCGACCGAGTCGTCCTCGACGCGCCGGAGCGCGGTGAGGATCGAACACGCGTCGCTGCGAGCGATGAGTTGCGCGGCGTCGCTTCGCGTCATGCCGATCCCCCAGAGGCGGCGCGCCAGGCGCATCGTGAAGGGCTCGCGGAGAAACACGAGCGCGTGGTGCGCGTTTGCTTCCTTCACCGCGCCGGCGATGTCCACCTTGAGTGTCTGTCGCGCGCTACGCGCCTGCGCCGCGAGGCCGAGCACGCTGAACGGCAGCCGCGGGATGAGCCACGCGATCGCCAGACAGGCGAATATCGCCCCGACGGTTCCGCGCAACATCCGGCGATCGAATCGTTCGGCGAGCACGAACGGCGTCCGCGCGACGAGGACGACGAGCGCCGGCATCGCCGTGTAGAGAAACCGCGGGCCGAGGAACTCGCCTTCTCCCCAGTACGCGGTGTACGCGGCGAGCTGCATGCCGACGACGGCGAGCATCAGCCCGTCCCATCGCGACAGTCGACGCATCGCGAACAGCGCGACGATCAGAATCAGCATGGCCGGCACCGGCCACGCGAGCAGGAACACGTTCAATTCGCCGAGATACGACGTCGTCAGATCGAGCCCGTGGGCGAGCGTGTGCGTGTTTCCGTACGGATCGGCGTGAAAGCCCATGCGGTGTCCCGCTCCCCACAACACGTCGTAGCCGAATCGCCACATGCTGCCCGTCGTCGCGTGATTCGCGACGAGCAACGGCATCGCGCCGAGAATGCCTCCGCCGATCTGCCCCGGCACGTCGCGCCACTTCGCGGGCCGCGTCCAGGCGACGGAAACTTGAAAGAGGCCGACCGCGAGCGCGACGGCCACCGCGTCGAGCGGGCGGATGGTCGCGATGAGCCCGAGCACGCCGCCGATGGCGACGGCCAGCCACAAGGAGCGCGTGGGCGACGTCGCGCCATCCCACGCGACCAACAGCGCGAGCGCCGCCGCCGTCAGACAGAGGACCGGAACGTGGTTCATCCACGTTCCAGCCAGAATGAGCACCATCGGCGCCGCGACGAAGAGCGCCGCGATCGCGCGCCCCTGCATCTCGCCGTACGCTCGCCGCGCGAACCAATACAGGAGCAGCGTCGCGACGCCGAGGAGCACCGGATTCACGAGCCACGGCGCGCCGACGAGCGCGCCGGGAACCATCGCGAGCGGTCCGCCGATCGGAAACTGCGAGTACCATCGGCCGACGTCCACCACCGTTTCCAATCCAAAAAACTCGCGGTTCGGATCGACGGGCAGCGAGAGATGCCCGTGCATGAGAATCTTCGCCTGCCAGAGCTGGGCGATTTCGTCGGGCGTGCTCGCCGATTTCTCGAATGCAAATCGAGCGAAGAAGAGACTGAGCCCCGTCGCCGCCGCGGCGACGATGACACCGAAGACGACGGGCCGTGCGCGTGTGAGGACCCGGCCGGCCCACGCGGGAAGATCGACCTCGCGGTCGCCGCCGGTCAGCGCCGCACCGACGAACGCGGCCGCCACGACGAGTCCACCGAACAGCCAGTAGGCAAGGACCTCGTCGGGGTAACGACTTCCCGTGAGCGCGAACGGCGCGACGCAGGCGACGGCGAGCAAGGCGGCGCTCGCACGCGCGAGAGTGGACCCGCCGCCGAGCGAGGCGGCCGCGTCGTCGCGCCGGCGCTTACGCGCCGCCCGCCTTCCCTGCGCCGCTCTCTTTTCCCTCGGCGAGCGGTCGTGCGCGGATCGCTTGCGGAACGAGTCTTTCACCTGTGGCCCCTCCGAGAGTGGCTGCTTCCAGGTACTCGGCTTCCTCGTTCACCGCCCACACGTCGTAGAGCGTCGTGCCCGCGATGATGTTTCGCGCCGTCAACATCCCGGTCATCATCGCGTGATCTTGATTGTTGTACTTGTGCATCCCGTTGCGCCCGACAAAGTGCATCCCGGGATATGAATGAGCAATCTCGCGGCGGATCCGAGCCACGCGGTCCGCGTAGTCGCCGTCGTATACGGGATACGCTTTCCGAGCGCGGACCACGCAACCGTCCACGACGTCTTCGTGTCGACCGAGACCGATGCGCGCCAACTCGTCCGTCGCCGCGGCGATGACCTCCGCGTCGGGCTTCGACCAAAGCTCGTCGCCCTCGAAGCAGAAGTACTCCATACCGAAACAGCAGAGCGACGGGTCCGGGACGAGGTCGGGCGACCAGGATTTGAAAATCTGAATGCGCCCGACGCGCACCGACGGATCGTGGACGTAAATCCAGTTGTCGGGAAGATTCGCCCGCTCTTTCATGATCAACGCGACGGCCATGAAGTCGCGGTATCGCAGTCCGCGCGCCGCCTCGCGCGCGGCCGCCGGCGCGGGTGGTTCGATCGATTCGACGATCTCGCGCATCGGCGCCGACGACACGACGTCGCTCGCGCGAAATACCTCCTCGGCGCCGGCGTCGGTGCGCGCCGTGACTTCCCAAGCGCCTTCGCCGGCGTCGAACCGGCACCGCACGACGCGGCGTCCCATGAGCACCGCGTTTCCCCCTCCCTGCGCGACGATCGCGTCGCGGCAGGCCTCCCACATCATGCCGGGGCCGAGCCGCGGATAGCGGAACGACTCGATGAGCGTTCGAACCGAGTTGTCGCCGTTTTCGCGCCGGAATATCGCGCGGCGAATCGTCGTCGCCATCGAAAGGCCCTTGATGCGCTGCGCCGCCCAGTCGGCGGAGATCTCGCTGCACTTCATGCCCCACACCTTCTCGGTGTAGGTCTTGAAGAACGTGCGATACAGCCGCCAGCCAAACTGATTCGAGACCCAGTCCTCGAACGAGCGCGGGTCTTTCACGGGAAAGAGGCTGGCCTTGAGGTACGAGAGCGCGCACAGCGCCGCCTCGACCGGGCCGAGGTTTCTGAGGGCGTTCCCGGCGCGCACGGGATACGCGAAGAACTTGCCGTTGTAGTAGATCCGCGAGAGCCGCGGACGCTCGAGCATCTCGTGGCCGAGAAGCTCGGTCCACAGCGCCTCGACCTCCGGCGACTTGGAGAAGAAGCGGTGCCCCCCGATGTCGAAGCGGAAACCCTTGTACGCGACGGTTCTCGAAAGGCCGCCGACGTAGTCGCGGTCCGCCTCGAGGACGACCACGTCGTGCCCGGCCTTACCGAGCAGGTACGCGGTCGTTAGGCCGGCGGGGCCGGCGCCGATGACTAAGGTCGTTCGGTGCGGGCGCTCTCGGTCCACTCTCGCACCGACGGAATTCTCGTCACGGTCATCCGGTCCCTCCGAGCACGCGCTCATCGCGGTGCGACATCGTGGCGATCATGTAATCGCGGTTCATCCGCGCGATCGTGTCGATGCTGATCTCTTTCGGGCACGCCTCCTGGCATTCGCCGTAGAACGTGCAGTGCCCGAAGCCTTCCTCGTCCATCTGTGCCACCATCCGAAGCGCGCGACGCCGACGTTCCGGTTGGCCCTGCGGGAGGAGCCCAAGATGCGAAATTTTCGCGGCCGTGAACAGGGATGCCGAGCCGTTCGGGCAAGCGGCGACGCACGCTCCGCAGCCGATGCAGGCCGCGGCGTCCATCGCGGCGTCGGCCTCGTGCTTGGGAACGAGAATGTTGTTGGCGTCCTGCGCTGCGCCGGTCGTCGCCGTGACGAACCCGCCCGCGGCGATGATCCGGTTGAAGGCGGCGCGATTCACGACGAGGTCCTTGATGACCGGGAACGCCCGCGAGCGCCACGGCTCGACGTGGATCGTCGCGCCGTCGGCGAAGCTCCGCATGTGGAGCTGGCAGGTCGCCGTGCCCTTCATCGGCCCGTGCGCGACGCCGTTGATCATCATGCCGCACGAGCCGCAGATGCCCTCGCGGCAATCGTGATCGAAGGCGATCGGCTGCTCCCCCTTGCCGACGAGCGTTTCGTTGACCACGTCGAGCATCTCGAGGAACGACATGTCGGGGCTGACGTCGTCGGTCTCGTAGCGTTGCATCGCGCCGGACGCGTCGGGGCCGGCCTGCCGCCACACGAAGAGAGTTACGTGCATGGAAAGACGCGCGCCTCCTATTTGTACGAACGTTGCGAGAGGTGCACGTTCTCGAACACGAGCGGCTCCTTGCGCAGCACGGGCGGTTTCCCCGCCCCCGCGTAGTCCCACGACGCCACGTACGCGAATTCATCGTCGTTGCGAAGCGCTTCACCGTCCGCCGTCTGATGCTCGACGCGGAAGTGCGCGCCGCACGACTCCTCGCGATCGAGCGCGTCGAGGCACATGAGCTCCGCGAGCTCGAGGAAGTCGGCGACGCGCCCCGCGTACTCGAGAGACTGGTTGAGCTCCGCGCCCGTGCCCGGGACGCGGACGTCGTGCCAGAACTCCTCGCGCAGCCTCGGAATTTCGACGAGCGCCTTCGCGAGGCCGGCCTTGTCGCGCGACATGCCGCAGTACTCCCACATCAGCTTCCCGAGCTCGCGGTGAATGGACATCACTGTACGCGATCCGTTGATCGCGAGCAGTCGCGCCGTGCGTTCGCGAACCGCCTCCTCCGTCGCCCGCACGTCGGGATGGTCCTCGGCGACGGGCTCGAGCTTCGTCGAGCCGAGGTAGTCGCCGATCGTCAGCGGCACGATGAAATAGCCGTCGGCCAGCCCCTGCATCAGCGCGCTCGCGCCCAGCCGGTTCGCGCCGTGGTCGGAGAAGTTGGCTTCACCGATCACGTGCAGTCCGGGAACGTTGCTCATCAGGTTGTAGTCCACCCAGAGGCCGCCCATCGTGTAGTGCACGGCCGGGTAGATGCGCATCGGTACTTCGTACGGATTCTCGTCGGTGATGCGCTGGTACATCTCGAAGAGATTCCCGTAGCGCTCCCCGATGGTCTTGCGGCCGAGGCGCGTGATCGCGTCGGCGAAGTCGAGGTAGACGCCTCGACCGCCGGGCCCCACGCCGCGTCCCTCGTCGCAGACTTCTTTCGCGGCGCGCGACGCGATGTCGCGCGGCGACAGGTTGCCGAACGCCGGATACTTTCGCTCGAGGTAGTAGTCGCGATCCGATTCGGGAATCTGATTCGGCGGCTTGGCGCAATCTTCCTGTCGCTTGGGCACCCAGACCCGGCCGTCGTTGCGCAGCGATTCGCTCATCAGCGTCAGCTTCGACTGATGTTCGCCGCTCACCGGGATGCACGTCGGGTGAATCTGCGTATAGCACGGATTCGCGAATGCGGCCCCGCGCTTGTACGCGCGCCAGATCGCGGTGACGTTCGATCCCTTCGCGTTCGTCGACAGGAAGTAGACGTTGCCGTATCCGCCCGTGCCGAGGATGACGTCGTCGGCGAGGTGCGTCTCGATCGCGCCGCTGACCATGTCGCGTGTCACGATGCCGCGCGCCCGACCATTCACGACGACGAGGTCCAGCATCTCCGTGCGCGGAAACATCGTCACGCCGCCTTTGGCGATTTCCTTCTCGAGCGCCTGGTACGCACCCAGCAACAGCTGCTGACCCGTCTGGCCGCGGGCGTAAAAAGTCCGCGAGACCTGCGCGCCGCCAAACGAACGATTGGCGAGCAGCCCACCGTACTCGCGCGCGAACGGCACGCCCTGCGCCACGCACTGGTCGATGATGTTCACGCTCACTTCGGCGAGGCGGTACACGTTCGCCTCACGGGATCGAAAGTCGCCGCCCTTGATCGTGTCGTAAAACAAGCGGAAAACACTGTCGCCGTCGTTCTGGTAGTTCTTGGCCGCGTTGATGCCGCCCTGCGCGGCGATGCTATGCGCGCGGCGCGGCGAGTCCTGGAAACAGAAACAGCGCACGTTGTACCCCAGTTCGCTCAACGACGCCGCGGCCGACGCGCCGGCCAGCCCCGACCCGACGACGATCACGGTGTGTTTCCGCTTGTTCGCGGGATTGACCAGCTTCATCTCCGCGCGGTGCCGCTCCCACTTCCGCTCGAGGGGCCCCGGAGGAACCTTGGCGTTCAGCTCGGCCATCGATGCCTCAATGAATCACGCCGGCGATGACGCCGAGCGGCAGAAGGCTGAAGCCGAGCCAGACGGCCACCGCGACAAGGAGCGCGATGCGGCGGCGAAGCGGATGCTCGGCGGATTTCGCCCAGCCGAGTGTGCGGACCGAGCTCCACGCGCCGTGATACAGGTGCAGTCCGAGGGCGATCATCGCCACCAGGTAGAACGCCGAGACCCACCACACGTGAAAGCTCGCGACGATGTTGCCGTACACGTCGTGGTCGCCGCGGACGTCGATCATGCCGGCGGCGTGTCCCGGGTCGAACGTCTCGGTCGTGAAATGCAGAATGTGAAATACGATGAAGACGAGGATCAGCACGCCGCCCCACTTCATGGTGCGTGCGGCGAGCGTGGAAACCTGCGGCTCGCGATGTTGGTAGCCGATGGGCCGCGCGGCCGTCGAGCGCACCGTCAGCTGATACGCCATCATCACGTGCAAGACGACGGCGACGATGAGCACGATCCGCAACACCCACAACAACTCGTTGAGCGGCCCGTGCAACATCGCGCTGTACGCATTCAACTTCGCCGCGCCTTGGAACGCCTGGAGATTGCCGGCGACATGGAGGATCACGAAGCCGATGCCGATCAGCCCCGTGACCCCCATGATGATCTTCTTTCCGATCGTCGAACGATAAAACGCGCTTACGGACATCTCGTTCCGGCTGGCGGCTGAACGACCCTACAGTTTCACGGTGCGCATCGGTTCCCGGACCGCTTCGGCGCTCTTGGCCAACGCGGTGCGCTCGTCGGCGGTGAGCTCGACCTCGATAACCTTCTGCAGGCCGCCGCGTCCGAGCTTGCACGGCACGCCCAGGAAGAGCCCCTTCATGCCGTACTCGCCCTCGAGCCACGCCGCGCAGGGAAGAATGCGGCGCTGGTCATTGACGATCGCCTCGGCCATCTGTACCGCGCCGGCCGATGGCGCGTAATACGCCGAGCCGGTCTTCAAGTGCTTCACGATCTCGGCGCCGCCGTTGCGCGTGCGGTCGACGATCGCGTCGAGCTTCGCCTTGTCGATGAGCTGCGTGACGGGAATGCCGCTGACCGTCGTGTACGAAATGAGCGGCACCATCGTGTCGCCGTGGCCGCCGAGCACCATCGCCTGGATGTCGCGCACCGAAACGTCGAGCGCCTCGGCGAGAAACCC
>Ga0157372_10005756_pt1 | contig 13208 bp, 15 predicted proteins | sample C55metaG_FD_115307 | JGI IMG/M metagenome (GOLD analysis project Ga0157372, IMG submission 115307) | Corn rhizosphere microbial communities from Kellogg Biological Station, Michigan, USA - C5-5 metaG | ecosystem: Host-associated > Plants > Roots > Rhizosphere > Soil | place: USA: Michigan... | reverse complement strand
GTTTCGAAAAGCTGATCTCAGGATATTCGGGAGCATAAATAAGAATTTTTAATTGAATAGCGCATTCCGGATGCTGGTGCGACGAATAAAGTGCCAATCATCTTGCGAACTGGGATTCAGTCGTTTACGCCTAAGCGGTATCTTTAAAATTGTTCGAATGCGATACAAAATTGTACGCTTATGATACAGCCTGACTTGTCGTGAATAGCTATATGTGTTAGAGAATAAATCCTGCGATACCTATAACCGCCAGCGAAGGCCTCGTTGAGTGGTTGTTCTGCTGACTAACGTTCGTGAATTTTTAGACTGCTGGTTCATTCACCTGATGGCAAAGGCCGTTACAATCTCTTGAAGCCATTTTACAATGTCTGTTCTGTCTCTACGCCTAATCCATGATGGTCGTGTTGAAAGCCATGTGATTGTTGCTATGCTTTCTGCCAGCCGCAGGATTGCCGCTAACAGTTTTCGGCTTGCTGTCAATACAGGCCTTTTATGTTCTGTCAGCTTAGCCTTTGTTTGATAGCAAAGTAGCAACTTCTCTTTGAAGTTTATTCGTCAGCCTGTATTGCAGCAAACCGCTGTTAGCGGCTGTCCGTCTGTTAAAGCTCAATTTTTAGTTCAATATTTATCGCATCTAAAAACGTTTCATCATGCGACACCACAAGGAGTGTTCCCCGGTATTCGTTGATTGCTCTTGTCAAAATTTCCACGTTCTGTATGTCTAAATTGTTGGTTGGTTCATCCAAAACAATTAAGTCAGGAGTTTGTTGATGTATGGTTAAACAACATAGCATCAGCCGCATTTTTTCTCCACCACTCAAAGCCCCGCAGCTTTTGTCCCATTCCTCTTTGGTAAACAAAAAACGGCTTAGCCTAATTTTAATCTCATGTTCCGGAAGGGAGGATGTGTTAAAGCGCTCCGTTTGTTCGTACACCGTCAGACTGTTTGTAATCAACGAGTAGTCCTGGTCTATGTACATTGATTTGTCAATTGCACGATATGCTGTTCCTATCTGTGGCTCCTTTTTGCCTAAAATAAGATCGACCAGCGTTGTTTTTCCCGAACCATTACCACCTTCTATGGCGATGCGTTCGCCGCTCCTTATCTCAAAACGGAGGTCCTTCTCCCAAAGCGGTTGCGTGTCATAGTTGTAATTCATGTGGTTTGCTGTGAACAAGAGCTTTCCTCTATGCAGTTCGGATTGATCAAAGTCAAATCTCATTTTATCCCATTCGGGCAAAGCTGCACGTAGGTTTTGCAGCTGCTGTGAGATGCCGCTGATCTTTTCGTCGTGCACACCTTTTAGTTTGGCGGTGCTGTTCTCTGCCCTGTTACGCAGGGTGTTCATCATAATCTTTGCCACCCCTGCTTTCTCCTGTTTTCTTTTGCCACGGCTATCCAGTCGTTGTTGGCGTTCCAGCGTTTCCCGTTCTTTCTCTTTGGCTTTCCGCAAGGTCTTTTCAACGCTTTGTACCTCTTGCATTAAGGCAGCCACCGCCAGGCCTTTTTGTTCCAGGTAAAACCGGTAATTGCCGCCGTACACAGTTAAACCGTGTTTGGTCAATTCGCAAATGGTACCTAAAAGGTCTAATAATTTTCTGTCGTGACTTACAACGATCAACGTACTTTGAACAGATTGAACAAACTCGTACAAAAGCTGCCTGCCTAAGCGGTCTAAATGATTTGTTGGTTCATCAAGCAGGATCAAGCCGGGTTGATGTATGTAAATACCGGCTAGGAAAACCTTTGTTTTCTGCCCGCCACTCAATGTTTCTAGCTTCTGATACAGGTCTATATTTCCCAACTGCCAGTACTCCAGGGCAACCTTGCAGCGCTCCTCAATCGTCCAGTCATCGTCAAGCAAAGCGTAGGCTTGTTCCGTTCCGTATCCGGCCAATATTTCTTTTAGTGCCGTAAGCTTCGCTTCGATCCCCAGGGCTTGGGCTACGCTTAAGTGATTGTATTGTCCGAAAAGCTGCGGTATGTAATAAGGCCTTGCTCTGGTCGTTACCTGTCCGCCAGCAGGCAACAACTCCCCTGCTATAATTTTCAGTAGAGTTGACTTGCCTGATCCGTTGTTGCCAATTAAAGCTACTTTATCGTTGTTGTTTACTGTCAGGTCAATGCCTTCGAACAGCAACTCTTTATTTGGATGTGTATAGGTGGTGTTCTGTAAAAGGAGCATAATTTCTTTCTTTATAGATGAATAAAGCGTAAACCACTTTTCGGTTTACTGTCTTTAGGCGTTTGAAAGAAATTATCGATTACATTTTGTTGTTACAATTGAAGAATCCAAAGATAAGAAATACTACTCAAGTGGAAAGCTCTCGTATAGCCGCTAACGGAACGGTTGTTTATGAAGTAGCGGTATTCCGTGTTAATTAAGCTTCACCTTGTTCCAAAATTTATTAAAGATAGTTTGTTGAGCCTTTGCAGTCAAGCCGTTATTTTAGAAACACCATGTTGTGCGATAGAGCGAATGGCTTCACCTTTCATAACGTTCTCTATACCCTGTCAAAAGCATGCTATAAAGCTGGTGAAAGTCGTTTTTCACTTGGTTTATTCCAGTCCCACAGCCCGGTGTTAGTTTTAACCCTCTGTAATCTGCATAATTGATAAGGCTCCCGGCAGCAGTCTTCCAAATTCCTGTAGGCTTTCCATTTATGTATTGACCTATTAAAACCGGGCTACCATTTCCTGCATATTGAACAAAAAATCCGTTTTGCTTCCCGTCCTTCATCCGGTATGCCGCCTTGATTGTAGAATCAGAAAAGTATTCAACTCTGTCGAAATATTTTACCACGGAGTCCCTTTCCTGTGCCTTAGAGGAAAAGGAAGTCAGTAATAGCCCTATGATTAAAATGTATCTCATAAGTTTCGCACAACGTCCATCAGCTTTCTGCTGTGCCGGGATTTTTTGTTCGTCTGCCCCGAACTGCTGCTGATAAAAGTTTTATCGTTGAAGTTAATATCTAAAGCCGAAGATTGAACGTCGTGCCGGATCAAAAGCTGAAAGTAGTGCAATTGCCAATGCTACGTTGGGTCTGCCGGCATAGCAGAAAAATGCTGTTAGTCGCAGATTCGGAGCCTTGTCAACTTTTTCTAACGGTTATTGTTTTTATTCGTTTTCCTTTCTCCCATATCTCTGTGCGGGTCACATTTCCTTTTTCATTGAAGTATGTCCATGTGCCATCTTTTATGCAATAGCCTCTCTCCAAGAGATTATTCCAGTTCGCAGTTTCATTTTCTCTATAATGTCCAACGACTTTAACGTTGCCACCAGGATAATATTCAATCCAATAGCCAATCCGGCACTCACTGTAAGCAATCCATTTGTGAAGCAAACGTTCGCTTGTGTCGAAACTCAACATAACACAAGGTTTGCATTGGTCATAGACACCTATCGTCTCACCGAATTTTCTGTACGTTTTTTCGTCTACGTTGTTACCGTCTATTTTGAACCAAGAAGTGTCATCACTTGTTAATGAAGAAGAAGAGACCGAATAAGTTTTTAAGGTCGGTAGATTTCCATAAGCAGATACTGTAGTATCCGTGATAGGTGCTTTTTGCCCCCACATTATAATTGGAAACAAAAAGGCGATAGGTATACTCGTCAAATACTGAAACTTCATACTTATTGGCTGGTCGTAAATGTTGCGGCTAACGGAGCGAGGCTTTAAGCAGTATGGGAAATTGAAATACTGCTGCTTCACCCCTTGTTCATAAGCAAAATAGTTATTCTTCAGTTCAAAACATATTCGTCATCCCATATTGCTAAAAGCCTATGTTATCTACTGTCTTTCCGGGATGTTACTATGAATTTAATTTCACCCACTTGTACTGTATCCTGCTTTTGGAACAAAGCGATTAGCCCTCTATTACCAGATGCATTGTGACTTTCTAACCAAGAATCGTATCCAACAATTGCTGTTCTGTTATCTAACCACTTTATGTTTGTCAATCCTGTTGGCAAATGGCCTTCCAGCAAGTTTCCGTCGAGGTTCTCAGTCTTTAAAAGCGTTCTGTAAAGGCTCGAACCTCTTGCTCCAACATCTAAACTATAAGTCACTATACAATAGTCACGGCTTGGATTGTATTTCAACTCCTGCAATTCGACTGCATTATTTGTTATAACATGGTCTTCCCCGCATCCGAAAAGCAGAAGGGTAACAACCGAACCTATGACTTGAACTGAAGGAAACTTCATACGATAGCAGATAACGTAGAATGGCTTTGTGAAGGCAAGGAATTAATTTTCTGTCGCATCAAGCATTTGCCGTTGTTCAATAAAGATAATCAGTTGAACCTGTATTCTTCAGCCTTGCTTTTACAAAGCTGATGTTGTAAGCTGTCCTTATTGGTCAAAAAACAGCCGGTAACCTCTTGTAAGTCGAACGTCCTCTAAGGTCGTTTCTATGGTTGGCAAGTCTCGTCTTCGCCTGGCAAAAATCACCCCGTCATTTAATTCTATGAAAGTGCCCAAAAGCGTCATGGAACTGCGAATAGTGGCACTATAGCAAAACGCATAAGCTTTACCCCTCTTATCATACCGCTTTTTCTCATCTTTTCTTTTAAAAGAAAGGGTTGTAACTGCTTTTTCGATAATTGCCCTGGCCTCCGCCATAGAATACTTTTTTAGAATATACTCCTTGTACTGCGCTGACCATTCTTCGTCCTGGAAAAAGTAGCGGCTGAAATGAGGACTGAAGATGTAAGGTGTAATACTTTTTATTGCGCTATCCGTTTCACCAAGCTGATCGTAACAGTGAGCGATTTTCCCCAATCGCCTAATGAAGCGAGCATAATAGCCATTGCCGCACCACTCCGCAGGATTTCGATACTTGGTGTCAGCAGAATCATAATAAGCAATTGCCTTTCGAAACTGCTTTTGTTCTTGGTAGTAGTCTGCCAGCTTTTCGCAGGCCTCAGTCGCTAAATAAGGATTGTTTAGTTTTGCAAGCCACTCTGCAGGTATTGCTCCATCGCTTACCAAAATGGTCTGCGAATGACCACCAAAAGAAAACAACAAAAGCAAGAAGATAATTACTAAGCGCATAGGATTGCTTACGGAACGGAGCTTTGCGAAGGTTGGATATTTGAAAATATTCAGCTTCACTTCAGCACCGCTGTTGATTTCATATTTTTAGTTGAAAGATAGTTCTGCTGCCCAACTTTTGCAAAACTTGTGTTAGCCGCATTCGCTATTGCATTATATAACTCCGCCTTGTTGGGTATTCTGCAATAGTTATACTCCTCCCTTCGATTTGCACAAAGCCAGAATTGGATTCGTCCGCTGCTTGTTTAGTTTCTGAGTTCCATTGCGTCGAAGAGGCTGTAAACGATACAAGGATTACTCCGTCCTTTTTAGTAATCTCTGCATGTTGAAACCATACCTTTTTATCCAGCAATGTTTGCAGTGACTTTATGCTATCCCCTTGATGCATTGCTAAGTAAGTCGTGGAATCAGATGAAACAACAGTAAAAAGCGTATCGTGTTGTATAAAGCTAACAAGACTTCTGTCATAACCCTTACCCTCGGCTTCATATTGTATAACACCTTCAATTTTTGTATTTCTGTTTTTCTGATAGTTGTTTAAGCTATCAATCTCTGTCCACCAATTGCATCCAAACATTCGGTCTTTGTATTGAAGTTCGATGAGCCGCTCAGGATCGCTAATTCGTGTGTAGCTTGCACTGTAAAGATTATCAAAAACAATATAGGCGCCTTTAAACCATAGGACTTGGTCAACGCACCCTGAATTGTGAAAAAATAGCCGTTTGTTCTTCTTGTTGTAAAAGAAAAGTGAGCCTCCAAATTCCCCTGCACAACACCCATAGATTTGGTAGGTACTGTCTTCCAAGAACACCTCACCGTAAAAGATTGGTCGGGGGTATTTGAACTTTGGTACAACTTGTTTTAACTGGAAATTTTCTGCTAAGTAGAACTCTTTGCTGTCTGTTGCTAAAATGACCGAATCATTCCTACTATAAAAATAGTTAGTACCAGTGTTTTCCAATTGCTTTTCAGACGCCAAATGGCGGTTTAAATTATTATCCAAAACAGCAAAGCTCCCGTTGTCCAGCTTTAGCAAAAAATATGGATCAAAAAATTGCACCCCCTGAATGGAAGTATCGACAGCAAGTTTATGGTAACTGACTTTAAAAAGGTCTTCACCTTTTTTAGAAACAGATGACTGCTCAGTACATCCCGATAAAAAGTAGAGCAATCCTGCTATGATAATTAGAGTCTTCAAGTAGTTGCGGCCAACGTAGCGAGGCTTTCAGCAGTACAGGCATTTGAAAAGCTGTCGCCTCACTTAATTACAAAAGCAAAGTAGTAATTCTTCTGTTCAAACTGTATTTTGTTGCCTGTATTGTTGAAAGCCTGTGTTGTGCGCTTGTGCTTTGAGTATTTTTCAATCTCGCGTCATTATTGGATAAATGAACAGCAGAAAATTAATAGCCAACAATATCAAATATGCTTTTTTGTATTTCTGGTAAAAAAGGCTGATTCCAATTAGCGAAATCAACAAAACAATTTCAATGATGCAATAAGCCATGTAAATAGACTGTGATGTATAAATTGAACCAGACGCATTTATAGAACGTCCGAAAGGGTAACTGCCAGGCGCATTGATTACTTCTGATAAGTCGGCGAGGTTTAGCAGAACAAGCAAGAAAGGAATTATATTAATTAGAACTAACAGCGAAACATGTCTAGAAGTCATAAGATTCGGCCCTGGAATTTCAAAGCAGTCATAAAAAAATCTCCTATTTGCAATATCTCAGTGTCAAACCCTTCATGGCGCACAACAGTTATTATGCGCAACTTTCAACTTGCGCCTTTATGTATCTAAAATACACAATCTCTTCATCAACAAAAACTTGCACTTGCGATTTTTTGTTATTCACTTTGTAATGGAAAGCAAATTGTGTCATTTCAATAATAAGGAAACGCAAGCGCTCTAGCTACCAATTCAGCCGGTCTAAAGGGCTTTGGATGGTTTCAATTTTTAGCTTTGAAACATGGGTATAGAGCATAGTGGTCTTGAGGCTATTATGCCCTAAAAAGGCTTGGATGTAACGAATGTCGGTGCCAGCCTCCAAAAGATGTGTCGCATAGGAATGGCGAAGCAAGTGAATGCCTCCCCCTTTTTTGATATCTGCTTTTTGCTTCGCTTCCCTGAGTACGTTTTGGGCACTGCGGGCACTATACGCCTCTTCTCCCTCTCCTTCGAAAAGGTATTCTCTTGGCTTATGGTGCTTTACATATTCCCTAAGAGTGTGGAGAAGTTTTTGCGACAGTGGCACCATGCGGTCTTTGCCTCCTTTCCCGTCCCTGACATGAAGCAACATTCTATGAGAATCTACATCCTTAATTTTCAGGCTCACCAGCTCACTAACTCTCAGCCCTGCACTGTAGGCCGTCATCAGCAGTGCCCTGTGCTTCAGGTTTTCGGTTTTTTGAATGAGCCCAATCATTTCTTCTTCTGAGAGGATAGACGGCAGCTTGAGCCGTTTATTTGGTCTTGGCAGGTCATAAAATTCCCTTCCTCTTCCCCCCACGGCTTCGAAGTAAAACTTCAGGGCATTGACCGTAGTGTGAAGGTTAGCATAGGAGTAGCCCCGCTTTTCCAGTAGCCACAGCAGGTAAGCTTGCACATGCCCTTTACTGAGAGTCGAGACTGGCACAGCTCCCAAAAGGCGAAGCAGGTAATGGAAAGCGCCTGAGTAAGTCTGGATGGTATTTGAGCTATATCCTTTGAGTTTCAGCAGCCCTAGATAGGCTTCAAAGGCAGTGAGGTTTTCGGGGCTCAGGGGATAGTCAAGCAGCAGTTGAACCTTTGACTTGGAAACTTTCTTTTGGGGCACTACCGCTACTGCTAGCTTTCGTTGCTTTAGATAGCCTTGTAATGGGCGAGGGTCAAAAGCAATCTTTCCTTCAAAGAAGGCCTTAGCCTTTTCATATTCATCCCTGCTTAATGGAATATACCAAAGATTGTGATTGCTGCACTATTTGATGCCTTTCAGTTTTCTAACTTCTTTTTCAAGTTCTGAATTTAGATTGAAGTCAAAGCCAATGACTTCTTCACCCTTATCATGAAAGGGACGAAGGGTAATTTGGGGCAGCATAAAAAGCTTTGGTTTGTTCTCTTAAGTTAAGAACGATTTCTCTCTTTGCAAAAAGTGGCTTTCCCAAATTCTAGTTGATATGATTTTCCTGAAGAACCTCTAACCCTTTCTATGGCAGTTGAACTCTTTGAAAGCGACGAGAAAAAGAAATGGCCCTAAAGTAATGTCAAAGAAGAAATAACTTGGTACAAACGAGAACCAGGCAATTCGGACGACGACTCAGCTAATCAGTTCACCTATATACCTCTCAAAATGTAGACTCAGACAGCAGAGACGGATTGAAAAACCGCTGGAAGAATTTGAAGGATCGAACGGCCCACGTGCCAGGTGCCAAATCATTAAAGCAAGCAATCATTGTAATGGAAAAGATACCTCAGCGTTATTGGGAAAGCCCGATCAAAGGCAGACTGAAGGAGCTTAATTCATTCTTCCTGAAGTGCTCGCCATTGAAAGAAAAAATCTCTCACTTGCGTCCATGCACAGACACAGAACAAGCATCTTTATCCCGTTCGTCACCGGCCCTAAAATAAACTTCACTTCCTTTTCCTGGATCGGAAGAGGGATAGTAGGTAATGAAGCCATATTCAACTAACTCTCTTAAGTATTTGTGGTAGGTCGCACTGCTGCTAATCTTTGAAAATTCCATGACTTCCCGCCTTTTGACCCGCAAAGCTTTCTGGCTATTGTTCGTCAACCATAACTGGTACAGCGTCACATACAAGCTAATATGTAGCGGTCCAATTCGTGGGTCGTTTACGATTGCCTCATAAAACAGTGACAAGAAAGCTTTGTGATCGTGCCCCATGCCCACTATGATTTAACCCGTTGGTTTAACAGGTTGTCAATCTCTTCCCTGCTATAATACAGGATACCGCCCACTTTTGCAGGATGCAGCTTCCCACCCACCCGAAGGCTTTGCAATGTGTTGGGAGAAACCCGGAGCAACTTTCTAACCTCTGCGCTCTTGAGCCAACTTTTCTCAGGTGGCTGCGCAGGGAGGTTAAAAAGCCGCTTCAGATCACTTAAGAGTTGCACACGAAATTCCTGCAAGTCTTCTTTGGTCAGAACTTCCAGCTTCATTGATTCCGATTTAATTTTTAGCCCAGCTTTACACTCTTCTTATTCGGCCCATTCTCCTTTTTGGGCATTAATTCCTTGGGGTCTTTGGTCTCTTTTTCCTTCGTCTTTATTTGGCCCTTTCCTTTTGCGGGCTCATCGTCTTTGTGAACCTCTTTTCCATTCTTTTTCTCCTTACTCTCTATGCCGGTGGAAAGCCCCTGCTGTTCCCTGACAACACCGGCCGACATGTATTGATCCAGGGCTTTTTTCGGAATCCGCTTTAATTCAGTGTCATAAAGATTAACGCTCTTGTACTGCGGGGCCGCTTCCACAAATAGACGGACCGCTCCTCCATCTTTTTCCATTACTACAGCTTGGAGGTTCCCTTTCATCAGCGAGTGCATAAGAACATCTGCCAGATCTGGCGCCTGCATCTCCCGGATGTTGAATCGACCCAGTGTACTCTTAAGATCATAACCATAATTATCGTGGTATTGCCGCACTTCATGGTTGTTATTCTTATCCCGCTGTTCAAAGTCAAGCTGTATCCAGGCGCCGTACTTTTGCCCTTCCTTGTTCTCCAGTTCCTTGTAAACAGCACGGCCTTCCAGAAGGTTGTAAGCTTCCTTCGCCGTAACCCCTTTGCCCTTGTTTAAATAAAAAGCCTGATCATAAATCTCGCCGTTGGAGCGCTGCAAGGTGGCATGGTAGGAATTGACAAAATAGTGATCCGTCGTGTCCGATTTACGGAAGTTAATGACTGCCGCAAATGCTTTTTTGTTGATTTCGGTTTCAAAAGCGAGTTGAAAAGAAGGTTCTCCTTTTTGCATTTCCGTTTTCAGTTTTTCACTGAGTGCGTCACCAAATCCTAAATACTTCAGGCTGTCTGCGAGGTAGTTGAAATTTTGTTCGTTCATGGTTTTTGTATTTGAAGATGAAAAAATCGTTGCAAGAGATTGACGTTCGATCTGCCGGTACACCGATAAAACCGAAGGCGCATAGATGAGGGCGTAGCCTTCACCCTCAGCATTACCCTGCTGTTTAAAATAGCTGGCTTCGTCGCGGGTGCGGAAGCAGTGCAGGTCACCGTCCCTTAAAAAGAAGGGCTTCGACTTATAAGCGATCCAGAAATGATGGGTGGAAACCGCCCGGTAGATAAAATCAAACAGGCTGTCGCTGATCCGGTGGTGGCTTTTCATGGCTCTTCCGGCAGTGTTATTGCCTGAAATAGCTTTTTATTCGGCAGCTTCAATTGGAGCAGCCTGGTGCCGTCTTTTTCACCCACCTCTAACAAGCCATGCTGCGTTGAAGGGATAGTGAACTTGCCAAGGGCGATCACGATCACACTTGTTTGCTTTGCTTTCAGGGTTGTTTGATTCCCCGCTATAAACAGCGGCTTTAGTTCGATCTCCTGGATGGCCGTTCGTTTTCGAACGACGCGATCACGAATGAAAAACCGAATAAAATCGATGTCATAGTCCAGCGCTGAGCGGTTTTGCAAGCGTAATTGAAAAAAGAGATGATTGTCGCGGATGTAGATGCCGGTTATTGCTGCCTCTATGTCTCCTACTGATCGACGCAGTCCTTTGATGAGGGGTGGATTATCAAGGAGACTGTTTGCAGTAAAGGAAAGCGTTGGCCGCTTTTGTACCGGCAACCGGTACACCCATTCGGTGGGATCGCCAGCGTAACAGACCCGAAAAGAATAAAGACTGCCATCTGAAGTGACGACGCTTAGATTGGTTTCCGGAAATGCTTTCTTTCCTGCTTTCAGAAGCAAGATGTTGTCTGTTGCTTTTACCTGTTCTACCAGCACATCAACCGTTCCGCGATCGACATGCACAATGGAAAAGGGAAAGATCAGGGATGTTGTTTTTTCTGTTGTAAGATTTAGTAAAGGATGTTGTGCCGTAACGATGAAAGCGATACCCAGCGCACCTAGCAGACTCACAAGACGTTTCATGGTGATTATTGTTGAAGATTAATAAGCTACTTTGTTCTTTAGGATAACCCGGTATCCTCCTTTTACGGTCACTTTTACCAGCTTTGCGCCTTTCTGCAAGAGCGATTTGACCGTACTCACACCTGCTGCTGTTGCCTGCCCTTTCAGCGAAGGGTCGAAGGCACCGATGTCGATCATACCCGTGGCGTCACTGGCTGACTGCTTTACCACATCACGGGAAACGGCACCAGGTATAGCGATGCCGGGAAGTCCATCCAGGTCAACCACCTCCAGGTTTACCGGCAGAATTTGATTGTTGTGATTGATTGTTGTGATGGAGACTTCCAGGCGTTCGCCGCGCAATGCCGCTAGCCCATACACAAAACTGGTCTTTGGAACGAGACGACCATTGATGAAAACATCCTGCGAGAGCCGCAACCTGACGACCGCTCCATCAACAATTGTGGCTGATTGATGAATGACGGCCTCAATCCCCTGTTCTGCTTCCTGTTCATAGGCTTTTTTGAGACCGAAAAAATGGTTGACTGGCCGTTGCTTCTGTCCTCCCGTGTCCAAAAGACTGATGCCTGCTGTGGGGCGATATTGCGAGACGGCAAAAACGGTTCGTTTGTTTTGCAGCGATTTTTCTTTCAGCCGTTCCTGCACACGTTCGGGATGCTGCACATCCAACAATTTATCCAATGTTGTTTCCAAGTTCTTTATTTCAGGATCTTCTGTTGGCGCAGTGCCCATTGATTGCATTAAGGATTCCAGGCGGTCGACTTCCGACCCAAAAGATGTTGTACCGTTTTGTGTTTTCGGTTGTCCCTCTTCAGCGTTCTTTTTTGGCATCACCGGTTTATCCAGTTCTTTTTGCAGCCGGGTAAGTTTCTCCACCAGTTCATCTTCCGGACGACGGGTGCTCTGGTCGTAGGGAGATGTTTTTAAGCTGCCGGATGAAAAAGGCGAGGTGACAACAGTTGATTCATTGGTTGGGAGGTCCAAAGCTGTTTTCTTTCCGGCTGTATCGTTCCGGATCATATAAGGATCGCCGAGGACTTGCTCTTTTCGCTTGATTGAATCCTTTAGGGCAAGCTCATAAAAGCTCAGTTTGTCCAGGCTGTGCTCATCCTTCAGTGCTGCATCCGGCAGCGAGAGATTTAATCCGGCTGCCTCTTGACTTCTGTTTTTCTCCTCTCCTTTTCCGCCGCCCAGCGTCCAGAATAAAAGCGTCAGGAAAGGCACAACGAGCAAGGGCAGTACAAGTAGCATCTTCCGCTTTCTTTTCGCATTGGGGGTTAGCGGTATTCTTTCTTCACGGTTCATATACTTCTGTTTTATCGGTTTCAAAATAGAGGTGCTCGAGTAACCGTAAACTGTCCAGCAGTTGCGGCCTTGCGTGCACCAGGCTATCGAATGTGGCAGCATGGTTTAACCGAAGGCTGTCCAGGTAACGCCGATAGGTGTGAATCATGTTTTGTACGGCGGTGTCTCTTCCGGTGCGATTCGCGTCACTTTCATCACCGCTCTGGTGCAGTGGAATACGGCTTTGCTCAATTGCGTATGCAGGATCTGGCTGGTGAGCACAAATTGCATGGACAATGATATAGGCGCTTAGGCCGCCTGTGAGTAAACAAAAAAGCACGACACAGACCTTTACTGCCTTTAACGACTGCTTCGCAAAGAAGACGTTTAGTCTTTTTGAGATAGCCAATTGGAAGCGAAGCAACGTATCCGCAATCCTGGCAGCGGCGCCGTCCGTCCATTTTGCTTCCTTCTCTCCGCTTGTTTGCTTTTGTTTCATTTTACCTGGTCTCCACTTTCGTGTCTTTATTCTCCACTGTTTGCCACTTCTCGATCAGGAAGCCATGCGCATTGTGATCAGACCTTGACACATTGCGCAGGTAGCCTTCGGTGATTAAACTGCGGGTGACGATCGATGATGGCCGGATGATGGTCTGCACACCGCGGTAACGAAACCGAAAAGGGTACACATTTGTATCGATAGTGATGGTATCCGGCGCAATGGTTTGCGACACATTGCCGGCAATGAGATTCGAATAGTAACCATTC
>Ga0157372_10005753_pt1 | contig 13210 bp, 16 predicted proteins | sample C55metaG_FD_115307 | JGI IMG/M metagenome (GOLD analysis project Ga0157372, IMG submission 115307) | Corn rhizosphere microbial communities from Kellogg Biological Station, Michigan, USA - C5-5 metaG | ecosystem: Host-associated > Plants > Roots > Rhizosphere > Soil | place: USA: Michigan... | reverse complement strand
GCCTCTTCAATCCTTGCTTCTAAGGTGCAGTTAAGCTCTAGGAGCTCTGACTCGGCATTTCTTCGCGCAGTCACGTTAATGGATGAGCCAATGAGCCCCATGGCCTCGCCCGCTTCATCGCAAAGAGGTGCTTTAATCGAAAGCCAGTAGGTAGCTAAGCCATCCGGCATGTCGACACGCTCTTCGATCTGAACGGCCTTCCCGCCATGCATGGTGCGTTGATCGGTTTCCATTATCTGACGAGCCTGAGCCTTGTCTTCCTGAACCTCCAGGTCAGTTCTGCTTAGATAGAGCTCTGGTGGTTTGCCGATTAGTTGAGTGGCCCCGTCATTTGCAACGAGCAGCCGCCCCTCTAGGTCTTTGGCGTAGACAACTCCTGGCACGGCAGCTGTGAATGTCCGAAGCAAAGCTGACATACTGTCACGCTCAGCCTCCGCCGACCGGCGTGATTCAATATCCATTAGAATCCCAGGAAAGCGAACAGCTCGCCCCTCTTCATTGAGCTCAGCTCGTCCATTGGCGTCAATCCACCTGAAGCTTCCATCATGCTGGCGCATCCGGTATTCGCAACGGTAAGCACCGCCGCGCTTCATTGCCTCCTGGATGTCGGCGGAGATCACGGTCACCAGGGGAATTGACGAGAATGCTTCCTCGATCGGGATGCCGGCCATGCATTTGTCCGCCGGCAGCCCGAATGAACGTGAAAAACGCTCATCGGCGGTGACCCGGTTATCCGGAATGTCCCACACCCAGGTTCCGATGATGGCGCCAGCATCGAGCGCTAATTGGAGGCGCTCTGAAGCGGTCGTCGGAAATACGTGTTCATGACTAGATGATGCCGGAGCATCAAAGGTACCTGGAGTACCAGGGCCTTCGCGATCCATAAATTACTTCTTCTCCTACGCGCATGGGCGACAAGCCACTGGATGCCATACTAGAGGCTGATGACGAGCCTGGACGAGTCAGACTCTCGGGCTGAGCTTAGATTCCCTGCAAATTTCTCAGGGTTTAGCCAACTCAACGCTCTCCATAATGCCCTCATTTGGGATCATTAGCCCCAAAAGCTCACTTAATGTACCCATATGGGGGGCCTTACGCGAGGCATTGCTGAAGAGCTATTTTTCCTCGACGGTTGCACTCGAGAAGATGAAAAAATAGACAGGTTCCCGACATATCGGCAATGGCACCGGAGACGTACCCTGCCCCATGAATTCTAAAGTTCTCCAGCTACCAAAAAATCTCCACGGTCGTGACTTTGTAGTCGAAAACATCCACTTCAAAACCTCAGACCTTCACCGCGGGCTGCAGGCATTGGGCTTTGATAAAGCCAAAGATCGGTTGATCGCTGTGGGCGATCTGATTGACCGCGGGCCTGGTTTACTGGATGGGCTGAAGCTGCTCGGCGAGCCCTGGTTCTTCAGCGTCCAGGGAAACCATGAGCGAATGCTAATCGACGCTTATGACACTAATCCCGAGGCTCGCTATTCTGCGCATGGCGCGGGCTGGTGGATGACGATCGCTGATGAGTCAAAAGCGATGATCATCGGGAAGCTTCGGAGCTTGCCGGTCGCCATAGAGGTTAAGTCAGATCGGGGCGTAATCGGTGTCGTGCATTCCGCGGCCGTTGAGGTTAGGCAACGTGCTGGCGCTAAATATCACCGGCGGCGCCGACGGTTCGCTGGCCATTTACAGCATTCAGGAAGACAGAATCTTCATTGACGGTGTTGCTACGTCGATCGACCAAGCTGAGTGCTTGAGCGAGCAGTTTCAAGAGTTCGAACAGCGTGCAGTAGCTCTCAAGACGACGGTGAACAGTAACAAGCTCATCGAGGCACAGGTTCAAGCTGCTGAGCTGGAGTCATTGGTGAGGTTGGTCACTTCGATGTGGCAAGAAGTTCGCGAAGGTATTGAGGAGCAGCAACAGCTTATTAACGCGTTGCATGGGCTTAGCCTTGCAAGTGATGAACGGCGGAGCGCGAAGCTTGAAGAGCTATGCGCCAGGCATGAAAACACTTAGGTCGAGGGACTTCTTCGACGGTTGTTAGGTTAAGAGGTTCGTATGGAATACGTGATGAGCATGAGCCAGGCGCGCAGACGTTTACGTCGCTTGCTCAAGCTCGTGGAGGAAGGCAATACGTTCATTCTGACTCGTTGTGGCAAGCCGGTATGTAGGTTTGAGCTCGACGATTAAACGTATCGAGCTTTCCAGGGCGTGCCCGTTGGGTCGGCTCTCGTGAACCAAGCCGCCCGCTTCGCATTCGTCTTGGCCCTGCGGGCTACGGTCCTCACGCCTTGCGCGCTCCGCTTGCTCGCGATACCCGTGCCAGATGCAGGCGGAGAAGCTCGGAGGTGAGGCAGCATTGAAAGGCAGATGTGATTTTTATCTGTCCTGCTGTATGCGCCGGTTCGCCTCCACACTCTGCTGAGTCCTGAGCGCAGCGCCAAACATACCCTTCAGTCGTTCAATGACTCCTGGCTGCCCTGAGTGACGGGCTGCCTCGAGTTTCTGGATCTTTGTGATCATTCTGACGATGCTTTCCCTTGCGCGCTGCCGACTTCCTGTCCTTTTCATTCATGCCTCGAGATGGGGTGGATAGCGTCTCGCGAGCTTGACCCTAGCATTTTGGCAAACGACGCGCCTATCCCATCAGACACAATGATTTGTTCTGATACGGAAAAACTGTATATGCATACAGTTTATTTTTCCTGACCGTAAATTCGATACCTCAGAGCACTCTGCCGTCTCATAACTGTCCAGAAAAGGCAGTATAGATAGCTTGAAAGGCCCGTGTTTTGGGGCTTACGAGAAATCATGGGGCTTGGACGGCATTTCCGGTTCCATGCCGTGCTACCAGCGCCAGCGATGCTAAAACGGCTCAATGGGTATTCGGTTTTCCATAACCGACAGATATACTGTATGCACGTACAGTTATTTTTATGTGAACCTGCCTCACATGGTCTTACCTGTGTCTTAGCGCCAGCTTGATTTTCTAGACACTTATACGATTTACACAAACGCTGCTGCTCGATCCTTCAGCATTGCACAATGACCAAAGAGGTAGGCTCGGGTAACCTCAAGGGAATGAATTCCCTGGACATATCAATGCCGCTTACTACCATCGCTAAGCTTTTGCAGGAGGCAAGGCACGTTGTCGTTTTCACCGGCGCCGGCGTATCTGCCGAGAGTGGGATCCCAACATTCAGGGATGCATTGACCGGTCTCTGGTCTCGATTCGACCCTGCTCAATTAGCAACAGCCGAAGCGTTTCGTGCGGATCCGGGGCTATGCTGGGGTTGGTACGAGTCTCGAAGGCTGAAAGTGCTCCAAGCACAGCCGGATGCAGCTCATCTCGCGATAGCAGAGCTCGCTAAATACGTTCCTAAGCTGACAGTCTTAATCCAGAATGTGGATGAGCTGCACGAACGAGCTGGCAGTCAAGACGTGATCCACCTTCACGGCAGCCTTCACTCCCCCAGGTGCATTGACTGTGGCAATGCTCACATGACACCCCTTCCTTCTGATGAATTACCCGTGGATGGTTGCCGTCTTGAGCCACCGCGGTGCGATGCATGCAATGGGTACGTCAGACCTGGAGTCGTTTGGTTCGGAGAAATGCTTCCGGAAGCAGCCTGGAGCGCTGGCCTTGCGGCTGCAGGTGACTGTGACCTGTTTTTCTCGATCGGTACGTCCGGGGTCGTTTATCCAGCCGCGGAACTGCCCATGCGTGCCCTAGGGGCTGGTGCCACGGTAGTTCATGTCAACCCGGTACGGTTTGAGGTCAGCAGCCAAGAACGATTTCTGGAGGGGCCCGCGTCTTCCATACAAGCGCTGGTCGTGGAGGCTTTCGGCTGAGCCCTATTTTGATCGAGTGGTGGCGCCAGTCGATTGCATGCCGAGAGGTTCTCCAGCCATTAGCCATTGAGAATCCTGTTGATGAGACTATTTCTGGACTGCGAATTTACCGAACTGAACGCCACGGCGAAGCTGATTTCACTGGCGCTGGTGGCAGAAGACGCGCGGGAATTTTACGTCGAGTTGCTCGACACATGGCACCCCGACGACTGCAGCGATTTCGTGAAGGAGATCGTTCTCCCTCAGCTGTGGGGTGGTGACCATAGCTGTCCGATTCTCGGTGCCCGCGACAGGCTGTTAGCGTTTCTGCACTCATTCGACTGCATGATCACGGTAGTGACTGATGCCCCAGAGTACGACTGGGAGCTGTTCTGCGAACTCGCGTACAACGAAGGTAAGTGGCCGCAAAACGTGCATCCGGCGCCCACCAACGCGCTCACCCTCGAGCCGCTGAACGACGGATCAGACCTCCCTCATCATGCTTTGCTAGATGCTCGGATCATCGCAGGCATGTTTATCGCGTAGGCCCTGACTGGGCGCCAGCAGTGTCTCGTCATCCAAAGCCGTTGGTATGCCGCTGCCGATTTTGATCAGATCGCCAGCATGCTCTCGGGCAATGGCATCAAGCATCTCTTGATTCAAAAAGGCTGGGCGCTCACGAGCCATTTTGAGTTCATAAGCATCGAGTGGTGGGCCTTGCTCTGTCGCAGATTTTTCACGTGTCATTCAGGGTGCCAACGGCTGAAAGGAATCGACGCTACAAGGGCGGTAGCCCCTGAGCAACGGAACTATACCCTATGGCAGAAGCCAAGCAATCCACCCTAGTTATTGCACAAATAATCTTTAAAACATAAGGTTATTTACATGTTTTTTGGGGGCAAAACAAAGCCGGGGCCTTACAGGCCCCAAAAAACGACCAGCATTGCTCGGGGTAAGAGCGACCTAGCTTCTGATTTTTTGTAGAGGAAATCAGCTCAAAACATTGGCTTCGCCCATATGGCCCTGCGCTGTCTCGAGGCAGATGCTCAAACGCATCTTCTTGGCAGCAAGTGGGTACCCTTGGTCGACGGCCGACGCGTAGCCGGTGCGGATCGCACCGCGCGACTGAGCTCATCGCTTAATCGGCAGTTAATAGAAGGACTACACAGATGTCATTGCAGTACCGTAAACGGCTGAAAGTGGCCAATGGACAATGGCTACACGTTTTCTGCAGCAGTCTTCCTCCTGAGCTCGCAGTCGCTCGTACGGGCGTGAGCGCATTAAATCGTCGAGGCATGGAACCTGACGAAATCGACACGAGAGATCTGCAAGATTTGATTGCGCATATCAGCAATGAACGGATCATGCTGGCCCAGGCATTGACTGAGCGAAAGGCAGCCCTTGTGTCTCGTAGCATGCGTGCTGAATGGCTTCGACCGCTCCTGAACCTCCTTTTCATGCGAAAAACCAAGTCGCGGCTTGAGCAAGACGTACAACAGGAGGTGGCGAAAGTCGAAGATTTACAGACGAAAGCGAATGTTCACGGGATGTGCTTTGAATGGACAGTGAGCCAAGACATAGCTGATAGGTACGACTCGGTGGTGAAGACATTTTCAGACGTTCTGCTCAGTGAGGTCATCTGGAATATCACCAGTTCCAGCTCTGTAGACCAGCTGGTTGAGCGCTCAAACGCGTACCGCTCCGTAAGCCGAAGGCGAGTTGGGTTTGAGCGGGGTATACCTCAATGTCTGTCGGAACAACACCAGGCTCCTCAACAGGTACCCATGCTTCATAATGCAAATGGGGAAGCCTTGTTTTTGTACCCGGGGTTTGTGCTGCTGCAAGGCACGCAAGGGCTCAGGATCTTTCTCGTAAAAGACCTCACCATCGGAACACGCATTATCCATTTCGCAGAGACAGACGCCGTACCTCGCGACTCCAGCCTCGCTGGATTTCGTTGGCTTCGCGAAAACAAGGATGGTTCGCCAGATCGACGCTTTCTCTCAAACTACCAAATTCCGGAGGTACGATACGGGGAGATCAAAATCGAAGGAGGTGGCCTGGATGAGGAGTTCCAAATTTCGAGTGCAGGCTATGGCCGATCATTTGGCAAAGCGCTGGAAGCTCTTCATCGCGCTGTTATGTGGGCCCATCAGAACCCCACACAAGCCTCAAATGGTCATTGAGCCCTCCCCGGCCATCGAATTAAGCACTCCTCCAGTCGAATTCAAGGTACCCATGATTCCCCGATCCCACTAAAGCCCCCAAGGTCAGGCAGTTGCTAAAAGGCATCCGGGCGCTACACCCCGTGCAACAGAAGCAAGCGGCCCCTCTAGCATTGCTGCATCTCGAAAAGGCAGTCGCGCATCTCGAAGATGAGGTCGCTCAGGCAAGAGCAGCCGGCAACATAGGTGCTGTGCTGAAATCGACCCGTGATATCGCCCTGCTCACCATCGGTTGCTGGAGCGGGTTCCGCGGAGATGAGCTAGCCAGGCTCACGATCAAGAACACGCATGTCGAGCGCTACGTCGGGATCAGGTTCTATCTGGGATCTAGCAAAGGATCTTGGCCTCAGGATGCCTGGTTTAAGCGACCAAACAACCCAAGCCAAAGGCCCTAAATTACTTCCTTATGGATGAAATCACCGTGTATCAAAGCATCGCTCTGCGCCAAGCCCGCTTCAGAAGGAGATGGCCTTCGCTGGCTGATGCGGCTGAGTTGCAGCGACGCTTCCCTAGCCTTGCTTCGCTCGTGCCCTTACAAGCAGGGCTTCGAGCTCTGCGATCAGCTGGTCAACGTCGACTTCCACGAACTCACCTGGGTTGAGCAATTGCTCCACGATCTCCGAGCTGTAGCACTCATCTACGTCAGCATGTCCAGGAAGCCACATTCCGCCAGCGCCAATGATCGCACTAGAAAACTGCAACTCTAGAAGAACCTCATTGATCTGGTCTGCAGCCAGGCTCGTCTTCTTCTTGATCAGCGCTCTCAGCGTTGCGTCCGAAAGACCAAGCCCAATCAGATCGACGATCAAAATTTTGATGTTTATAGTCATGTTCATGGCTACTCAGGCTGCTACGGTGCCGAGATCATATCCAAACATGAATAGCGCCATCTCGAGCCGGCGCAGCGCGTTTGCACCCCCGCTGTGGAACGGGCTTGTCACCGCCAATGGGTGAGCCAAAACCTCACTCAAGATCCAGCTCGCGCGCATGTTCCAAATTGCGTGATGGTGCCCACGTCGCAAGCCTGGGAATCTGAATGCGTCGCCCTTGCTTGGATTTCTACGCTTGGGAACGGCGGAGCTCTGGCCCTCCTTCGCTGGAGCCCAGGGGAAACGCAGGCCATCAGGAAGAGCGCGGAGACCTTTCTCTTTACAATAGATAACTACGAGCATGCCCAAAGCTGCAGCTACGCGGCTGTCGTAGATGATGAAGTCCGGACAGATCAACGAATATACCTTCGTCATCCCCGCATTGAAACGGAGTTCAGCTGCGAATCGAGGGCTATCCAGATCGCCTACTCGAAGCACCTCAGCGACCTGCCCAATTGTCTCAGCCAAACCTTTCTGATTGTCCTCAAGCCACTGATTGTTGCGAGCCGACACACCCCCCCCAAAACATGGTTGCTTGCGTTCCCTGCAGCATCGTCATATCGCAGGTAGCTGCGCGCAGATCAGTACTCATCGCGTCCAACGCCTCGTTGTTACTAACAGCGCAGCTTCCGGCGTCGATTTGCAGATGAGGGACACCAGGGTGATGCCATTCGTACTGTTTGTAAGCATCGTACAGATCGGTAAATTGCCAATGCTTACCCGTCTTCCGATTAAGGTACTCATGCATGAGCGGTTGATTCAAACCAAGATGCTGAGCAAGCCACTCGATGAAGGCCTTCACTTCAGCACGTTGCTTGTATGGAGGATAGGTACGACGGGTCACTTTGGTTATCATAAGCGCTCCAAGAAAGGTTCGTTGCTGGCAAAGCGATACTGGAGGACAATAGGGGCAGTTTTTGTCCCCGAGTACCAGATGTGAGCGAAATAAACCGAAAAGATATGCGGCGCAAAATATTGATGAAAATTTTGCACCGTGCTACGGCTCCGCTGACTACGGAGGAACTGCATGCCATGCAAACCGAATGGGCTGAGCAGCTCCCTCACATCAAAACAACGCGACGTGATCTTCAAGCACTGGCGGAAGATCAGCAGGTTGTCGGCGAGAAACCTGAGGGCCAAAGGTCGTTCAAGTGGGCGCTGCACAAAAATGTGAGCCTTGATTTGGTACTGTCACCTACCGAGTCGATTACCCTCCTCGCAATGCTGCAGCATTCTGAACGCTTTGGCTTCAAGCTTGTGACCGAGCAATTGGTCAAGCTACGCGACTATGCGCTGGGCGTGATCACTCGGAACTCAGGGCAAGATCTGATAGCGCAAGGGCGTATCACATCTGGCACACGCTTCATGACTCTCCTTCCTGGCCTCTACAATCCAGTTCACTTGGACACTATCCAGAAAGCACTGCTGAGCGGCGAAAGTCTCAGCATGGTGTACAAGCCTCGCGATGCAGATGAAGCGGAATGCACCTATGTGCTGAAACCGCTCGCGCTCTCGTTCCAAGACTCGAATATCTACCTTTCCGCTTATGTGAAGTCAGAGGAATGGCCAAGCGGCGCGGCGCCTGACCCAGGAGCTCCGCGTGGCAAATACAGCAGCAACGGCCCTGGAAAGATCTGTGTGCTGATGCTGCACAGGGTGGCCAGTGTTCACACCGTTTTTCTCGCCATTCCGGAGCCAGAAAACTACCGCTTCGATTCATTCGCTGTGCAGCGAGACCTGATGACTGTGCACGGCGATGATGCGATCGATCTCGTACTGAGATTGGAGCCTAACCTTCTCAACCGGCTCACCGAAAATCGTCTGAGCGAAACCCAAGAGATCGAAGCCACCAAAGCAGGAGCTATCTTGAAGTGCTCTGTCCAAGACACACAAGGGCTGCGCCTTTTCTTGATGAGTAACGCCGACGAGATCGAAGTTCTGGAACCTGGCTACCTGCGTGAGCACATCTGCAAAACGTTGAGGAAGGCCCTGAGCATGTACAGTGCACTCAGCTAGTCCATTGAGCGAACAGAAGAACTAAGCGGTTAGGTAGTTATGATGGCTACCTCCTCGAGCGCCTTGGATCAGCTAACCCATCGGTAAAGCTTGGACATCACTGCAGAAAAAGCCCCCATAAGGGGGCTTTAGCAAACTGCCAGGGCATCGTTATTGGGCGAGCCAGCCTTCCACTTCGTCAGAGCCATACTCGGCTTTCCATTCCTTAAGGAGCTTGTGGTTGCCGCCTTTAGTCTCGATAATCTCGCCATTGTGCGGGTTCTTATACTGCTTGATTTGACGCGCACGACGCGGGGCCTTTTCAGCTGCTGCTGGGGCGGCAACGCGGCGATTAGCCTGAGGGTCGAGGATGGGACGAGATTGCGGGGTGCCGGCGCTGGAACAGGGAGCTAGGCTACCCCTACGATCTGGCTTCTCTGATGCGACGACCGCTTATTCTTGGCACGGCGTCAGACGTACTCGGGCGAAGCCTCCCATTATCTTGTAGCCCATGCCATCCCATCTGGTCAACCGCCGACGTCCAGCTTGCCGCTGACCGTGAGCGTATTGAAATCGAAGATCACGATCTTGTTGTCTGGAGTGCAGGCGATGAATGCCCTATTTCCAACTGGATCCACTAGCATGGCAGCGCCTAGCCCTGCTTTCAGCTGATTCATTTCTTGGCGTGTACCCATAACTCATCCGGCGTTTCTACCATATAAAAGCCCTGCTTCGTTGAGCCACGACCTGCCCCGCCTCGCGCTGAGGAAAATGACCAACCCAAGGTAAGACATGTCGCTCGTATCGACCTGTGAAGAAGCCTTCTTTCCCTTCAGAGGTGCTGGGATGGGTGCAGGTATCCGCACCTCCATGCAGCATCAGCACTGGAAGGGACAAAGTAGGCGCCGGACTCAGAGCGGCCTCAGCATCCGCATAAGCAGGATCGCTATCAGCCATAGTCCATCGGTGCCGATAGGAATCCATGACGATCAAGGGCCAGTCTTCTCCCTGGAAGGCTCCAGCGGCCTCATGGAAATCCCGATTGTCATACCACCCTGATGGCGATCAGGTATCCCACATGCGCTTGGCGAACGCCACTCGACCATCCCAGAGCGCCTGTTCTCCAAGCCTCATAGCTAGGTACCACTGACACCAGAAGTTCTGAGCCTGGATTGAGTGACAAGGATTGGTCAGGGCCATTGGTGCCGTATCCAACAGATAGCATCACTAGGTGGGTGGCGACCTCTTCCCTCAGTCCACACGCGTTGGCCGCAGCGCATGCCCCCAGTCGTGGCCAATCAGTGCAGCGCGCTTGATGTCTAACGCGTCTAGGAAATCGAAGATCCTGGCCTAACGCAGAGAGCTGACCGCTGCGCGGCGTCTCGGTCTTCAGAAATCTGGAGGGATAATAGCCTCGAAGCGCCGGTGCCAACACTCGATACCCAGCCTCAGCGAGCACAGGAGCCACACCTTTCCCGCACGTCGGACTATCAGGCATCCGTGGATCAGCACAGCGACCTTGGTACCGTTGCGATTCCACTCGAGGTAGGCCACTTCGAGAATTGCGGTTTTGACAGACTGGTATTCGAACATGCCTGGCCTCTTTGCAAGGCGAAGAGCTGCAAGCGGGTATCCCACTTTGATAGTGGAGCACTCGTTCACCTGACAAATTACAAAGAGATTGCCGAAATACGGGCCTTTCCTGCAGCCATTTTGAAGCTCGCGATCTGGTCGAAGCTGAGGTACTTGTAGATGTCGCCAGACATCTTCTTGATCACGAGGCTTGTACCTCTTGGCGTCAGTCCTTTACCCAACTGCTATCCGAGGCTCTATCTCAAGCAACGCCAAGGAGTGACGTGCTGCGGCATGGCGTTATTCGTGGGGTCATCGGGATAGGTGTGGACTGGATGGAGTCAGGCTTTGCTTTGGCCCGCAGAGGTGTGGTTCAAGCCGGCTCAACGCTTATGAGAGCGATGGAAACTAGACGGACTTATTAAAAGTTTCGACGCTGGATGGCCGGATGCCTATTGAGATTGATAAGGGCACTGAGTACCAGAAGATAATTTGGATATCAGATGCGGCCATTTGCATATGACGGCATCTGATTTTTTTAAAATTCAGATGAGGCCAAACTGCTTTTTTAAATCTGCCATGAATGTCGCATCATCTACCAATTTACGTCTATTAAGCAATTCCTCTGCATCCGCGCCTGCTCTATAACGTAGTGTGCTTGCTCCGTCAGTCGCTGCTTTCCATATGACCTCTGCAACGACGATTGGCTCCGATGTTTTCAGCTCCTTCGACCAGCTGCCGAACAATCCTTTAACAACTGGTTGGTAACCACTCAAACTCTCGTCGTTTGCCATATCGAAAGAACGGCCGGCGAAATCGGTAGCAATCATACCCGGCTCAACTAGCTTGACTCGGATGCCAACAGCCTCAAGCTCGTAGTAGAGTGATTCGGATAATCCTTCAACTGCAAATTTTGTCCCGTGATACAGCGAGCCAAGCGGAAATGCCATTTGGCCGCCAATCGATGAAATATTGATGATCGTTCCAGACCCCTGCTTTCGTAGGTGTGGAAGTACAGCTTTGGTTGTTTCCAGCAGTCCGATCACATTGGTATCGAACTGGCGACGGATGCGCTCCATGGTAGATGCTTCAAGCGGGCCGTATGCCCCATACCCTGCGTTATTTAGTAGTGCATCTATTTTACCAAAGCGCTCCAGGCCAGCTTCCACAGCCTTAGCGATTGACTCTGAATCAGTAACGTCGAGTTTAGTCAAAAACACATTGTCGAGGCAAGCTAGATCACCGCTTTCCTGAGGATTACGCATGGTTGCAATTACTTGCCAGCCGCGCGCTGCGAAAAGCTTTGCGGTTTCTTTGCCTATCCCCGAAGAAGCTCCAGTAATAAGAATGGTAAGTGGCATATAAGAGCAGCTCCATAATTTTAAAATAGGAGCGATATATTTTGACATACCGCCCTCTTTTCTGTGCTAGCCAGCCGACAAAAAATATTGAATCAGCGTCAGCTAAATTTTAGATTAAGACATGTGACTTTTAAACCAGTCTGAGCTGTGGCCCACTGCACGATCAACAACATCTGGTTGATCGTAATATTGAAAGTGGTTGTATTCGTTCTCCCAGATGAGTTTCTTGTCTGAAGTTGGGATAGAATCGAAGTGTCGACGAGCCGACGCCGGATTCATGCAAAAGTCCGAGTGTATAATAAGTGCGGGTTTTTGGAGCTTCGCCACGCCGGGTACAGTGGTGTAATCAAAGTGGTCGAGATCGCTCATTACGGCGTAGCGATTTTCCCAGCCCTTGAGAGTCCAAGGCCCATACCAGCTCCAGACCAAAGGCCCCGGAAGCCCTGCGTCTGACCCTGTTTCGCGACTACCAATTTCTGGTGAAACCAAGGGTGCGTAAACCACTTCACCAGTCGCATCATATTTGGCCTTTGCGGCTTTGGCGCGTTCGAGCCGAGCGGCAAGCAACGCTTCCAACTCTTCTACTGACGGTGCGTTCGCTTGGTCAAATGGATCTTCACTTACACCCGCACCAATCATGAACAGATCAGTTTCGTGGTCTCGATAGTATCCCGTTATGGCCACTACCGCTTTGATACGAGGGTCATAGGAAGCGATGTCTAGCATCTCAGAACCACCCTGGCAGATACCGAGGCCAAAAATATGGTCGGCATTAACGTCTGAACGACTTAGCAAGTAGTCGAGAGCCGCGACAGTATCCTCGTTCTTCATCTTTGGATTTTCCAGTCGGCGCGGCTCGCCGGTACTCTCGCCAACAGTGCGAGGGTCGAAGGCTACTGAAAGAAATCCTTCATCTGCCATGCGCGTTGCATAGTGGGTTGGTGCTTGCTCCTTTTCAAAAGAGTATGGGCCTAGCAGCACGACTGCAGGGAATGGGCCTTCGCCCTTCGGCCGGTAAACCACACCAGCAAGCGTCTCGCCGTGCGAGGGAAAGGTCACCTTCTCGGAAAGGTAGGTGCCATGCTTAGACATCGCGATGTTCTCCAATCTTGATTGCACCTTTGCGATCCTATTCCTCCCAATGAACACGAACAATCCTAAAAATTTTTGTTCTAATGGTGAAAAAATCTCATCAATTATGTATTTTGCAACGCTGCGATTGATCGCCTTACGGTGCTACAGACATGAAAAGGTCACAAATCACGCGAAAGATTGATTAGAGCACTATCAATGAGTTCACCTGTATGATGATTTGAATCACTAGGAGTCAGATGCAGCTTTTTGTGCATGGCTTGT
>Ga0157372_10005752_pt1 | contig 13211 bp, 12 predicted proteins | sample C55metaG_FD_115307 | JGI IMG/M metagenome (GOLD analysis project Ga0157372, IMG submission 115307) | Corn rhizosphere microbial communities from Kellogg Biological Station, Michigan, USA - C5-5 metaG | ecosystem: Host-associated > Plants > Roots > Rhizosphere > Soil | place: USA: Michigan... | reverse complement strand
GGCAGGTAGTGCGCGGCGCCTTCAACCTCGAGAAACACGGAAACCTTCAGGCCGGTGAACTCGCCACCCATCTCTGGAATGCGCAAAGGCCGGTTGGAGCCTATGTGTTCGAATTGGACCGCCTGTTTCAGGCGATAGCCAGGCACGTAGGTCTGCACTTGCGCGACCATTTCCTCGACGGACGTGCGAATGACGTCCTGGTCGGTATCGTCGCAAAGACAATAGACAGTGTCTCGCATGATCAGCGGCGGCTCGGCGGGATTGAGGATGATTATTGCTTTTCCCCGATCCGCACCGCCGACCGTGGCGATGGCACGCGACGTCGTCTCCGTGAATTCGTCGATATTCGCGCGTGTTCCCGGCCCGGCGCTTTTCGATGCTATCGACGCGACGATCTCCGCGTAGTGCACAGGAGATACGCGGCTGACCGCATGCACGATCGGGATGGTGGCCTGTCCGCCGCACGTCACCATGTTGACGTTGGCTGCCGCGAGATTGTCCTCGCCGTTGACCGCCGGCACGGTGTAGGGTCCGATCGCCGCGGGCGTGAGATCGATCATTCGCTTGCCGGCGCTCAGAACGATTTCGCTGTTGCGTCGGTGAGCGCCGGCGCTGGTGGCATCGAAGACGATGTCCACTTCTGCGAACTCGGGCATCGCTGACAGACCCTCGATGCCCTCGTGAGTCGTCGCGACGCCAAGTCTGGCCGCGCGCGCGAGCCCGTCGGACTGAGGGTCGATCCCGGCCATGGCCGTCATTTCGAGAACGTCGGAAAGGCGCATGATCTTCATCATGAGATCGGTTCCGATGTTGCCCGAACCGATCACCGCGACCTTGGTCCGCCCGCTCACGCTTCCCTCCCAAAGCTGAAGCTGCATTGGCCGACGCCGTCGATAAGGGCGACAATTCGATCGCCGCGCGACAGGGTGACCATGGGTCCAAGCGCGCCAGCAAGGATTATGTCGCCCTTCACAAGTGGCTGGCCGCGACCGCATAGAGTGCGCGCGAGCCAGGCAGCCGCATTGAGCGGGTTGCCCAACGCTGCCGCGCCCCGGCCCGTTGAGGCCACTTGGCCGTTGACAAGCAATTTCATTTCGGCCGCCTCGAGGTCGAGCCCGCCGAGGTCCTGCCCCTGGTTTGCGAGCACGAAGAAGGCCGAAGATCCGTTGTCCGCTACCGTATCCGCAAACGAGATCTTCCAGTCGGCAATTCGGCTATCGACGATCTCGATGGCGGCGTGAACGGTCGCAACTGCCTCGGCGACTTGCTCCGGGGTGGTGTCGGGCTCGGCAAGGTCTGCACCCAACACGAAGGCAATCTCCGCTTCCGCCTTGGGCTGAATTGTATGTCTGGGATCGAGGACCCCGCCATCCGCGATCCGCATATCGTCAAAAAGCACGCCGAAGTCGGGTTGATTGACACCGAGTTGTCTCTGCACGGCCTCGGCGGTGAGCCCAGCCTTCCGGCCGACGATGACGCGCCCTTGCTTCAACCAGAACTGGGTGTTGATCTCCTGGATTTGATAGGCGCCGTCCGCGTCGAGCGGATCGAGGTAATCGCGCATCGGCGGAAGAACCTTGCCAGAGTAGGCGTCGCGCAAACTCTGCGCGGCATGTTCAAATGGGCTTCTCATGATCATTTTTCCGTCTGCTGACAGCTTCGCCTGCTCGATACCGTAACGCGAAGGTTGCCGCGACAAGCCTTGCTAGGCTATCTCTCACCTTGTGGGAGATGCCATTGGAAACAGGTTACCTTGACCGCGCCCTAGCCCTGCTCGATGCGATCGTCCGGGACCGCGGCCAGCGCTCACTCAGCGAGATTGCCAAAAGCATGCACCTTCCGCTGGCGACTGCGCATCGGCTCGCGCAAAGGCTGGTGAGCACGGGATACCTGGTGCGCAGCCGCCGTGGCTATTATCACGCCGGACCGGTTCTCGCCCATTTGCGGCAGGCACTCGACGAGGCGGAGGTGGCTGTTGGCATAGCGCGGCCCTTTTTGGAACGGCTGGCAAGGCGTTTCGGCTGCACCGCGCATCTCGGCCGGTTCGACCAGGACATGGTCACCTATTTGCTTAAGACCGGCCACGCGCAAAACGACCTGTTCACCAAGGAGACCATGCAGCAGGAGGCGTACTGCTCGGGTTTGGGCAAAGCGTTGCTCAGCGGGCTCGGAAAGGACCGTCTGGAATCCTACCTCGCGGGCGGGCCCTTCATCAGACTTACGCCCAACACCATTGTTGACGAAGGCGAACTGCGCAAGGAGATCGCCCTAACGCGTGCGCGTGGCTATGCGATTGATAACTGCGAGATCAGCGACGGCCTGTTCTGCGTTGCCGTACCGCTCAAGGATGAGACGGGCGATGTGTTTGCGGCTATCTCCTTGTCGTTCACCGATGCCTCGGTTAGCCCGGATAATTGCCAGCCGGTCGTCGCAGCGCTGAAAGCAGTCGCCGGACGAATTCGCCCATCCTTGCTTTCATGAGAGTGCTCGATCGAGGCGGACCGGACGCCTAGAAGGCGCCGGGGTCCGCTTCCGCCAGTCTGATGAGACTCAATCCGGCCATCCTGAGATATTCAGGAAGAGAGTCGCCTGACGCATTCATTATCAGATTGCCGTCCGCGCAGATGAGCGTGAATTTTCCCAGCTTGTAAGCGCGGTCAGGGCATTGCTCTTGAATACTCTCGGGAAGCGTCGCCCTATACCAGGACGTGTATTCTTCGATGACATCCCTCCTCAGGTCGAGGAAACGCTGTCGTGAAATCTGCTCCGGAACCGACTTGTCGATACTGAGTATTACGCCGAGCCTCCAGAAATCGTGTGCAGGCAGTTCCTCGGTTACCTTGGGATTGCAGTAAATTCTCTCCAGGTGCTGCCTGGTTGTCTCCCCGGGGAGCGGCCGCCGCTTGCGATGAAGCTCGTTCAGCCATGCGCGGCTTTGATCCATCAAAGTGGCAAACAATATGTCCTTGCTTTCGAAGTGCCAGTAGACGCTGCCCGTCGGCAGGTTTGCCTTGGTCGAGACTCTCGGGATCGTTGTCCCTTGGTATCCGTACTCCTGGGCGACCTCCAGAGTCGCGTCGAGGATCTTTTGCCGGTTGGCAGCGGTCGAACGATGTTCTCCCGGTCGACGTTTAGGCTGCTCAGGCCCCTTCATCTCAAAGTCACCTCATTCTTCCTCGATTGATGATTGGCTGACCGATTGCTTGACGTTCCCGGCAAACCCATACTCCAGCTCCCCGGAGCGGCAAGTTTAGTGCTCGAACTTTCCGCCGATCGTCCGAGCCGCAAGCTTTAGTTCGGGAACGTATTCCCCCACCGCATCGCCAAGCGGGACGGCCGAAGTTGGGAAGGTCGTGCACAGCGCGCCGACGATTGTCGAACAAATTATCACCGGGACGGCTATCGTGGTCGTTCGCTCAGGCTTGCCACCGGACCGCACCGCGAAGCCATTTTGAGCCGCTTCCGCGATGCGGTCGCGAGCGGCAGACAATGTGACGTCTGCATCCTTGTCGTCTTTGTGAACTGTGGCCCACTGCTGCAGACAATTCTCCCGCTCTTCCGGATCGCAGAAAGCCAGATAGGCGCAGCCGATCGCGGTCGTGACGATGGGGAGGCAAAGACCGACGCGGCCGTTGTCGAAAACGAACGGATTTCGGTCTCGCGTCGTTTCCTGGATGACCATCAGGTCATCCTGCCGGGTAACGAGCGTCAGAGGCCAACGAATTCGGGTCTCGAGATCGCGAAGGATGACGGAGGCGATCTCAGCCAGCCGATATTCCGGGCGGAACCCCGAGCTCAGCGCGAGGATTTCGGAGGTCAGGCGGATCGTGCCGCCCCCGTTGACCCGCTCGGTGTAGCCGTGAGCGCAAAGATTTTCGATCATGCGATGAATGGCCGGCCGCGAAATGCCGGTAGCGCGGTGCAAATCCACCACCGAGCAGATGCCCAGCTCGTTGATGGATTTGATCACGGTGAGTAATCGCGCATCAATCGCCATCTACGCCTCCAAGGTCCTGTTCCTCTCAGTCAAAGAGAGGTCGACGCGTTAGCCTCCACTTTTCAATCGACCGGATTGTCCTCGATGAATCGCTGCACCATCGAGTTGAACTCTTTCGCATGCTCAAGCTGCAACCAATGGCCGCACCGATTGACGATTAATGCACGGGAATTTTGAATGACGCCGGCAAGTCGTATCGCGTGGGCGAAGCTGGTCACACGATCATCGCGGCCGTGCATGAGAAGTGCCGGAGCCGATATGGTCGGAATTCGCTGCTGATCGAGACGAACCATCGGACCCTTGCCGTGGCCGCCGATCCAGTTGTCTACATGGGCCCGCTGCGAAAGCGTGTTCTGGAGACGCTCCTCGATCAGTTCGTCCGTCACGTTGGACACATCGAAAGTCATGACGTTCGTGAGCGCGCGGATATTCTCGAAAGTGGGCTCGAAATAGGCGCGCTCGAGAACTTTGACCCCTTCGCTAAGTCCCGCGGCCTCGAACAGGCCCGGCATGCCTGAAGGCGATCCCATCGTAATCAGATGCGACACGAGGTCCGGCCGTTCGTAGGCGAGGCGAATCACCGAAGAGCCTCCCATGGAGTTGCCCACGACCGCCGCCTTTTCGATCCCAAGTGTCTCCAGGAACTCGGCGAGAGCGCCAGAATTGTCGCGATCCTCGTAGGTAACCGGTTGGGACGCGCCCCATCCGGGCAAGTCCACGGCGAGCACCCGGAAATATCGCGAGAGATAGGGTATGTTGGGGTTGTAGTTGCTCCAGCCCGACGCGCCCGGCCCCCCGCCATGAACCAGCACAACGGGGAAGCCTTCGCCTGCCTCGTTGTAGTGGATATCCCAGCTCGGCGTCTGAATTCGCCGACTCGTCGCGTCCTTTGTCAGTTCGGGCATTCGACCTTCTCCAGCTTGCTCCAACGGGTAAGGCCGCATCACGCCTGTACGATCACCGGACAGCGGCGTCGTCATCGCCGGCTGATCTCCCCCTAACGCGCAGGACGCCGGAATTCGGACATTCAGGGACCTTGTTACCTGTAGACCGATAGCAGGTTCCAGAATATACATTCAAGAGATTTTCGGCGACGGCGGGAGTCGAGACCGGCAAAATCCCATGGAGAGAGACACACGTGGAAAGTCTGCCAAGCGCTTCAGCCGATCCCACAATGCGCCGTCGCGCCCTATGGTCGAGCTACCTCGGGTCGGCGATCGAATACTATGACTTCCTGCTGTACGGAACGGCAGCCGCGCTGGTCTTTCCGAGCGTCTTCTTCGCGCTCGATCCGGCGCTGGCCACGCTCGCCTCGTTCGCGACCCTGGCGGTCGGATATCTCGCGCGGCCCGTGGGGGCGATCTTTTTCGGCCATTTTGGGGACAGGATTGGCCGCAAACGCATGCTGATGCTCACGTTGTACCTCATGGGAGCAGCGAGCTTTGCGATGGGATTGCTTCCTTCCCATTCGCAAATCGGAATAGCGGCGCCCATCGCGCTGATCTGCCTGCGACTCGTCCAGGGATTCGCCGTCGGTGGCGAGTGGGCGGGCGCCACCTTGCTTTCGATGGAACATGCCGGCGGCCGATCACGCGGGTTTGCCGCCTCGATCGTGGGCTCGGGAGCACCGACCGGTGCCGTTATGGCAACGCTCGTGCTGATGCCGTTCGCAGCGCTCCACGAAAGCCAATTCCTCAGCTGGGGCTGGCGCATTCCCTTTCTGCTCAGCGCAATCCTGGTTGGCCTTGCAATCTACCTGCGGAAGTCCGTGAGCGAGACACCGGACTTCCTGGCAATGATGGCGGCGCGCGCTGACGAAGGCAGCAAACGCAAGGTCCCCCTCCTGATCGTGCTCGAAAACTACCCGAGCCAGCTGTTCTTCGGGGTGTTGGGCACCCTGGCGTGCCTGGCTATGACGACGCTGACGGCCACGTTCATGATCAATTATGCCATCACGGTAGGCGGCCACAGCAGGTCTGGAGCCCTGGCGGCGCTGACGGCGGTCAATGTGCTGCACATCTTCGCAATACCCTCATTTGCGATGCTGTCGGACAAGATCGGGCGCAAGCCCGTGATGCTCACCGGCGCGGTCGCAGGCATCGTTCTGATCTTTCCCATCTTCTGGCTGATCGCTTCCGGCAAAACGGGGGCGCTCCTTCTTGCGCTCGCCCTCTGCAACCCGGTGGTCCACGCGCTCATGGGCGGGCCGATCAGCGCATGGCTGGGCGAAAAATTCGCCGCAGATATCCGCTATAGCGGTATGGCCGTCACCTTTCAGCTCGGCTCCACGCTCAGCGCGGGCTTCGCGCCTCTTGTCGCGACCTGGCTGCTGATGAGAACTGGTGGCACCGACCCAACGCTAGTCGCGGTGTTCTTCATCGGGCTGTGCGTTCTGTCTGCCCTCGCATTCTTGCTGAGCCCCGAGAGTTATCGCCAGTCCCTGCCGCTCAGCACGAAAGCATCCCCTCCAAAAATGCGGGTGATACCGCGGGCGCAGGAGTCCTGATGGCTGGCTCCGATACCACGCGCGCTCACGCAGGGAATGTTTCTGTCCGCTCTACGGTCAGCCATCGCGCGGGGCCTTCGCAAATCAACCGGTCTCGAACAGTGAATCCATCGAATGATCGCAAGGTAATCCGCCTGTCGTACATTCGCAGGAGGCATTGATGGGTCGATTGGAAGGCAAGGTTGCAATCGTGTTCGGGGCGGGCCCGAACATTGGCGGTACTGTTGCCCACTTCCTCGCCCGCGAGGGCGCCCAAGTCGCGGTGTCGGATATCGATTTCGCGGCGGCCGAAGAGACCGCGGCGTTCATCCGCGACAAGGGCTACCTGGCACATCCGCTGCAAGGAAATGCGACCGTGGCCGACGACGTCAAATCGGTGGTCACCGAAACGGTGGCCCGTTTTGGACGGGTCGACATCGCTGTGAACATGGCCGGCCGCGTACACTGGTCGCACGTGCTCGATATGGACATAGACGACTGGAACGAATCCGTTCTCAGCTTTCCGACCGCGGGGCTGCTTACCACCCAGCATGTCGCCAAGGCGATGATCGATGGCGGACACGGTGGTTCGATCATCCACTTGCTGTCGACAGCAGCGCATTTCGGCGAGGCATCCGGCACCGCCTATACCTCTTCGAAGGCAGCGTTGCTTAGTTTCGCGCGATCGTCGGCGATGGACCTCGCTCAGTACGGTATCCGGGTCAACACCGTCACGCCATGCGCAATGGAGCATCAGCTGTGGACGCTGATGAAGGATGAGATCTTCGACCCAAACTGGCAACGGCCCGATACAATGTCGTTCTACTCGCGCGACGACTACCTGAAGATGCTGCCGTTGCAGCGTTTCCCGCGGGCGTCGGACCTTGCCTGGGCGACCGTCTTCCTGGCGTCGGACGAAGCGTCGATTATTACAGGCATCGATATCCCGGTGGATGCGGGCCTTCGCCACAAATACCCGACCTGGATTCCGGGCGAATATACGGGCGTCAACATCAGGGACTATGCGGCCAAGACGCGCATCACACGATTTGGCGAGCCTCAGGAAGCGCTGATGCGGCAACCCGGCGACACCAACAACGATGAATTCAGTGTGCACGGAGCAAACGCATGACCGAACGTAGCGAACCGAAACCAATGAGCGAGCGCCTGCGCGCCCTTCCGTTGACCGGGCGTGACACGTCGATGGGCAAGTTGCTGCGAAAATTCTGGCAGCCGGTCGGCCTGGCGCACAGGTTGCCAGCGGGCGAAGCGAAAGCGGTTCGCGTGATGGGTGAGGATCTCACCTTGTATCGCGGCGATAGCGGGAAAGCCTTTCTCGTCGGGGGATACTGCCCCCACCGCCTGACCCTGCTGGCGAACGGCTGGGTTCAGGGCGACGAGATCCGCTGCATGTACCACGGGTGGAAGTTCAACGGCACAGGCCAATGCACCGAACGCCCTGCAGAGCCGGACCGCAAGCAGCCGAACATCCGCGTGGTCAGCTATCCTGTGCATGAGTATGCCGGTCTGATCTTCGCTTACCTCGGGGAGGGCGATGCCCCGGAATTCGACCTTCCGCGCAAATCGGTCTTCGAACGCGCCGGCGCGTTGCAGTTCGCGAGGCTCGAGACCTGGCCGTGCAACTGGCTTCAGCAGGTCGAGAATTCGATGGACGCCGTACACGTCAGTTTCGTTCACCATTGGGGCCGGGTCGGATCCTTCGGCGCCGTCGTTGCAGCCACGGTGCCGGAGTTGTCGTACGAGGAGACCGAAGCCGGCATCCGGCAGACCGCCGTGCGCTCGGAAGGGTCGAAGAGGGTCTCGGACTGGACCTTCCCGAACAACAATCACGTGTCCCATCCGACGCTTGAAACGGACGATCCGTGGGTCGATGTCGGTGTCTGGATGGTACCGGTGGACGACGAGAACACCATGCGGTTCCTGATCTACTCGATCCCCTCCACGACGCCGGAGACCGACGCTCGCATAAGCGAATATTTCGAGAAATACTCGGAGTACGACCCGGCGGATCACCACCAGGAGTTGGTGGAGCACAGAAATGTGCCCGACGACAAGCTGGTGCAGCTGACTTCGGCACAGGACTATGTCGCGGCAGTGGGACAGGGCAGGATCGTCGATCGGACGCAGGAGCGGCTCGGCCGTTCGGACATGGGCATCGCCCTGCTGCGCCGCATCTACTGGCGGGAAATGGAAGCGATCGAGCTCGGACAGGCAGGCAAGCAGTGGAAGCGTCTGGCTCACGACGCGCACATGCCCAGGCAGGTCAACGAAGCGGTCGCATAAGCCGCTTCCGCATGCCGGGGTCGGGCAGAGAGGTGCCATGGACGACGCAGATTTCACGCGGGTCGACCAGTTGCTCTTCGACCGCCTCTACCGAGGCGCGCTGACCCCACTCGTCGTCCATCTGAAGGACGGCGGCACGATCACGGGCGAAGTAGTGCGGCTGTCTCGTCTCGGCGCAATCGGTGGACGAGGCACCCTACTAGGCGGCGAGCTCTGCCTCGCCGAAGGACGCGATCGGATTACGATCAGCTATGACCAGATAAGTGACATTTCATGAGCCGTTCCGAGCCTGCCCGCCCGAGCGTATGGCAACCGGTCTGGCGCGCTGATTACTCAAGCCGGAAGATTACAATTCATGTTTGAAACCTCCCTCGACCATGCCTTGCCGGACGAACTGGTCATGTTCCGGGACAGTATCCGGCGGTTCGTCGAACGGGAGTTGATGCCGCTTGAATCGCGGATCGATATCGACGGAAAGTTGCCTGCGGAACTTGAAGTGGAAGCTGCGGAAAAGGCCCGCGCCGCCGGCTTCTGGCTGCTCGACGTGCCAGAGGAACTTGGCGGCGTCGACCTGAACGTCCTCGCGCTGTCAGTCTTTTGGGAAGAGATTGCCCGCACCACCGCTGTATCGGCACGCGATCATTCGATCTTCGGTCCGACAGTCGGGCCAATCCTGATGTCTGTGTCGGGCGAAATGCGGGAAAAGTACCTCATTCCCGTGGTGCGCGGCGAAAAGCGCGCCTGCTTCGCCCAGACCGAGCCTGATGCGGGTTCCGACCCGCGCTCGATGCGCACGCGCGCGGTTCGCACTGACGGCGGCTGGAAAATCAACGGAAGCAAACGCTACATCACCAAGGCCGCCACCGCCGACTTCGCACAGGTCATGGCGCTCACCGACGGACAGGACGGCGGACCAGGGGGCATTTCGTGCTTCCTCGTCGACATGAACACGCCGGGGGTCCGCATCGGCAGCGCCGAGCGCACGATGATGGGCGACACGCCCTATGAAATCTATTTCGAGGATGTCGAAGTTCCGCTCGACCATCTGGTGGGCGAGCAAGGCAAGGGCTTCTCGCTGGCTCAAAATTACATCAACAGGGGGCGCATTCGCCATGGCGCGCACGCCTGCGGCGCGATGTCGCGGGCGCTTGAAATGACCTGTGCTTACGTGAAGCAGCGCAAGACCTTCGGCGCGTTGTTGTCCGACCGCCAAGGCGTGCAGTGGATGCTGGCCGACGGCTTCACCGCTCTACACTCGGCCAGACTGATGGTCCGCGACGCGGCCGCCAAGATCGATGCCGGCGCGGACGCACGCGTAGAGACGTTCATGGCCAAGATCACGGGCGTCGAGAACGGCTACAAAGTCATCGACGACTGCCTGCAGCTGCATGGCGGGGTCGGCCTGACCCGAGATACTCCGCTCGAGCGTTACTGGCGTGACTTGCGCAGCTTCAGGATCACCGAGGGGCCGACAGAGGTTCTCAAGACGACAATGGCCCGCACCATCCTAAAGGATGCCGGCCTGTGATGCAGGACGTTCTGCGCGACATTCTCGTCATCGAGCTCGGAACGATGGTGACCGCGCCCCTGGCTGGTATGATTCTGGGCGATATGGGCGCCCGGGTCATCAAGGTCGAGTTGCCTGAGACGGGCGATCCCTTTCGTGGCCACGGCAGCGCACGTTTCAGCGCACCATTCGTCGCCTATAACCGAAACAAGGAGAGCATTCAGCTCGATCTGCAATCCGAGGATGGTCGAGCCGACCTGGTGCGGTTGCTGGAAAAGGCCGACGTCCTGACCGAAAACTTCCGGCCCGGCGTGTTCGAGCGGCTCGGCTTCGACAACAAGCGCCTTCGAACCATGAACCCGCGCCTGGTCCGTGCCTCGATCACTGGCTTCGGCTCACATGGCCCGTACAAGGCGCGGCCGGCCTTTGACAGCGTCCCGTTAGCTCTCTCGGGATTGTCGTCGCTGATGCTGGACCCAGCCGACCCCCGAATGAGTGGCCCGACCATCGCCGACAACATAACAGGGATGTACGCGGCCCAGGGCATTCTCGCCGCGCTGTTGCGGCGCGGGGCAACAGGAACAGGTGGCCATGTCGAGGTGAACATGCTCGAGGCGGCCGTGTCCTTCATTCCCGATGCCTTTGCGCAATTCACCCGTGCAGGCATCGTTTCCACGCCGGAAACGCGCATCCGAATCTCGCAGTCCTACACCTTGGTGTGCTCTGACGGTAAACTCGTCAGCGTTCATCTGTCCGCCGTTCACAAGTTCTGGGTGGGACTTCTCGACGTGATCGGTCGCGCCGAGCTTGCCGACGATCCGCGGTTCGCAACGCCGGCCGAGCGGACAATTCACTATCCCGAGTTGCGCCAGATCCTGATGCAGTGCTTCGCCGAGCGTTCGCGCGACGAATGGACGAAGCTCCTCGCCGCGAAAGGAGTGCCCGCTGCGCCGGTTCTGGGCGTCGACGAGGTCCTGTCAGATCCGCAGATCCAGCATCTTGATACATTCGCGGTGGCGCGTCATCCCGCGATGGGAGAGATCACCGCGATCAAGAATCCAGTGACTCTCGACGGCGCACGAGCGGAGAGCTTTTCGGCGCCTCCTGAACTCGGCCAAGATAGCGCCACGGTCGCGGCCGAATTTGGACTCACGTCGGTCGTCAAGCCACGACAAGTGGCCCGATAGGCGCTCCACTCACGGCTCGCTCCTTCAAGCGAGCCGTGAACCCAAGTCTCCTCAGCCGATCGACAGCGATTTGGCGCTGCCCACCGCGCGGCTAATTGACAGGCGGTAGAGGCCAAGCATTACGACAAAGGCTCCCAGCGGTGGCAGCCAGTCGCGTGGTGGCAGGCGCCGATCGGGCGGCCCCATGAACCAGGACGCGCATACGACCACGACCATGACAAGAGCGAAGAATACCCAGATCTGCGGCGTCCCTAATCCGTATTTCACCGAGCCCGAGGGCGGTCCATCTGCGGCTGCGTCCTGATCCAAGCGTTGCCACAACCATTGCGGTCGCGGTCGTGCGGTAAGCATCGTGCGATAATAGGCGCCATACCCCAGCAGCACCATTCCGTTGATGGTCAGCTCCTGCACGCCGGTGTAGTAATGGCGGGCATCGATCGCGCCTTCGACGAAGATGTTCAGGTACGAAATGATGATCGTGATCGGCAGTTCTGCCACGGCGGCAACAGCAACGAAACGGTTGCTCAGCACGAGTACGCCGAGAAACAGCTCGATGTATTTTACCAGGGGGTACAAGCCGACGCTGTCGAGCTCGACCATGAAGCGGCCGACGGGTGATGCCGGGTTGTGGAAGGCCGAGGGAACCCATCCAAAAAAGACGTAAGCGGCTCCCGAGTAAATCAAGTGAAAGGCGAACAGCACCCTGAAGAAGGTGATCAACTGCCAGTGAAATTCCTTGTCCTTCATAAGATGTCTCCGCGAAACGATGACTTCCGGATCTGCCTGGCCTGATCGCCCGGAAGTCCGTCAGATCGAAAATTGCTTGAAGGTTGACGGATGGAATAATTCTTCGATCGTCACTTTTCTCGAGGACAATCCCTGGCGATGATGCTGCTCCAGGAAATAATCGAGGACGTGGCGGTTTGCCGGCACCCCGTAAGTCCAGAAATCCTCGCCCATCAGGGCCATGTCGGCATGAAGCCTCTCGTCCACGAACGGCATGGTGATCTTGCAGGCCGAGGTTTCACGCAAGCGTTCCAGGCACAAATCCTTCGAATGCGCGAAAGCCTTGTATACGGCCCCCGGCAGCCAAGGATGGGCATCGGCAATGCTGCGGCGGATGCCGATGATGTGCATGATTGGGAAAATGCGGTGCCGTTCGAAATAGGCCCTCGCCTCGGCCATCGGGTCGTCGAACAGCCAACCGACGTGCGAGACTTGGCCAGGAGCGATCGCGGGAGCGCGCGGCGCGATGTACCCGTCGATCTCGCCTTCAGCGAGAAGAGCTGAAATCGTCTTGCCGGCAGGGGCATCCTCGAGCCTTATCCCGGGAGGCAGCCGCAGTTCGATCTTTTCCGGTCGGTCGGCATCGGAAATTCCGCCCCTCACCCAGGTTACCGCTTCGGGAGATACGCCGTAGTCCTGTTCAAGGAAGGCGCGAATCCAGACCATGGCGGTGAGCTGGTATTCGGGAAGGCCGATCTTCCTGCCCACGAGATCCTCCGGCCGCCTTATGCGGTCTTTGCGGACGTAGACCGCGGAATGCCGAAACATGCGCGACAGGAACACCGGCACACCCACGTAGGGCAGTGATCCGGCAGCGGTCTCCACAACAGACGACGAAAGCGACAGCTCGCAAATATCGAACTCGGCATGCCTGAAGGCGCGGAAGAATATTTCTTCGGGCGAGAGTTGCATGAACACGGGCTCGACGCCGTCGATCTGCACCTC
>Ga0157372_10005751_pt1 | contig 13211 bp, 10 predicted proteins | sample C55metaG_FD_115307 | JGI IMG/M metagenome (GOLD analysis project Ga0157372, IMG submission 115307) | Corn rhizosphere microbial communities from Kellogg Biological Station, Michigan, USA - C5-5 metaG | ecosystem: Host-associated > Plants > Roots > Rhizosphere > Soil | place: USA: Michigan... | reverse complement strand
CAGTTTCAGGTCACAATCCTGTGTACCGGGTGCTGCCTGCCATTAGGTGTAGTCGAGAAGTCCCTTGGTTCGCGCATTATCGCCGAAGCACTCATCGACGATTGGTAACGGGAAGTCGGCTTCGGAGTACTGGGGCGCTGTTCAGGCGCCTCGTTGAAGACCGGGAGTGGCTAGAGGCCGTTTCTCGAGACGAATCAATCTTGAGGGTGTTCTCTGAGTCTGAGGCACCCACACGTTCGCCCGCGAGCAATTCGTGAAGGCGAAAGTCTGAAGCGGAGCGTTAGGATGCGGACCTTGTTGGTGGCCCAGCGGAATTCCGTTATTTTCCTTGGCAACTAGCGGAGCAGCGTGCACACGCTAAATTCACGCAATTCGCGTCGAATCTGAACTGCAGCTCACAATTCGTGAATCGCGATCACGGGGTTCCGAAGCATCGCTCGACGGGCCGGAAAGTAGCATGCCAGCAAAGACATTGTTCCTAGGAGCGTGATGACGGAAGCCATGGTTACGGGATCGTTGGCGCCGATTCCGTACAACAGCCGCGCGATGAGACGTGTCAGTCCCAAGGCAAACGCCAATCCCATCGCCAGCCCAACGCCCGTGAGCCACACTCCCTGTAACAGCACCAGTTTCAGCACGTCAACGCGGGAAGCGCCCAGAGCCACTCGCACTCCGATCTCGTGGGTCCGCATTTGGGTTCGATAGGCCACGACTCCGTAGATCCCGGTTACCGCGAGAACCAGCCCGATCAGCGCGAACATTCCCGCCAGGGTGCTCTCGATGACCGCGAAACTGCTCGCCAGATGGCTACTCTCTCGCATGGAACGCACATCGAAAACCGGCATCCGTGGATCAATTTCGTGAATGGCGTTTTCCACCGCTGGCGCCAAGTCAACCGGATTCCCCTCGGTCTTCACCTGCACCATGGTCTCGTACCCCGGGTGTTGGAAAAAACTTATATAGACCATAGGCTCCGGTGACTCATTCACGAAAGTATGGGTTGAATTCCTCGCAACTCCGACAACCGTCAAAAGGCCACCCCCCACCCTGAGTCTCTTTCCCAGCGGATGCTGTCCCGGCCAGTAGTGCCTCGCCGCGGTCTGATCCACGATAATGACCCCCGGGCCCTTTTCATCGTCATTCAGAGTAAACTCGCGTCCTTCCAAAATGGGTATATGAAGGGATTCGAAATACCGCGGGCCTACCTCGGCATTCTCCACCAGCAAAGATTCATGGGGATGCGGCACATACCCTTCCGGATACGCATCGCTCCTCTTTTGGATCAGGGTCATCGGAATCCAGTCCGTAAGAGACGCAACCTTCACGCCGGGCAATGCCGACACGCGATCAAGAATCTGGTGACGGATCAACTGTGCCTCGTCGTGGCTGTAGCCAGCGATATTCAGCCCCACGGACGCCGTGAGAATATGGTCCCGCTCAAATCCAGGATTTGCCCCGGCGAGGTTTCGCAGTGTTCGCAGAAGTAGCCCGGAGCACAACAGCAGCGGAAGTGAAAGCGCGATTTGCGCTACCACCAACGCGCTGAGCAATCTCCGGTTGTGTGAGCCGCCGGAGATATTTGCAGACTCTGCCTTCAGTACCTCAATGGCCGGCGCATGGGACGAACGCCAGGCGGGGAGCGCGCCGCAGAGCATGCCAGCCAACAGGGAAAACACCGCAATCCCGATCACCACGTTGTGATCCATGCTTCCGTTCAGATTGATTGGAGCCGAGCTTGCCCGAAAGAACCATGCGAATGTCTTCGAAGTCCACGATGTCAAGATAAGGGCGGCGGTCCCTGCGACGATAGAAAGCACCACGCCTTCCAGCGTCATCTGCCGCACCAGTTGAATACGATTCGCCCCGAGCGACTGCCGGATGGCAAGCTCACGCCGCCGGGATACAAACCGCACGAGCGTGAGCGTAGCTACGTTCGCGCAGGTCAGCAACAGCACCACAGCGGCGAAGGCCAGCAGAATGGGCAGCGTCGCCGCCATGTATCCATTGGCGCCGAATGGCGAGCGCCACATAGGATCGAGCGTGATCTGGTTCGCACCGAGGTGCTGGTCCGGATACGCGGCCACAATATGGTTCATCTGGGTGTCGAGATCCTGGGCTGCCTGGCCACGGCTCACGCCCGGCCGCAATCTTCCTATTAGGATTAGCCAGTCGGAATCGCGATGGGTTCTCCGCCAAACATCGTTCCCAAGGGGATCGAGCGTTACCCACAGGTCGTCACGAAGTCCGGGCGCTGCTCCGACAAACCCTTCCGGCGCCACACCGATCACCGTCACAGGATGCCGGGAAACCTCGATCGACTTGCCCACAATTGCCGGGTCTTTGGCATAACGCGTCTTCCAGAGCGAGTAGCCCAGCACCACGTTGGGAATTGCGCGCGACTCCTCTTCCGGCAGAAAGAAACGCCCCAGCACCGGCTTGACGCCGAGCACATCGAAATAGTTCGCCGACACGTTCGCGATATAGACACGCTCCGGCTGCGCACCCCCAGTCAGCGCGATCCAATCGTTATGATAGGCAAGCATTCCGGCGAAGGTGTGGTTCTGCTCGCGCAGATCGCGATAGTCGAGATACGAGAACGGCGGAACCGGAGAGAAGTTACGTTCCCCACGCTGCAGACTCACAAGATCGCCCGCGTCTCGCGCGCCAGGAATCGGGCGCAACATGGTGCCATCGATCCAACTGAATACAGTGCTGTTGGCGCAGATGGCTACTGCCAGCATCGCCGTCGCGGTGATCGTGAAGCCGGGGCTCTTACGCAGTTGCCGCAACGCATAACGAACGTCCCGGCCTAGTTGTTCAAACCAGGCTCCGCCCCACATCTGGCGCGTCACATCCTGTACCAGGAGAATGTTTCCAAACTCCCGCACTGCCGCTTGTCGCGCCGCCTCTGCCGTCTCGCCTCTCTCCACCCGATCTGCAATCGCCATCTCGAGGTGGGCATCGATCTCTTGCTGTAATTCGCGGTTTCGCCGCTGAGAACCGAAGTTTGAAAACCACTTCACGACGCACTCTCCTCCGGCTTGACGTACATTACCGACCCAATCGCTTCGACAATCCGCTCCCATCGGCCCAGATCCTTGACCAACTGCTTCTTCCCCTTGGCCGTGATTCGGTAGTATCGGGCTTTTTGCTTGCTCTCTGACTGCTTCCACTCAGACTGCACCCAGCCCTGACGCTCTAATCGATGGAGAGCCGGATACAGTGATCCGGTCTCCACCTGAAGCACATCTCCGGATCGCAAACGTAAGGCCTGGACAATGCCATATCCATGCTGCGGTCCCCATTGCAGCGTCTGCAGAATGAGCATGTCGAGTGTTCCCTGCAGCAGCTCAACCCGGTTTTTATACTGACCTTTCTCGTTCATGGATGTAGACACTCTACTCCCGTGGAAGTAGATTGTCTACGTCGTTTTTTTATAGCGCAGCGAGCAGCCTTGCCCGCTTGGCAGATTTGAAAGTACGTCAGTTCTGAGGACGAGAATTGGTGATTCTGCATGTGCGCTAAATCGCCGATGCACCCACCGAGCCCGGATTGGAATTGGGAAGTTGGCTTCTCGGACTCGATTGTTGCCACTCCCAGGATGACGGGCAATCCGGAAGTTATCCGTCGGCACGAATATTGTGTGCCGCCGGTGTGCCACACTTGCTGGCCGAAATGAACGCGTCCCGGCTGACTGTCGGTTAGGCGGACACAACAGTCTTTGGCTTCTGTGATTAATTTAGGTGTGCCTAGAGTGGGCAGTGTTTGGGACTTAGAATTCAGAAATCCGATTGTCGAGGTTGAAATTTCAGCGGCGGAAAAATGGCCTCATAATTCGAGAACCCGCACAGTTTGCGCACAGTTGCACACTTCAAGGTGCAACCCACAATTCGACCTGATACGCTCAACCTACTTTGGAATCATGGTGCCGGGAGGGGGAGTTGAACCCCCAAGGTGCTAAGCACCGGCGGATTTTGAGTCCGCTGCGTCTGCCAGTTCCGCCATCCCGGCGCGGGTGGGGTGACTGCGTTAAAGTCGGAGTTTAATTGAGTGCAACCGGTTTGTCACGTCGCCTTGCTGGCCATCCGGCTGCTCGCGTTGCAGTGATCGCACGCGAAACTCTGGATACGAAAGAAATTAAGACTACATATCGGCTGCATCCGGTATGGCGAAGTTGCCATCTAAAATTTCGCGGAGGTTCTGCATGTTGGGATATTTTTGTGATACTTGCCATCGACGGAAAAGGGATGGTCAGGACTGGATTCTAGGACTGGCAGCAGAAAGCAAGGGAGCACAGACCGATCGCCGCGAAATTAGCATCCTTTCGATCTGGACCGACGCCCAGGCGGTCCATCCTTTGGCTGTACATTTCTGCAGTGAACGTTGTCGCGAAAAGTATACAAACTGGTTATTCAGCTATCAGATCGCTTCGTAACTAGTGTGCTTCTCAGATCGGCAGTCTCATCCGCGAGCACCTAGATATGTCGCTTGCAAGATTGCTTCCGGATCTTGAAATCCCGCCTGCTTCTCTAGCAGATACCTGCCCTCAGAGCCATTCACCTCCTATTGCGAAGTCACATTGAAAGTTTTCTGCATGTGCACTCCTGAATTTGTCGTCGCCTGAATGATGAGTGTGTGCGGACCCGAACTGACGCTGAGTCCATTGTCGAGCCAGGCGTGATTAGAAATGGCGAACACCTGGGTTCCATCCAGGATTTCGGCGAAATGCTTAATTCCTGTTGAAGCAGCGGCGGCGGCTTGGACAGGAATAACTCCATTGACATTCTGGCCATCTTTCAGGCTGCACACATTGATATCAGGCAGGACAGTTGGCGGCGGGCATCCCAGGTGAATCTTGTTCACGTTCATATAAACCGTCGACTTGAAGGAGCCTTGAGAGTCGTATCCCTGGATCGAGATGCGATGTCGGGCAACTGACATTGGCAAGTAGACTTGCGACACCGGAAACCCACCTGACAATCCCGGCGGAGTCTGGAACACACTCTTGCCATCGACGAAAATCTGGACCGACTTGGGTTCCTCGCCGGATGCAGCCTTGGCGCTCCATGAAAGAAACAGCGGAGAAAAGTGAATTTCTCCATCCGCCGGCGAACAGATAACTACCGAACGTGGGCCTTGGCTCGCTGTTTCGTCCGCGGAGCAGCCAAACAGCTGGTCTGTAATGTTGATGGAAACGCTCGATGCGAACCATCGGCCCGAAACGTCATGTGCAAGGGCGGTGATTTTGTAAGGACCGAAACTTTCCGCGGCCAGAAAAAAGTCTGCCGAACTGACGGGATTTTCCCACCGCTTAACCCCGTTGTACCACACCTGCAGCATGTCAACTTTAGTCGAGTCGTTAGTCGCAATCTGCAGATGGATAGGCGACTGAGTAGCATCGCTTTGCGGCATGCAAATCGTTACCGAGGGATCGGCATTTCCAGAGTTGCAGGTTTGGGCGACCAATTGTCGGTTCAAGGCGAACGGAAGACAAAACAGCGCGAAGAGAAGCAAGCGGGTTAACATTGGGTCCCTCGAGTCAGAGCCACTGTTGCGTGTACATGGATGCGTGAGGGAAACCGAAGTTTGCTGCTGCTGAGAAGTCTTTTTACCCCAGGCTTCCCAAAACACACCTCAAAGCGGGTGCCCCATTTCTCGCGTTCTTTGCGAGAAGTGGGGCCTTCCATGTTCATCCGTCACAGACTTCGCAATGATCTCGCCGTACGATTCTCTAACGCCTAAAGGTCTCAAAAGGTTCCTTGGGAACCATGACCTGCATTTCATCACTGGCCAGCTGCTATCATCGCGAGCCGTTGCTCGGGAGTGCGTATCGAAAAGATCTATTTGTGAAGGTTCTAGAACAGGTGCGCGAACGTTTACGATTTTGTAGTTGCCGGATAGCTGGTGATGCCCGAGCAGTTTCATCTTCTGATTAGTGAGCCGGAGACAGCCATACTTCGGTAGTCACTTAGGCGTTGAAACTGGGTATGGTGAGATGACTGTTCCCCGCTTCTCCGCGAGAAGCTGGACACCCTGAAGTTATTTCGACAATTCCTCCCCGAAGCATTTTTGGCAGAGGCGTTTTTACGATTGCAAAATGGAGCGCGTGTAAGCATTGCGAGAAGCTGCGTTACATTCATCGCATTTCGGTCAGGCGCGGGCTCGTGGCGACTCCCGATCAGTAGAGGCGGAGCAGCTTCCGAGCTTATGCTTTGGGGAACCTGGACCGATCGGTGAACGACTGGTTTAAGGTGAAGATGAAGCCCCACGCGGCGCAGTAATTCCGGATCAGTTGGGAGAGCCCCACTTCTCGCAAAGAACGCGAGAAATGGGGCACCCTTGGGTTTTATGATGCAGAAGAGGGCCACCCGCCCTGAGAAGTCTTTTTACTCCACGTTTCCGTGCTAATCCCGCCACGACCTCGCAATGTTCTCGCCGTACGATTCCGGAGTGCCTGAAGATCTAAAAAAGTTCTAGACGTGGGCCACCCGCCGAGAAATGGGGCACCCTCGGGTTTGGTAGTGAAGAAGTGGGCCACCCGCCAGGAAATTCCCTCCGAACTCGAACGTTCCGATCAGTGTCTTGTCGGGGAGTGTCGTTCGGTCTGCGATGCCCGCGAATCGCAGGAGGCCAGAGTATCAGAATTTGCAGCTAGTGTGGTCGCTGTTCATAATTAATGATCAGGCCCATCAGAACTTGTATCACCTTGCCAAGCAGTAAACCTATAAAAGCGTAAGCAGCAGCGTTTATGGGACCTAATAACCAGAAAGCGGCTCTCAGATTTGCGGAATGCAGTCCCATAACCGACACGCAACTAAGGCACATATGCCACATTAACATTCGACTCCAGTGGCCACTTAGCGGCGCAAATGCAACGGAATAGTACCAAATTACTAAGCCATAACCTAGTATTCCAAATGATAGCGCGAACCATTTTGCCATTCGATTCGTCTCCTTGACTTTTGTTCTACCTTGATCCGCATCTAGTGTTCGGAGGCTGGCCCACCCTTTTCCTGCATGCACTACCACAACTGAGGCTGCCCCAGCCTTTGCGGTTTTCAAAGGCTGGGGATTTCTGCTCCTTGCGCCACGAATGTTTGCCTCGCACACAACTTCATCTCCGCATGTAGTTGTTCGTTCACCAACACCAGCCCGCGTTCGCCATAAGCATGCGACCGGAAGCTGCTCCATCGCCACTGTCCTGGTTCGAGCACTAATCCCCGGCGAATCGGATTGCGATGCATGTACTGCAACTTCTCGCGCTTCTTGATCTCCGTCCGAACGATGAAGTCGTAATAACGCGCCTGCCATACGTGGCCGGCTTCGAGCGCCTCTTGCCATAACTCGCACTGCTGAGGTTTTCGCTGTCTCCGCCACTCGCCGAGCACGCGCCGCGCAAAGCGTTGCTTCAGCACCTGCATTACGGTGGACTGCGTGCCGCGGTCGGGCTCGCTGATCAATAAATGCACATGCTCGGGCATGATCACATAACCCACCACCACGAAGCTGTAGCGTAAACGAACCTGTTCGAGAATCTGCAAAAATAAATCGCGACGGCGAACCCGACTGAGGAACGGACGCCGATGATAACAACTAAAGGTGATAAAGTGCAGGTGTCCGGTGCGGTAATAACGATGCAGGCCCTTCGGCATGCGAGCAGCTTAGCTGGGCCCGCGACGGCTGTCTGTGATCAATGAACATGGCGCAAGCGTTCGAAATACCCCAGCCTTTGAAAACCGCAAAGGCTGGGGCAGCCTCAGGTGTGGTAGTGCATGCAGGAAAAGGATGGGCCAGCCTCCCCATCCCCGAATACATAGGCGATGCGAACGGGGGTGTTTATAGGTACACACCTGATATCGGTCCATCAAGCACTGGGAGTCCGGCGTCAGACGCGGAAGGTCGTGCTCTAGGGCAGATAGTCACAATACAGCGCCTCAGCAATAGGAGAGAGAAGAGATGAGATCACGGGGAAACGTCACATGCTCGTTGCTACTAGTTTTGTTTGGAATCGTCGCTCTCTCGTGGGGGCAGTCCGATTCCCCTAAGAACGGTTACGTACCTGACGAAACCACCGCAATCCGAGTCGCTGAGGCGGTGTTCATCCCGATCTACGGCGAAAAGCATGTTCGTTCAGAACGACCGTTTCAAGCCAAACTCAAGGGCGACGTCTGGACAGTAAAGGGAAGCCTTCCGAAGCCACCGAAACCGGGGGACGTCGTGGTGGGTGGCACAATGGTTGCGGAAATAGAGCGCACAACGGGATGCATCAAAGCCGTGTACCACTTGAAATAGACTACCGTTGGAGATAGGAATCACTCGTTCCACAGGACGAATGGAAGTGAGAAAACTCGTCGCGCTGATCATTGCCGCATCTCTCTTGTCGTCGGTTTGCCACGCTCAGCTGAAGAGCGCGACCGAGGAGGAACCGGTATTCCGCGCTCCCTTCACACTGAAGTTGGGTGTGGACAATGAACGCTACTACGAGGAGAGGTTCGACCGCGTTCCCTACGTGGCGGAAAACGATGTGTACCTCTTTGTGGGCGAATCCTTCGGACTTAGGCTGAGAATCGTCGGCGATGAAATATTCCGAGTGACATACGAGGGAGACCTGGCCAAAGCCGATGTGGAACTCAAGTTCACACAGAAGAAATCTTCAAGCGGTCTGATAATGCTGCTTGTGGTTCGGAACAAGTTGAAGCGTAAGTTATATCTCGACGCCCTAATGACCGTTCCGGGCAAGAAGGGAGTCTTGAAAACTAATGTGCTTCCGGTCGAGCCCAAGCTCAGCAACTTTGAGTCATGGCCCCATCCCATCGTGCAGCTAGTGCTTCGGGATCTTCGATTCTCCGAAAAGCCGAAACAATCTACCGGGGAGAAGCCAGAGGAAGGCAGCGAAACGGTGGAACCCGAAAACCCATTAAATCTACGATTTGAAGGAGGTACAACTGCGACGGGACACTCCGTGATTTGGCGCAAAATCGCCAGCCAGATGGATCTTATAAGGCCATTCCCAAACAGATCGCAGAGATAAAAGAAAAAGCCGAGAAAAAAGAACACATCACGACTCCGGCGGATCCCTTGGTCAATGTGTCACCCTGTGAGCATTTTACGGGTGTGCCTGGCCCTACCTCATGATGGGAGGAAGGGGAAAGCTTCGACCGATCTCACTGACAAATACATTTGGAGGTAGCGGAGCTGCCGCCGGTTATAAAGCTGACAAACGTGGCCATAAGGACAGTGCAATTTTCATGGGAAAAGGTGTTGGCAGAGTCTGGGTCGCGGATCAATGGCCTGTGCAACGCTCGTGAGAATTTGGTTTACGGCGACACATGATCCCAATAATCCTAATAACGCTTCCATGAATGCGATACAAAGCAGTGAAACGAGTTGAGGAGACGGGAATTAGTGTCCTTCTTTGCGTTGCTTTCCTGTTCTTGATCCCCTTGTTCGGTAATGGCCAAGCTCCGCAAGAGCATCACACCACCGGCTTCAGCTTCACGTCCACGTTAACATCCGCTCACTTTTTTTTTTCCAGCGCGAGCGAAGCGAGCGCGCGCCAGCCTCTCTCTCTCAATATGGATATTGGAACAACTACGGGAACGGGAACACCAACGGAACGTAACATTCACTTCACTTCACATAACCAGCGCGAGCGGCAGCGAGCGCCCCAGCTCATCTCCCCAAGTGTGTACATCTCAACATCACATACACATATACCCCGGGACGGTTTGACGGGTTAAGAGATAGCGACATTCAAATGACACATCTCTGTTAACGAAAGAGTAAATGTGAGAGTTGTCACGCTCTTTCCCCTCAAACTTGTAAGCGTTTTGCGTGCACGTATTTGTGTAGGTGCGTTCTGCGCCGAAGGGAGTGAAGTCAGCGTCGTAGCACACCGCACCAGTGTTGGTCGTCACCACGCGTGAGCTACCGAGAAAATCTTCCACGTATAACTGCGCGGTCGAGCCCGCGGGCACCATGGCCACACGCTTTCCGCCGAAGAAGACATACTCGGCCGTGACCGTGCCCGCGCTGTCAGTCTCAGACAGAATCTCTCCTCCCGAGCCGTACCAATACAACTTCCCGTTCGACTTCTCGACGCGTCGGCCCGTCGCCATCGTACGTGTAGGTCACGCCAGCGGCAGTCTTCATCTGGCTCTCGCCGTCCCAGGTGTAGGTGTAGTTGCCGTCGCCCAGATTTAGGTCAATCACGAACCGCGGTAATCTTGTGCAGACGCTTTGCAAGATTGCTCCCAGTACTCGTCTGAAACAACACGGTCTGGTTGTTTAGGTAGCCATGTTGCCCGAACTGGTCGACGAACAAGGACCCGATCTCGTGACCTTGAGGATCATAGAAAAACACCCCCCAGCGAAGGTTCGGCGTGTGGGTTTCCGTTTTGACGGATATACTCGACAAGAGCGAGCCGAACTTCTCTGCAATTTGATCGCTGAAGTCTTGACTAGAAGTCGCGATAGAACGCAAGGCGTCTTTGCTGACGGCTACACGCGTCAACATTGAATCGTGCGCGTGCAACACCCTGATTTTTCCGACCGCGCCCTGCTTCAAGAGCGTCGCCAGCTTCTCTAGGTCAACCTGTGGATCGCTCGGAGGAGAGGTCTGAGCCGACATAAGTACCGGAGCCACTAAAAGAAGGAAGATCAGCTTAGATATTCGTCTCATGGTGTTCAATTCCTATTTGCACGTTGGACAATCGACATTGTATGGAGTTCCGGCATGGTCGGAGCGAGTCGATTCCCCCAACTCCTGCGCAGCCGGATTCTCATATTTAAGAATCACTCTGCGTTCCTCCTTGTTATCATATTGTGCGTCCGGTGTATTGCTGAGAACTACATTGTTGTTAGGATTGCCCGTGGCGGCATGGGCCTCCTCGTGACCTAGGCCAAGCGCAGGCGTCTGATGGCCACCTTGAGTTGTTCGTAGCGCACTGTGGGGATCCCAGTATACGGTTCTGGTCGCGGGATCATATCGGTCATTCCCATCATGAATGATTGCAAGATGGTAGTGACCCTTTTTGAAGGCCTTCATTACGAGGCGCATCTCTTTGCTTCGCGAGAGATAGTGGTCGGTCCTCGTAAGATCTCCATTGCGGAATAGCCCCGCCACGCCTCGGCCTGCGCCCTTGGCGGCATTTTGCGCCGACTGCTGGTTTGTGCTGCTCTGCTGTTGACCTTGCTGCTTCTTTTCAGAGCTGGCTTGCGTATCGTTGCTGACACGCGCGGCGTATGCCGCTTCCGCCACATCGAACTCATCCTGAGGTTCAGGGGGTACGTGTCCATCCAGGTCTGCGAACGACTCAGGATCATCCGCGACCATCGAATAGAGATTCAGCGTTTGCGGATTAGTTAGATTTGCGTACGGCACTGCGACCGGCACCGCCGACCAGTCCGAGCTCAACCACCGCCCAAAGCGCCAGGTGTAATAGCGTGCGCCGAAGTCGTCGTTCTGGGTTTCGGCGTCACGCTCCTTGCCTTCGAACTTGTACGCATTCTGCGTGCAGGTGTTGCTGTAGGTGCGCTCGGCGCCAAACGGAGTGAAGTCGGCGTCGTAGCACACCGCACCAGTGTTGGTCGTGACCACGCGCGAGCTACCGAGAAAATCTTCCACGTACAACTGCGCCGTCGAGCCCGCGGGCAGCATGGCCACACGCTTTCCGCCGAAGAAGACATACTCGGCCGTGACCGTGCCCGCGCTGTCAGTCTCAGACAGAATCTCTCCTCCCGAGCCGTACCAATACAACTTGCCGTTCGACTTCTCGACGCGCCGTCCGTCGCCATCGTACGTGTAGGTCACGCCGGCCGCGGTCTTCATCTGGCTTTCGCCATCCCAGGTGTAGGTGTAGTTGCCGTCGCCGAGAGTGTTGCCGCTCGTGTCATAGGAGAAGCCGGTGATGTGGTTGTTGGTATCCGCCGTCACGCCGCCCATGGTGGTTTCTGAGCAACCATTATAAGTTGGCGTCCAGGGAGCTTGCTGCTGCAGATTGCCCCAGGCATCGTAGGAGTACAGATATCCCCAGCAATACGTTCCGGTCGTGCCAAAGGTGCCCGCCGTGGTGATGCGGTTCAGTTGATCGTAACCGAATGACTGGGAGCGGGCGGTGTTGAGAAGATTGTTGATAGCATACACGTGCCCTGCATTGTGGTTATTCGCGTCGTTGAAGTTGTACGTGATGTCGATTGCGTTTCCTGCGGTTGAGGACGCTTTGATTTCGTTCGGTTGCAGGCGAGTGTTGAATGTTTCTTGAACGTTCACGCCGGTGAAGGTGCTCGTCTTACCTTCCGCCATGCTGTAGACCGAGCCTTGCGGCGTATAGCAAACGGCGGCAGCAAGGCAGCCACTCAGAGGAGTTGCCGGCGATGTCGCGTAAAAGACATTGAATTGATCGACGGCCGTAATTGGCCGATTGGCGTTGTTGTAGGTGTAATTGATTGTGCGGCTTGTTGGATAGACAAGCTTCGTCAGGTTTCCAGCCAGGTCGAGAGTGTAAGTTGAGGTTTTCGTAATGCCATTGGTTGTGCGCTGCTCCCGGTGGATACTACGCGAATTTGCTGAATCAACTTGGTAGGCCCATTTCTCCGAGCCCGCAGCGTCGGTCATGCTAGTGCGATACCCAATGTTCTGGCATGCGCTTAGGCTCAGACACGCGGCCTGATCGTAGGTGGCGGTAACGGTGGGATCGCCGTTCGAATAGGTGCGGCTGATTGGCCGATTCAAAACATCGTAGCCGTACGTCGTGGTGATGTTGCGGGCATCCTTCTTGGTATTTACGTTGCTGTTCGCGTCGTATGTATAGGTGATCTGCCCGACCTCGGGATTGCTAGAGGTCAGCATGCGCGAAAGCATGTCATACGTGAAGCTGCGGGAGTGCGATCCATTCTGCAGAACGGACAAGAGATTTCCGAGCGTGTCGTAGCCGTAGCTCGTCACCCAGATGGGTTCACCCGTTCCTGGGCAGCCGCTCGAAGCAACCGTTGCGCCAACAGCATTCGGTTCGTCCACTTCGACCAGAAGACCGAGCCCATCGGTCCGGCTGCGACGCCAATGGCCGGTAGGATCGGTCACCAAAGTTGACGGACCGCAATACGCGGTCGTGAGAACCGAATTGTCAGGATAGGTCTCACTGATTTTTCTTCCGATCGCATCATAGCCATAGATCGTGGTGCCGGGCGAACTGGTTGGGTCGGTGCCGTTG
>Ga0157372_10005750_pt1 | contig 13212 bp, 10 predicted proteins | sample C55metaG_FD_115307 | JGI IMG/M metagenome (GOLD analysis project Ga0157372, IMG submission 115307) | Corn rhizosphere microbial communities from Kellogg Biological Station, Michigan, USA - C5-5 metaG | ecosystem: Host-associated > Plants > Roots > Rhizosphere > Soil | place: USA: Michigan... | reverse complement strand
GTTGTGCTTGGACTGCCCGAAACAGTCGGCCCACTCACCACATTCATTACAGCGTCAATTGTGGTGCTATTTGAGACTGTTTGAGTTGTGGGAGTGTATTGGTAGCCTGTAGCGGTGATGGATAGCTCGTATGAGCCGGAATCGAGGCTAAACGAGGCATTACCGCTGCCGTCTGAGGTAGAGGTAAATGACGATCCGCCCACGGTCATACGTGCGACAGCACCGGTGATAGGATTAGTTCCATCGGTGATGTTAATAACCACAGTAAATGCCCCGGTGCCGCTTCCTGTTCCGCCTGTTCCTGTAGGAGCATTCTTGAGCGCATCAGCCGTATAAGTCCAGTTTCCGCCACTTGCGGCCAACATTGTTGCGACCTTATCCGTGACAACCTTCACGGCATTTAATGCGGTAGTTGGATCGGTGCGGCCCAGCAATGTAACAAGATCGGACAATGATGTTTGAATATCCGTATTGTCTGGAGCAGTGTAAGAACTTGCGGCCAACCGGCTCGATACAGGAGTATCGAGATTAGTGGAAATAATTTTTCCAATTGAACCGGCTGTAGTGAGGTCGGTGGTATCTGTGAGTACAGCCTGAGCTACTTGGCTTGCCGTAGGAGGCGTCACGGCAAGGCTATAACCAGTCTTATCGTTGTTGGTACTTACGGTGACACCGTTGGTTACATTGGTGACTGTTGGAACAACGATATTGCTTAGTGTCGTTGATCCTGTTGCCTGTTTAATGTGATTGAAATCGACGCCAGCAAGGCCGCTCTGTTCTACCAATGTTCCATTGGTGGCAACTGCACTTGGATCATATGGACTGTTTTCGACAATGATTGTTGTGCCCGAATCGGTAACGAGGTTGTTTTTCGTCGCCCCGTCAACATTCATGTAAATAGGACTATCCACCAGTGTAACAGTTGCTCCTGTTGCTGAAACATGTTCGGCATGCACAACACGTGTAATACGGCTGCTATTTGTATCGATAGCAACGTTGGAGATTGGACTCCGCACGATTGTTACATTGGCGTTGTCGGCTGCCTGTACCGTGCTGTTGTTATTTGGCAAAGTGGTTGCGTTATGAGCATGGGTCGTGAGTGTAGAATCTTCAATCAACACATTGATTGAACCTTGCACATATAGGCAATCCCAATTGCATATTAACTGGCATTCTCTTACATGTACATTTGTGGCAAAGATGAAATAGAGGCAATCGGTTATGCCAATTACTCTCACTCTCTCGATTAACACATTGGTGCAACCACTGGCATCGGTGATTGGCAACTGGAAAGTACCGTCGGCGGACGTGCTTTGTACGGTTAGATCGGAAATCGTGTTATTTCCGCTGAGCCAGAGCGTACCTTTATCGTTGCCAACTGGCGAATATGAGCCGGTGATAGTGGTTTGATTCATACCACTGCCGACAACACTTACACCGGCTGGAATCTGGCAATAGTTGTTACCGATGTTACAGGTTCCAGGCAAAATCAAAATTACATCATTGGCACTTGCCGCATGGCTTCCGCCGACAGCGCAAGGCAGAGGCGTAGCAAATGGATTTGACCAAATTCCCGTACCTGTACTGTCATTTCCATTAACAGGATCACAAATCCACACATTGCCACGAGTACGGCCCAACTGGAGCATTGTGGATACGGCAGCCGTGCCGAGCTTCGCTGATACGTCTAAGTTTGAATCGAGCGTCGGCAATCCGCCACTTGTTCCAGGTGTGACACTTGGAATAGCAGCGGCAAGGCTGTTACCAACTATTTCGGCACTGTAAACATGCTGGAAATCTACGGTGCTGTCCGTGGTTTTGAAAACACAAACATAAAAACCGGCCGTTCCTGTTGAGCCACTGGAAAGAGTGTAAGAATAAATTCCGTCACCAATTTCGGTTGCACTTCCGGCGGTAACGATCTCGGTACTATCACGCCAAACATCGACGGTGACAGTTAGACCTGTCTTACCTTGTTTACTTGCGGTAAAGACAGCCCGAAATGGTACAGATTGTGAGACTTGGTAGAGCATTATTACGCTTGTGCGAGTTGGCTCGTCAGTGTGGAAATTTGAGTCTGAATACTTTGACGGCTAGTTTCAATACTTTGGTTCTGTGTCTGTTGAGTTGCATTCAATCCGCTAAGTGCTGCCTGTAACGCTTGAATCTGTACGCTCAAACTTGCCTGATTTGCAAAGGTCGATGCAAGTGCATTGACACTGGTATTATTCGCTGTGGCTGCTGTTTCCAATGCCTGAGCAAAGGCTAAGACAACTGCAAAACCGTCATTAAGTTGCTGAGCCGTGAAATTGTTACTATTAACCGCCGTTACGATATCTGTATCAGTGAGTGGCATAAATCTCCATTTCTGTTATGTAGTTACTTCGCTCGTAATTAGCTGTAGGCCGTATAGAGCTTGGTGGCATCGGTCGAGGTTAGCTCCTTATTCCAAACGGCCATGCGCTGGTAATAACCATTTGCGCTAGAGCCAAGACCATAGGCGTTGCCCCATACCCACGCCTCACGATTGATGTAGGCACCTAAATTTGTGCTTGTGCCAATCAATGTTCCATTGATATAGATTTTTGCGATGTTACTGCTATTGAACGTCACCAAAATTGCATAGGTCGTTCCCACTGTGAAAGAATACGTTGCCGTATAAGTACCTCCAGAGCTTCCGACCGTAATACTCGATGCGCTGATCTGAAACCAGAATGCACTTTCGCCGGTGCCTAAATGATCGTTAGCAAAAATTACCGGTTGCGAACCCGTAACACCTTGATATTGGTATGCAAGAAAAACAGAAATTGCTGTAAAGCTGGTGGTAAAGGTATTGTTGGTTAGCAAAACTCCGTTAGTCGGATTGTAGCAGCTTTCAATAACAGACTCAGACGGAACGATGCCAGTTGTGTCAAGTGTAAAGCCATTAGTCCAGGTTAAGCCAAGAGAGCCAACGTCTAATACCTGATCGATTGTTGCTGTGATATAAGAAACTGGAGCCAGTGCGGTAATTGCCTTGTCAAGTGGTGTATTGCGTCCGGCCAGGAAGTGGCTTAATACCTTAGCGGCACTTAACGTGGTGTCGTAGACTGCAACCTCGTCAACGTGTCCGTTAAAATATAGTCCCGAGCCGGCATCGTGGCCAATGTAAAATGGGCCTAAATTTGAGCTACTGGCCAACGTAGTAGAAATCGTACCGGCAATTCCAGTATCGACGTTAGACACCGGTTGACCGTCGATGTAGATCGTCACTCTAAGGCCGTCTGAAGCCTGTGTACCATCGTAAGCTAAGGCAATATGGTGAGTACCCGTTCCGCCAAGAGCGGTATACACAACGCCAGTTGTCCCGCCATTTTCGGCAACGGCGTAAAGATTTCCATCACTGTGCCAAGAGAATTCAAAACGATAGCCTGAATTGGTATTAAAACCAATTTGACAAGTATCTGAAGAGCTAGTGCGGTTGATCCAGGCTTCCAGTGTTGCATGTTGGGTGCCGGCTACTGCTGTATTAACCGTACTCTGAGAACCGTAGCCGGAAGAGCCGTCAAATAAAACGCAAGTATCAGTATCGTAGATTATTGCAGCTTCGCCTAATGTCTTAGTTCCGCTGTACGAGCCATTATAGCCATTTCCGGAGGCATCATTCATCGTTGAACCGGAGGACTCACCTAACCGCCAATAGGCCGTAGGACTGTCCGCCAAAATCGTGGCGCTATATCCTGTTGCCACGCTTGCCGGTAACTGAAGAAACCATAGTGGTGAGAGTGATTGACTAAGAGGCCGCATCGCACTATTTAGTCCGCTCCGGCTCTTATTATTACAGGATCAACAGCAGCCTTTTTGCTGCACGAGCCGCACTTGCCATTTAGCTTTGGTCCATCAGAGGCTTTGAAAATAAGTCGCTGATTTGCTTTTGGTACTGGCCTATTGCCAGCGTTCTTTACCTGTTCACTGTTGGCAATGATATCGGAGGCCATATCAACCTTGAGCTTTTCAAAATAATCCCACACTAATGGCTCATGGGGTAATTGATCGGCTCTATCTTGCTTCTGATTCGTTGTGGTGAAACCACTGTTATAAAGATCGAACTTGCCGAATGCCCGATGCACAAACCTTACTCTGTCATTCCAGTCATAATGTACTAATGCCGGTCCTTCATGGTCCCAAACAGTGGGCATAACGTAATAAGGCTGGTTAAGTAATCGAGCCGCAAGCCAAGGCAAGTCCTTATCGCCGTAAACATGATAGAACCAATAGTTACTATGCTGGCCCATGTAGTCAGATAGCCACAAAGTACGCCATTGCTTTTTACGATTGATGAATGCTTGTCCTAGTTCTTTTGAACGCTCGTTAATAAACGGAAGTCCGAAGGCTTCAAACACTCTAGGTTTCAACCTATCTCCAGGCTCGATACCAAGAGGCCGGAGCGGTGAAGGTCTATCTGGAAACATCACAAAGCCAGTATCTTTGTAGCCTTCACATTCCCAAAAATCGTCGAGAGCCTTAGTTGGATAGCTGTCACTATCGAGGTATAGAATCTCTTCAAAGCTACTGTTTTTGAGTGCGTGAAGCTTCAGCGCCCAACCATTAATGCAATCGGCTTCTCTGAGAACTATGCCCATGGCCTCAGAGTATTTCCGCATGCCGTCTGTGATTTCTCCAGGAAGGTGCCACATTTCAACAGGAAGGTTGATTCCATTGTGCCGGCAAACGAGAATTGTGATGATACCGGCAGCCCAATATCTTCCCCCGGCAATGGTCACAATACCTTTCCCGTTACCTCCAGGATATTCTGGAATGTGTTTAATTACCTCGTGTAGATCATTACGATAAGCCTCTTGAACATTTGGCCAGCGAAAGACTCGCCGACGTTCCCACGTCTTATCTTTAATATCAATTTCGTTTGCTGGTGTAGTAGGATCAAAAGGCCGGTCAATCCAATCATAGTGACTGGAGAGCATATCACGTGTAATAACCGGCTTGCCCAAACGTGCATTAACTTCGTTATGCCTATCAAAAGTCCACCAAAAATAGCTTTGTTGTGAAGCTAAGTCTGGAGGAGTTTTCGATACTATCTCTTTCCAATGTTCTTTGCATTCATCACAAGGCAATTGTTCGGCAAAAGAATTGAGCCAATTGATTTCACTTTCTCTGCTGCTGTCGGAAGGTACAAAGGTTTTCGGCCTACCGTGGAGGTCACGCCATAGAGCCGGCCCCCATACACTTGGATTTGTTTCTATTACAGGTTTAGGCTCGGTTATCGCCATTTCCATCGGCTTTGGAGTCCCGACGCCGCAACCCATTTGTATTTTGCAACTACTGGTGGTTATTAATGGTCCTTCACACTCACCATGAACGCATGGATCAAAACATTGCAGTTCGCCTACCGTTAAATGACCGCAAGGCCACGTGGTAATAGAGGTTGGAAAGCTTGAGCCTTGAACGCCATAACCTCCCATTGCACCTAAATCTGTTCCAGGTGTCGGACAGCCGGTAATTCTGGCAATAGCGGTATAGTCGAGGATGCCTAGATCAATAAAAGGCGGATTGTTAATAAACCCGCTAACCCGTGCCATCCATGCCCATTCATGTGCCGCCAATGGCGGACTAAATGCACTGAAAGGCCACTCCGCAAATGTCTGGATATCACTTGGATTTTGCGTTGCGATTACATCAATGGTGATACCGCTGTAATCACCTCTATTTGATCCAAAGCAGCCGGCTTCACCATAAGGCGGAACCCATATTGTTGCTGCACCAGCAGTGGAAAAACTGCTAATCCATCTACAGGCCGTTGTTGTGCTGGCAATCAAAGTAAGGCAGTAACTACCGCTTATGCCATCGGTCATCATTTGGCCGGGTCCACCGGTGCCATCCTCTGCACTACCTTCGCACGGGTCACCTACATCGCAGTCACAATTGGTACTCGTAATGGTTACTTGCAATTCTGGAGAAGTGCCTCCTAATGGACTAGGACAATTGCAGACGGTACAGCAGGAACTACAGGTTCCGCCGGAATCGGAAATAAGGTGAGTGCCATTGGCCAATAGGTGGCCCCCAGAGGTTGCAAGTAAATGTCCCATTCATTTATGTAGTTCTCCTACATTTGTTGCTATTTGGTAAACGTGTTAATGGTGTTAATGGTAGTGCTTGTTATCGTGGTTGCTTGGCCACAACAATGGCCAACCTCCAGGATCGTCAGCAGCCGGCCCATTGGTTCGTTTGCCGCACGATCCTCGCCGGCCCGACCGTCCGGCCCGCCGCAAGACAGAGCTTCTATGGTGAACCGCCAAGGCGCTTTTAATGTTTACTGGATGGAAATAGAGATAAGGAAAGTGGTGGGGTGCTTTGGTTGTATTCTGGAGAGATATGGAAAGTAACCAACTTGTCTTTGGTTCTTATCCTTCCAGGTGCCGCCGGTGAAACCGGCTATTAACCTCTAAATTATTAATCTCTAATTCTCTGTCTCTCCTCCTATCTCTCTTTCTTCTCTTCTAATACTTGTCGGTCAATGGTTACCTCTACCCGGTCAATGGTTACCTCTACCCGGTCAATGGTTACCTCTACCCGGTCAATGGTTACCTACCCCGGTCAATGGTTACCTTTTACCCGGTCAATGGTTACCTTTTGAGTCTCAAACCTATACACCATAATTGGTTACCTCTTAAACCAAAGAAAAAAGCAGGTTTTTAACCTGCTTTTGGGAGTTTTTGGATTATTAAGCTTTCTATGAAAGTCCATCTTGTTTCTGTTACCTTTTGCCTCTTATCCTCGTCAATCACATACTTGAAAATCCTCCAGTACAAATCGGGGTGCTTGGTTCCAAGATCAATCAACCTCTGTTTCACATCAGGCACCCAACATTTGGCCAGACTATCTGTAAGCCTCTTATGATTCATTTCACTAACGGTGAAGGTTTCAGAGCCGACACTATCAACCCATGCCAAGCCGAGCTTCGCATCGTCTACAATGCTTCCACTTACTTTGTAGCTCTTCAGGATTCGCCGAACATTTCTGTCTAATAGTCCTGTCGCCTTTGCGAGATATGCCGTGTTGATCCTGCGCCGGCTCATATTGGCATACACAACAAATGCTTTTACCACGGCCTTTCGGATAGTATTGGTGCTTTTGGGTGCCGGTTCCTTCACAACCTTTCGACTGTGGAGGCCGCTCCACCATTTGGCAGGATCAAAGGATTTTTTCTTGAGGTATATGGATTCTTGAAAAACAGGACAATAGTAGGCTCTGCCTCGGTAATTTTTTTCTTCCAACAGATGTAATGCCAGAAGATCGGCAACAGCGGCTCTTACTGTTTCAACTCTCAACCCCGTAATATGTCTAAGAGAAGTAATGGTTACTCGGCTCTTCAATTTGAACCATTGAAAGCAGGCAACAGATATTGTGAATCGAGCTTCAAAACTAAGACATACGTCCTTTTGAATGCAAAGCCATTTTAGGTGCTTGAATTTCGGATGATCGTTACTATATAATTGTCGAGTCAATTTCTTCTTTCTGGCCGGATGATTCCAGTCGTCCGGCCTTTTTTATTTCTTCACCTTCACTTTCGTCTTGCCTTTATTGTGGTGTTCAAGTGTCTTTCGCATTTGCTCCACGGCCTCATTAGAGTAGTGTTTCCGTGCGCCTAAACCTTCCATTGGAGGCGGAAAGATGTTGGCAAACCTGAATTGATAGAAAGATGCCCACGTAAGGCCCAAATGTTGTACCACTTCTGTTGTTGTCATAGTATTAGATAGTAGTTCAGCAACAAATTTCTCTAAATAATTTTTTTGAATTATTCCAAAACAAAAAAGCCGGCTTTGCCGGCTCATTAACACAATTAACACTTTTACCAACCAACTACCTGTTCCAATACCTCTATTTTCGTTTCAAGGCTCTGTAATAGGCCATATGGCTCAGTCCTGTCCTTTCCTTCCATAGCTTCAATTTCTCAGGATTTGTTATTTTCATCTTGTATATCTCCATCGCTATCCTGCTCTCTTCCGTCTTTACCTCTGCTCTGGTTTTATATGCAACACGTTCGGACATCCGGCCTTCCAACAAAACTTTCCAGTGGTTTTGGCTGTCACCAGACTTGAATTGGAGGTAATCCCGGAACCCATTGGTCAATAAACGTATATCGAGGTTGCGTTTCAGAGCCGTCAGCTTTTCCACGATAAAACTACAGACTTCCCAACATTCGGCTGGAGAAAGGTAATCTTGGCCAAACTGATACCCGGCAGCACAAATTTGCTTCATCAATGCCAGAATCTCTGCATTGGATACATCGATGTTGAGAACAGTTATTCGGGTCTTAATCGCTCTCAATTCAGGAATCGTATCCGCCAGAGCCACGTTAGAAATGACGATCAAACCGCCGGTAAATGTAAACCGAATTTCGGTCTTGAATGCACTCCAGGTAACTTGCCGTTCAATCGGCCTCTTATTGCTCTGGCTCCAGAGAGCGGAACGGAGAACGCCAAAGGATTTCTTATCGTCCAGTAGTGTTTCAGCATCCTCGATAAGGTGGATGGAGGTCGGGTTGCGTTCCAATGCGTCTACGAGGCCCCGTGCTGTAATGCGGCTGTTGTGATAGATGTATCCGCATTTGAGTTGCCTTAGCTCGTCCAAGACGGTGTAGGATTTACTTGTTCCGCCTTCGCCTTGGAGCATCAATCCGCTGTGATATTGCTTCACAACGCCTCTTACTGTGTCTCTGACGTGCTGTAGCTTGCCGTTCAAGACTTCTAGGTTGCTTTGCTCGTCCTTATTCAGTTGCCACGGTTCCATATAGCTGCCTCTAGTGTAGAAGTGTTAAAAGTGTTAATGACGTTGCCGGACATTATCATGTTTTCTTGAGGCGTCAACAAAAAACTAGTTTTTCGTTCTACCGTACATCGGATCAACATTGGCTGTATATCGGATCAAAAAGAGGCTCAAACGTCGCTCCAGGTTAATTAAATCAAATGGAGTTGAATAATAAACTCATAGAGGCTATCTTGGTCCTGCTCGATCCACCTTTGGGCGGACGGCACCACTTACCTCGCCAGCGGTATCGTGCCGCTGGCGTTTTTGTTGGTATGAGCAACAACACAAATCTGAAAAGATTTTTTGTTTACAATCGACTTGACCAGAATATAATTGGTTGTCAGTAGAGCATACCGCCGCTTAGGCAATTCTTGGCTCACTGCGGAGCGGGTCCGGATAGGACCGTAAAGACTCCTAAATCGTTTCCAACAATCAAAGCCTCTGCCGTTAGTGTGGTAATGGCATGAGCCATCGTATAGCCACGTCCTGCTAAAGTGCCTCCACACAGGCCATAGCAGGCGTGGCTTCGTTTTTTACTTGGAGTGTGGCCAATGGAAGAAACAATCCGCCGATTAGCCGAAAGGACGCTGGACGCCTACGTAGAGGCTCAGAGCCGTGGCGGTGCGAATGGCATGGTATGTGTCTTGTGGTATCGTGGTGATAGTGGTTGGACGGCCAAGTGTCCGGCCCAAATCCTCTATTCATCCGGTGAATACGTATGGACGGATGAAACGATACCCCAGCATGCTATTGCATGGTGGATGCCAGAGTTAGATTACCAAGAGCAGTATTACGATGAAATCGAAACCACTGAAGATGGAGATTACCGCCTAAAGGATACAGGCGAAATACTCACTCGCTCTCAATTAGTTCATTGGATACATGAAAACTGGCATGATGATCCGCTCTACGATGATTGGTACGAAATGGTGAAAGAGGCAGCGGAACGCATGGAAATGAATCGGCAGGTTCTAGGACTGGAGGCTGCCAATGCAAGATGAAATCAAACAATTACAACGTTGGCTCGATAACGTCCTACTTTGCATCATCAGTCTTTTAATAATTGGTGCCGCATACGTTGCCGGTGTAATGACTGGAATGCGGCTATAGTGGTGAAGGATAGCCGGCTATGGTGCCGTAGGAGAACTACGGACGGTCTTATTAGTAACTCATGAAACACCGGCTTTCTTTATCACTTGTTCGCTGGCCTTTGGTCGTTAAATTGTTTGACGAAAAGGTAGCGGCCAAATGCTGGTATCTTGTCCTCAGAAACAAGAGGAGATGCGATGGAAGAGCTAATTAACCAGCTTGTGAAGTGCCACGATACTAATGGCTTAATAGATGTTCAGAGAGCCTTATCGGTTTTTAGACAACATGGTATCGACGATCCGGGACAAATGAGGCAATATCAGATAGCCGCAACTCGCAAAGTTGTGGAAGCAATTAAACCCCGGATGGTTGTACCTCTTTATGCTTGGCATCAGTAGATAGAGGTAAAAAAATGAATTGGTATTTTAATTCCTGTCACTGGCTCGTACAGCATCATTTCGCTTTGTGGTGGATGTTATCTTGGATTCTATTTGTTGTCTGGCGTGAGAAAAGAGAAATTGCCGCTATTGCATTGCCAGAATCAATCGAGCGTAAGAGGCTTTTGGAATTGCTTGACCGTCTATAACCAAACATGAAAGGAAAGGTCTATGACTGAAACAACGGAAGAAAAAACGGTACTCATTTCGTGCCTCTCTGAGATTCCGGGTCGTGAGAATGAGGCGATTGAACGGTATGAGCTACTGGAGCGATACCGTGGTGATATCCATGCTGCCTACATTCGTGGAATCCAAGATGGATTGACTGAGCCTCTAGTATTATTGCTTGGCCCAAACGAGGCTAAGGAAATAGCCGAGGATATTTCGGCGACTCGCAATATCAAGGATAATATTCACATCGTTGTAATGAACCGCAACAAGGCGATTAAGACATTGCAACGGTTCCAGAAAAAGCTACATCAAAAGGATGTTCGGAATCCAACGCAGAGCGGTATCATTGAATCATTAAGAGCAGAGCCACGAGAGAATCATTTTTACGCAATGGTTATTGTTAATGGAAAACAATTGGTAGAAATGCCGTTCTGATCGTTTAGGCCGTTAGGTGCGTTGCCTCCGGCTTCTCATAAGCACAAAGACCGCTGGAATATTCCAGCGGTCTTTGTGTTAAGGAACGTACCATGAACGCAATCTATGTATAGTAACTGGATGAAAAAAAACAGAGGCCGGCGGGTTTTCCATTTGCCGGCCTCTGCGACGAAAGAACGTTATTAAGTAGTATGTTGGAAGAAAAAATTATGTTGCTCCATCGGCTCAGGTTGCTAAGATGATTGGTGAAAGGAAGGAACAATGAAACGTCTAGCCACATTTCTGCTTCTATGCTGCCTCGGTGCCGGCAAACCAACCACACCGTGGCCAGCACGTCACATTGATCGGCGAAATTGAACATGCGGAACTGTCCGGCAATCACAATATCCTGTGGTTCAAACTCGATATCACCCATGCCAAGATAGTCCAGTAAGGTAGAGAGAAATGGACAAAAAAAACAGAGGCCGGAGATTCGGTTCCGGCCTCTGCCTGAGTAAGAAAACAATGGTTTTCAAATCTATCTACGCTTCACCGGCTCACTTCTGATTATCACCGAAGTAATAACGATAGACAGCATCAGTAGCCGGCCTCACGATTTCAGGATTCCGAAGAACGTAATTATCTTGCATTCCTTCGGCTCTATGGCCAGCCAAGAGCCTTGCATATTTGTCATTATCCAACAACATGCATGCTGCCGTATAAGCACCGTCTCTGAGGCTGTCAAACGTTACATCCTTCACCCCAGCCTTTTCACGCAATTCCTTAAACATGTTGCACCGGCCATTCTTGTTATATTTCGTTCCATGAGCGCTGGTGAAGAGATATTTCTTACCACTCGTCACCAGTGGTGCAATTGCTTCAATCGTCTGTGGCCACAATACAGCAGCACGTGGTACACGTTTGGCCGCTGTCTTATTGCGAATCGTGCAATAGGTTTTGTTCTTCAAATCAAAGTCCGCTGTTTCGAGATTGCATGCCTCATCGATATGGAGGCAGAGATTAAGGCCAACCAATAGCCATGCTCTCCACGTGCCGTTTCCAGTGGTCAAGAGCTTGTGGTAATCGTCTCTGCTGATCGGATTCGGTTCCAATTGCTTTGATTTTTGGCCCGTCCAGAGGACGGAACAGCGGCTAAGTAGAGGATCAATCGCATCGACGTTTAACCCCACGTCCTTACCGAAAGAAATCAGTGCCTTCACTTGGCCGAACATCCATTTCTTTGTCTCGGCACTCTTAATTGTCTTGCTCTTCTCAATTTCGTTTCTCCAGGCCATTAGTTTTTCTGTGGTAAGATCGTCGGTTGTTGTGGCCTCGGCATGTTTCACAAGCTGGCGGAATGTGGCCACGGCTCTATCCTTTGCCATCTTGCTTGATGGATTTTTTTCCTCGTATTCACTTATCAACTTATCGAGGCGAATCGGTGAAACGAGCTTCAGAGAGCGAAGCGCAGCCACTTCAGGAATATTTACCATTTTTGCGATGTAATCCGGCCTCGTTATCAACTGCTCTCTGAGCCACGGCCAAATAATTGCTTCCGGAATCTCAACACCGATTCGCAAATCCACCGGTTGAGCTTCAGGAGGCAGAGGACCAGAGGCTAAGGTTTCAACGATATCGGCTGGCATCTCTTGGCCGTTGACGCTGGCAACTGGTGTTGATGCCTGAAGAGTTGGAAGGCCGGCAAGGTAGGGCGCATCGAGCGTAACGGTTGCGGCAACTGGCCTGTTGGCTGCTTGCCACTCCCGAAACTTTTGCACGGCCCGTCTCTCGTCGGCCTCAGTAAACTTCGCACCAGTGGCATTGATTCGCCAGCGGCCATCGGGACAGCGGTAGAGGCCCACAATTAATTCAGGCCGTCCGGTCCTTTGGTCGATCCAACTGCATTGGTACGGCTTCTGTGGCCTTGCCATTGGTCTTGCTCCTAGCTAAGATTCCGCCTCGTTATGGAAACTGGTATTGGACAGTTTTGGACTCAAGATCGATTCGCCAGGAGCGATACCTCTAACCGCTGGCCAATCGTTTTGGACAGTTTACAGATAACTGTCCAAAAATGCGACAATATTTCCGTCCAGAACGTCCAAAATAGTCCAATACCAGTGTCCAGAACGAAAAATTGAAAAACATAAGTCCTGAAAAGATAAGGATTTGTGCTGCGGGTGTAGCTCAGTGGTAGAGCGTCACGTTGCCAACGTGAATGTCGAGGGTTCGACCCCCTTCACCCGCTTCCAGTAAGCCTCGGCAATTGCCGGGGCTTATATCATTTACGGGGGTGCTC
>Ga0157372_10005745_pt1 | contig 13215 bp, 10 predicted proteins | sample C55metaG_FD_115307 | JGI IMG/M metagenome (GOLD analysis project Ga0157372, IMG submission 115307) | Corn rhizosphere microbial communities from Kellogg Biological Station, Michigan, USA - C5-5 metaG | ecosystem: Host-associated > Plants > Roots > Rhizosphere > Soil | place: USA: Michigan... | reverse complement strand
TTCTTATCCCGCGACGCGTCGATCGCCGCCTTGATATGCTTGATGATTTCCTGATCTGCCATAGTGGAAGGGGGTCTAAGGTCCTTACAGCCAAATTTATAGCATTTCGCCTACAAACCCGCTCCGCCAATCGCAGCCGGAACAAATGCTGTCAGGACGCATGCCCAGCTGGAAGCCCCCCGACCCAATCCTTCCGCCGCAAACGCCGAAGCAAACGTAACCGCGACAAACGCCGCCGCCAAAAACACCCCACCACAAACACCCGCCGCCAAAAACGTCACCGCGACAAACACCCCCCCGCCGCAAACGCCGCCGCCAAAAAAGCCGCCAAAAAAAGCCGCCGCGACAAACGTCCGGCGCAAGGGCCCCCACAAACGCCAGTCGCAAAACGCCCGCCAAAAAACCCCAATCGTCACCGCACCAACACCACCGTCCCCTTCTTCTCCACCACCTTCCCCGCAAAATCCACCCCCACCGCCATCCAGACGTAGGTCCCCGCCGGCAACACCGTCCCACCTCGGGTCCCATCCCACCCAACCGACAAATTGGAAGTCGTAAACACCTGGCTCCCGCCCCGATCATACACCGCAAACACTTTCAATTCGCGAATACTCGGCCCCACCACCCGCAACACATCATTATGCCCGTCGTGATTCGGCGAAAAAGCCGAAGGAACATAAATATCCGCCGTATTGAACACCTTTACCGTCACCGAATCGACCCCAAGACACCCCGCAGCCGTCGTCGCCGTCACCAGGTAGCTCGTCGTCGCAGAAGCAGCCACCACCACTACATCGGGCCCCGACGCCGGGATCAGCCCCACCGCCGGCGTCCAGTCATAGCTGATAAATCCACTATTGCTCACGTCCGTCGCATGCAGAGGCACCGGCTGTCCCGCTGCCACATTGGTATCCGCTCCGGCATACACCTGCGGCGGCGGCGTCACCACCACCGTTGCTGAGGTGTTATTCAGGGAAGTACATCCATTGCCGTCCGTCACCCGCAGGAGATAGATAGTAGTCGCGGTTGGCCTGACCACCGTCGGTGAAGCAGTCGTTCGGCTGCTTAAGAATGTTCCCGGGTTCCACTGATAGGTAAGGGTCCCTGCACCCGTCCCACTACCCTGCAATGTAACGTCCTTGCCATAACAAGTGGTATCCGAAGGTCCCGCGTTCGCCACCGGCGCCGGGTTCACCGTCACCGTCTCAGTCCCGGTCTGCGTACAGGCGCCCCAGGTCGCCGTCAGGGTATAGGTCGTCGTCGTCGTCGGATTGGCCACCGGGTTCAAAACACTAGGACTTTTCAATCCTGTCGCCGGACTCCACGAAAAAGACACCCCATTCGGGCTCTTAGCATCCAACGTCGTGCTTTTCCCCTCGCAAATGGTCGCATCGGCGCCCATCGTCAAAGAAAGCGTATTGTTCAAAGGCACCGTCACGGTCGTCGAGGTCGAACAGGCATTCCCATCCGTCACATACACCGTATGATCTCCCGATGCCAGTCCGGTAAACACATTATTCGTCCCAAAAGTCCCATTATCCAGCTTGTAGGTAATGCCGGCGAGCCCCCCCGTCGTCTGTATGGTGATGCTGCCGTCATTGTTGTTACACCCTGCCGGCTGTGGCACCGGTGTGATCGAGGCGCCCGACAATCCACCGACAATGACCGATTGTGAATAGATCGTGTTGTTCGCATCTTTTACAACCACCATATACGGTCCCCCCGGTATGTTGGAAAAGGTGAACTGAGGCAAAGCACTGGATTGAAAACTAACACCGGCGTCAATGGAATATTGATAAGGCGGAACACTGGCCGGTGACCCATCCGTCACATTGATCTGGATGGATCCGTTCGCCACCCCACAGCTCGCCGTCGTAACAGTTGCATTAAAACCAAAACAATCGATCGTCAGATTATAGTTGGCGGTATTGACACCATCGAACACCGACACCGTATGTGACCCGCTCGAAAACATTGCAGGAAAAACATTGGTACTCTGTGTCGTCGCATCCACGGTATAGGTATAAGGTCCCCCAGTCCCCCCCGACGCCATCACGGTAATCACCGACTGCGGTAACCCGCAGCCAAGGCCGTTCAGGCCATAGGTACTCGTCGCCACCGCCGATACCGTCAGCGGCGCTTGCCCAAAGCAATCATCCATCCCAACAAATAGGAAAAGAAAAAGAACGAACGGGTATAGATATTTAATCCCGCAAAGGTTAGTAAGAAAACGCTGCAGCATGTATCGGGCTTCTGTCTGGTCCGCTTTAAAATTAAGACTAATCCTTCAGATACCCGCGTCAACCACAGCGCTCTGACTATCAATCCTCAAATCTACCCAATGCCCCGCCTCTGCAAATGCGCGCCGATCGCCACGCAAAGCCCATACAACCCGCCCCAATACACCGCCGCCGCAAACGCGCGCAAACCGCCGCCAACACCACAACCCACAAAACCCGCAAGCCCAAAGCCCGTCCCACAAAGCCCGCAACCGCAAAACACGCCGGCCACCACAAGGCTACTCCAACCCAAAACCCCAAACCTCCGCCCTACTGCCCCATCTGGAACGTCACCGGCTGCCGCTTATAACTCTTCACATACTTCCCATTCTGATTCCCCGGCACCCACTTCCCGCTCTTCTTGATCACCCTCACCGCCTCCTCTCTCAATCCCCCCGTCTCCGGCCCCGAGATCGCCTCCACATCACTCACATTCCCATCCCGGTCCACGACGAACTGCACAACCACCCGACCCTGGATCTCATTATTCTGCGCATCCTCCGGATACCGCAAATTCTTATTTAAAAACCGGAGCCACCCAGCCGCGCCACCAGGAAACTGCGCCTCAAACTCCACCGGCACAAACACCGGGATATCATCCTCCTTCTTCGGCACCTCCACAACGCCCCGGCCACCATCCCCCACCGGCCCCGCCGGCGCCACCGTCCCATCGTCCTTCGTCCCATCCACATTCACCGTCCCGATCTTCACATCCTCCAGCTGCTCCTGCTCCGGCGGCCGCTCGTTCTCCGGCACCTCCTTAACGATCTTCGGCACCGTAAAAGCCTTCATCGCCACAGGCTGAACGATCGGCTTCGGCGGCGGCGGTGGGGGCGGCAGCTCAGCCACACGATCCTTCACAGCCGTCAGATCCACATCATCCACATTGTTCGGCCGCACCTTCTCCCCCTGCGTCCGCCCCACAACCGAACACCCGACAAAAAATAAAAGCAACACACTCGACGTGATCACGATCGCCTTCACCAGCCGGCGATTATAGCTCCTGCGCAGCTCATACGCACCATACTCCTTATTGCGTCCATCGAATACAATGTCGAGGACGTCAGCGTCCAAAATGAATTGGGGCGAAAAATAGAGAGAATTTAATTTTTCGCCCGACTCCACAATAGGATTGTTCGCCACGGCGAACGAAGCGGACTCCGTCCGCTTTGGCATCGCATCCATAAATAATAGTTTCTACTAAGATGCGCAACGCAGCCAATTCCATAACCCGAACGCACACACGAAAACAAACAAAAAGGCCCGCTCCATCCGGAGCGGGCCTCAAAAAATTAATGTCAGACCTTACTGCGCTTCAAGCTTGAACACGATCGGCTGCTTCTTGTAAGACTTCACCTGACGTCCATTCTGAACCGCAGGCGTCCACTTACCACTCTTCTTGATTACGCGTACAGCTTCCTCACGCAGACCCCCATTCTCGGGACCGCTGATCGCCTGTACATCGCTCACATTGCCTTCCTTGTCCACGATGAACTGCACAACCACCGTACCCTGGATCTCATTGTTCACGGCATCGTCAGGGTAACGCAGGTTCTTGTTCATGTATCGCAGCCAGGCTGCAGGTCCACCAGGAAACTCGGACTCGATCTCCACCTTCGTAAAGGTCTTATCGTAGTCTTCATCGTCCTTCTTGGGCGCTTCGACCACACCTTTACCAGCATCACTGACGGGGGGAGCTGTGATCCCTTCGTCCTTGATACCTTCCTGGTTGACGGTACCGATCTTGGTGTCCTCCAGCTTCTCTTGTTCCGGTGGCTTTTCTTCTTCTTTTACTTCATTGTCTTTCACGATCTTAGGAGGCGTGAACTTGGCCATTTCCACCTTGGGGGGTTCCACCTTGGGCGGCGGAGGAGGCGGCGGCTCATTTTTTTGCTCTTGTTTGACATCTTCGAGCTGCACATCCTCGACCACCAGCTGCTTCTTTACCTTCCCGTCGTTCAGATTGGATACAAAATATCCAATGAAGAGCAACAGGATCACAGCCGCAGTCCCAATAATCGCCTTTACCAGGCGCTTATTGTAGGTCTTGCGCAGATCGTAAGCGCCGTACTCCTTGTTCTTCCCCTCGAAGATGATATCAAGGATATCGGCGTTTAGTATTTTGTTGATTTCCATTGTAAATGGGTGTTTGTCCTTGTTTATTTCTCCTCGGGGCCGCCGGCAAAATAGCCCCTCGTCGAAAAAATTTTATGTCTGGCCTTCGGCCGGCGGGCCTGTGGCCCACCTTAAGATTCAATCCCAGCCCGATTCCATAAGGAACCCGCCAGTTTTATTTTATGCCAGCCGCCTGCTCCGTAGCAGCCACGAACTTGTACTCATCCGGCGTAATATCCACAAGGGCGTAACGCTTCACGTCGTCGATCTTCATCTCATCGAGAATGTTCACCGTATTCTTATACGTAGCATCCTTCGTGGGCTTGATGATCACCATGAAATCCTTCGGATCCGTTCTCCGCTTCTTATCCAGGATCACATCCCGGATGGCATTTTTGCTAAACTGGGAAACTTGGATCTTCGAAGGGTCCAGACCCTCGTAATAATACACCATATCGTTCTTGGAGGGCATCACCGTCAACGCCGCAGATTCTTTCAATTTGTTCTGCTCGTCGGGCTTATCCACATCCTTCGGCAGGTTGAGTTTCATCGCCGTCGGCTGACTCATCGTCGTCGTAAAGATGAAGAACGTGATCAGCAGGAAACCCAGATCCACCATGGGAGTCAGATCCACCCGCGTGGACAGCTTCTTCCCTTTTTTCACGCCGGGGCCCTTCTTATGACCACCGCCGCTACTAGTATCCATTTCTGCCATGACAATAGCTTTTTTTAAAGTTACAAATAAATAATCGTAACGGATATTTTTCTCATGTGTTGGAGAACCGGGCCAAACCCGGTTCATACTTCAATAATTTATTGAACCTTAACACTTTATCATTCTCCATTACCAACCGGTAACACCTACTGCTCCGAGCTCTTGCTGCCGGAAGCCTTCTGCAGCTTATCCAGCTCCGTTCCCGGAGGCGCTGCCACCGGATTCGTCACCAACTGGAACTTCAACTGATCGTTCTTCTTGAAGGCGATGATCACCCCCTGGAAGGACGGATATTTGGCCGCATCGTCACCCTTCACCAGGAGATTCATCTTCTCCCCCTGGAAGGCGCCTACCGCCGCCCGTACCCAGTCGATCAGCTCGTTATTCGTGCTGTCCTGCGTAGGAATGCCCGGCTGCTTGAAAGCCTTCACTTGATCCGGACCAAGGTCCAGGTAAGACTTCAGCTGGCTGAACGGCACCCCAACATAAGACGTCGGATTGGCATAAAAGTTCTTCTTCTCCGCATCCGTCAGGGTGATCCCTTTGGCGCTCGCAATATTTTCAATGATCTCCTTCTTCTCGTTGGCATTCCCGTCACTGACGCTGAAATACACCTTTCCATCCCGATCCATAGTTATCTGCACCACATTTTTATCGGGCGCCACCTTCGAAGACACCGAGCTCGGGGTCACGACGCTCAACGCTTCGGCCGGCTTGAACTTGGTCGCCAGGATGAAGAAGGACAACAGCAGAAAGGCGACATCGCACATCGCGGTCATGTCGATATTCGTGCTCTTACGAGGTATTTTTGCTCTTCCCATTGTAAATTTTGTTTAGGTTGTTTTAGGTTGCGCGCTTCTGTAGAACTCCCGCTACCCAATGGTCTCATTCTCTATTAACAGATAAGAGACCCGCTTTTCTCTCATTTCCACAAAGACCCGGAAAACTTTAACATTTCCCCGGTCCGCCCGCCCCTTGTCGTTATTTGTACAGGGAAGCAAAGCTCTGAGTCAGCGTGAAACCGCTCTCATCGATACCGTAAGTGATACCGTCGATCTTCGTGGTAAAGATGTTGTACATGATGATGGAAACAGCAGAAGTACCGATACCAAGAGCCGTGTTGTAAAGGGCCTCGGAGATACCTTGGGACAGACGCTGTGCAGCTTCCCCACCACCCGCTTCACCAAGCGCGGCGAAAGAAGTGATCATCCCGATAACCGTTCCCAGCAGACCCATCAGGGTTGCAACCGAAGCGATCGTCGAAAGGAATACCAGGTTCTTTTCCAGCATCGGCAGTTCCAGCGCGGTGGCTTCCTCAACTTCCTTCTGGATAGCCAGTACTTTCTGCTCGGTGTCCAGCTCGGTGCCGATCATCTCCTTGTATTTGCGCAGGCCGGCCTTCATAACATTACCGACCGAACCCTTCTGCTTGTCGCACTCGGCGATAGCCGCATCGACATTCTTATTGGCCAGGTGATATTGTACTTTGCGGATGAACTCAGCGATATTGCCGTTGCCCGTAGCCTTGCTGATCGTCAGGAAACGCTCGATCACGAAAGTGATAACCGTCAACAACGCGCCGATCAGGATCGGTACGATGATGCCACCCTGATACATACGGGATATACCGGACTTGGGGTTCTCATGATGAGGCCAGAAACCGCCGGAAAGATCGGGCTTGGTAAAATTGTCGGGGCTACCAAGGATGAACCTCCAGATACAGTAACCGGCGATAATACATACCAACGGTGCGACCCAGGAAATGGAGTTGCCCCTTTTTTTGGGTTGAACAGATGAGGAGCTCTTTGCTGCTGTTGTCGCGGCAGTCGGTTTTGTTTCAGCCATGATCGTTTGTTTTTAGTGTTTTTAAAAAAATTGAAGTATGTAATAGAAAATGATTGTACAATTCTAAGGAAAAAAGCTTTTCAATAGATGAAATTGGATAGATAAAATTTTATAGACCACACAAGATAAGGAATTTTCACTTCTACAACCTAACGTCGCAAGAACCTGATCGATAGCCCGTCGCGACAAAGCTCGCAAAAGCACGGGTCCCATTGGGAGAGGATTCAGCGCCCGGCATACCGCGGGCACGCAATCTAGGAAATTTTATCATGCAGAAATACACGGATCTACACTAATTTAATTCAAAGTTCATGTGGAAATTATCCCGGTCCGCGTCACCAGGTCCCGTAAAACATCTTCGTACAAGTTCGTTCACGCTCCCCGAAGAAAGCACACCCCTCAAGGAAAGTCACCCGCCACAACGCCCGCCGCAACAAACAACCCGACACAAAGGCCGCCGAAACAAGCCACCCCGAATCAAACGCCCCCGAAAAAAGCCACCCGAAAAAAACCGCCCAAAACAAAGCCCCCCGCAACAAACACCCCCGAAACAAGCCACCCAAAACAACGCCCCCGCAACAAACACCCCGCAAAAAGCCACCCGAAACAAAGCCCGCCGCAACAAAGCCCCGCAACAAAGCCCGAACCAAAGCCACAAGCCCCCTACTCATACCGCAACGCCTCGATCGGATTCAACCTCCCCGCCTTAATAGAAGGATACAAACCCGCCAACAACCCCACCAGGCTGCAAAGCACGATCCCCCCGATGATCCACGCCCACGGAACGATAAAGCCCGTCGACATCAACACCGACACGACATTGCCCAACAACACCCCCAGTATAACCCCAAAAGCCGCCCCAAGCAGACTGATCAGCAAGGATTCGAACAAAAACTGCTGCCGCACATTCCGCCTCCTCCCCCCGATCGCCTTCACCAGCCCGATCTCCTTCGTCCGCTCCCTCACCGCAACCAGCATGATATTCATCAACCCGATCGCCGCCCCGCCCAGAGTTATCGCCCCGATCAACAGCGCCGCCCCCGTTATAAATCCCAGGTTCGTCAGCAATATCTTCACAAACGTATCGCTCTTATCAATGTTGAAGTTGTCCCCCTCCGTCACCTCCAGCCGCCGGATCGGCCGGAACACCCCCTGCGCCTGGTCGATCGCCCCATCGATCAGCTTCACATCATGCACCTTCACCATGATGTTGAAAGACGCATTCGGATTGCTGTTGAAGAAATGGCGGACATTCGTATAAGAGGTGAGGATCGCATTGTCCTGGTCCATCCCCAGCGTCGACCCCTTCGACCCCAGCACCCCGATGACCCTGAATGGAAGATTGTTGATGTTGATTATCTTCTCGACTGGCGTCTCGGGATTCTTCCCAAAGAACCGCTCCGCCAACGTACTGCCGATGATCGCCACATTCCGCCCCGTCCGGATATCCAGCGCGCTCAGGTTCCTCCCCGCCGCCAACGTGTATCCATTGAGTTCCAGGTAATTCTCATTGCCGCCAAGGACCCGCACATTCGGGTTTGTCTTCCGGTCTCCCATCGACACGACCGCGTCCTGCATCCCGTTAAAAGACAGCGCCACCAGGGCAGGGTATTGGTAGCGCGCGATAAACGTCTCCGCCTGGTATTTGCTGATCGGCACATTGGCGTTCGACTTCTTCTCCCGCAACCCCTTGCGCTCGCTCTTCACGCCGTCTCTGTTGAATTGGAACCATTTCCGGCTATGGATCGTAAACCCATTGGCCCCCATCGCCGAAAAGCTTTCGGTAAACTTCTGCTTCATCGCGTCGATAGCCGTATTGATGCCCACCAGCGCCATAATGCCAAAGGCAATGATCGCCACGGTCAACCCGGTCTTTAGCCGGTTGCCCCGAATAGTCCGATAAGCCAGGGAAATAGTGTCAGAAAGCCTCATAGAGGCAAATTACGAAAAAGGGATCAAATCTTGGGCGTCGCCCTACGGGCCGGGCTCTACGTTCCAAGTCCTCGGCCTCCGCTAGCGCTCCGGCCTGTGGGCTTTCCACTTCGATCCCTGACGCAACCGAGGCCTTACCAGGTGTAGATCATCTTCGTCAGCTGGCTCAGCAGCGACTGCGGACAAACCCCCAAAATCACCACGATAGCCGCCAGGACCACCAGCAAGCCCTTAAATCCGGCCCCCGGCTCCGTCTCCGTCGTCCCATCCCCCTCTTTAAAGTACATCGCCTGGATCACCCGGAAATAGTAATAGACGCTCACCGCCGCGCAAAGCACGGAGAAAATGACCAGCCACAGGAAATGGCCCGTCGCAACGACGGAAGAAAGCATATAATATTTGGCAAAGAACCCGCCGGTCAGGGGAATACCCGCCAGCGAGAGCAGGAAGATCGTACAGGTCGCCGCGAGCACCGGCTGCTGCCGCGCCAGGCCGTTAAAACCCTCGAACGTATAGTCCTTCATCCGGATCAGAATGGCAAAGATGCCGATCGTCGCAATGCTATAGGCAGCCGCATACAGGATGATCCCCTCCTTGGCCACCCCATTCAGCGCCAGCAACGCCAGCAACATGAACCCCGCCTGCGCGATGCTACTATACGCCAGCATCCGCTTCACACTCTGTTGAAACACCGCCGTCACATTCCCGATGAACAAGGTTGCCGCCGTAATAATGGCCACAAAGATCTGCCAGCGCTCCTGGCTTTCGCCAAACGCCTCGTCAAACAGCCGGACAAACCCCACAAAGATCGACACCTTCACGATCGTCGCCATAAAAGAAGTAAAGACCGTAGGCGCCCCGTCATACACATCCGGCGTCCAGAAGTGAAAAGGCGCCGCACTCACCTTGAACGCCATCGAGACCAGCAACAACAGCAAACCCGCCATAAACACCGGGCTCACCCCCTTGCCGCTCCAAAGATCGTCGATAAAGAAGGTCCCCGTCGGTGAAGCGCCGTAAAGAAAGGCGATCCCCAGCAGCATCAGTCCGGTCGAAAAGGACCCCATCAGGAAGTATTTCAAGGCGGCCTCATTGCTCTTCAGGTTCCGCTTGTCCGATCCCGTCAAAATATACAACGGGATGGAAATGATCTCGATCCCCAAAAACAGCATCAGCAGCGTATTGAACGTCGTAATGATAGTTACCCCGCAAAGCACAAAGAAGATCAACGCAAAGTATTCCGCCAGGTTATTGCCCACCCGTTCCATGTCCCGGCCCGACAGCAGCACATACAGCAGGGTGCTGCCAAACGCAATGGAGTTGCCCAAAATGCCGAACGTATCGAAATACAGCATCTTGTGCACATCGATGTTGAACAGGTGATGCCCCAACAGATCCAGGTAATTCACAACCAGCAAGATCGCCAATCCCACCACCGCCACATTCCGGATCGCCCTCTTACTCGTCGTAAAAATGCCGCTGAACATCATCACAATCCCCCAAACAGCCGAAAGTACTATTGCATTCATAATTCGTAAAAATCTTCTTATTTATAAGCCATCTTCGTCAAAATGAACTCCGAAAACTCCTTCGTCATCGCCAACACCGGCCCGGGAAAAACGCCAATAAACAGTATCAAAACCACAATAACCGACAACACCAATTTTTCATTCAACGAGATATCCATCGCCCGCGAAGTCAGCGAATTCACCGGCCCATAAAACACCCGTTGGATCATATTCAGCGTATAGATCGCCCCAAGGATGATCGTCACCGCCGCAACCACCGTAAACACAACACTATACGCAGTCGCCGTCGACGTAAACACCCCCGTAAACAGCAGGAACTCCCCAATAAACCCATTCGTCAGCGGCAGCGCCACATTCCCCAACGCAACAATCACCAGCAGTATCGCCAATCCCGGCGCCGTCTTGGCCAGCCCGCCCAACTCAGAGATCTTCCGCGTCCCAAACTGCCGCTCGATCAGATCGACCACTATCCACATCCCGAGTATATTGATCCCGTGATTGAACATTTGGATCATCACCCCCTGCATACCCGTGGAGTCGGTCGCAAAAATAGCCAGCGCCATCAGCCCCACGTGCGCAATGGAAGAGTACGCCAGCAATCGCTTCAGATCATTCTGCTTCATCGCCACCAATGACGCATAGATCATCCCGATGATACAGGCCACGCTCACCGTATCGCCCCAGGCCCAGGTCCCGATTGGCAGCACCGGCGCCAGCCAGCGGATCACCCCGAAAAGCCCCATCTTCACCATGATCGCACTCAACACCATCGTCACCGCTGTCGGCGACTGCTCATAGGTGTCGGGCTGCCAGGTATGCAGGGGCCAGATCGGCATCTTGATCGCAAAGGCAATAAACAGCAGCCAGAATACCCAGGTCTGATCCGAGTTGGCAATGTGATTGTGCAGCTCGTAGAACGAGGCCATCGAGAAACTATGGTCCGGCGTATGGAAGTACAGCCAGATGATCCCGACCAGCATCAACAGGCTGCCCAGGAAAGTATAGACAAAGAATTTAAAGGTCGCCGCGATCCGCCGCTCCCCGCCCCATTGCGAGCAAAGGAAATACACCGGGATCAGCGCCAGCTCCCAGAAGAAGTAGAACAGCAACGCATCCTGCGCCAGGAATACCCCCAGCAGCCCCGTCTGCGACAACAACATCAGCGCATAGAAGTTCCAGGCCCGTTTGTACTGATCCCGCCAGGTAGCAATAAAGATCAACGGAAAGCTGATCGCCGTCAGCAGGCTGAGGATGAGACTAAGGCCATCCAGTCCCACCGTGAATCGGCTCCCCAGATCCGGCAGCCACGCCACATCGGCGTGCAGCATCGGGTTGGCCCCACCCGCAACGCCACCACCAGCCACACCCGCCCCGGTCAAAGCCACCACCAGCGTCACCAGCGACGACAAAAGCGCCCAACCCCGGGCCGTCTTCTCGCTCTTAAGCAGGAAACCGATCAACCCGGTCACAAGGGGAATGAAAATCAGTAAAACAGGAATCATAAAAAGCTTTTATTAGCTACCAACCAGTATTAATGAGGCGCCACCGTCTTCGGCACCGCACCCGCCGCCGCACTCACCGCATGCACCCCCGTAAACAATTCTACAAGAAATAAGATCAGGATCCCAAGCACCATCAACAGCACATATCCGCCCACCTGCCCGCTCTGCAGCAATCGCAGCTGCCGGCTCCCATATTGCACAAGGCGCCCAACGCCATTCACGATCCCATCCACGATATTTTTATCAAAGAACACCAGGAACTGCGCCAGCAGATCCAACGGCCGTACAATAAGCGCGTTGTAAAACTCATCCACATACCACTTATTCGCCAGCACCTTCCCAAAGCCCGCCGGCTCACCCAGCTCCGGCTTCTTGCCAAACCGCATGCCCGCCGCCAGCGACCCGATCACCGCCAGCACCACCGAGATCGCAACCAGCATCAGCTCAGTCCCCTTCTCCACCTCCAACCCATGCGCATTTGCACCCAATACCGGCGAAAGAAAGGCGCCCAGCCGATGCCCATTGGCCACCCACGAGTCAGGTATCCCTATGAAACCACCCACCACCGCCAGGATAGCCAGCACCCACAACGGGATCGTTATAGCCGCCGGGCTCTCATGCAGATGATGTTCCTGCTCATGCGTTCCCCGGAACCGACCCAGGAATGTCGTAGCATACAACCGGAACATATAAAAGGCCGTCATCAGTGCTGTAAGCACCCCGATGACATAATACACAGGATTCCTGGCATAAGCCGCCGAAAGGATCTCATCCTTCGAGAAAAAGCCCGAAAACGGCGGTATCCCCGAGATGGCCAGACAGCCCAACAGAAAAGTGATATGCGTGGCCGGCATCCATTTCTTCAGCCCGCCCATCTTCCGCATATCCTGCTCCCCGCCCATGGCGTGAATGACCGAACCCGCGCCAAGAAACAACAACGCCTTGAAGAACGCATGCGTCATCACATGAAACACCGCGCCATCATACGCGCCCACCCCAAGACCCAGGAACATATACCCCAGCTGGCTCACCGTAGAGTAAGCCAATACTTTTTTAATATCGTTTTGTTTCAACGCAATGGAAGCCGCCAGCAAGGCCGTCGCCAGCCCGATCACCGCCACCACCGTTTGTGTCGTCGGCGCCAGGTCGAATAGCACGTGGCTACGCGCGATCATATAAATACCGGCCGTCACCATCGTCGCCGCATGGATCAGCGCCGAGACGGGGGTAGGACCCGCCATAGCGTCCGGCAACCAGGTATACAAAGGAATTTGCGCCGATTTCCCCGTCGCCCCAAC
>Ga0157372_10005741_pt1 | contig 13216 bp, 10 predicted proteins | sample C55metaG_FD_115307 | JGI IMG/M metagenome (GOLD analysis project Ga0157372, IMG submission 115307) | Corn rhizosphere microbial communities from Kellogg Biological Station, Michigan, USA - C5-5 metaG | ecosystem: Host-associated > Plants > Roots > Rhizosphere > Soil | place: USA: Michigan... | reverse complement strand
GCGCTGGGCACCGCCGCGCCGGACGAGCGCCCGGATGCGCGCGCGGAGCTGGTCGATGACAACGGGCTTTGTGACGTAGTCATCCGCACCGGCGTCCAATGCGCGAACACTGGTCTGCCCCTCTGCGGTTCCCGTGAGCACCATGACGGGCGTCGCACGTCCCTCCCGCCTCAGCGTCTGGATGATGGTGATCCCATGCTGATCGGGCAGCCCCAGGTCGAGTAGTACGCAGTCGTATTCGTTGACGAGCGCGAGCGAAAGCCCGTCGCCGCCATTGGACGCTACGTCGACAGCGAATCCTTCCTGTTCGAGAACATGCCGAGCCAGCAGTGCGAACGACGCATCATCCTCGACGAGTAGAGCTCTCATGCGGAGTATCGGCCGGTGCCCGGAAAACGTGAGCGCTCCCGTGGCGCTCGAGCAGGTGCAGCTGCAGTCGCAGGTGCTCTTCCCAAGGACGCGGCCATTACAAAAATGTAATAATCCTGAGAAAGAGCTGTAATTGTGTCCGCTTCATCTCGTCGGCGTAGCATTTCTACTCACCCTCTCGGAGCTCGCAAACCATGACCAACCGCATCGCTCGCTCTGCGGCTGCCCTCGCCCTGACGCTCGCCGTCGCGGGCACTGCGGGCGCCCAGGCAACCCAGACCGTCACCTTCGCCGTCAACGCCGTCAATCAGATTGCCGTGACGGGCTCGCCGTCCCTCACCATCACCACCGCCGTGGCCGGTAGCGCCCCGACGAGCGTCAGCGACGCGACGACCGCCAAGTGGTCGGTGACCACCAACCAGACGGGCGCCAAGGTCACGGCGAGCATCGACCTCGATATGCCCGCCGGCCTTACCCTGTCGGCCAACCTGGTTGCACCATCTGTCGGGACGAGCGCGGGCGCCAAAGCGCTCAGCTCTACCGAGGTGGACGTCGTCACCGGCATGACCAAGGTCGTTGGCAGCAACCTCGGCATCACCTACTCCCTCGACGCGACCACGGCGGCCGGCGTCGTCGGCACGAGCACGCGGACGGTCACCTACACCGTGACCGGTGGCACCTGATCCACAGGCGACGTGGACGCGCCGGCTCCAGGCCGGCGCGCCTGCGCCCCTCCACGCCACCCTGCCTCACGGCACGGGTGGCGTTCGCCATCCGGCGCCCCGCGCTCCCGCCCCCTCGCCGATGACGAAGCTGTAATCCCGCCGACCAGCTCCTGTAATGAAGGCCCTCCCATCTTGATGGCGTAACGCTGCACCACACCTCCCACCCGCAGTTCCCCTCCTCGGAGTCCTCCCATGAACACCCGGATCGCACGACGCAGTGCGCTCGCCCTCGCCCTCCTCACCTTCACGGCGGGGTCCGCCGCGGCCCAGACCGCAACCCAGACCGTCACCTTCGCCGTCAGCGCCATCAACCAGATCGCGTTCAGCGGTAGCCCCTCGCTCACCATCAATACCGCGGTCGCCGGCAGCAACCCGACCAGCGCGACCGATGCGTCGGCCAGCTGGGCCGTCACCACCAACCAGACGGGCGCGAAGATCACCGCCCATCTCAGCGCGGCGATGCCCGCCGGCCTGACGCTCTCCACGAACCTGGCTGCCCCCGCCGGCGCCAGCAGCTTGGGATCGAAGGCGCTCGTTGCCGGCTCGGAGACGGACCTCGTCACCGGCATCACCATGAAGGCGCAGAGCGGCCTCGGCGTGACCTACACGCTCGACGCGACCGCCGCGGCTGGTGTCGTTGCCTCGGCCTCGCGCGTCGTCACCTACACCATCACCGGCGGGACCTGATCGGGCGCACGCCTGATCACCCGTCCGTCCGGAGACCCCGTGAGCCTTCGCGCCCGACTCCTGCTTGGCACCACCCTGCTGCTGCTCGCCGGCAGCAGGGTGAGCGCCGCGCAGTCGCTCAGCGTGACTCCGCCCACGGCTGGCCCGCTCACCATCAGCACTGCCGTCGCAGGCCAGGAGCCGACCGGAGTCGCGGTGGGTGGTGGCAGCTACACCATGTCGCTCAAGAACAACGGTGGCCTCCGCACGATCACGGCACGACTCGGCGCGCCACTCCCTGCCGGCACGACCCTCAGCATCACCGTTGGCAGCCCAGGTAGCGGGGCCGTCAGCTCCGGCAGCGTGCAGCTCACCACGGGTGCCCAGCCCGTAGTCACCAACCTGCCGAATTCGAAGGTCACCAACGCGACCGGCACCATCAGCTACTCCTTCACCGCGACCACGGCTGCCGGTGTCCTGGCTCTTCAGACAGCCTCCGTCACCCTCCAGCTCGCGCCATGACCGCCGCACCCATGTCACTTCGCACCCCACTTCGCCCGCTCGTCGTCGCCGCGATCGCTGCGTCGGTCTTCCTCGTGCCCGCCATGGCGCGCGCGCAGATCGCGGTCATCGGCAGCACGGTCGAGGAGCACGACGCCGCGCCTGGCCAGCGCTATGAAGGCTCCATCGTCGTCCGCAACCTCACCACCGCGCCGCAGCCGGTCCGCATCTACCAGACCGACTACCGCTTCTTCGCCGACGGCACCTCGCGCTTCGACAGCGCCGGCAGCCAGCCGCGCTCCAATGCGGCCTGGGTGCGTCCCTCCGTGTCGTCGGTGACGATCCCGCCCGGTACCGACGTCAACGTCACCTATGTAGTGACCGTGCCCGCCAACGACTCGCTGCGCGGCACCTACTGGAGCGCCGTCATGATCGAGGGCGCGCCCACGGCGCCGCCCGCCGCGAGCGCGCACGAGATCGGCCTCGGCGCCGTGGTGCGCTACGCCGTGCAGCTCGCGACGCACGTCCCCACCGCCGGCTCGCGCCGAGTGCGCCTGGCGAAGAACGCCTTCTCGACTGACTCAATGGGTGCACGCACGCTCGAGATGACGGTGGAGAACACTGGCGAGCGTGCCTACCGGCCGGCGCTCTGGGTGGAGCTCTACGACGGGTCCGGCGTCCAGCGCGCGCGGTTGCAGCAGCAGCGCGGACTCCTCTATCCGGGATCGTCGCTCAACCAGCGCTTCACCTTCCCCAAGCTCCCCGCCGGCAGCTACAAGGCGGTCGTCTTCGCCGACACGGGCGACGACACGGTGTCCGCCGCCCAGTACTCGCTCGTCTTCTAGACGTCATCCGCCGACCTGCCTCCGATGCGCGCCCGCTCCCTCCTCCGCGATCTCGCCACGCTCGCCGCGCTGCTCACGGCGCCGGCGGTGGTGCGCGCGCAGGGTGCGGCGCCGGTCACTCCGCAGCGCATCGCCGCCGCGCAGCCGATGCCGGTGGTCACGGAGCCAGGCGCCACCGTCACGGCGGGCATGCGCGTCACGAACCTCTCGCGCGACACCATCGCCGTCACGCCGCACATCGGCGCACCAGCCGACTGGTCGGTGATTCTCGGCACCGTCCCCTTCACGCTCGCGCCGCATCAGGGCGACATCTGGCTGCTGAGCGTGCGCCCGCCGGCCAATGCGGCCGCCGGCCGCTACGCCGTCCAGCTTCGCGCCGCTGATCCGGCGAACCATACGCTCGTGCGCGATTCGGTGATCGTGTATGTCCGCGAGCATCGCGAGATCCAGCTCATGGTGGCGGAACGGCCGTCGTATTCCATCTCCGGCAGCAACTACCGCGCGCTCGTCCTGGCCCGCAACAGCGGCAACGTGGATGCGACGTATCGCCTGCGCATCACGAGCTCGCTCGGCAGCCCGCTCGATGCGCCGCTCTCGCTCGCGCTCGCCGCGGGCGAGTCGCGCATGCTGCGCATCGGCGTCACGTCCACCACCCCGACTGTCGAGGCGCGTGAAGACGTGCTGGAGCTCGTCGCCACCGACGCTGCCGACACCGCGGCCACGGCACGCGCCAGCACCCACGTCACCATCGTGCAGCGCGCCGGTGCGGGCACCGACCTGCACACGGTCGGCTCCACGCTGCGCGTACGCGCCGCCAGTGCCGCCACCGGTGTGTCGCCGTTCGAGCTGTTCGGCGGTGGCCGCCTGCGCGACGGCGGCACCGAGCAGATCGATTTCCTCTTCCGTGGTCGCACCTCGTCATACTCGCCATTCGGCGATCGCGAAGAGTATCGCGTCGGCATCAGCGGCACCGGCTTCCGGCTCCAGGCGGGCGATGCGCTCTACGCGGCGTCGCCGCTCACGGCCGCGGGCCAGCGCGGCTTCGGTGGTAGCCTCGAGCTGGGCGACAGCACCTTCGGTGGTGGCGCGTTCGCGCAGCAGTTCCGCCTCGTGCCGGGCCAGGGTGGTGAGCAGGGTGGCTTCATCCGCTTCGGCGGTGACGAAGCCGCCGGTGCGCCGCGCATCGGGCTCGGTGTCGTCAACCGTTCCGGCGGTGCCCTCGACGGAAAGGTGCTCACGGGCAGCGCACGCCTGCATCCGGGCGGCGACCTGCAGCTCGATCTCGAGTACGCCGACAGCCGTGGCGACGCGGGTCACGACGTCGCGCGTTCGGCACGGCTCACGGGCGGCACCGCGGTGCACATGGACCTCGGTCACCGCGAGGTCGGTCCGAACTTCGCTGGGATCGCGCGCGGCACCACCTACGACTACGCCAACTTCGCCACGCTCCCCTGGAACGAGTTCCAGATCCAGGCCTCGGGTTCGCGCTCCATCACGCGCGGCGCCATCCTCGGTCTCGATCTCCAGCAGCAGATTCGCACCTCGCTCGGCGCGCTGTCGTGGAACGATCGCTTCTCGCTCGGCTACACCACGCTCTCGCGCGAATCGCGCTCCATAATCGTGCCCGACCAGTCGCAGCGTGGCGTCGTCGCGCGTGCGCAGCGCATCACCGACAGGACGCGCCTCTGGAGCTCGGTCGAGGTGGGTCGTGCCCACGACGACGCGAGCATCGCGTCGCACCCGTATCACCAGCTCTCCGCCGGTGCGAGCGCGCCACTCGGTGCGAGCATCGTCACGCTCTGGGCGGAGGAGAGCAAGGGTGCCGCGATGCTCCGCGGCTCGGACCGGGTGTTCACCATCGGCACCGACGCACAGGTGCACGTGGCCGATCGGACCACGCTGGCCGTTGGCGGTTCGGCCACCCGCACCGCGGTGCCCGCCGGCGCCAGCTTCGACCCTGGTGGTTATACCCAGGTCGACGCGCGGCTCACGCGCGAGCTGCGATCGGGGGCGAGCCTCAGCATGCGCGTGCGCTTCGGCGGCCGCGACTTCAGCGACGCCGCGCTCGGCCAGAAGCTCGCCTACCTCGAGTACAGCATGCCGCTTCAGGTGCCCGTGGGTCCGGCGCGCCAGCCGGGCCGCGTGCACGGCCGGGTGGTGGACGAGCAGACGGGTGAAGGCGTGGCCGGTGCACTGGTGCGACTCGGTCCGCAGGCGGCCATTACCGACGGCGACGGTCGCGTCGCCTTCGCCGGGCTCCCCGCCGGATCGTATCGCGTCGCGCTGGCGCAGCAGCTCTCGAGTGGCTCGACGCTGTTCACCGGTAATCCAGTGGTCGTCGTTGACCAGGCGCGTCGATCGCCGTCGCGGTTCGACGTGGCGGTCGAGCCGGCTGGCTCGATCACCGGAAGCGTGCGCCAGGTCATTCTCGCGCGCACCGGCATCGGTTCGAGCGCCGACTCGCTCGCCGACGGTGGCCCGCTCGAAGGGGTGAGCGTCGCGCTCGCCGGTGCGCGCGACACCGTGTATCGCACCACCGACGCATCGGGCACGTTCACGTTCACCGACGTGCCGAGTGGAAGCTGGACGCTCATCGTGAGGGCGGAGACGCCAGCGCAGACGCAGTGGGAGCAGGAGCGCATCCCGGTCGTCATGGCGGCGGGTGAGCACCGCACGGTCACCTTCCGGCTCGTGCCGAAGCGCCGCAGGGTGAAGATCGTCGCCGGCGACGGCTTCGATGAATCGAAGCAGGACAAGCAGGAGAAGCAATAATGACCATCGATCCGACGTCCGGCGCCGGTTCGCCACGCCACGAGGCGGCACGCCACGAGGTGCTCTCGCGGCTCAGCCACGAGCTGCGCACGCCACTCAATTCGGTGATCGGCTTCTCGCGCGTGCTCGGCACCAACCGCGCGGGGAACCAGCGAGCGGAAGACCTCGTCATGCTCGATCGCATCCGCGCCAGCGGCGAGCGGCTGCTCGACCTCGTGGAGGACCTGTTCGACGTCACCGCGCCGGCCGCTCCCTCGGCGGCGACGCTGGTGCCGGTGAACGTGGCCGCCGCGGCGGCCACGGCGGTGCGCGAGAATGTCCGCGCGGCGACGCTGAAGGGGATCACCCTCGACCTCGTCGTGGACGCGGATGGGATGGTGCCGCTCGACGCTGCCCGGCTGCTGCGCGTGCTGCGAAAGCTCGTCTCCAACGCGGTGAAGTTCACCCACAGCGGCGGCGTCGTGGTGACGGTGCGCGCGCACGCGGGCGCCGGTGCCCCGGCCGCGGTGGTCGTGCGTGACAGCGGGATCGGCATTCCCGCCAAGCTGCAGGCGCTCATCTTTGAGCCCTTCATCCAGGCCGACGGCGGCACCACCCGCGCCCACGAAGGGGCTGGCCTGGGCCTCTCGGTGGCCCGCACCCTTGCAGAATCCATGAATTGCCGGCTCACCCTGGAGAGTGAACCGGGGTCGGGGTCGCAATTTGTCCTGCATCTGCCGGTTTGAGACAGTAACGGCACGGTTCTCCCGATACTGAGATGCGCGGCCGACGGCGCACGCGACGACGCGTGGCCCGGCGAGCGACTCGGTACCTGGGTGGACCATGCTCTCTCGTTCAATTGCGGTGATGGTATTCAGCGCGACGCTCTGTGGAGCGATCCACCGCGCCGACGCCCAGACGGCCACCCAGGTGGTTCGGTTCCGCGTGCTGCCGGCCAGCCAGGCCGCCGTGGAGCCGGTGAACACGCCCCTCTCCATGCGCGGCACGACGTCGGCGCACGCGGAGACCCGCTACGCCATCGGCACCACGGCGCCCAACCGCAAGCTCCTCGTGTCCCTCGACCGCGCCATGCCGGCTGGCGTCGCGCTTTCCGTGGCCCTCACCCCGCCTTCCGGCGCGGCGACCACGGGGCCGGTGCTGCTGGATACCGTCGCGACTGACCTGCTGACGTCGATCCCTGTCTCCGCCGAAGCCGGGCTTCCGGTGCGCTACACCCTGCGCGCCGACGGCGCACCAGTGCGCATGCCTGACGATGAGCGCGACGTGACGGTGACGTACACGGTGGTGGAGCAGCCGTAGCGTCGTTGTCATCCCGCAGGCACGCCAGTATCTATCGGGACCTGTGGCCGGACGAGTGGAGCAACGGCGAACGCACATGAACGCAGATCACCGCCGATGACTACCGATCGCTCCTCCGAAGGAAAGCTCCGTTGCCAGAGAGCATCCCGAGGCCGTTCCAAAAACGCATGACTTCGAGGGTGTAGGAGCGAGCCTCGGTGAGCGCAGCCGCCCTCTGCACCGAGCAAACCGCGAAGACCTGCGAAGATCGGCGAGGATCTGCGATCCCATGAGACGGAGCCGTCCCGCTAGAGCGGCCAGCCCGAGGCGCACCGGAAGCAGGTCCCGCGATGCTCGCCTCGCTCGTGAGGAATGACAGGGGGCACGTCCAGCAGGTCGACCATCCGCATTCCGCGCCGTCGGCCTGACGGTTGCCGTAAGCGGCGCCATGCCCGAGGCCAACAGGAAAGAGAAAACCGTCTCCGATCACCTGCTCGAGCTTCTCGGCGAGTGGGACGTCCGCCGCATCTTCGGCTTTCCCGGCGACGGGATCAACGGCATCCTCGGCGCCCTGCAGCGCGCGAATGGACAGGCCGGCGATGAGCAGTTCGACTTCGTGCAGGTCGCGCACGAAGAGCTCGCCGGCCTCATGGCGACGGCGCACGCCAAGTTCACCGGCGACGTCGCCGTGTGCATGGCGACGAGCGGACCCGGCGCGATCCACTTGCTCAACGGGCTCTACGACGCCAAGCTCGATCATCAGCCAGTGGTGGCCATCGTCGGGCAGCAGGCATTCGCCGGTGTCGGCGGGAGTGCGCAGCAGGAGACCAACCTGCGCAGCATCCTGCAGGATGTCGCGAGTAGCTACCTCGAAGTCGTCTCGAAACCGGCGCAACTCCGCCACGTCGTGAACCGCGCCTTCCGCGCGGCGATCGGCGGACGCACCGTGGCCGCCATCATCATCCCGCACGACGTGCAGCGGGAGCCGGCGGTCGAGCAGCCTGAGCACAAGCACGGCCGCCAGCATTCGGCGCCGGGCTACGTACCGCCGCGCCTCCTGCCGCGCGACGACGAGCTGCGCCTCGCGGCCGACGTGCTCAACGCCGGCCGCAAGGTGGCCATCATCGCCGGCGCCGGCGCATTGCACGCCACCGACGACGTGATCGCGGTGGCTGAACGACTTGGTGCCGGCATCGCCAAGTCGCTGCTGGGCAAGGCAGCGGTGCCCGACGATCACCCGCTCGTTACCGGCTCCGTCGGCTGGCTCGGTACACCGGCGAGCAATCGCATGATGCGCGAGTGCGACACGCTGCTCATGGTCGGCAGCAACTTTCCGTATACGGAGTTCCTTCCCACCGAAGGCCAGGCGCGCGGCGTGCAGATCGACGTCGAACCGCGCAACCTCGCGCTGCGTTATCCGATGGAAGTGTCGCTCGCCGGCGACAGCGTGGAGACGCTGCGCGCGTTGCTGCCGATGCTCCGCGAGAACGCGGCCCAGAGCTGGCGCGACGAGATCGTACACTGGGTGCGTGATTCGTGGGCGGCTGCCGACCGGCACGCCCACACTCCCGCCGATCCGATCAACCCGCAGCTGTTCGTCTGGGAGCTGTCGCAGCGCCTCCCCGACCGCTGCATCCTCACTGCCGATTCCGGGACGTCGGCCGTGTGGTTCGCCCGCGATGTCCGCCTCCGGCGCGACATGATGGCGTCGCTCTCCGGCGGGCTCGCCACGATGGGCTCCGCGGTGCCCTATGCCCTCGCGGCCAAGCTGGCGCACCCCGATCGCGCCGTCATCGGCCTCGTCGGCGATGGCGCGATGCAGATGAGCGGGCTGTCGGCGCTGATCGACGTCGCCAAGCAGTGGCGGCACAGTACCGAGGGCGGTCGTGAGTGGCGTGACAAGCGCTTCGTCATCCTCGTGCTGAACAATCGCGACCTCAACTACGTCACGTGGGAACAGCGCGTCATGGAAGGCGACCCGCGCTTCGTGACGTCGCAGGCGCTCCCCGACATCCGCTATGCCGACTACGCTCGCCTGCTCGGCCTCGACGGCGTGCGAGTGGAGAAGCCGGACGACGTGGGCGCCGCGTGGGACCGCGCCTTCGCATCCGATCGGCCGTTCGTCATCGATGCCATCGTGGATCGCAACGTCCCCACCGTGCCACCGGAGCTCCGGCCCGAGCAGGAGGACAAGCTCACGCAGGCGCTGGCCAGCGGTGATGCCGACGCCGACGAAGTCCTCCGCCAGTTGCAGCTCCAGGAGGTGCGGCAGGCATAGGCGAGGAAGAACGGGTCTCGCCTCTGGTCCGAGACCCGTCATCCCGTACCTTACCGCGTACCTTCACCGTCGCGGTCGTTCGTGATTCTTCGATCCCTCCTCCTCGCCGCTCTCGTCGCCAGCCCGGCATATGCCCAGCAGCCGCGCTACGACGTCCTGATCACCAACGGCACCGTCATCGACGGCACCGGTGCGGCGCGCTACCGTGCCGACGTCGCCATCTCGGCTGGCCGCGTGGTCGTCGTCTCGCGCACTCCGCTCGCGAGGACGAACGCGACACGCGTCATCGATGCGACGAATCGCATCGTCGCCCCGGGCTTCATCGACCTGCACGCGCACCTCGAGCCGCTGCCGCAGCTTCCCGGCGCGAAGAGCGCCGTCACCCAGGGCGTGACGCTCGCGCTCGGCGGCCCGGACGGCAGCTCGCCGTGGCCGCTCGCTTCCTATATGAACGCGCGCGAGATGCAGCGGATCGGCATCAACGTCGCGTATCTGGTCGGGCACAACACGGTGCGGGAAGCGGTGATGGGCGAGGCCAATCGTGCGCCGACCGCCGATGAGCTTGCGCGCATGCGCGGCATGATCGCGCGCGGCATGCACGACGGCGCGTTCGGCATGTCCACCGGCTTGAAGTACATCCCCGGCACCTACTCCAGCGTCGACGAGGTCGTCGCCCTCGCGCAGGTGGCCGCCGACTCCGGCGGCATCTACACCTCGCACCTTCGCGAAGAAGGCCTCGGCCTGATCGACGGTGTCGCCGAGGCGCTCGAGATCGGCCGCCGGGCGCAGATCCCGATCGAACTGACGCATCACAAGGCCGTCGGCCAGGCGATGTGGGGGAAGAGCGTCGTCACGCTGCACATGCTCGATTCGGCGCGCGCCGCCGGGGTCGACGTGATGGCTGACGTCTACCCGTACACGGCGACGCACACCGGCATCAGCGTCCTGATCCCGAGCTGGGCGCTCGCCGACGGCGACAGCGCGTTCGAGCGCCGGCTCGCCGACCCCGTGCTTGCCGACAGCATCCGTCGCGGGATCATCTTCAACATCCTCAACGACCGCGGCGGCGGCGACATCGCACGCGTCCAGTTCGCGAAGGTGGGCTGGGACCGCTCGCTCGAGGGGAAGACCCTTGCCGACTGGGCGACGCGTCGCGGCCTGGCCCCGACGCCGGAGAATGGCGCCACCCTCGTCATCGATGCGCAGCGCAAGGGCGGTGCGAATGCGATCTACCACGTGCTCGACGAGGGCGACGTCGAGCGCATCATGCGTCACCCGATGAGCATGATCGCCTCCGACGGACGGCTCAGCACGCCCGGTGAAGGCCACCCGCATCCACGCGGCTACGGCACCTTCCCGCGCGTGCTCGGCCACTACGTGCGCGACGAGCACGTGTTGTCGCTCGAGGAGGGCGTGCACAAGATGACCGGCATGCCAGCGGCGCGGCTCGGGTTGAAGGACCGTGGCGTGCTTCGCGCCGGCGCGGCGGCGGATGTCGTCGTGTTCGACGCAGCGCGCATCGCCGACCGCGCAACGTTCGAGAACCCGCACCAGTACGCCGTCGGAATCGATTACGTCTTCGTCAACGGCGTCGCCGCGGTGGATGGCGGGAAGTACACCGACTCGCGCTCGGGCAAGGTGCTCCGGCGGCGCTGACGAAACCGTCACGCTCGCCGGCGCGTAGAATTCCGCGTGCTCACCAACTCCTTCGTCGTCAGCCTCTCCACGCTGCGCGCCAACCCGCTGCGCACCTTCCTCTCCACGCTCGGCATCGTGATCGGCGTGGCGTCGCTCGTCGCCGTGCTCTCGCTCGGCGACGGGATGGAGAAGTACTTCCGCAGCCAGATCGGCGAGACGACCGATCTCCTCGCCATCGGCCTCACCGCGCGCCAGACGCGGGAGGTGGACGGCGTGAACATCCCCGTCGACAGTCCGGTCGTCTTCACCATGGCGGACGCGGGCACACTGCGCGCCGCGGTCGCTCCTGTCGCAACCGCTGGCGCCACCGCACCGGGCGTCGCCATCGCGACGGTGGATGGCTCCCCGCGCGCCGTCCGGATCATTGCCTCCATGGCGCCCCTGCTCGAGACGCAGGGCATCACGGTCGCCGCCGGACGTCTCTTCACATCCGCCGAGGACTCGGCGCATGTCGTGCTGCTCTCGGCCCGCGCGGCGCGTGAGCTCGCGGAGCGCGGCAGCATGCCGCTCGCGCCTGGCGATTCCGTCACGCTCGGCACGGCGCGGCTTCGGGTGATCGGCATCCTCGTCAGCACGGGCGCCGGCGACGAGAAGATCACCGCGATCGTCCCGACCGGCATTGCGCCACGAGTCGTTGCGTCTGCGGCATCGTGGTCGCCGGCGATGCTCGTGCTCGCCAACCGGGTGGAAGACGTGCCAGCGGCGCGGGCTGCGGCCGAGCGCTGGCTCGCCAGCCGCTACGGACCCGCGTGGGCGAAGCGCGTCACGGTGGCGAACCGCTCCGAGCGTGTCGCCCAGGCGCAGCAGGCGATGCTCATCTTCAAGCTGTTCATGGGTGCCATCACCGGCATCTCGCTGCTCGTCGGCGGCATCGGCGTGATGAATGTCCTCCTTGCCGCCGTCGCCGAACGCACGCGCGAGATCGGCATCCGTCGCGCGGTGGGCGCGGCGCGCCGGCACATCCTCGCCCAGTTCCTCGCCGAGTCGGTGACGATCTCCGGCGTGGGAAGCCTCGTCGGGATCGTGCTCGGCCTCGCCGGTGCGTATGGGATCACGGCGGTGATCCGCGCGCACTCGAAGGCGGAGATGTACGCCGGCGTGTCGCTGAGCACCGTGCTCGTCGCCGTGCTGGCGACCGTGACCGTCGGACTGGCGTTCGGGTTGTATCCGGCGCTGCTCGCGTCGCGGCTGTCGCCGATCGACGCGATAAGGCACGACTGACAGCTAGTCGGGGCGCGCCGCGTGGAACGCGGCGCTTTCTGGGCGCCGGGCTCGCTGCGCTCGCCTGTGCTCTCGGGGCGCGCGCTGCGCGCGCTTTCGGGGAAACGCTCCTCCAATCCAGCAAAACGCGCCACCCAGACGCCGTACCCGACAGGCGCGCCCCTGCGCGCCGCCCCGAGCGCGAGCCGCAGGCGAAGCACCCTGAGAGCGCAGCGCGCCGACTAGCTGTCAGTTCACCGGTTCACCGTCGCCATCCCTCCCTCCGGGTACCTCGTCCCCGCCGCCACGCCCTGCGGGGCGATCTCATCGATGCGGCGCAGGTCGTCCGGCGTGAGCTGCACGTCGAGCGCGCCGACGTTTTCCTCGAGGTACTTCACGCGCTTCGTCCCCGGGATCGGCACGACGTCCTGTCCCTGCGCGAGGAGCCAGGCGAGCGCGAGCTGTGACGGCGTGCACTTCTTCTGCTTCGCCACCTGCTCGACGTGCGCCACGAGATCGAGGTTGCGCTGGAAGTTCGCACCCTGGAATCGCGGGCTGTTGCGGCGATAATCGTCGGCGGGCAGGTCGTCGAAGTTGCGGAAGCGGCCGGTGAGGAAGCCGCGGCCGAGTGGACTGTACGCCACGAAGCCAATGCCGAGCTCGCGACACGTCGGAAGGATCTCGTCCTCCACGTCGCGCGTCCACAGCGAGTACTCGCTCTGCAGCGCCGTGATCGGATGCACGGCGTTCGCGCGCCGGATCGTCGCCGGCGCGGCTTCGCTGAGCCCGAGGAATCGCACCTTCCCCTCCTTCACCACCTGCGCCATAGCTCCCACGCTATCCACGATAAATACAATCAGATAGACGAGATACTGGTAGTAGAG
>Ga0157372_10005740_pt1 | contig 13218 bp, 13 predicted proteins | sample C55metaG_FD_115307 | JGI IMG/M metagenome (GOLD analysis project Ga0157372, IMG submission 115307) | Corn rhizosphere microbial communities from Kellogg Biological Station, Michigan, USA - C5-5 metaG | ecosystem: Host-associated > Plants > Roots > Rhizosphere > Soil | place: USA: Michigan... | reverse complement strand
GTGCGGCGGGCTCAGCCGGCGAGTGCGGCGGGCTCAGCCGGCGAGTGCGGCGGGGCTCAACCGCCCAGTGCGCCGGGCTCAGTCGCCGAGTTCGCCGGCCAGCGCAGCCACCAACCGGCCCGCCACCACCGGCCCACGCCGCGCCGCCCGGGCCGCTGCCCGGCCGTGCAGGTACGCCCCGGTGGCAGCGGCCAGCCCCGGTTCCAGACCGGTGGCGAGCAGCGAACCGACCAGGCCGGCGAGCACGTCGCCGCTGCCCGCGGTCGCCAGGGCCGGATGTCCGGTCGGGTTGAGGTAGCAGCTACCGTCCGGCTGGGCCACCACGGTGACGTACCCCTTGAGCAGCACGGTCGCCTGGATGTCGGCGGCCGCCCGCCGGGCCGCGCCGATCCGGTCCGACCCCATCTCGCCGAACAGTCGCTCGAACTCCCGGTCGTGTGGGGTCAGCACGGTGGGAGCGGTCCGCCGCTCCAGCAGCGACCGGCGTTCGGCGAGCAGGTTCAGTCCGTCCGCGTCGATGATCACCGGCACGTCGGCAGCCAGCACCGCCCGCAGCGACTCGACCGCGTCGTCGGCCGTGCCCAGCCCTGGCCCAACCACCCAGGCCTGGACCCGGCCGGCCTCGCCGACGGTCTCGGTGACCAGCACCTCCGGATACGCCCGCACCACCTCGGCAGCCGCGTGGCCGGCGTAGCGCGCCGCGCCCACCCCGCCGAGCCGGGCCGCCCCGGTGCACAACAGCGCCGCGCCGGGGTAGGCGGCCGAGCCCGCGGCCACCCCCACCACGCCCCGGGTGTACTTGTCATCGGTGGGACCCGGCCGGCGGATGTCGACGTCGGCGTCCTCCAACTGGCGCAACGATGGCTCCGGCAACACGTCGGTGATGCCGATGTCGACCAGCCGAACCTCGCCGGCATGCAGCCGACCGGCTCCGATCAGCAAGCCCGGCTTGTAACCGCCCATGCAGACGGTCACCTCCGCTCGGATGGCCGGACCGGCGACCGCCCCGGTGTCCGGGTCCACGCCGGAGGGCAGATCCACCGCGAGCACCCGCCGGCCTTCGGCGTAAGCCACCAGCGGCAGCATGGGTTCCCGCAGCGGCCCGCGGGCCCCGATGCCGACCAGGCCGTCGATGATCAGGTCCGCCTGCTGCGTCCCGGCCAGCTCAACCACCCGACCGCCGGCGGCTCGCAACGCGGCCAGCGCCGGCTCGCTGGCGCTGGCCGAACCCAGCACCGCCTGCACCGCCACGCCCCGCCGGGCGAGTTCCGCACCGGCATACAGCGCATCGGCACCGTTGTCACCGGCGCCCACCAGCAGCAGCACCCTGGCCCCGTAGCGGAAGCCAAGCAGCTCCCCCGCGGTCACCGCGATCGCCCGGGCGGCCCGAGCCATCAGCGTGCCGGGCGGCAGACCGGCCATCACCTGCCGTTCGGCGGCCCGGATCTGCTCCACCGGCCAGGCTCCGCGCATCGGGCGTGTCTCCTTATCCCCGCTCGTCGCGAGCGGCGCTCGGGTGGGCGAGATGCACGGCGGAGGAGGAGCCGATGGCAGGCGGCGACGAGGACATGCCTCAGCCTTCCGCGATCACGACCGCGGAGGCGATACCGCCGTCGTGGGACAGCGACACGTGCCAGCTCTTCACGCCCAGCTCGGCCGCCTTGGCGGCCACTGTGCCATGTACCACCAGCACCGGCTGGCCGCGCTCGTTCACCACCACCTCACAGTCCTGCCAGGACATGCCACCGGGCGAACCGAGCGCCTTGGCCACCGCCTCCTTGGCCGCGAACCGGGCCGCCAGCGAGTCGGCGGTCCGGGCGATGCCGTGCGTGTTGATCCGCTCGCCGGGGGTGAACAACCGCTCGATCAGCTGCACCGTGCGTTCGGAGGCCGATTCGAACCGGGCGATCGGAACGACGTCGATGCCGACCCCGACGATCACCGGGCGGTGACCGGGACGGTCGTGGGTGTGCCCGGCGCGCCGATCTCCCCCGGCGGCGCGTAGTCGGACAGGTGACCCGGGAACACCGAGGCGGCCGGGTCGATGTAGGCCACCGCGTTGTTCACCGCGGTGGCGACCTCGCCGAAGCCGGTGGCGATCAGCCGGACCTTGCCGGGGTATTCGCAGATGTCGCCGGAGGCGTACACGCCCGGCACCGAGGTGGCCATGGTGGTGTCGACCACGATGTGCCGGCGCTGCACGATGTCGAGCCCCCACTCCAGCAGCGGACCGAGGTTGGCGATGAAGCCGAGCGCGGCAACCAGCCGGTCGCACGGCAGCTCGTGGAACTCCTCCTTCACCGAGACCCGCACCCCGCTCACCGGATCACCGAGCACGTCGGTTACCTGGGCATCGGTGATGATCCGGACACCGGTCTGGCGCAGCACCTCGACCGAGTGCGGATGTGCCCGAAACGCCGCTCGCCGGTGCACCAGTGCCACGGACTTGGCGATCGGCTCCAGCAGCAGCGCCCAGTCCACCGCCGAGTCGCCACCACCGACGATGACCACGTCCAGCCCGGAGTACTCGGCCGGGTCCGGCACGAAGTGCACCACACCACGACCCAGCATCTCCTCGCCGGTGGGCAACGGCCGGGGGGTGAAGGTGCCGATGCCGCCGGTCACGATGATGGCCTTGGTACGTACCCGGACGCCGGTCGAGGTGGTCACCACCAGCGCGTCGCCACGTTCCAGGCCGATCGCCTGCTGGCCGAGCAGGTAGCCGGGCTCGAACGGTGCCGCCTGCGCCACCAGGTTGGCGACCAGCTCGCGACCCCGAATGGCCGGAAAGCCGGCGACGTCGAAGATCGCCTTCTCCGGATACATGGCCGTGATCTGGCCGCCAGGTTCCGGCAACGAATCCAGCACCGCGGTGGACAGCCCACGCACGCCCGCGTAGTAGGCGCCGAACAGGCCGACCGGCCCGGCGCCGACGATCAAGACATCGACCGAGGTTTCGCCCTCATTTGCCATCACTAGGGCAACCTATGCGACACCGGATCGGTTGGCGAGCAGGACCGCGATGTTCAGCCGGCCGGAGTTCCGCTGCCGGTGGGCGTCGGGGTCTGCGACGGGGTGCCGTTGGCCGAATCGGTAGGCGGCGCGGAGCTCTGGGTCACCGATGTCGACCCGCTCGGGGTCACCGTCACGGTCACCGTCGGGCTGCTGGTGCCGGTGCCGGTCGGGCCGCTCGACGAGCTCGGCGCGACCGACCCGGTCGGTGCCGGGCCGGCCTTCTTCGAGGTGCCGCCGCCGATGCTCACGCCGGAGCCGTGCTTGCCGGTCACCGTGGACGCCAGCGGCTGGCCGGAGGCCAGCTCGAAACCGGTGGTCACCGCGAGCACCGCTGCGAACAACCCGGCCGCGGCCAGCGCCAGCCGCTTCGGCCGCCACCACCCCGGCCAGGACGCGAGGACGGCCGGTCGGCCGCCAGGTCCGTCGGTCGGCTGGTGGCGCTCGTCCGCCGGGTCTGGGCCGGCTGTGTCTTGCCCGGCTGGGTCTTGCCCTGCTGGCTCGTCGGCGCCGGTCGCTTCCCCGGCCGCCGCGGTGTGCGCGATGACCCGCGCCGGGTCGGCGGAGAAGCGGTGGGCCACCGCGACGTCGAGGGTCTGCCGGACCCGGCTACGGGTGCGGCGCAGCGAGTAGCCGTACACGGCGTTGCCCACCACCGAGATGATGCTGCCGAGTGCGGCGCCGATCACGGTGCCGGCCACTCCGAAGAAGGAGGCGGCGACGGTTGCGCTCATCGCGGCCAGGCCGCTGGCTATCAGTTGGGTGGCCGAAAGCCCGAGCTTCTCGGGTTCGACCCGGCTGTTGGATGTGGAATCAGTAGGTTTCGTAGCAGTCATCAATACGTATCGGCTCGTTGGTTTGGGTTTCCTTGGGCAGAACTCGCCCGCCTGCTGCGGAGTTCCGCGTTCGCCGCCCGATGTTGGACAGCTAACTCCCCGGCCCGGACCGGACAGCTGGATCCGGACGGCGGTGTCCGGACAGTTGGTCCGGACGGCGGTGTCCGGGACGACAGACTCAGGCTCGCGCCACCACGTCCGCGACCCGCTGGGCGATCGCCTCGGCGTCCTGCTGGCTGGCCGCCTCGACCATGACCCGGACCAGTTGCTCGGTTCCGGACGGCCGCAGCAGGATCCGGCCCGACTCGCCCAGTTCCTCGGTTGCCGCCGAGACCGCGGCCTGCACCTCGGCGGAGGCGGCCACCACGTTCTTGTCGCCGACCCGGACGTTGAGCATCACCTGCGGCAGCCGCTGGACCACCGCTGCCAGCTCGGCCAGCGGACGGCCGGCGGCCACCACGCAGGCCATCAGCCGCAGCGCCGTGAGCAGCCCGTCGCCGGTGGTGGCCGCGTCGGTGAAGATCACATGCCCGGACTGCTCGCCGCCCAGGCTCAGCCCGCGCCCGGTGAGCGCCTCCAGCACGTACCGGTCGCCGACCGCGGTGGTCAGCACCTTGATGCCGGCGGCCGCCATCGCGTGATGGAAGCCCAGGTTGCTCATCACGGTGGCGACCACCGTGTCCTCGGCCAATCGCCCCTCGGCCTTGAGTGCCTGGGCGCAGATGGCCAGGATCTGGTCGCCGTCGACCACTTGGCCGAGATGGTCCACGGCCAGGCACCGGTCGGCGTCTCCATCCAGCGCGATGCCGAGATCGGCCCGCCGGGCGACCACCAGTTCGGTCAGCGGCTGGAGGTGGGTCGAACCCACCCCGTCGTTGATGTTCTCCCCGTTCGGTGCGGCGGCGAACACCGTGACCTCCGCACCGGCCTTGCGCAGCAGGTCACCGGCCACTCCGGACGCGGCGCCGTTCGCGCAGTCGATCACCACCCGCAGGCCACCCAGTCCGGCCGGACTCGCCGCCAGCAGGTGCGCGCAGTACGCGGCCGGGCCGTCCGCGGCGACGGTCACCCGGCCGATCGCGGCCCCCACCGGACGCGGCCGGGTCCAGCCGGCGTCGATCTCGGCCTCGATCTCGGCCTCGATGTCGTCCGGCAGCTTCTTACCGCCCCGGGCGAACAGCTTGACCCCGTTGTCCGGCATCGGGTTGTGACTGGCCGAGAGCATCACCCCGAGGTCCGCCCGGTAGTGCTGGGTCAGGAAGGCCAGTGCCGGGGTGGGCAGGATGCCGACCAGCCGGACGTCCGCGCCGGCCGAGGTCAACCCGGCGACCACCGCGGCCTCGAGCATCTCGCTGGAGACCCGGGGATCCCGGCCGACCACCGCGACCGGACGGTGCGAGCCGTCGTGGCGGGCCAACACCCGGGCCGCGGCGCTGGCCACCGTCAGCGCCAGTTCCGGGGTCAGGTCGTCGTTGGCGCGACCACGCACCCCGTCCGTACCGAAGTAGCTACCCAACTGTCTCCCCCGGCGTTCGGCGCGACCGCAGGGTTGTCCCGCGGCAAGGGACCGGCTAGCGCTTGGAGTACTACCGCTTTGAGTACTGAGGCGCCTTGCGAGCCTTCTTCAGGCCGTACTTCTTGCGCTCCTTGACCCGGGCGTCCCGGGTTAGGAAGCCGGCCTTCTTCAGCGCCGGCCGGTCATCGGCCTCGATGCCGATCAGTGCCCGGGCGATCGCCAGCCGAAGCGCGCCGGCCTGGCCGGTGACGCCACCGCCGCTCAGGGTCGCGATGACGTCGAACTGGCCGTCCTTGTCCAGGGTGACGAACGGCTCCTTGATCAGCTGCTGGTGCACCTTGTTCGGGAAGTAGTCCTCGAGGGTGCGGCCGTTGAGCTTGAAGTTACCGGTACCCGGCACGAGCCGGACCCGGACGATGGCCTCCTTGCGGCGGCCGACGACTGGCACGGGGCTGGTCAACTTGGGGATTCTCCTAAAGTCTGGCGAGATCGAATCTTCGCGGATCGGCTACCGCGCGTCCTGGGTGATCGTCGCTGCGCGTCCTGGGTGATCGTCGCGCTACTGCGCGACCTGGGTGATGGTGTACGGCTGCGGCCGCTGCGCGGTGTGCGGGTGTTCCGGACCGCGGTAGACCTTGAGCTTCTTCAGCTGCCGGCGGCCCAGCGTGGTCTTGGGCAGCATGCCCTTGACCGCCAGTTCGACCAGCCGCTCGGGCTTGGTCTCCAGCAGCTCACCCACGGTGCGCCGGGACAGGCCGCCCGGGTAGCCGGAGTGCCGGTAGCGGAACTCACCGAGCTTGCTAGCCGACACCGCGACCTTGTCGGCGTTCACCACGATCACGAAGTCGCCGGTGTCCAGGTGCGGGGCGAAGGTCGGCTTGTGCTTGCCGCGCAGCAGCTTCGCCGCGGTGCTGGCCAGCCGGCCGAGCACGATGTCGTTGGCGTCGATGACATGCCAGTCCCGGGTGACATCGCCGGGCTTGGGGCTGTAGGTGGGCACGTTCGATCTCTCTCTCGTCGGTCTTCACGGCGGAATCCTCCGCTTCCGGCGGAGGCGCCGCCCCCACGGTCGGCCGGTTCGCCGGCTGTCGACCCTGAGGCATGGCCGTCGGCGGCAGCATCGCGCTGAGCGCCAACGACTGACTTTACCGGGCGGCAGCATCCCAACAAAATCGAGGCCGCAGCCTCTCGTATCCGTTTTGCGCGCCTGGACGTGCAGAACGGATACCAGGTCAGCGTTCCCGAACGACCCGGCCGGCGTCGAACACCGGGTCCGGGGTCTCGATGACCCGGCCGTCGGCACCGAAGAGCAGGAACCGGTCGAAGGTACGGGCGAACCACCGGTCGTGGGTCACCGCCAACACCGTGCCGTCGAAGGCCTCCAGCGCTTCCTCCAGGGCTTCGGCCGAGAGCACGTCGAGGTTGTCGGTCGGCTCGTCGAGCAGCAGCAGGGTCGCGCCGGACAGCTCCAGCAACAGGATCTGGAAACGCGCCTGCTGGCCGCCGGACAGCGTGCCGAAGTTCTGGTCGGCCTGCCCGTGCAGCTCGTACCGACGCAGCGCCGCCATCGCCCGGCCGCGATCCACCCCCGGCCGGTCAAGTTCCCCGTGCCAGAGCAGATCGACCAGCGTCCGGTCCACCCAATCCGGATGGCTGTGGGTCTGCGCGAACAACCCGGGCACCACCCGGGCGCCGAGCCGGAAGGCGCCGCTGTGCGGGACCTCGTCACCGCCCAGCAGCCGCAGGAAATGCGACTTGCCGGCACCGTTGGAGCCGAGCACCGCGACCCGCTCGCCGTAGTAGATCTCCAGCGAGAACGGCTGCATCAGGCCGGTCAGCTCCAACTCCTCGGCGATCACCGCGCGCACCCCGGTACGACCACCGCGCAGCCGCATGCTGACGTTCTGCTCCTCCGGCCGGTCCGGCGGCGGTCCCTCCGCCTCGAACTTCGCCAGCCGGGTCTGCATCGCCCGGTACCGAGAGGCCATGTCGGGTGAGATCTTGGCCTGCTGCTGCAGCGTGCGGACCAGCTCCTTCAACCGGGCGTGCTCCTCCTCCCACCGCCGGCGCAGCTCGGCCATCCGCTCGTGCCGGTGCCGGCGGGCCTCGTGGTAGGACGCGAAACCGCCACCGTGCACCCACACGGTGCCGCCTTCGATGGTGATCACCCGGTCAGCTACCCGGGCCAGCAACTCCCGGTCATGGCTGACGAACAGCACCGTCTTCGGCGTGGTCGTCAGCCGTTCCTCCAGCCACTGCTTGCCCGGCACGTCCAGGTAGTTGTCCGGCTCGTCCAGCAGCAGCACCTCGGCCGGCCCGCGCAGCAGTGCCTCCAGCGCCAACCGCTTCTGTTCGCCGCCGGACAACGTCACCAACTCGCGGTACTTGCACCGCTCGTACTCCACACCGAGCGCGGCCACCGTCACGGTGTCCCAGAGCACCTCGGCGGAGTAGCCGCCGGCATCGCCCCAGTTGGTCAGCGCGTGCGCGTAGCGCAGTTGGGTCTTCTCGTCATCGACCTCCATCAGCGCCAGCTCGGCGGCGGTCAATGCCGCCCACGCCTGACTGATGGCCGGCGCGCTCAGCCCGATCAGGAACTCCTGCACCGTGGTGCTGTCGCGCACTGAGCCGATGAACTGGCGCATCACGCCCAACCCACCGGCTCTGGCAACGCTGCCCTGCTGAGCCGGCAGGTCACCGGCGATGATCCGCAGCAGGGTGGTCTTGCCAGCGCCGTTCGCGCCGACCAGCGCGGCCTTGGTGCCCTCACCGACCCGGAAGTTCAGCTCGTCCAGCAGCAACCGGCCGTCCGACAGCTGGTGCCGGACGGACTGGACATCGAGATAACCCACCGGCCCAGTCTGCCAACCGGCCGACGACCGAGCGAACCATTTGCCGTGCTCCGCAGCCCTGCCGATTGATCCGGGCCGGTGGGCTGCCCGAGAGGCCTACCATCGGCCCATGCCTTCCGCGCTCGACGAGCTGTCCGGCGAGTTGCCAGTCGATGCGATCGTCACCGATCCGGTGCTGGTGGAGAACTACCGCTATGACTGGGCCCGGGATCCGGACGCCGGAGTGCCGCTGGCGGTGGTCCGGCCCCGTACCGCCGCCGAGGTGCAGGCAACGATGCGCTGGGCCAGCCGGCACCGGATCCCGGTGGTGCCGCGCGGCGCCGGCAGCGGACTGTCCGGCGGCTCCTCGGCGGTGGCGGGCGGCATCGTGCTCAGCATGGACCGGATGCGCACCGTGGTGATCGACCCGGACTGCCGGGTGGCCGTGGTCGAGCCGGGCGCGCTGAACGCCGAGGTGAAGGCGGCCGCGCGGCAGTACGGCCTGTGGTATCCACCGGATCCGTCCTCGTTCGAGATGTGTTCGATCGGCGGCAACATCGCCACCAACGCCGGCGGCCTGTGCTGCGTGAAGTACGGGGTGACCACCGACTACGTGCTCGGCCTGGACCTGGTGCTGGCCGACGGCACCGCGATCAGCCTCGGCGGCCCGCGGCTCAAGGACGTCGCCGGGCTGTCGCTGCTCAAGCTGTTCGTGGGCAGCGAGGGCACCTTGGCGGTGGTCACCCGCGCGGTGCTGCGGCTGGTGCCGGCCCAACTGCCGGCCAGCACCATGGTGGCGAGCTTTCCCACCGTGTCCGCCGCGGCCGAGGCGGTGGTGTCGATCACCCGCGCGATGCGGCCGGCGATGCTGGAGTTGATGGATTCGGCATCCATCAACGCGGTCGAGGACTACGCATCGATGGGACTGGACCGACTGGCCGGTGCGCTGCTGCTCGGCCAGTCCGACGCCGGTGGCGCGGCGGCCGCCGAGGTCGCCCGGATGGCCGAGTTGTGTGCGGCCGCCGGTGCCGGGGAGGTGTTCCGCACCGACGACCCGGCCGAGGGCGAGGCATTCGCGGTCGCCCGGCGCTCGGCGTTTCCGGCGATCGAGAAGCGCGGCTCGATCCTGCTGGAGGACGTCGGCGTGGCCATACCGCGGCTGCCGGAGTTGCTGACCGGCATCGAGCGGATCGCGGCCGACACCGGCGTGCAGATCCCGGTGGTGGCCCATGCCGGGGACGGCAATACCCATCCGATCGTGGTCTATGACGCCGCGGATCCGGAATCCACGGCGAACGCCCGGGCTGCGTTCGACGACATCATGCGGCTGGCGATCAGCCTGGGCGGCACCATCACCGGCGAGCACGGGGTGGGCAGGCTCAAGAAATCGCATCTGCCCGACCAACTCGGCCCGGACGTGATGGCACTGACCCGGCGGATCAAGGACGCCTTGGATCCGCTCGGCATCCTGAACCCGGGCGCGGTGCTCTAGCGAGTGGGGCGGCTCATACCGCGAGCCGGCGCTCGGCCGGTGATCCATAACCGGCTTTGACCGGCCGGTGGCTACAGTCGGCATCCGATGACCGCGACGGGGTGGGCCTGGCTTGCTGCCGCCGGCATCCTGGCCGTCCTCGACTGGATCGCGGTGGCGCAGGGTGCCCGGCTGGCTGAACGCATCGTCAAGCCGCTGGTGTTGCTGGCTATGGTGTTGGCCGCGGTCGCGGCGCACCCGATCAAGCCGGGCGTGCACGGCTGGCTGATCGCGGCGCTCTGCCTCGGCCTGCTCGGCGACGTGGCGCTGGTGGCCGAGCGGCGACCGGCCCGGGTGCTGATCGGACCGTCCGCCAGCAGGATCTCCGCCAGCAAGCCATCCGCTGGCCCCGGGTCGGCCGGCACCGGGCCAGCCAGCGCTGGGCCAGCCAGCGCTGGGCCAGCCGGCAGCGGGCCAGCCGGCAGCGGGCCAGCGAGCACTGGGCCAGCCGGCACTGTGGCAATCAGCTCGGTATCAGCCGGCAGGACGACCGCCGGCCACGCCAAAACGCCTCGGCTGAGTCTGGACGGTAGCCCCGGCGCCGGTCCGGACGTGCTGTTCCTGCTCGGCGTGCTCGCCTTCCTGCTCGGCCACCTCGGCTACGCCAGGGCGATGCAGGTGTACGGCACCGACCAGCTCTCGGTGGCCTTCGGGCTGCTGCTGGTGCTGATCGCGCTGCTCAGCTTCGGTTATCGGATCATCGCCGGCGCGCATGTGCTGGGCGGCAGCCGGCTGACCGTTGCGATCACCCTGTACATGGTCGCGCTGGGCACGGCTGTCGTGCTCGGTGTTGGTACCGAGCAGCTCTGGATCGCCGGTGGCGTGGTGCTGTTCGCGATCTCCGACCTGGTGCTGGCGCAGGACCGGTTCGTGCAGGCCCGGCCGCTGGCGCCGCTGACGGTGGCCATCAGCTATCACCTGGCGCAGGCCCTGCTGCTGCTCGGCCTGGTCAGCTGAGCCGACCCGGTTCGGCTGAGTCGTAAGCTGCTGAGCATGCCGCGCCGTCCCACCCGCACCGTCCCGACCGTGCTGTTGGCCGGCGAGGCCGGTGAGCGGGATTGGCCTGGCTGGTTGGCCGAACAACTCTTCGCCGCCGGGCGCGAGGTGCGCTGCTGCTTCCTCGCTGAACCCACTCCCGCGACCGCGCAGGCGGCGCTGGCCGAAGCGGTGGCCGGCCTGCCCGAGGACGGCTTCGACCTGCTGGCGCACTCGGTCGGCTGCCTGGTCTGGCTGCATCACGCGGCGACGGCAACCGGCGGACCGCGACCGGCCCGGGTGGCGCTGGTGGCCCCGCCCGCGGCGGATGGCGCGCCGGCCGAGTGGGCAGGTTTCTTCCCGGTGCCGCTCGCCGTGGACCCGGTGCGCAAGGCCGCCGACGGAACCGTGTTGGTGGGCAGCGACAACGATCCGCACTGCCCGCCTGGGGTGGCCCAGCAGTACGGCACGCCGCTCAAGATGGCCACCACCGTGGTCTCCGGGGCCGGCAGCTTCACCGCCGCGGACGGTTACGGCCCATGGCCGGCGGTGCTGGACTGGTGCGGCCGGGACAACCTGGCCTTTCGCGCCTGAGACGATCAGCCGAGCGCGTCGGGTTGCCGGAGCGCGCGGGTCTGGCTGGCCCGGGCGGCGAGCTCGGCGTCCGGCGGGTAGCCGACCGCGATCAGGTTCAACCCGTGCGGCGGGGCCACTGCCACCTGGTCGGCCCGCCGGTTCAGGCCGAGCAGGTCGGCCGGCCAGTGCACCGGCCGCAGCCCGGCACCCACCATGGCCAGCGCGCCGACCAGCGAGCGCACCATCGAATGGCAGAACGCGTCGGCCTGCACGGTGAGCTCGATCAGCTCGCCGGATCGCACGACGTCCAGTCGCTGCAGGAACCGGATCGTGCTGGCGCCCTCCCGGCGCCGGCAGAACGCGGCGAAGTCCTGCAGTCCGACCAACTGCTCGGCGGCCCGCCGCATCGAGGTGTCATCCAGTGGCTGTGGCCAGCCCACGGTGTCCAGCCGGCGCAGCGGATCCGGGCCGGTGCGGGCGTCGCTGATCCGGTAGGAGTAGCGGCGCCACAGCGCGCCGAACCGGGCGTCGAAATCCGGGCTGGCTCGACCCGCGCCGGTTACCCGCACGTCCGGCGGTAGCACGCCGGCCAGCCGGCGCAGGATCCGGTCGGCCTGGGCCAACCAGGCCTCGGCCGGTACGTCGAGGTGCGCGACCTGGCCGCTGGCGTGTACGCCGGCATCCGTTCGGCCGGCCACCACCAGCCGCAGGTCCGGCACCCGCAGCACCGTACGGAGCGCCTCGGTGAGCACCCCCTGCACGGTTCGCCGGCCAGGCTGCGCCGCCCAGCCGGAGAAGTCGGTGCCGGCGTAGCTGATGTCCAGCCGCAACCGGACGAGCCCGCCTCCCCCAGCAGGGGAGGCGGGCTCGGTGACCAGGTCTGGCAACGGCTACTTCTCTTCGGAAGTGCCCTCATCCGCAGCCGGCTCGCCATCAGCGGCGGCTGCCTCAGCGGCAGTTTCGGCCTGCTCGGTCTCAGTCGTCCCGGCGCCCTCGGCCTCGGCCACCGCGGCCTCCGCCGACGTCACGACCTCGTCCGCGCCAGCGACCTCGTCCGAGCCGACAACCTCGTCAGAGCCGACAACCTCGTCCGACTCGATCGCCTCATCCGACTCGACCACGCTGGCATCGGCTGCCTCGGCGGCCGCTGCGTCGGAGGCGACCTTGGCCGCGGTCGGCGACTCGGCAGCCGCGTCCTCAGCGATCTCCGCGGTCCGGCCGGTCGGCGCCTTGCGCGGCGCGGTCTTGGTGCCGCGGGCCCGCTCGGCCTCCCGAACCACCCGCGCGGCGTTGCTCAGCTCCTCGACCAGTTCGATGACGGCCATCGGCGCGTTGTCGCCCTTGCGCGGGGCGGTCTTGACGATCCGGGTGTAGCCGCCGGGCCGCTCGGCGAACCGAGGACCGATCTCGGCGAACAGCTTGTGCACCACGTCCTTGTCCCGGATCACCTTGAGCACCTGGCGCCGGTGGTGCAGTTCGCCGCGCTTGGCGAAGGTGATCAGCTTCTCGGCGAGCGGGCGCAGCCGCTTCGCCTTGGCCTCGGTGGTGGTGATCCGGTCGTGCTCGAACAGCGCGGTCGCGAGGTTCGCGAGCAGCAGCCGCTCGTGGGCCGGGCCGCCGCCGAGCCGAGGACCCTTGGTGGGCGTGGGCATGTCGTGCTCCTAGCTGAACTATTCGTCAGGCGCCGGCGGAACCAGCCCGTCGGCGCGGTTGTCAGGCCGGCGGTGGCACCCGCCGGCGGCGGTGTCTCCGCGGCCACCGGTAGGCGGCCGCGGAGACAAGTGTGGTTCTTACAGCTCTTCGGTCTCGGCGTAGTCGGTGTCGTCGCCGAACTCGTCGGTGCCGTAGGAGTCGACCACGGCGTTCAGGTCGAATCCGGGCGGGCTGTCCTTCAGCGACAGGCCGAGGCCGTGCAGCTTGATCTTGACCTCGTCGATGGAC
>Ga0157372_10005738_pt1 | contig 13220 bp, 11 predicted proteins | sample C55metaG_FD_115307 | JGI IMG/M metagenome (GOLD analysis project Ga0157372, IMG submission 115307) | Corn rhizosphere microbial communities from Kellogg Biological Station, Michigan, USA - C5-5 metaG | ecosystem: Host-associated > Plants > Roots > Rhizosphere > Soil | place: USA: Michigan... | reverse complement strand
CGCCGTGGGCGCCATGAAAAAATGCGCGCACCGATACCAGGGCAAGCGTGTGGCCGTGGTGCTGTGTGGGCGTAACATCGCCCTGGATACCTTCCTCGAGGCCGTGAAATGAAGCTGATCGCCAAGCCCCAGATCCTGGCGAGCCTGGACACCGAGCGAGCACTGAGGGCCATCGAAGAGGGTTTTATCGCCTATTCCGCTGGCAACGTCCAGGTACCGCCCGTACAAGCATTCACCTTCGCCGAAACCAACGGGGATTGCTGCATCAAGTCAGCCTACAAAGCCGGCAGCCCCACGTTCACTGTCAAAGTGTCCACCGGCTTTTACGACAACCCGTCCAACGGCTTGCCGAGCAACGACGGGCTGATGATGGTCTTTTCGGCCCACACCGGCCAGCCGCTGGCCCTGCTCCAGGACCAAGGCTGGCTCACGGCGATGCGCACAGCACTGGCGGGGCGGATCGCGGCACGGCTGCTCGCGCCGTCTCAGGTCAAGGCCATCGGCATACTGGGCACAGGCATGCAGGCCAGGATGCAATTGGCGCAGTTGCGCAGCGTCACCGACTGCCGCCAGGTGATCGTCTGGGGGCGTCACGCCGAGGCACTAGGCGCTTACATCGCGATGGCGCGAGGACTTGGCTTTACCGTGCGCAGTACACTGGATGCCGCAGAACTGGCCGGCCTTGCCAATCTCATCGTTTGTACCACCCCTTCGCGCCAGCCGCTGTTGCAGGCGCACTGGATACAACCAGGCACTCACATTACCGCTGTGGGTGCGGACGGGCCTGGCAAGCAAGAGCTGGACCCTGCGCTGGTCGCCAGGGCCGACCGCGTGGTCGTCGACTCCGTCACTCAGTGCACCCAGTACGGCGAAGTGTCCCATGCGATCGCAAAAGGCCTGATCACAGCTAGCCAACTGGTCGAACTTGGAACGCTGCTGGCAAGCCGAGCCCATGGCCGGGAGTCTGATGACCAGATCACGTTGGCCGACCTGACCGGCGTCGCCATCCAGGATGCGCAGATCGCCGATTGTGTGCTGGCGGCCATCGGCGCCTGAAAGCGCCGGGTTCAAAATTCGCGCTGTACCTGCGCAGGCCGGCGCCGCATCAGTACCTTTCCATTGCGCACCGACACCAGCGCGTGGCCCTGGCTGCGCACCATCTCGTAGTCGTCCGGAGCCGAGAGCAGCAGCAGGTTCGCAGGGCGACCGGTCTCGATGCCATAGCCCTCACCCAGGTTCAAGGCGCGCGCACTGTTGTCGGTGATCAGGTCCAGGCAGCGCTGCAGGTCCTGATAGCCCAGCATGTGACAAATGTGCAGGCCCGCCTCCAGTACCCGCAGGATATTGCCGTTACCCAAGGGGTACCACGGATCGACGATCGAGTCCTGGCCGAAGCACACGTTCATGCCCGCGCGGTCGAGTTCGGCTACGCGGGTGACCCCGCGACGCTTCGGATAGGTGTCAAAGCGCCCCTGCAGATGAATACTCTCCGTGGGGCATGACACGAAGTTGATGCCTGACAGCTTCAGCAGCCGAAACAGCTTCGAGCAGTAGGCATTGTCGTACGAACCCATGGCCACGGTGTGGCTGGCAGTCACCCTCGCCCCCATCTGCCGGACCCGAGCATGTTCGGCCAGTACCTCCAGGAATCGCGACTGCGGGTCGTCGGTCTCGTCGCAGTGCACGTCCACCAGGCAGCCGGTGCGTTCTGCCAAATCCATCAGGAACTGGATCGACGACACACCCTGCTCACGGGTGTTCTCGAAATGGGGAATGCCGCCAACCACATCGGCGCCGATGGCCACCGCCTCGGTCATCAATGCGCGGCCATCAGGGTAGGATTCAATACCCTCCTGAGGAAAGGCAACGATCTGAAGGTCAACGTGATCACGCACTTCATCGCGGACCTCGACCATGGCCTTGAGTGCCACCAGGCCGGGCTCGGTAACGTCCACATGCGTGCGCACATGCTGGATCCCATGATCGACCAGCATGTCCAGGGTGGTCTTGGCCCGGGTCTTGATGTCTTCATGGGTGGTGCTCTGCTTGCGCTGGGCCCAGCGCTCGATCCCCTCGAACAACGTGCCACTCATGTTCCACTCAGGCTGCCCGGCCGTCAGGGTCGCGTCGAGGTGGATGTGGGGCTCGACGAAGGGTGGTACCACCAGGTTCTGGCCGGCATCCAGGTCAGCGCCGGCCACGGGCAGCACGCCCGCGTCCTGCGCGGTGATCGCGCCAATACGCTGGCCCGCCAGCTCGATGCGAAACAGGCCAGGCTTGCCACGCAGCCGTGCATTGATGATGTTCATGCTGTCCTTCCTCGTCCTGGATCGTATTCGAGCGCTGCGGGCCAGTCGCGGCGTTCATCCGCACCCAGCCCTTGTGCACCACAGCTTGCCAGCCAATGGCGCACGGAGCCAGTGGCGATCCAGGCATGGGGCTGCCCCGTCACGCCATGTCCAGACCCATCTGCCAGAAATCGGCCTCGAGCCGCGAAGCTTGGGCAAAGATCGCGGCCAGTTCGGCAAACCGCTGATCCGTCATGCTGCGGGCCGCCAATGAATCCAGATGGGTGCGTGCAGCTGCTGCGACGGCCTGGTAGCCGGCACCGGCGTATTCGCCGATCCACTCGCGATAGGGGTGCTCGGCCAGGTTGCCGATACGTGCGGCCAGGGACTGCCCGATCTCGGCGTAGCCGATTACACAGGGCGCCAGCGCCACGTGCAGCTCCAGCAAGTCGCCAGCAGCACCGCAGTCCAGTACATACCGCGTGTAGGCCACGGTGGCCGGATGCTCGGGGGCGGCCTCGATGTCAGCCTGGCTCAGGCCCCAGCGTGCGCACAAACGCACGTGCAGGTCGGTTTCGTCGAGAATCGCTGCGAGCCCCGCCTGAGCGGCACGGATATCGGCAGGCCGCCTGCTTTTGTAAGCCGCCAGCGCCCAGGCGCGGGCAAACTGAATGAGGAAGAGATAGTCCTGCACCAGATAGGCCCGAAACGCGGCTTCACTCAACGTACCATCGCCCATCTGCTGCACGAATGCATGGTCCACGTAACTGTGCCACTGCGGTGCAGCGGCCTGCTTGAGCCGATCGAAAATGTCCATGTTCATTGAGCCTCCGGGTAGATGGCGTCGAAGAAGGCCAGCTCCAACGCCACGGTGCGCTGGTGAAAGTCTTGCGCCACGGCGGCCTGCTGAAGGCCGACGCGATCCAGTTCGGCGTGCAGGAACGCCACGAAAGCCTGGAAATCCGCATTGTCGTGCAGGGTAATCCATTCGGCGTGGATGAAGCGCGGCGGCAGGGGCTTGGGCGCGCGCAGCGCCCAGTCCAGGTAAAGGCCTTCGGCGACGTTCAGCACTGCCAGCGCTGCGGCATACGAGCGGGTGGCGGCCGCTTCGCGCATGATGGCCTTGAAGGCCGCCGTGGGCACCGTGTCCATCGGCGCTTCACGCTGCGCCGGGCTGACACCCAGCGCCTGGAACGCCCGCAGAAAGTAGGTGTTCTCCTCGCTGCTGATCATGCCCGCGAATCGCCCCAAGCGCAGGCGCGCCTCGAAGGTGTCGGCACTGGCAATGGCGGCGCCCAGCAGCATCAGGAAGCTGTCCAGAAAGCGATGATCCTGGACCAGGTAGTCGATCATGATCGGGTCAGGCAGGCTGCCGTCACACAGTTGAGTCACGAAACGATGGCCCGTGGCGGCGGCCCATGTCGCCTCGCTCTGGCGGCGCAGGGTCTGGGTGAAACCTTCGGTCATGGCGCTGTCCTTGGTGGAGGTGGCAGCGAGACCTGGACAATCGTCATGAATGGGGTCTCGCCTTGAGACCGGCAGAAAGGCAGGTGGAATTGCACCCCATCCCTTCGCCGGCATTATCCGGATCAGGTTCGAAGGGTCACCGCGCTGCACCAGGCTCAGCGGTTTCTCAGCCCGTTATCGGGCTCCCCTTGGTAGCGGCAAGGTATACCCGACTTGACCCGCGGCTGTCATCTTTCGTGCAGGCATCGCTACAGGCTATTTGCCATTAGTCATGGCCCTGTCATGTTGCTGTCGTAGTGTCCGGGCCTCACCCAAGGCCGGGAAACACTGCAATTGACACGACGTTCACTCTCGTCGGCGAGCCTGCTCAGGCTGCTGATCCTGCTGCTGTGCGCTGCCTCGTTGGCCTTTCTGTGGGGGGTGCATGTTGCGCAGAAATCCACTGCTCGGCAGGACGCCCTGATCAACCGTGGCAGCGAACATCAGCGGCTGGCCAACCTGCTTGCCGAGAACGTCAGCCAATTGCTCGACCGTGCCCAAGCAGTTACCGACGGCGCAGCGTGTGCGACCGCCTCCCCGTTCCTCATGCCCTCACCTGAGCAGTCCAAAGCATGCAGCACGTTGGTTGCAGTGCACCTCGCCGCCCAGCCCTTGACGCAATTGCTGCAAGAGGTGGAGTTGGGCGACTCGACCCGCGTGAGTGTGTGGCAGGCCGACGGCACGGAAAGCCTTCGCTTTGGCGATCGCGGCTTGGTGCCGATCACTGCTGCCTTGCAGCCGCCACTGCCAACTGACGGCCCCCCTGCGGGCGTGCTGACCCAGTACCTGGAAGGTGACGCTTACCAGAGCGTATTCAAGCGCCGGCCCGAGCATGGCTTTACCCTCATCATTGGCCAGCGCGAGAACGAGATCACCGGGGCCGTCGACGCGGCCTATGCCCGGCAGTTCTGGCTGACCCTTGGCATGACACTGATGATCCTGGCCAGCCTGGCCTGGACCCTGCGCCTGCTGCGCAAGCGTCAGGACGCCTTCACGGCGCTGGAGCAAGCCCAGCACATCAACCAGCAGCTGATCGGGCGCCTGGAGGATGCACACCGGCGCAGCAGTCATGCCGCCGCCACCGATCATCTCAGCGGCCTGCACAACCGTCGTCAATTCGTCGAAGTGGCAGGTGCTGCGCTGATCCATCAGCGTGGCAGGCGGCAACTGATGGCCATCCTTTTCATCGACATGGACCGCTTCAAGTCCATCAACGATTCGCTAGGCCACAAGGTCGGTGACCTGCTGTTGCAGGCCGTGGCCGGCCGCATCCAGCGCTTGCTCGAACCCGGCGATGAAGCCTCGCGCTTTGGTGGCGATGAGTTTGTCGTGCTGCTCGCAGGCGAGCGCAGCGAGGAGCAGATCGATGCCTGGGTACGCGAACTCGTGCGCAGGCTCTCGGCCACCTATGCCCTGGATGGCCAGGAGGTCAATACCAGTCCCAGTATCGGGGTCAGTATCTGCCCGCGCGATGGCCAGGACATCGACAGCCTGGTGCGCAGCGCTGACGCGGCCATGTATTCGGCCAAACAGGCAGGCCGCGCGCAGTACCGCTACTTCGACCCCTCCCTGAACGTGGCCGACATCCAGGCATTTACCCTGGAGCAAGCTTTTGGCACGGCACTGGCAGGCAGGCAATTCGTCCTGCATTACCAAGCGCAGATCGATCTCGATGACCACCAGGTCGCAGGCTATGAAGCGCTTGTGCGTTGGCAGCATCCGGAGTTCGGCCTGCTCTACCCCGACCGTTTCATCGCCCTGGCCGAACGCAGCGGCTTTATCGTCGAGCTGGGCTGGGAAGTGCTGCGCCTTGCCTGCGAGGCCTTGTCGGCCTGGCAGATGGAAGGCCGACTGGTCCGTCTGGCCGTCAACGTATCTGCCCTGCAGCTGCTTCAGCCTGACTTCGCCGCGCGTCTGCTCAGTCACCTGAGCGACCACGGCATTGGGCCCGAGCATCTGGAACTGGAGATCACCGAAACCACCATCCTCGACCCAGAGGGCCCGGCAATCGAGCATCTGCACCGCCTGCGCCAGGCAGGCATCGGGATCAGCCTGGACGACTTCGGCCGGGGCTATGCAGGCTTTGCCCATCTGCATGCACTGCCCCTGAGCAAGCTGAAGATTGATCGATCCCTGATCGCCTCGCTCTCCAACAGTCCGGACGACAGCCCCATCGTGGCCTCCACCATCATCCTGGCCAAGCGCCTGGGCCTGGTGGTGGTGGCCGAGGGCGTGGAAACCCGCGAGCAGGTCGTGTGCTTGCGCCTGGCGGGGTGCGATGTTGCCCAAGGCTATCATTTCAGTCGGCCCCTGTCCGCCGCGCAACTGCGTGACTACGCGCCCTTCAGAGGTGAGGCGCAGCCCCTCGCCGCGTTGCACTGAAGCCAGGCACTGAATGCAAGCCCCTGGCTAACCCTTGGTGCCAACAGGCCTCAGGGGTTAAGGTGGTACCACTGCACCCACCCGCCGACGCCCGCACCATGACCGATATCGAGCGCTACCTGCGCGCCGCCACGCGTGACAACACCCGCCGCAGCTACCAGGCGGCAGTGGATCATTTCGAAACCCAATGGGGCGGTTTTCTACCGGCCACCGCCGAAAGCATCGCCCGATACCTGGCCGACCACGCCCAGCAGCATGCGGTCAGCACCCTGCGCCAGCGCCTGGCGGCCCTCAGCCAGTGGCACATCAGCCAAGGTTTCCCCGACCCCACCAAAGCGCCGGTGGTGCGCCAGGTACTGCGGGGCATCCGCACGCTTCATCCCACCCCGCCCAGGCAGGCAGCACCCTTGTTGCTGCAACATTTGCAAACGGCCGTGACCTGCTTCGAGCAAGAGGCCCGCCAAGCACAGGCAAGCCACGATGTGGCCGGCCTGCGCCGCGCCCGGCGCGACACGGCATTGCTGCTGATAGGGTTCTGGCGTGGCTTTCGCGGCGATGAACTGGCACGCTTGCGGGTCGAACACATCCAGGCCGAAGCGGGCGTGGGCATCACGCTGTTCGTGCCGCGCAGTAAAGGCGACCGCGAGGCACTGGGCGTACAGCATCGCACCCCTGCCCTCAAGGCACTGTGCCCGGTAACGGCCTACCTGCAATGGGTGCAGGTAGCCGGCATCGCCCACGGCCCCGTGTTCCGCAAGCTCGACCGCTGGGGCAACCTCGGTGACCAACCGCTCAACAGCAACAGCCTGGTGGGCCTGCTGCGGCGCATGTTGACCCGCGCCCAAGTGCCAGCAGCGCTGTATACCGGTCATTCACTGCGTCGCGGCTTTGCCACCTGGGCCAGCGCCAATGGCTGGGAGCTCAAGTCGCTCATGAGCTACGTGGGCTGGAAGGATGCCAAGTCCGCGCTGCGTTACATCGATTCGACGCAACGCTTCGGTGACCTGGCCCTGTTGCCCAGCACACCCCTGCCGGTGCTGGCACCCTGAGCTGCGCCCTTTATTGGCTCAGACGCGCTTGAGGCAGGCCCACAGCCGACCGATGTCGCAGGCGCGGGCTTGAAGCAAGCGGGCGGTGTCGCGGCACGCCTGGTCCAAGGTCATGGGCCCATCCACTAGCGCAAAGGCGGCATCTACGCCATGAGCATACAGCTGCTGGTAGCCCTCGCCGAGCATGCCCGCCAGCACGATCACCGGCACGCCATGACGCTTGGCGACCCGGGCCACCCCCATCGGCGTCTTGCCGCGCAGGGTCTGGGCATCGAAGCGGCCTTCCCCGGTCACCACCAGGTCTGCGTCCCTGACATGAGCTTGCAGGCCCGCCAGTTCGGCCACCCCTTCCACACCGGCTCGGAACTGGGCACCCATGAAGGCCCTGGCCGCAAAGCCCATGCCTCCGGCGGCGCCGCAACCTGGGTAATCGCGCACATCCTGGCCCAGCAAGCGGGCGCAGTGGTCGGCGAAGTGACCGAGCGCCTGGTCCAAGGCCTGAACCTGCTGCGCGCTGGCACCCTTCTGCGGCCCGAATATGGCCGATGCGCCTTGTGGGCCGCACAACGGGTTGTCGACATCGGCCGCCACTTCGAACTGCACGTGCGCCAGACGCGGGTCCAGCTGGCTGGCATCGAGCCGCGCCAGGTCACCCAGGGCCAGGCCACCCTCGGCCAGTGGTTGATCGTCTGCATCCAGCAAACGCAGGCCCAAGGCGCGCAGCATGCCACTGCCAGCATCGTTGGTGGCACTGCCGCCGATCGCCAGCACCACGCGCTGCGCGCCAGCGTCGAGCGCCGCGGCAACCAGCTCGCCGGTGCCCCAGGTGCAACTGCGGCAAGCGTCGCGCTGCCCGGTGGGCACCTGTTGCAGGCCACTGGCCTGGGCCATTTCGATGATTGCGGTGCGGCTCTGGGGCAGCCAGCCCCAGCCTGCCTCAACAGCCGTGCCCAACGGGCCGCGCACGGTAAGCCGGCGCAGCTCGCCGTCGCTGGCGGCGAGAATGGCCTGCATCGTGCCTTCGCCACCGTCGGCCATGGGGCACTCGATCAACTGGGCGTCGGGCAATGCTTTGGCCAGGCCGGCGGCGATGGCGCGCGCCACGTCGGCCGCCTCGAGGCTGTCCTTGAACGAGTCAGGCGCGATGACGATCTTCATGATGATTCTCCTGTCCGGGTAGCGGCATGCTGACAGCTGACCAGCAAGGCGGCGTCGGTCAAATGCACAAACCGCCCGACAGATTGTTTGGGCAGATGCCAGCGCCCGGCGGCCCTGCCCAGCCAGTGCGCGCTATCGGGTAGGCAGCAATTGCAGCCCCAGGTACAAACTAAGCAGGCCCTCCAGGCGCGTCGGGTCCACCTCGCCCAGCTCGGCGATACGTTCAAGCCTGTAACGCAGGCTGTTGCGGTGAATACCCAGCGCCTCGGCACAGGCCTGGCTCTGACCATCGTGGGCGCACCAGGCGCGCAGCGTGGCCAGCAATTGCCCGCTGCTGTCGCGGGCCTGGATGCGCAGCAACGGCTCGAGCAGTTCGTCCAGCGCCTCATCGTTGCGATGGCGCCAGAGCAAGGCTGGCAGGCGGTAGCGCTGCAAGCTCAGCAGCCGTTCCTGGGGCACCACCTCACGCCCATAGGCCAGCAGGTCGCGCACACGCCGGTAGCCGCGGCGCAGCTGCTCAAGGCCCTGCGCGGCAGTACCCATGGCCAAGCGCTCAACTGCCCAACCGTGCCGCTCTATGCGCTCGACCAGCCGTGCAGCCTCCAGCGCCACGCCTGCCGGGCGACACCACAGCAGCGAGTGGCGCGCTGGGCTGACGCACCAACTGTCCGGGTAACGGCTCATCAGCCAGCTTGCCAGCGCCTCGGCGTCGGGCCCACTGGCCAGCTCGAACAGACAGGGAATGCGCGGTAGTTGCGGCTTGAGCCCCAACTGGCGCGCTTCGTCCAGCAGCCGCGAGGCGTCGCCGGTTCCGCCCAGCAGCAGGGCCAGCAAATCGTCGCAGCGCTGTTTGCGCCACTGCTGGTCAGCCTGCAGGTGACGCTGGGCCAGCAGCATTTCGGCGGTCATGCGCACCAGCTCGGCATACACCCGAACCTGCTGCGGATCACCCGTCAAGCCCAGCACGCCCATCAGCCGGTCGTCGAGCATCAGGGGCAGGTTCACCCCCGGCTGCACGCCCTTGAGGCAGCGTGCCGCTTCCTGGTCAAGCTCCACGATGCGGCCATTGGCAAGCACCAACTGGGCGCCTTCGTGCCGCGTGTTGACGCGCTCCGGCTCGCCGCTGCCCAGGATCAGGCCGTGGCTGTCCATGACGTTGACGTTGCAGGGCAGAATCGCCATGGCACGGTCTACGATATCCTGTGCCAGGTCGTGGTCGAGTTCGAACATTCAACAGTCCTTGGGGGCGTGCGGTTGGGCTCGGGCACAGCAGCAAGGCCCATGGCTTGTGCAAAAGCACAAAGACAGCCACGCCGCCGTCCCCGAGACTCGTTCAGGCGAGCGCCGGAACAGGCGACGCGGTGACAACCATAACAACAGAGAACCCGATCATGGCACACAGCCCCGCCCCTGACCAAGGCACGGACACCACCCGCAATGCGCTGTACCGGCGCATCACCCTGCGGCTGATTCCGTTCATTTTCATCTGCTACCTGTTCAACTACCTCGACCGCGTCAATGTCGGCTTCGCCAAGCTGCAGATGCTCGACGCGCTCAAATTCAGCGAAACCGTCTACGGCCTCGGCGCCGGCATCTTCTTCATCGGCTATGTCCTGTGCGGCCTTCCCAGCAACCTGGCGCTCAACCGCTTCGGCCCACGGCGCTGGATCGCCTTGATGATGATTGCCTGGGGCAGCTTGTCCACCTGCTTGCTGTTCGTGACGACCCCCACCGAGTTCTATGCCCTGCGCCTGCTCACAGGCGCCGCCGAGGCAGGCTTCTTCCCGGGTGTGGTGCTGTACCTTTCGCGCTGGTTCCCCGGTGCGCGACGTGGCCGCATCATGGCGTTGTTCATGTCCGCGATCCCGGTCTCGGGTCTGTTGGGCAGCCCGTTTTCCGGCTGGATCCTCGAACACTTCGCCGCCGGGCAACATGGCCTTGCCGGCTGGCAATGGATGTTCCTGATTCAAGGGCTGCCAACCGTTGCGCTCGGCGTGCTGGCGGTGTTCCTGCTCAGCGATGGCTATCAGAAGGCGACCTGGCTGAGCGATGAGCAGCGCCGGCTGATTGCCGCCGACCTGCAGGCCGATGCCGACAGCAAGCCGCCTACCACCGGCGACAGCGTCCTGGCCGTGCTGGCCAACCCACTGATCTGGACCTTCGGCTTCATCTACTTCTGCATCCAGAGCGGTGTGTACGCCATCAACTTCTGGCTGCCCTCGATCATCAAGAACATGGGCTTCGACAACCCCTTGCTCATTGGCTGGCTGAGCGCCATTCCCTACTTGCTGGCCGGAGTCTTCATGATCCTGTGCGGGCGCTCGGCGGACCTTCGCAACGAGCGCCGCTGGCACTTGGTAGTGCCAATGCTGATGGGCGCCGTGGGCCTGCTGATGGCCGTGAATTTCGCGGCCACCCCGGCGATCGCCATCCTTGGCCTGTCCATCGCCACCATGGGCGCCCTCACTGGCCTACCCATGTTCTGGCCGATGCCCACGGCGTTGCTTAGCGCAGGTGCGGCCGTGGCAGGCCTGGCGCTGATCAACTCGGTGGGCCAGATGGCGGGCTTTCTCAGCCCTTACCTGGTCGGGTTCATCAAGGACCAGACCGGCTCGACCGACGCTGCCCTCTACGCCCTGGCGGCGTTGATCGTGCTGGGTAGCCTGGTGGCCCTGCGCGCCACCCGTACTCGTCTGCCAGCGCCTGCCATAGCCGACTGACGGTCGCGTCAACAGCGCTTCCTTGCATTGGGTCATCCAGACCCGTGCAAGGAAGGCTGATCCTCTTGTTCCCTGTACAGCACTCCAGTCGTCAGCTCGACGCAGCCCGTTCGGGTAAATCGGCGTCGAACCGTTCCAGAGGCCCCCTTTGGAGAATTCACCATGACCGAATACGCCGTGGCCCGGCTGGCCGACCTCGATGAACACACCCCTTTGCGCGTGGAAGCCGGTAACGAAGAGCTGATCATCGTGCGTCAGGGTGATCAGGTTCGTGCTTTTCAGGGTAACTGTCCTCATGCAGGAGCGCCGCTGGACGAGGGCCGCGTCTGCGGCGGCTTGCTGATCTGCCCCTGGCACAAGGCCGCGTTCGCCGTGGACGAGGGCGCCGTGTGCGAGCCCCCTGCCCTGACCGACCTGCGCCGCTACAAGGCCTGGGTCAAGGATGACCAGGTGTGGGTGGACGACCGCCCTTTGCCCAGGGCGCGCCCGCCCCGGCACAGCGATGCGCGGTGTTTCGTGGTGCTGGGAGCCGGTGCGGCAGGCAGCGCCGCTGTGGTCACCTTGCTCCGCCATGGCTTCAATGGCCGCCTGGTGTGGATCGACCAGGAGCGCCAGCCGGCCTACGACCGCACGGCCCTGAGCAAATTCGTGCTCGCAGGCCAAATGGCCCCGGATGAGGTGCCGATGCTGCTGGAGCCTGATGATCTGCGCATCGGTCAACTGGAGCGTCGGCACGCCAAGGTCCGTTCACTCAATGCCCAGAAACGCCAGCTCCTGCTGGCCGACGGCCAACGCATCGACTATGACGCCTGTTTGCTCGCTACGGGCGCCAAGGCGCAGCGCCCGGATATCCCGGGGCGCGACCTGCCTGGGGTCTTCACCTTGCGTTCGCGCGCGGACGCTGCGCAACTGCTCGATGCCGTGGAACCGGGCAAACCGGTTGTGATCGTGGGCGACAGCTTCATCGGCCTGGAAGCAGCCTCGGCGTTAAGCGAATACGGTGCCAAGGTCCACGTGATTGGACGGCATGAAGTTCCGCTGGCCAAGCAACTGGGCGAGCGTATCGGGCGGGCGATCCGTGCCTTGCACGCGCGCAAGGGCGTCACGTTCCATGGCCCGACCCAGGTGACGGCGATCGAAGGCGATGGTCAGGTCGAAGCGGTCATGCTCGGCAGCGGCGAGCGAGTGGACTGCCAAGTGGTGCTACTGGGAACGGGGGTAGCTCCGGCCACGGCTTTTCTCAATGGCGTAGCGCTGGCCGATGACCTTTCCGTGCCGGTCAACGGTGAAATGCAGGTGACCGAAGGCTTGTGGGCTGTGGGTGACATGGCCACCTTCCCCCTCGCCGGCCAACCGGTGCGCATTGAGCACTGGCGGCTGGCGCAGCAGCACGGCGTCATCGCGGCAGCAAACATGCTGGGCGAGCAACGCCGCTACGCCGACGTGCCGTTTTTCTGGACCTATCACCATGGGCAGCGGTTCGAAGTGCTGGGCCACGCCCGACAGTGGGACGCCATCACCTTCGTTGGCACGCCGGAGAGCGGTGATTTCATTGCACTGCAATGCCTGGAGGATCAGGTGCAGGCGGTGGTCGCCAAGGGTTACGCCTCAGCCATGATGCAGTTGTCGCAACGCATGAAGCGCCCGCTCACCACCGCCGAGGCACTCGAACTGATCCACTGACAAGGCTTGCCCTGCGCCCGGGCTGGTAGCGCGCCATCAGCTATGGTTATCTTCACCTTCGATAACAATAACTGTGGAGCGCCCATGCCCGCTCATAATCCTGCCTCGGAACTGGCGGCCTTCGTCGACAGTCACTTCGGCCACCGCGGCTTGGTCCCGGAAACGGTGATCGCCGAATCCTGGTACCGCAGCGTCACCCAGCACCGCCTGGACCCGAGCTTGCACCCAACGGACAACATCCTCAGCGCCGCAGAAATCCGCTAACTGCAAGCCCAACACCAAGCCTACCTGACCCTCGCCAGCCAAGGCGTGAGTGGTTTGGCCCGGCGGGTAGCGGATGCAGGTTTCGCCGTCTTGCTCAGCGATGCGGCAGGGGTCACGCTTGATGCTCGCCTACCTGCCGACACCGGGCGCTTCACAGGTTCCGGGCTGGT
>Ga0157372_10005736_pt1 | contig 13223 bp, 8 predicted proteins | sample C55metaG_FD_115307 | JGI IMG/M metagenome (GOLD analysis project Ga0157372, IMG submission 115307) | Corn rhizosphere microbial communities from Kellogg Biological Station, Michigan, USA - C5-5 metaG | ecosystem: Host-associated > Plants > Roots > Rhizosphere > Soil | place: USA: Michigan... | reverse complement strand
GCATGGTCGCGTGACGATGGGACCAGTGCGACATCGCCAAGTTCAACGGCACCTCGACGGCGACGATAATCAGCGTGTTGAGCATGAAGAGCATTCCATAGAACGATTCGCGGTAGTGCAGATCGCGAACGAGATAGAGCGGCATCGCGCCCTGATGCTGCATGAACACGAGCGCGGTGAGAAAGGTCGCGACGAAGAACGCCATCGCCGGACGATCGCTCAAGACGCCGCCGCCGATGCGCCGCTGCGACCCACCTGCGTTACTGTGCGCGCGCTCCGCGGCAACATGGTGCATTCCCGCCAAGAAGCGCCGGCGTGACCAAAGCAGCGCCGTCAGCACGCCCGCGGCACCCAGCGACGTCAGGCCGTCGACGACGAACAGCAACGGGAAGGACACCATCGCGAGAAAGCCGCCGACCGCGGGGCCGATGCTCATCCCGATGTTCACCGCGAGACGATTCACGGCGATCGCCGACTTTCGCTGATCGGGCGGAATCGTCTCGGTCAATGCCGTGAGCGTAGCCGGACGCCCGGCCTCGGCCACGAGCGCCCAAGCGAACGTCAGGAACACCACCATCGCGAAGCTGTGCACGAGAGGGATGACGAGCAGCATCAGACCCGTGAGGGCGAGTGACGCGCGCATGATCACGAATGGTCCGATGCGATCGCACAAGCGTCCCGCGATCGGCGCCGTGATCACGCCTCCGACTCCGTACGCGCTCAGCGCGAGTCCGGCGAGCGAGGCCGACACGCTGAGATGTTCGGTCAAGTAGAGCACGAGAAACGGCAACGCCATCATCCCCGCGCGATTGACGAGCGAAGTGGCGAAGATGATCCAAACGATCGACGGCAGGCCGCGAAGCCCGCGCCACGGATTCGGAATCGATGAGAGCACGTGATTACCAGACGTTCGTGTTGCGTGGGAAACGAGCGTGTTGGCGACCAAAAAAAAACGGCGCCGTTTGGGCGCCGTTCAGACCTATGCGAGAAAGTCGGTTACCACCAATCCCCAAAAGCGGGGAAAGCGACTTCGCTATAGTTGAGACGACGCGGATCCAGGCTTTGCTGCAACTGGCGATGCGTTCGGAAGCTGTTGTCGCCCGAGAGGACCGCTCGATAGGCTCGGCTCGAGCTCATTGCTTCGCCGTTGGCCCACGCACGCTTCGGAATGGACGCGCATGCACCAAGCGCGACGATAGTCGTGACCGCGATAGCAGCGCGGACGACGGAACGGGCAATTGTCGTGCTGGTTTGCATGGCAGATTCCTTATCGGGGTGTTACAAGATGTGGCATTTAGTGCGCCCGCGCAACGCTAATTTGCCGACCGGCGCGAACTGAGCAGGCTACGAGTCCATTTCATCGTCAGCCCATCGAGCCAACGGACCGTTTGTTCGGCGACGGCGCCGAGCGCCCCCGGTTCGGCGAACGTGTGGCTCGCCCCTGGGATCCGGATCAGCTTTGCCCGCCGGGGAAGAAACTGCGTAGCGTGGCGGCTGAGGTGCACGCCCTGGTGGTCGGCCTCGCCGACAAGCATCAAAACCGGAGCACGGACGCGCGCGAGGTCCGGGGCAGCCAGATCCACCCGTCCGCCGCGAGTCACCACGGCGAGCGTGTTGCTTTGTCGTTGTGCGGCGGCCGAAAGCGCGGCCGCCGCGACAGTGCCGGCGCCAAGGAGAATCACGCGGCGCGCTCCATAGACACCGGCGCGCGTGGCCCAGTCGCAGACGTCGATCAGCCTCGTGGCAGCTCGGGCGACGTCGAACCCCGTCTCGCCAGCGCGGCTCTCCGTCTGCTGTTCCGAGCTCGTCAGAAGATCGACGCGTAGCGTCGCGTATCCGCTCATGCGCAAACGCCCGGCGATGTACCGATTGCGGTAGCTGTCACGGCTTCCGCCGCCGCCGTGCGCCAGGACTACCAATGCGTCAGGTTCATGACCGGCCTCGCTGTTGTCGTGAAAACCAAAGTGTTGCGACGTCGCGAGCTCTCCCACGAGTCGACCGTCAGCAACTGCGATCTCGATCGTGCGTTCGCCATCGGTAATGCGACCGCTGATGTCGTAGACCATTGGAGACACGCGGCGCGCCGGGCGGCCGAGTGCGGTCAGAACATCGTCATCTGTCAACGGTTCGAAGCTTTCATACGAAGACGAGACGGTGTCGAACGCACGCGGCACCGATAGCGCAATCATCTCGTCGACTTCGTCGCGCATCTCGTCGAGGCCCGCGCGCGACGCAACCGGAACGGCCGCAATGAGTCGCTTGGGATGCCCGCCTCGCATCGCACGAGCCGCGGCTCGAAGCGCGGCGCCGCTCGCGAGTCCGTCATCGACCAGCATGACCACACAACCTTTCACATCGGGAAGAGTCTCCCCTTCCCGATACAGCGCCGCGCGCCGAGCCAGCTCGACTCGCTCGCGGCTCGCCAGTCGGTCGACGATCGCCGGCGGGACGCCGATGTACCACGCAAGCGGATCCGCAACGACACAGTCGCTCCCTTCTGAAATCGCCGCGAACGCGAGCTCTTCGATTCCGGGAACGCCGATCGTTCGCGATATGAGAACGTTGAATGATGCTCCGATCGCCTCGGCGACTTGGCGTGCCATCGGAACACCCCCTCGAGCGAGACCGAACACGATCACGTCGGATTGATTCGCGAATCGGCGCAAGGCATGCGCGAGCGCATCACCCGCATGGGCGCGATCCCGAAACACGGGACGTGTCTCATCCAGCGTAAGGTCGACGTTCGGCTCGTCCGAAGCGTGCACGATATCCAGTCTCAGCTCTGCCTGTATGGGTCGGGATTGGAACGTCCAACCCGGAAACCATGAAACGAATTGTCACCGGAATTGCGGACACCCGGAATCCTTCGCTGCGTCACGATGCAAGCGATTGCGGCGCCCTCGCGTGCGTGGGCCTGTCGCCATCGACGAGCTGGCGATACAAAAGACCGCGAGCCTTCACCCAATCGCGACGAACAGTGCGCTCAGTGACATTCAGGGCCTCCGCCGTTTCCTGCTCGGTCATTCCGCCAAAGAACCGGCATTCGACGACACGCGCGAGACGTTCATCGATCGTTGCGAGATGATCGAGCGCCTCGTGAATCTCGATGAGAGACTCGGCACCGTCGTTCGCGATCGTCAGCCCGTCGTCCAGCGTGACGTGACGATTCGTACCGCCGCGCTTCTCGGCCGTGCGCCGTCGCGCGCGGTCGACGAGAATGTGGCGCATCGCAACGGCGGCGACTCCGAGAAAGTGCGCGCGGTTTCGCCAATCGGCGCGATCCGCGCGGGACAACTTGAGATAGAGCTCGTGCACGAGCGCAGTCGTCGAAAGCGTGTCGCTCGGACGAATGGCGAGCTCCCGTCGTGCGATGCGGCGCAGCTGCTCGTACACCAATGGAAGCATGTGATCGAATGCTTCGCGCCGCCCAGCGCGGAGATCGGCCAGGAGTTGTGTGACGCTCGTCACGTCGTCGCTTGCCTCGTTCGAAGACTCGACAACCAAATCCTTACACAACGTTGTAGACATGGCGGAAATAATTACTGGACAACATGAATATTCGTGAATTGCGTGCGACGAATACGTCTCATGGTCAAGCCGTTCGCCCGAAAATGCCGATGACGCGCGCTTGTTTCAGGCAGCAATCGTGACGCGACGGCTGCGCGTCGGGCCGAACCGCAGCCGGCTCGGGATAACCGTGCGAGGTTTCGATTTCAGGTGCCGGCAACATTTCATTTGATCGGCCGCATCGCTGGGCTTACTGGACGCCGCGCCGCGCACGTGCGAGACTCAACGTCATGAGCATGAAGCGCAACGGTACGATCCTGGTTCTCCTCGGTTGCCTCGCGGCCGTGATCTACGGCGTCTACTGGACTGCGCCGCGCAGCGTCTCTCCGGCTGCCGCGAATACGGGCCGGCGGTTCGCGCGCAATCGGATCGACGTCGATCAGGGACCCTTGATGGTGGCCGAACGATTGGTGCGAATGCCAACGACGCCCGAAGAGCGTTCGTTCGCAGAAGACGCTCTGCGTCTCGCCGATCAAGAAATGGACTTGGCGTTTGCGCAGGCCGTGCGCCGCACGACCAGCCTGCCTCGCGATACTTCCGCGGGAACGAAACAGCTGGAGGCGAAGCTCGAGAAGGCCCAGCGTGCGCTCGCCTTGGATCAAGAGCGGGTGAAGGAGCTCACGGCAGCTGCGGCCAAGGCCACGCCGGTGAACGTTCAGGGGCTCACGGACGAACTGAACCTGACGCAAGCGCAGGCAACTCTGGATCAAGACGAAGTGGACGACGTCACGCAGGATCTCCGCCGTGCCGGTGGCGATCAGCAAGGGCGAATTCAAGAGATGATCCAGGAGCACGAGGCAGTATCACGAAGCTCCGACAGCGTTCGCGTGAACGCGGTGCCGCGGAGCGTCACACATGGTCTCGTCAGTCACGTCAGAGCGTTGCAGGACCTCTACCAAAAGGAAGCGCAGCTCCAGCTCGCCGCCGACTCGACTGATTCGCTCGCCAAAGCATTCACCGCCGCGCACGACAGACTCGAGGCGCGCGATGCGGTACTTCGCGATTCTCTGACAAAGACGCTGAGCCACGATTCGTCGACCGCATTGTTGGCGATCACGCAACGTCGCGCACGAAACGAAAAGGCGCGGACCGCATACGATCAACGCATCGAGATTCAGCACAAGCTGGGGGACGTCTATCTCTCGTGGATCGGCGTCATGCGCACGCAGGAATGGGTCGTCATCAATCGCGCGTTCAAGAGTCTCGCCGAGATCCTCGTCGTCATTCTCGTTGCCCTGCTTGCCGGCCGAGCACTCGCATACGTGCTCGAAGCCAGGGCGAACACAGATCGTCGCCGCACGCAAACGCTGCACATGGTGGCGCGCGTGTCGCTCCAGGTGATCTCGGTGTTTGTGATCCTGCTCATCTTGTTTGGGCCGCCGGACAACCTCGGCACATTCCTGGGTCTTGCCGGCGCGGGACTCACCGTCGCCCTCAAGGACTTCATCGTCGCCTTCCTTGGCTGGTTCGTCCTCATGGGGAAGAACGGCATTCGAATCGGCGATCTGGTCGAGATCAACGGCGTGACTGGAGAAGTCGTCGAGCTCGGAATGTTTTACACGGTGCTGTTGGAGACGGGCGACTGGAGCGACTCCGGTCATCCAACTGGGCGACGCGTGACGTTCATGAACGGCTTTGCGATCGAGGGACACTACTTCAATTTTTCGACCTCCGGCCGCTGGCTGTGGGACGAGGTTCGCATCGTGGTTCCCGCGGGGCGCGACCCGTATCCGATCGTCGAAGCGATCCAGAAACAGATCGAGGAGTCGACGACTGAAAGCGCGCATCTTGCCGAAGCACAGTGGCGTGAAGCACGGCGATCGCCGCAACTCGACGCGCTCACCGTCGCGCCGACGATCCATCTCAAGCCAATTGCCGGTGGAGTGGAGATCAACGCACGGTACATCACGCACGTCGCCCAGCGCGACGAGCTCAAGGCCGCGCTCTATCACACGGCGGTCGAGCTGCTTGGCGCCGTTGCGTCACCAGCGCGCGCTCAGGGCGACACGCTGACGGCGGCTCGCGCCCGCTGAGCAGATCTGATGAGGTGAAGCTTTAGTCCGCCCGCAGCGCGCTTGCCGGATCGACCTTCGTTGCCCAGCGCGCAGGCACATACGCGGCGAGGATCACCACGATCAACAACACGCCGCATGCTCCAGCCAAGGCAAGCGGATCCGTCGGGCTCACCTCGAACAACATCGTGCTGAGCAAGCGAGACGCGACGAGCGTGATGACAAGCCCGATCACGGCGCCCGATCCCGACACGACGAGCGCTTGCGTCAACACGTCGCGACGGAGACGCTCAGGGGCCGCACCCAAAGCCATGCGTATGCCGATCTCGCGCGTGCGCTCGCGGACAACGGACGCCATGAGCCCGTAAAGTCCGATTGCGGCGAGCAGCAACGCCGCGCCCGCGAACACCGACATCAAGAACGCGCTCATGCGCGGCCGGGCGAGTGGTGCGGCGAGCAGGTCGTCCATCGGATGGACGTACCACAGCATGAGCTGCGAATCGACCTCGCGCGCTTCTCGCCGGAGCGCGGGCAGCACCGTCGAGATCTCCCCGGTCGTCCGAATCGCGAAGTTGAACTGCCAGAAGCCTGCTTGCCGCCACGGGATGTAGACCATCGGCGTCGCATCGCGGAGCGTGCGCAAATGCGTATCGGCCGCGACGCCGACAATTCGCCGCCACGCGTTCGCGGTATCGGCCCCCCAGTACTTGATTCGCTTTCCGATCGGATCTTGCCCCGGCCACAACTGACGCGCGAGCGATTCGCTCACGATGGCAACCTGTTCCGCGTCTTCACGATCGGTGTCCTCGAACTTTCGGCCGCGCAGCAGCGGCGTTCCGAACACGCGGAAGTAATCTTTGCCGGCTGACCATACTGGAACGATCGGGTTGGTGGCGCGGTCTGCGCCGGTCTTTCCCTCGACCTCCAACGGCCCGAGAAAGACGTTGTCGCCAACGAGCGGCGGGATCATCATCGGCGTCACGGCGACGACGCCGGGTGTCGCGCGCCACTTGCGTATCACCTCCTCGCCGAGCGGATACATCTTCGATACCGAGTCGTACTTCTTCGATGGCCACGACGTCGCGAGCATCGTGAGATGCTCGGCATCATACCCGAGCGTCATCGACTGAAGTCGAGCCAGGCTGCGCGCGAGCAGCGCGCCACCCGCGAGCATCACAAGCGCGAGCATCGTCTGGGCGGCAACGAGGACGTGACGGAATCGACGACGCGCGGACGAATCGTGTCCAGACCTCGAGTCGAGACGAAGGGTTGCGGCAACATCGGTTCGCGCGGCGATGAGCGCAGGAACGACTCCGAAGAGCAACACGGTGATCGCCGTGATACCAATGCCCGCAAGGATCGGCGTTCCGGCGAGGCGAATCGCATCGGCGCGCGGCAATTGCGTCGGCGCGAAGGCGAGCAACAGCGTGGTGAGCAGACGTGCGCAAGCCACGCCGAGCACTCCTCCCGCAATCGCCAGCAAGCCGCTCTCGATCAGCAGTTGTCGCACGACGTCGCCGTAGGTGGCACCGAGCGCGCGACGAATCGCCAACTCGCGCGCGCGAGAACCCGCGCGAAGGAGAAGCAATCCCCCAACGTTGACGCACGCAATCACGAGTAGCAGTACGACGGCGCCAGTCAATACAAACAAGACCGGGCGCACGTCACCCAAGATCGCTTGCGTGATGCTCATGACCTTGGAGCCCACGACATGGAAATCCGGCGACTCATGCTGGACGACCGAGAGAAGTTCCGCGGCGGCGGCTGACGGCGTCGCACCCCGTGCAAGCCGTGCGATCGCGATGACCGACTGGTTGCTCTCGGGCCAAATGATCCAGTACTCAGCGCCCGATGGATAGTCGAGCCCCGGCGGCGCAATGCCTACGATCGTGTAGTTCAACTGGCTGTATGGCTCGTACAGACGTCGGCCAACGATTGACGAATCCCCTCCGAAGTCTCGACGCCACGACTTGTAGCTCAGCACCAAGACCGGCGCAGCGCCCTTCTGATCGTCGTCCGATCTGAACAACCGGCCCAGCGCCGCTCGCGCGCCCAATACCTCGAAGAAGCCGCCCGTCACGACCACCCTGCCAAGGGTGAGGGTGCGGTCGCCATCGACAAGCGGGCCTTGGCTCGTTCCCCAGTGCGCGTAGCCGGCGATGGTGTTCATTGTGCGCATCTCACGGCGTGCGGCTCTTAGATGCGCCGCGACCAGCCCGTACTCGACCTTCGGGTCCTTATACGTCGAAATCACGACGACGCGATCAGGATCGCGCACCGGCAGCCGGTCGATCAACACGGCGCGGAGGACCGTGAACATCGCGACCGCGGTTCCAATCCCGAGGCCAAGAATCAGGATCGCAGCAGCAGTAAATGCCGGCGTGCGCCGTAAACCGCGGAGCGCAATTCCAATCTGCCGAGCGGTGTCCGTCATGAGTCCTCAGAAGGTAGAACACTGTAACGACACGTGGGAGCGCCGCGGCCCCGTCGGGCATCCGTCCAGATCGCTTCGTCGCCCTTGCGAACCCTTGGCCTCATTCGATTGTCCCACCTACAAGTAGCCGCTCGTCAACCCACCACCCTGAGGGCGACCAATGCGTTCGAGACTTCTCTTGTTGTCGTCAATCATTGCCGCAAGTCTTGCCGCGGCCCCAGCCTTCGCCTCAGCTCAGGGCGTCGTCCGTGGCGATCGCTACTACGATCGACACACTTACACGCGGTACGACATCGACGAACGCGTCGAACGCGCACAGCGGCGAGTGGCCGAGCGTGCGGCGCGCGACCAGGAGAGGGCCCGGGAGCGGCGCGCGCGGGCGTATGTCACGCGCCTCCGTGTCGATCGCGATCGCGACTATTCGCGGGACGAACGCATGACGCGCGCGCGTGAGCGCGCGCAAGAGGCACGCGCCCGAGCGCAATGGCGAGTTCGCTGGTAGTCCAGGTACGGTCTATCGAACGTTCCGACCCTCGCGCGTGCTGTTACTGATCTGCAGATCGAAGCCATTCGGCGTGGTCGTGTGATAGCTCTTGTACGGCGCGACATGAATGTCTTGCGACCCACCCGTATCCGCCCGCGCCGACAAACCACGTTTGTCGAGCTCCGCTTTCACCTGATCAGCATCCCACGGCTGAATACCAAACGAGATGTGATCGATCTGCGCCACGCGACGCAGAGGAGCAGCACCGCCACGCCCACCGGCGGAATCGCCGCGAGCACCAGTCGCACCCGCTCCGCCGCCTCGCCCACCCGCGCCGCCGCCCCGAATGATGATGCCGCCGAGGTCGCCGATCTCACACTCGTTTTGACTTCCTTCGTCGCCTTTGGGTTTCCAGCCGAGCAACGCTTGATAGAACGCGACGCTCTCTTTGTAGCTCGGACATTGAAACGAGATATGATCCAACCAGACCGTTTTCCAATTCGTCGGCTCGAATGGTGGCGCCGCGGGCAACGCACCGCTCGCGGCGCCCTGTCGCCGACGCCGGTTGCCGTTGCTGATGCGCAGTGTGAAGCCGCCCGGATCCGTCACGCGGAAGCTCTCGAATCCCTTGCCGTCATTGTCCGCAATCGGATCGAGTCCGCGCTTTCGCAATTCCGCTTCGACGTTCTTCGCGTCCCACTGATCGATGCCCCAGCAGAAAGAATCCCAAACGACATTGCGCGGCGGCCGCGCCCCACCGCGTCCACGACCAGCGGCCGCCGCGGCCGCCGCGGCTGCGCTATCGACAGGAGGAGCCGGAGGCGCTTGATACCCGCCACGAATGATCACACTGCCCACGTCATCGCCGATGTCCATCACGATCTGGTTTCCGTCGTCGCTCCGGATCTTCCAGTTCATGAGCGTCGCATAGTACGCGGCTTCGCGCTTGTAGTCCGCCGCCTGCATCGTGAAATGATCCATCGATAGGGTCTTCCATCCCGTCGGATCGAATGGAAGTTTGGCGGGCGTCTTGTCGCATCCGGGCAGGTTGGCGCGCTCGCCACCACAGCGGCCTTGTCCAAACACTCGCACGGGAAGCGCGACGCCGACAGCCGCCACGCCGAGCACATGGAACAGTTGGCGACGCGAGACTACGCCGCGGTCGAAATCGCTAAAAAGCTTGGACAGCGCGTCTTGCATGGTCAGTCCTCCCGCGGCGAACGCGGATGATCGTCGGTGATGATTTCGGCAAAAAAAACCAAATGTGCCGGCAGAGTATGGAGACGGTCCAAACCGGTGGCAATACGGTGCGTCGCCTCCCGTGGCGCTAGAAACTGCCGCGAGGTGGGCCGCGTAGGGTCGACACCTCCATTCGTAGAGTCGAAGCATTCTTATGTGGCAACGTCTCTCGTACGCATGGCGCCCGTTGCGGCGGGCCCCGCTGTTCAGCATCACCGTCGTGCTCGCCCTCACGCTGGGGCTGGGGTCTGCATCGGCGATCTTCGCGATCGTCAATGCAGTGCTGCTGCGCCCACTGCCGTACGGTCATCCCGATCGTCTCGTGGGAGCGTGGCACGACGTGCCGTCGATCTCGCTCATGCATACCCAGCAGACGGCGGGCACGTATCGCACATATAAGAAATTCGCGACGACGATCACCGGCATCGGTCTGTACAATGAGACCGCGGCGAACGTGTCGGATCCGGATGGGCGGAGCGAGCCAGAGCGGATGACCGAGGCCCGCGTGACCGCCGACGTCATCCCGTTGCTCGAAGTCTCGCCGATTGTCGGACGCACGTTCAGCGAAGCGGAAGACGGGCCGAAGGGACCGAACGTAGCGCTCATCAGCGAAGGATTGTGGCGGAGCCGATTCGGCGGAACGCGTGACGTCATCGGAAAGAAGCTGCTCATCTTTGGACGATCGACAGAGATCATCGGCGTGATGCCGGCGAGCTTCCGGTTCCCATCGGCAAACACGAAACTCTGGGTCCCGTACCATCTCGACCCTAACGATCCGTACCCGGGCGGCTTCAGTCACAACGGCATCGCCCGGCTCAAGCCAGGGGTCACCGTCGAAGCGGCGCAGCGCGATTTCGCGAATGTGCTGCCACGCATCGTCGACATCTCGCCAATGCTCGCGCCGGGCATCACGACGCGCATGCTCCTCGATCAAGCGAAACCGGTTCCCAGACTCGTGCCAATGCGCGACGACGTCGTCGGTGACATCGCTCGCACGCTGTGGATCGTTGCCGCCACAGCGGGGCTCGTGCTTCTCGTCACGTGCGCGAACGTCGCCAACTTGCTGCTCGTCCGCGCCGACGCTCGCCATCGCGAGCTCTCGGTGCGCGCCGCGCTTGGCGCTGGCCGCAGTCGGATCATGGTTCACTTCTTCACCGAGTCCGCCCTGCTCGCCGCCGTCTCGTCGCTTCTTGGGCTAGGCGTCGCTTACATGGCGACGCGCATGTTGGTCGCCGCGGGGCCGGCGAACATCCCGCGTCTCGCCGAAGTACACGTCGACGGGACGGTGATCGCGTTCACGCTCGTGATCTCGACGCTCGTTGCTCTCGCGTGCAGCGCGATCCCGGCCGTTCGCTTCATGCGCGCCGATCCCTTGTCGGGCCTCCGCGACGGAGGCCGTGGCGGAACGGTCGGCAGCCACCGTCAGCGCGCGCGCAGTGCGCTCGTCGCCGCGCAGATGGCGTTCGCGCTCGTCGTGCTTGCCGCGTCGGGGCTGCTGCTTCGCAGCTTCCAGCGGCTGCACGCCGTGCGCCCAGGTTTCAATGCCGATGGCCTGGCGACGCTTTGGGTCGCGCTGCCCGCGCTTCGGTATCCGAATGCCGCAAGTGTCGTTCAATTCTATGAGCAGCTCGCCGACCGTGCTGCGCAGCTGCCTGGTGTCACCGCCGCCGGCATCTCATCGCGGCTTCCACTCCAGAGCAATGGGTCAGATTGGGATCCGTTCTATGTCGAGGGCGACATCGCATCGACGGCGAATGTTCCGCCGCTGGAGCTCTACAGCTATGTCGATGCCGGATATTTCACGGCGATGGGCATCCCGCTTCTCGCGGGCCATACATTCGATCGAATAGACCGGCAGCATTCCAATGAAGCCATCATCAGTAGCGAGACGTCGCTCCGATTCTTCCACGACTCGACCGGTCGCGCCGCGATCGGAAAGCGGTTCCGCGAGTTGCCGGCTGGAGAGTGGATCACCGTCATCGGTGTTGTAGGCGGCGTGCGGGACACCACGCTCTCGGCCAGCCCGACTCGCGCCGTCTACTACCCGGAATCCGTGACGACGGACACCGTGTTTCGCGGTCCGCAGTTTACGATGGCGCTCGTCGCACGCACGAAAGGAGACGTCACGGGTACGACGCGCGACATGCAACGCCTCGTTCGCGAGATGGACCCAACGCTCCCGACGTTCGGTGTCCGATCGATGCGCGCGGTGCTCGACGCATCGATGGCCCGCCTTTCCTTCACGATGACCATACTCGGCGTGTCGGCCGTGGTGACGTTGATCCTCGGCGTCGTCGGATTGTACGGTGTGATCGCGTACATCGTCAGTTTGCGCACGCGAGAGCTCGGGGTTCGCATTGCGCTTGGAGCGCAACCGCGGGCGGTCGCCATGATGGTCACGCGGCAGGGTCTCGTGCTGAGCGGCGTGGGAGTCGCGATCGGATTGGTGCTCGTGATGCTCGTCGCGCGATTCCTCCGCTCATTCCTGTTCGAGATCGCTCCAACAGATCCGCTGACGCTCGTCGGCGCAACGGCGATTCTGGTGCTATTCGCACTCCTGGCGAGTTGGATTCCGGCGCGGCGAGCAGCGCGCGTCAATCCAACGGAAGCGCTCAGGGCGGACTGACTTCCGAGCCAAGTAGCTCATGACAACAGGAAAGGGACGCCAACCGAGCTGCAATGGCCGCTAGGGGGACACCAAGTCCATCGATTTACAGCCTCGTCAACCGACTGTCAGTCCGTTCAGATATTCGTCAAGCTCGCGACGCGCCGAATCGCGTTTCGCGATCAACGCGTCTCGTTCCTTCTGCAGACTCTCGATCGAAGATTCCTGCTCGTTGAGCTTCGCGAGCAGGCGGTCGTAGTACTGCGTCGACGGCGCAACGGTCCTCATGTTCTCGCGAATTCGATTTTGCTCCGCGGTGATCTCGGCGACGCGCTGATTCCGCGCAGCGATGTCGCGTTCGGCGTCGACGGTCGCTTGCTTGAGCTGGACCGCCTTGGCCAGGGCGTCGCGCACGTTTTGTGGAACCTCGGCGCCGCCTTCGCCCGATCGACTGTAGTAGACGAGCTGATCGAGGTTCGCCGACGCGAGCGCGATGGATTCGTCCTGCACGACTTCTTCTTTCACCGTCAGCACGGTGATCTTGTTCGCGACCGCTGTTCCCTTGAAGCGATACAACGATGGCGTCGTCTCGAAAGGTTTTTGCGTGTCGACAAGCTTCCATCCGTAGCGAATCGGATGCTCGATGACCAGCATCTTGTCTTTGCCGGACTTGTTGTCGGCCGCGTATTCCTGCGATGCGACGAGTTTCCGGCTGATGGTCAACTCTCCCTTGTCGATCTTCGCGGTGAGGACCGAGCCGCTCTGCGTGTTCTTCGTGTTGTCGACGAGCATGTCGAGATCGATGCCGTAGCTCAGCAATCGTTCCTGGCCCGGCGGCATGTTGTCGATTCGTGCATCGCCGGCATAGCTGCCTTTTTCGAG
>Ga0157372_10005734_pt1 | contig 13224 bp, 13 predicted proteins | sample C55metaG_FD_115307 | JGI IMG/M metagenome (GOLD analysis project Ga0157372, IMG submission 115307) | Corn rhizosphere microbial communities from Kellogg Biological Station, Michigan, USA - C5-5 metaG | ecosystem: Host-associated > Plants > Roots > Rhizosphere > Soil | place: USA: Michigan... | reverse complement strand
CGCGACTCGCACAGCCAACTCCGAGTCCCGGCCGGAGCGCTCGCCCATCCACCTGCGATGGGGTGGCGCTCGGCGCAGTTCTCGACTGCGTGGGAGCCAGGCGCTCGGCCCGGCCAAGCCGCTCGGGCCGAGGCTGGCCGGCTGAGGCCGGATTCGAGCTCTCAAGGGAGGGCGAAGCCGGCCATCCAGGTCGAGCGCTCATCGAGATTTCCAAGGGCGACAGCCGGTCGGTCAAAGCCGCCGCTCTCGGCGTCGGCGATAAACCAGGCCAAGGTCTCGGTCAGGCAATCGAGCGTCGTCAGCTCGATCAGCACCTGCTCGCGGGTCGGCGCGGGAACGGTGATCTGGGCTCGCTCGCTGTGCAGGCGCATGAAGCGATCGCCCGCCTCCTCCCCGCGCGCTATCTCGGCCCCTAGACCCGCCTCGGCGATCCGCCTCTCCAACACCGCGGGGTCGAGGCTGACGACGACGTCGAAGCGACCGAGGAGCAGTTCGCAGAGTAGATCGATCCTCAGTGGCAGCAGGGCCAGGGGCAACTGCGAGGAGAAGGTCTGGTGGCGGTCGCGAATGCGCCGGTGAGTGGTCGAATAGACCAGGGCGGCATCCTCATCTGGTCCCAACGCGGCCTGCCTGGCAGGTTCGGAGCGGGCCTCGGCACCCGCCTGACCCAGCTCCGCCGGGTCAGAGCTGTCATAGACCTCGATCAGGAGGCCCTGCTCGGGAACGCGCGCGACATAGGTCTCTGCGCTCGCCGCAACGAGCGCCTCCTCGAGCACCGCCTGATGTGTTCGATGGGCGACCGGGCAGCGGCGCAGGATGAGGGGCTCGCCGCTCGGGCCGCCGGGGTAGCTGCCCTCATTGACCAGTTGGGACAGCCGCGCGAGGCGCTGCATCTGCTTCGAATTCGGGTCTGGGGCGCGGCCCGCCTTGACCTCGGTGAGCCTGACCTGGCGCGGCGTGAAGGAGGTCACCTCGAGCAGGTCCCCGTGACGAACGCAGTTGGTCAGATCAGCGTGCAGTGTGAAGACGTTGCGTTCTGTCCAGAGCCACTCGATCTCCTCGAACTCGGCCTCAAGGCCGCGACCCTCGGCGAGCCAGCCGACACGCTCTCCCTCCCCGAGCGGCGCGATCAACTCCCGTCGACAACCGAGGATGACCCAGACGATCGCATCCCCGATCGTTCGGTAGAGGCTGATCACGGCCCTGGCGCAGCGCAGGTCGCCGTCAAGCTCACCGATCCGCAGGTTCAAACGCCGGAGCGACTCGCAGGGAAGGGGCCGCTCGGCGCTCAGCTCGGCGACCCGCTGGCGCGCGGTCCGCTTCTCGCGCCCCGCCTCGCGGATGAACGCCTGAACTCCCAGGAAGCGCCCGAAGAGGACCCGGTGCAGACGGTAGAAGTCCTCCGCGGTACGCGCCGCGCGCAGCGCACCGATCAGCTCCGCGATTGGAATCAGTTGAGCGCCGAAGCGCGGGTGAGCATAGATCTCGCGCTCCTCCTCGAGTGCCCGCTCATCGACCTTCAGGGAGCGCACTCAGAGGACCTCGACCTCGGCCGCTGCGAGGATCTCCCGCAGGCGCCTGTCGACGATCGTCGCCAGGCGCGTCGACCCGATCTGCCCGGTCCATTGCTCGAGCAGCTGCCGATCGAAGTCGGGAGCGATCGTCAGCTCGGGCAGGTGGGGAATGTTGCCGGCGGCGCTGCGTACGTAGACGAGGTCAAAGAGGGCCTTCTCTGCGCCGGCCAGGTAAACCCCCGGGGCTTCCTCGCGATAACCGCGGAAGAGCTCGGGGACGAGCTGGTGGACCTCATAGACGCCGAAGGCGGTCGGGATCCGCCGCGCCCGGTCGAGCGATGCCAGCGAGATGCTGCGCGGGACCTGTTCGATCATCCCGTGCCTGGCGAGGGCTGACCAGAGCGACACATAGGCGGGATGGGGCGCGGTTAGATAGGGGCCAACGGCGAAGGGGTCGAGGTCGGAGTCGAGCGCCCAGAGCCCGCGCCGGACCCTGCGGATCAGGCCGGAGTCAAGCAGGGTCCGCAGGCGCCGGGCGGCGGTTGGCAGCGGGACTCGCCAGGCCGCCGCCGCCTCACCGGTGGAGAGCAGCGGGCGACCCAGCTCGCGCAGGCCGCTGTAGGCGTCGGTGGCTCTCATTGCGCCTGCTCCAGCTTCTCGGCGACGTAGGTCTGCATCCGCTCCCAGTCCTCCGCTGAGTCGTGGTAGCTGCGCACCTCGGGCTCGAGAAAGCGCAGCACCTGATCAGAGAAGGCATCGAAGGAGATCCCGAGCGCGACACCTGCCGCCTGTTCGAGCAGCTCGGGGCTCACCTGCCCGGGAGCCAGGGGCTGCCGGCGCAGCAGCAGGTCGAGATCGAAGACATCGCGCGATTGCACCTGGGTGCGGAGCGCGAGGGCTTCGACCTTCTGCTCGGTAGCCGGCTCGAGGGTGTAATGCTGGAGCAGCGGCGCGCGCAGCGCGTAGGGGGAGACGATCCGCTCGGGGACCGCCTCAAGGCGGTAGCGCTCGTCCCCCCCGCGGCCGCTGAATTCGACCTTCGTCCGGGTCAACTCCGCCCGACCCGGGACCACGATCCCGACCTTCCAGCGCCGGGTGGTGTCGGTCTGCCGCTTATCGCTCCACTCGCCGACCGAGAGTCCGGCGACTTTGAGCAGGGCGCCGAGCAATCTCGACTCGATCACCTCGGAGACCTTTTCCTGCACGCTCCACGGCGGCTCGCCGACGAAGTCGAGGTCGATGTCCTGCGAGTAGCGCTGGCTGCCGAAGAAGTAGCGCAGATTGGCCCCGCCCTTCAGAACGTAGCGCGTGCGGTCGAGACGGCGCGCCAGCGCGTCGAGGAAGGCGATATGGAAGAGCTCGATCACCTGAGCTTCACTGAGATCCATGCGTTAAGACTACGAAATATTTACTTATAAGTCAATTGCTCGTAGTCTTGGGGCGAGACTCGCCCGGGTGCCCGGAGATCCTGCGGCGGAGCGATTGCGGCGCGGAGGCGTCCAGATCGCCTAAAGGGAGTCGCGGGCCGGATTCAGCGCATGGGCGGGGCAGGTAAGACCTCGATACCTGGCGCTGTAAAAAAGGATGACGCTTATCGCGCCGATCTGGATTCCACCGAGCACGATGAACACCAGCGCGGGAAGCAGCACCGCGTGAATGGTCATCAGAGCTGAGGCGAGCAGCCAAAGCAGAAATGCGTGTCTACTGATTCCGGCCGAACATCTCTCTTGAATCAGGTGGCGAATCTGTGGCAGGTATGCGTATCCGGCCAGTGAGGCTCCACTCATCCCTATCAGCTCGCTCATTGCGCCCTTTGGAGTCGGGGCGCCGCCTCTTCGGGGGCGGTGCTGTCCTCGGAAGGTCCTGGCTGTCTTGGGATGAGGGGAACGATCAACAGCGGGCATCGCGCTGCGCGAGCGAGGTGTTTGGTGATGCGCTCAATGACCAATTGCGGTTTGGGGCCCTCGCTGCGGGATCCGAGCAGGAGCAGATCTACCTCTTCGCCGAACGTTCCGAGCTCCTCGACGGGCAAGCCGTAAGCGGGTCGCGCACTGACGCGATCAACGTCATTCAGCTGACGCCGCATCTCGTTGAGGCGCGGGTCGGTTCCCATGACGCTGTTCAGCGGGGCCAGCTTGGAGCCGTCGAAGCGAACTGCTGTGACGAGAATCAAGGCGTGGATCTCGGCATCTGCGTCGGCTGCCAGCTCACTTGCCCTGGCGAGGGCGGCGCGACTCTTGGCCGAACCGTCGTACCCGACGCCGATGATCTCGATCGGTGTTGAGGACTCGACGTATCCCCGTGGTGAAATCGCCACCGCGCAAGGCGCGCCCTGCAGCGAGTCGCGGGCGTCGTCCCCCGCCAGGATTCGGCCCACGACGCCGCGGTGGCAGGCGCCGAGGACCAGCAGATCTGCGCTGTGGCTCTCGGCGTAGCGGTGCAAGCCGACGGCCACCGAGGTTCCGCCGACGTGAGCGAGCTCTGCTTCTCTGCCGGCTGCCTCGCGTTCGTCTTCCAGCATCTTCTGGGCCTCTTCCCGAGCCGAGGAACCGAATTCGTGGACGATGACGGCGGTGGTTTCCAGGTGGACGTGTACCAGGGTGAGCTGTCCCTCGGGGTCCACAAGGCGCCGGGCCAGCGCGGCGGCGTCGCGGCCACCGCTTCTGCCGTCGATTCCGACGATCACGTTCTTGAACATCGCGGGCTCCTTTCCGCTGCGACCAAGGAGGTTCGCCCTGGCCGATGACCTCGGGCGGCCGGCTCGGCGCGCGCTTTGATGCACGTCGCATTGACTTAGCGTCGTTGCAGCCAGAGTTCTTACGCGGAAGCTGAGAAGCAGGAGGCCGGTCGACCCTGCGCCTGTTTAGGACGCTATTCGCCGTCGCGTTCCAAGAAGATCGGCTCGGCGATCAAAAAGAGGGCGCCGACGATGAAGGCAAAGAGCAGGGTGACGCCCAGCACCCGGGTCACCGTCGCATCGAACACGATCATCAGCGCGAGCCCAACGACGAGCGAGGCCAGGACCACAAAACCCAACCGACCCGTCGAGCGGATCATGCGCCCTCCTTTGAATCGTCGCCTGCGCTCAGCGGCTGGAAGCGCTGATCAAGCGATTCAAAGTCCTCATCGAGGCGTCCCTTGAGCACGAATGAATAGAGGAGATACAGAGAGGGGACCAACAGGAGCAGTCCGACGGCCACGCTGAGTAGAACCGCGACCAAAGTCGTATCGCCGGCGGCGGCCTGTTCCAGGGTCAGTTCGTTCGGCAGTAGGTAGGGCGACTGGGCGAACGCCCAGCCGACCGTTACGCAACCGACGGCGGCGGCTGCGGAGTAACGCGCCGCCTCGAAGCTCTCGTGCCAGACCAGCGCCAGGGTCAGCGCCCCGGCGAGCGCCGAACCGACGACGAAGAAGAGTCCCGGGGAGGACGTGAGGCCGTCGAACAAACTGCGGGCGTCCTCGTGCAGCACGATCAGGCCACCGATAGCCACCACGCCCGACAGCGCTCCAGAAGCCAGGGCCCGGCCACGGAAGGCGAGGACGAGGTCACGGAATCCGCCTCGTGCGGCGTCTCCGGCCATGAATACAGCGGCCAGGTAGGCGCCGGTGATGACCGCGAGCACACCGACGAGGATCGAGGTCGGGTTTAGCCACGACGTGAACGGATCGCCGGCGGCGTTGCCGACCGGCACCCTGCCCGAGCCGACGGCTCCTAGCGCGGCGCCCATGCAAAACGGAACCAGGACCGAGGAGAGCGCGAAGAGACCGCCGAGCACACGAGCCTCGTTGATCGTCGCCGCCTGCCCCCGCAGGGCGAAGGCGGTCCCACGGAAGATGATCCCGATCGTGGCAATGAACAGTGGCACGTAGAGGGTGGACATCGCCGAGCCAAAGGCGACCGGGAAGCAGGTCCAGAAGATCACCAGAACGAAGATCAGCCAGACATGGTTGGCCTCCCAGACGGGACCCATCGATCTCGCCACCATCCCTCGCACGCGTCCCCCGCGGTGGGCGCCCCCGGCGGTCAGATCCCAAAAGCCGGCTCCGAAATCTGCGCCGCCCATCACCGCGTAGGCGCTAAGCCCGGCGATGATCAGCGCAAGGCAGAGATCAGCGAGCATCGGCGCCCTCCGGAGAGGTGCCCACCTCGAGCGCTGGTGAGCGGCCGGCAAGACGGCGCAGCAGCCAGATCACGGCGATCAGCAAGGCGAGGTAGACCGCGGCCAGGGCGAGGTAGGCAACCGGCAAGCCGCTCGCATTGGTGACCGCCTGTCGGGTGCGCATGAAGCCGTAGACCACCCATGGCTGGCGCCCGACCTCGGTCGTCACCCATCCCGCGATCAGCGCGACCAGGGCGAGTGGACCGGCCGCTATGACCGCTCGGTAGAACCAACGCGAGCGCGGCAGTCGCCGGCGTTTCCACCACAGGGCGAGGTAGAACGCGGCGAGCGCCGCCAGGGCGGTCCCGATGGCGACCATCGACTGAAAGCTGATTCGGACGATGTTGACCGGCGGGCGGTCGCGCGGAGGCACGGAGTCCAGGCCCTGGACCGTTGCATCCGGTTCATGGAACGAGAGGAGAGAGAGCATCTTCGGAATACCAATCCCGTACTTGACCGTGCCTTCCTCATAGATCCCGCCGAGGTGCAGCGATGCGCCCTTGGTCGTTTCTCCGAGACCCTCGAAAGCGGCCAGCTTGACCGGCTGATCCTCGGCGACCTGCCTGCCCGCCCAATCTCCGATGACGATCTGGACCGGCGCCGCGAGGGCCGCGAAGGTGAGGGCGATGATCAGACCGGCGCGATGGTAGAGATCCCGTCGTCCCTTCAGCCAGGCGGCCGCGTAGACGCCGGCTACGAGGAAGCCGGCGACCATGTACCCCGCCAAATACATGTGCGTGAACTCGTACCAGAGGTGATCGTTGAAGAGCGCCACCCAGGGGTCGGCGTTGGTCGCCTTGCCGGCGGCGACGTCGAATCCGCTCGGGTGGTTCATCCAGGCATTGACCGAGATCACGCTGAGCGACCCGGTCACCCCGGCGACGGCGATCGGTATCCCGGTGAGGAAGTGCAGTCGATCCGGGAGCCGGTCCCACCCGTAGACATAGATCGCGATGAAGATCGCCTCGATGAAGAAGGAGAAGCCCTCGATCGCGAAGCCGAGCCCGAAAACATTGCCGAAGGTGGCGGTGAGGTTCGGCCACAGAAGCCCGAACTCGAAGGAGAGGATGGTGCCGGTGACGACGCCGACGGCGAAGAGGATCATCATCACCTTCGACCACCGCTTGGCCAGCGCCTTGTAGGCCGGGTCTCCGGTTCGAAGCCAGAGGCCCTCGGCGAAAAGGACCATGGTCGGGAACGCGATTCCAAAGCAGACCAGAGGGATGTGGACGACGAAGGACATCGCCTGCATCTGCCTTGCCGCCAGCAGGTCGGGCTGCGAGGTCGGGCCCAGCGCCCCTCCGACATGCTCCGCAGCCAAAATCAACGGATCCACCATCAACTCCTCCGCTCGATCACACGGCAAGCCCGGTCAGGCGCCTCGGCATCCTGGATCGACTACGAAGTAAAGCCCCTTTTCTAGGGGAGCGGGTGTTCGACGGGTCGGACCTGGAGGATTTCCAGGCCGTAACTCTCGCCCTTGGGTAGCCGCACCTCGACGACGTCCCCTGCCTCCCGCCCGGCCAACGCCACGCCGATCGGCGAGGCGGCAGAGGCGGCGTTCATGCGTGGTGCCTGGTGGCCGCCGACGAGCTCATGCTCCTTCAGCTCGCCGCTCTCAGTGTCTTTGACTTCGACGACGGTGCCCACCGCAGCCCTGCCGTCGAAGGATCCGTCGACGACCACGCGGGCTCTCTCCAGCAGCTCGTCGAGGCGGGCGGCGCGGACAGCCAGGACGATTTCCTCCTCCTGGATCTGCAGGTAGTCATCGTTGTCCGCGGGCGCACCGAAGGCGCGTGCCTCGCGCAGGCGCTCGGCCATGCCCACCTCCAGCTCGCGCCGAATGCGCGTGAGCTCCGCCCGCAGGGCCCGCTCGCCATTTTGCGTGATGATCGCGCTGGGCGGTGCTTGGGAGGAGCAGGAGGGCGACTCCTCCGGGTCGTCGTGGACGGGGGTGTGGGTATGTGCGGTTGTGTTCATACCGGTGGATCCTGGTCGCTCCCCGGGCGCTCAGCTATGGGTTAAAGGACCCATTTCAATGAAGTCTTGGGCGTCCTGCGACCGGCGTCTGCGTTCGGGGTCGCCTGGCACTACGTGAGGTCGGGGTGTCGAACATCATCTGGGTCGATTCCCCGAGCGGCGATTGCTGCTCGGAGGTTTCGGCGCGCGTCGTGAATCGTCTTGTAGATCGCCCCACGACTGCGTCCCAGTCGCGTGGCCAACACATCAATCGGGACATCGTTGAGGGCGACCGCGACGAGAACCTCGCGCTGGTGGGCGCTGAGGTCGGTCCTCATCGCCGTCTTCAGTGCAGCGAGCAGTTCCTTCATCTCCAGATTCTCCTGTGCATTTGAACCGGAGGCATGGGGCAGAGTCCACCATTCGGGTTCGGGCGGTATCTCTCGCCCCTGCCAGGAGCGAGAACGAACCGCGCCCGCCGCCTCCAAGAGAGCGAACTTGTAGGCCCAGGTCGTGAAGCGGCTTTCGCCGTGAAAGTCATCGAGCTTGCGAAGTACGGAGAGAAGTGCGTTGTCAGCGCTCTGTTGAGCGAGGTCGTCGTAGTCACCTCCCCGCAGATGAGGGTGCGTCGCCAGTCGTCGTCGGATCGCGAATCGCGCGCCCCTGAGAAGAAGGGCATGGAGCTCCTCGATTCCGTTCTCAAGGTCGGGGCTCCCAGGAGTGAGCCGGTCGACCCACGATTGGGATTCCGCGTCGATGCTGCCCCACGCACCGTGCCTACTCGGAAGGACAGTCGTGCGTTCTGAGGTGGCGATCATGAAGAGAGCGTCACAGCTAAATGCACCGCAGGCTATGGGCACCTATGCCCATTTCGGCGATGACCGCGGAGGAACTTGGGGCTAAACACCCATGGCCATCGACAGCGAACCGATCGATGCTTGACCTGCGATGTCCCGCAGAAGATCACAACGGTCGGGAGGTTCAAAATGCTTCAAGCCCCGCAACGAGCCAGGTCCACTCGGTCGAGTCTCTCCGGCGCTACCACCCGGGCCCAGCACGTCCTACATTCGATGCGCACTGAGTTCGGCCAGGATCGTCTCGACGAGGGATCGGGGTCGGGCGTGCCGCTTGACTCCAGCCCCGATCTTCGCGAGAGAGGGCGTCATCTCGAGTCTCGGGATTCCCCGCTGAAGATGGCCCTGGGCCTGGCTCGGACTCTTCACCAGGCGGCGGCGCCCTCGTTCCACATCCCCCAGGTGCCCGTACGCTCTCAGGGGCTGCGCGAGGCCGCACCGGCTTTGGAGATGCTGGCCCGCCGGCTATGGGGCTCCCTGCCGATCGCTGCGCAGGGGGCGGCGAGGACGGCGATTCTGCTGAGCGATCGCAGCGGCCCGCTCTACAAACCGGGCAGCGGCTCGGATCTGAAGAGGGCAGTGCTGCGAGCGTTGACTGCGGTGGACGTTGACCCGGGTCGCCGGCGACAAGCCGCACCGACAGGAAAGTTCAACCAAGGAGGCGATGGCGTCCCGCCTGCAGCGACGGAAACAAAAGCGGACTAGCGAGCGCCCCCTGCGCTGTTCTCCGAGATCGGGCTGGGCGGCAGAAGCTCCGCTGCGGTGCTATTTTTACAGTCGTTGTAGGAAAAACATATTGCGACTGGACGCTTGATGGCAGAAACCACGCTCCAACGATCAACGTCAGGCGGCAGCGGTGTCGATGCCGGTCTTGAGGCTCCTCCGTTCGGAGTTTCTGGCGAGGAGCTTTTGCGTAGGTGGATGCGAGGCATCGCAGGGGCGATCATCGGAGGCGCCCTCGGCTTTTCCTTGGTGATCGGCCTGCGTGCAATCTCCGGACTGCCCGTCTTCCAGACTGAGCAGACCGGCTACCCGCACATCGTGGTACCCCTATTCACGGCGCCACTAGGCTTTCTGCTCGGCTTCGGGGCATTCAGTTACTGGATCCGCTGGGCGCTCGGCGCCCCGACTCGGCCTGAGGATCACGCCGAACACGGCGCGGCCACCTGGCGGGACTATTTCAGCTTCAACACCGATCACAAGGTGATCGGCATTCAGTACATCGTCACCACCTTCTTCTTCTTCTTCGTGGGCGGGCTCTTGGCGATGGTGATCCGCGCCAACCTGGCTCAGCCGGGTTCGCAGATCGTCGATCCCGCCAGCTACAACTCGATCTTCTCCGCGCACGCGACGATCATGATCTTCCTCTTCGTGATCCCGGTCTTCGCCGGGATCGCCAATTACGTACTGCCCCTGATGCTCGGCGCGCCGGACATGGCGTTTCCGCGGCTGAACGCGCTCAGCTTTTGGCTGCTTCCGCTGGCCGGCATCATCTTCATGACCAGTTTCCTCGTTCCCGGTGGCGCCTTCGACGCCGGCTGGACCGGCTACGCGCCGCTTTCGACCGGGGCGCCGCTGGGGCAGAGCTTCTTCAACGTCGGCGTCCAGTTCGCCGGCTTCTCCTCGATCCTCGCCGCGCTCAACTTCTTGGTCACGATCATCACCATGCGGGCCCCCGGAATGAACTTCTGGCGTATGCCACTGCTCGTCTGGGCCAACCTCGCTACCTCGCTGCTGGTCATTGCCGCAACGCCGTTCATCGCGGGGGTGCAGTTCATGGTCCTGTTCGACCGCATTCTGCATACCAACTTCTTCCAGTTTGCCGCCGGCGGGGACGTCGTCAGCTACCAGCACATCTTTTGGTTCTATTCACATCCGGCCGTCTACATCATGATCATCCCCGGCTTCGGGATCATCAGCGAGGTGATCTCCACCCACTCGCGCAAACCGATCTTCGGCTACCGATTGATGTCGCTCTCATTGATCGCGATCATCGTTCTCAGCTACTCGGTCTGGGCCCACCACATGTTCGTCGCCGGCATGTTCAGCTGGCTACGGGTCCCGATGATGCTGACCTCGGTGCTGATCGCGGTGCCGACCGGGATCAAGATCTTCTCCTGGCTGGGGACGCTTTTCTTCGGCAAGATCCACCTGCGCTCCACCTCGATGCTGTTCGCTCTCGGCTTCATCATCAGCTTCATCGTCGGCGGGATCAGTGGAGTTTTGCTGGCGCTGGTGCCGATCGACATCCACGTGACGGACACCTACTTCATCGTCGCCCATATTCACTTCGTGCTCTTCGCCGGCTCGGTCTTCACGATCTTTGCCGGGGTCTACTACTGGTTCCCGAAGATCACCGGGCGGATGTGCGATGAGAGGCTCGGGCGAATCCATTTCTGGGGGACCCTGATCGGGACCTGGGGCACCTTCCTGCCGATGTTCTGGATCGGAATGGACGGGATGCCACGACGGGTCGCCAGCTATTCGGCCCAGTTCGGCGAGTGGAACCTGTTGATCTCGGTCTTCGGCTTCATGCTCGGCGCCGCACAGCTGGTCTTCCTCTACAACATGGTCGTCAGCTGGCGCTTCGGGCCTCGTGCCGAGGCTAACCCGTGGCGCGCCAACTCGATCGAGTGGCAAGTTTCATCACCCCCGCCTCGCTTCAATTTCGACCAGATACCCCGGGTTGTCGGCAGCCCTTACGAGTACGGCGTCCCGGGCGCCCGGCATGTCGTGATGAACGAGTCTGAAAAACCTCCAGCTCCCGCTTCGACCTCTGCCGTGGGGGCGGCGGCTGAGAAGGCGGCTGCACCATAGGCAACCTTTTACACACCCGGCCTTTGCGAAACTTGAAACATGGATCTCCCTAAGTCGACTGAGGACCCTCTGACGCAGCCAACGCGGGCGCGTATCTTCGCCCTGCTGGCGGAGCTGAAGGAACCGGTGGGGACAGACGATCTGGCGAAGCGCCTCGGGCTGCATCCCAACGGAATACGCGTCCACCTTGAGCGGCTGCGTGAGGCCGGCCTCGTCGACCGCGGGCGGAAGCGGGCGGGCAGGGGGCGACCCGGCGACCGCTGGAGTGTGGCTCCCGGCGCACAGCCATCCGGACAAGACCCCTCCGCCTATGCCAGCCTCGCGGTCTGGCTGGCGCGCGCGATTCCAGCCGGCCCGACGCGGTTGCGCGAAGTCGAGCGAACCGGCCGGGAGATAGGCCGAGAGCTCGCCCCGAAGGGAGGAGGCGACCCTATCGAGGGCCTGCGCCAGAGCCTCGCCGCGCTCGGTTTCAAACCTTCGATCAACGTCGACGGCGACGGGGGCCTGACCTGCCATCTTGAAAATTGCCCCTATCGCGACTCGGTGCACGAGAACGCCGATGTTGTCTGCACCCTGCACCGCGGGATCACCGCCGGCGTCCTGGAGAAGCTCGACCCAAAGGCCAAGCTGACCAGCTTCGAGCCCCGTGATCCCGATCGGGCAGGTTGCCTGGTCGAGGTCTCCAGGTGAGCGACTCAGCCACTCGCCACTGTCGTCAAGAACCGCGTCCCCGCCGCGAAGGCGAGTTGCGGCCGACCGACGTTGTCGGCGCCTTTTTCATCTGCGGGATCGGCTTTTTGCTGGCTGCGGCGGCGGTGGGCATCGCCCAATGGATAGCCCCGTGGCCGTGGGGTCATTGGCTCGCCCTGCATCTTGCTTTCGTCGGCGGGGTCTCGCAGTTGGTCCTCGGCGCCACCCAGTTCTTCGCCGGCGCCTTCCTCGCCACCGATCCTCCTCCTCGAATTCTGATCCGCGCCCAGATCTTCTCTTGGAATGCCGGTGTGGTCCTCCTTGCAATCGCGGTGCCCGAGCGCGCCGACACGCTGATTTGGCTCGCGGTCGGCCTGCTGGTGGGTGCCCTCGGGGCCTGGGCGGCGGCGATCGCCGCGATGAGACGCTCCTCGCTGCGGCGCTCCCCGTGGGCGACTCGCTGGTACCTGAGCGGGGCCTGCTTTCTCGGATTGGGGATGGCGGCGGGTTCGCTGTTGGCCCGCGGGGTGCCCTGGAGTCACGGCGATCTCCTCGGTGCCCATATGAGCCTCAACCTGGCCGGATGGTTCGGCGCCTCGATCATCGGCACCCTGCACACCTTCTTCCCGTCGTTGACCCAGACGCAGCTTCGCTTTCCACGGCTGCAGGCGGTCGCCTTCATCGCTTGGATCGGAGGCGTGGCGGCGCTCGCCGCCGGCTACGGCGGGGCGCTTGAATCGCTCGCCCTGGCCGGCTGGATCGGGCTCTGCGCGGGTGCGATCGCGCTCCTGGCAAACGTCGTTGCCAGTTTTCGCGGGGCCGCACGACCGCTCTCGCTGTCGGCGCGAATCGTCGGCACGGCGCAGCCCTTCCTCCTCGCCGCGCTCCTCCTCGCCACGGTGTCGGCAGTCGAGGACGGGCCTCTGAATGCCCTGACCGGCTCGACCAGAACAAGCGTGGGAACCCTGCTGGTCAGCGGCTGGATCGGCCTCACCGTGCTCGGCTCGTTGACGCACCTGCTCGCGGTGGTCGTACGAGTCCGGGGCGGCTTCGCGGCCCGGATGCCGGCACCACGACCACGACTCGAGGGTTTCATAGCCACCCTCGCGGCGGTCGGCATCGCGGCCCTGGCGCTCTCTCAGTTGCTCGGCTTTGAGGAGCTGCGGAACCCTGCCGTGGCGGCACTTCTCCTGGCCTACGCCATGCTCGCCGGTCGCGTCGGAGTGCTTG
>Ga0157372_10005733_pt1 | contig 13225 bp, 9 predicted proteins | sample C55metaG_FD_115307 | JGI IMG/M metagenome (GOLD analysis project Ga0157372, IMG submission 115307) | Corn rhizosphere microbial communities from Kellogg Biological Station, Michigan, USA - C5-5 metaG | ecosystem: Host-associated > Plants > Roots > Rhizosphere > Soil | place: USA: Michigan... | reverse complement strand
TGCCGCCGGGCATGCCGCCGATTCCGCAGGTTACCTGCAGGGTATCCTCGATACCGACAACTACATTTACCGCCTCTGGGAGCAGCTGCAGAGCGATCCGTTCTACAAGGGCCAGACGACGCTGATCGTAACGAATGATCATGGGCGCCATACCGCCGGACACCTTGACGGCTTTGTTTCCCATACAGATAACTGTGAGGGATGCAAGCACATCGAGTTCTTCGCTATCAGCCCCGATTTCAAGAACAATTATGTGAGCACGAAGCCGTTCGACCAGATCGACATTGCGAATACCGTGGCGGAGCTGATGAAATTCAAGATGCCTTCCTCGAACGGAAAAGTGATCTGGGACGTATTCAAATAAGCTCAGAGCTCGCACTCAAAAGCACCAGAGTCCTTTACGGAGTAGTAATTGCGGGCTAATGCCACACATTCCTTTTTCCATTTGTTGAGACGGTAGCCTGAGTTCGATGAATCGAAAATGATCTGTCGCGGATCATAGCTCTTCAGCATTTCCGCAATCTCCATTTTCGGGTTCTTCGAAACAATAAGAAAATCAACCTTCACAGGCTTGCTCCATTTTATTACCGGCACTCCGCCTTTTACGATCACGATCTTCGTGTTATTGAACAGGATCCAGTTATTCCGGATACATACCTGCCCGGAAATAAAATCCTTTGTAACGATCAGCGGCTCGGTGATCCCCGACTTCCACCAGTTCTGCTTAATGTGAAACGACAATGCCTTTTCGTTCAGCGCAAGCGATGGTTCGGTGAGCAATACATTGCTTTGGGAAGCGATCAGGTCAACCGCGCTTGTTTTGGCGATGTTGTAAACCACCATCCGCCGCTGCGAGTATTCGAGCTGCTGGCCGATCGCCTGCGAACAGAGGAGCAGCAGCACGGACGACAAGCCTGCGAACAGGTACACTGGCTTCGGTCGCACCAGATAAGCAACGAGGAAGACGATCATCGCGTAAAGCATCCATGTTTCCGCGGCGGAAATAGAAATGCCTTCCTGCAGGGCATACGGCCAGCTGCCGATCCATTTAACCGAAGCGTTGAGGAACCACACGCATTTTCCGAAGCCTGCGGCCAGGTATGCTGAAACCACCGGAATGCCTGTGAAGGCGAACAACGCGATCCCGAGGTAGATGATAAGCGTGGAAACCGGGATCACAATGAAATTCGATAAAAGGAAATAGTTGGGGAACTGGTGGAAATAGTACAGCCCGAGCGGAAAAGTAGCGATCTGCGCTGCAATGGATACAGCTGTAATGCTCCATGCCTGCCCGATCAAATTATTCTCCGGCTCGAACAATGCGTGGATCTTCGGCTGCAGGTACACAATGCCGATCACCGCGATATACGAAAGCTGGAAACCGACTTCCATGATCAAAAATGGATTGATCACCAGCAGCACAAAAGCGGAAGCCGCAAGCGTGTTGTAAATATTGGTGTAGCGGTTGAACGCTTTTGCTATGATGATAAAGCTGAACATGGTGGCCGCGCGCAGCACCGATGGTGAAAGCCCGGTAAGCGCGGAATAGAACCACAGCAGCAGGATCAGGATCACAGCTTTCAGGATGTTCCCGCGCTTTACCTTGTCGAGAAAGAACAGCAGCCAGTTGAACACCACATACACAATGGCTACATGCAGGCCGGAAACGGAAAGCACATGCAGCGCACCGGTGCCGGAATATGCGGAAAGGATCTCCGCATCGAGCTTATCGGCATAGCCCAGCATCAGCGCCGCTCCCACTGCAAATTCGTCGCCTTCCAGATGATCCGCTTTCAGAATGTTCAGCAGGCGGTCGCGAAGCGCATACGAGCAGCGCAGGATGCAGTTGCCGGAGTTGCTGCCGGTGGGTATCCACATCTCACCGGCGCTGCATTGCTGATACACATTGTGAAAGGCGAGAAACTGCCGGTAATCGAACTCTCCCGGGTTCTGCGGCCCGGCGATCTCATGGAAGGTTCCCTGCACAAGGATCTCATCGCCATACTTCAGCGCCGCAGCGCGATCGTTTTTCGCCAGGTAAAGCATCACCTTTCCGCTCAGCTCCTTCCATGCTTTACCATCCCTGTACAAGCTGAGCTCCGCCACCATTTTATAAGAGCGCTCTTTTTCCAGCGGTGATTGCAGCAGCTTTGCAAGCACCACAACCTCTCCTTCCGGCAGCTTTGAAACATGCGAAGCGGCGAACTTTTCGGTATTGCTGATCGTAAGCCTGTACCCCAGCGCAAGCAATAAAATGTTGATCACAAGTCCGAATACCCATGAGCGCCTGTAGCTGATCTGCAGCGATGGAACGAATGTAACGGCGATAATAAAAACAAAGTACGGCGCCATGATCCAGCCGAAATTACCCGCGCTCAGCGGAAAGTAAACAGCCGCGATGATCCCTGCAATAAAGGGAACGATCAATCGTACAAGTGGCGCCTGGTTCCAGATCTTCATAAATACCGGCGCTAAAATAAACCATGCGCGCACATATCATTTTCAAAAATACCAGGCGATCTAAGGTGTCGGGGAATAAGTGGGAAAAATGGAAAAATATTTTATATTTGTTAGAACGATTTTTAACCCTTAAAACATATATCATGGAAAACTTACAGTATTATTTTGATATGGTGGAGAACTGTATCAGGGACCTGGGCGTGGATCCTGCCGTTTGCCGCGGGGAGCAGGCCGGACAATGGAGTCTGAAAAAAGGCTCGGCATCCGTTTGGATCGATGTGTGGAACATTGAAAGTGAAGGCCGCGCCTATTTCCAGGTGCTGTCGCCGGTAATGCAGGTGCCTGCCGCAAATACAGAAGCTTTTTACCAGGAGCTGCTGGAGCTCAATTATACATTATACGGAGTGGCGTTTGTAAAATTCAATGACTGGGTGTATGTGAAGCTGATCCGCGAGGTGGACGGCCTCGAGCAGAAGGAAGCTGCCGCCACCATCAACCGTGTTGGCTGGTATGCCGATGAATACGATGATAAACTGAAAGTGAAGTACGGAGTTGTTGTCGGAGGAAGAGGATAAAAAAAATCCCGGGGTGAAGCCTGGGATTTTTTTTGTTTAATTACCACCTCTTTTCATGAGGCTTGTAATAATCCTTTCCCTCTGAAAACGCTTCGTATTTCCCTTTGATCGCCATCACAAGCTCAAACTGCGATGCCGTTTTAATAAACTCCTCGCTCAGGTTGCAATACGCTATAAAGGCATCAAACTCCTCTTCGCTCAGGTCGATGATCTCGTTCTTCACATAGAGCCGGAAGAGGTCTTTGAGAATGTCCCGCTTCAGGTCCTCATTCTCCCACTCCGCTACCTTCTGCTTCGATTTCCCGAACTTGCTGAAACGCTCGTACAGGTAGGTGATCGGACTTTCGAGCCCGTTGATGTCCTGGTAATAACGCGATCTTCTTGTAGAGTCGAGCTTGGCGATGTCCTTGTCGATATCGCTCAGGCTTCTCGTTCCGAACACACTCACTTCCTTGAGCGTGTATTGCAGCTTCTGCATTTCCACCTCGATGTAATATTGCTGCTTCACCACCGAATCCTTCAGGCAAACCTTCTTCGTATTATAGCCGATCACGGAAAAGAGCAGCGTGTCGGACTGGAGCGCATTAATGGAGAACTTACCATCGGTGCCGGCAAACACGCCCTGGCTGGTACGCTTGTTAATGACCATCATTCTCGTAAGCGGCAAAAAGGCGTTGTCCTTGTCAAAGGCCTGTCCCGCGATGGTGACCGGCGTTTGAGCATTCGAAAAAGAAGAGATGATAAGCAGCAGCGCAGGCAAAGCTATCCGGGCGAACCGGGGAAACTGAAAAAAGCTGTTAGGACGATGCTGCATGTATGAAAACGGATGATTCAATAAATTAAACGGCCTTTGCTTTGAACGGCTGTTTGAGCCGGTTATTCTGTCGGCGCAGTTTTTTCCACTTTTTTCTTTTTCTTGATGATTTTCGCTTTCGACTCTTCCCTGCGCAGCAGGCGCTCAATATTCTTCTGGTGCGTGATGAGCACCATAATGGCAATGAGAATGGAAAAGATGACCAGCGAGGGCACTCTTTCCTTGAACACGAGGATCACTATTACCGGGAACATTACCGCCGCGACCATGGAGCTGAGGGAAACATAGCTGGAGATGAGCAGCACGACGATAAAAATACACATAGCGCTCAGCGCCCCGAACAGGTGCACGGCGAGCACGATGCCCAGCAGGGTGGCGATCCCCTTCCCGCCCCTGAACGAAGCGAAGATCGGGAAGATGTGGCCGATGAGCGATGCGATGCCAAGCACTAACTGGAGGTTGGTGAACTGGTTGCTGTGCGGCGTGTAACTGCTCATGTAGGCAAGGTTCACCGCGGCAAAGCCTTTCAGCACATCGATCAGCAATACAGGAATGCCGGCCCTTTTGCCAAGCACCCGGAACGTATTGGTGGCGCCCGCGTTTCCGCTGCCGTATTCACGTACGTCGATCTTATAGAAATACTTTCCTATCCACACGGCCGTTGGAATGGAGCCCAGCAAATAGGCCCCGATCAACAGCATGATATGTAATGAAGTTATCAATTTCTATTCTTCTGCACTTTGCGTTTTACGTAGGAACTGCACTTTTTTGCTCGGCGGACAAATGTTAAAATAGTAGTTCGGCTCTTTCTTATCCTTGTCGCCGGCCTTTTCACGCTTCTCCTGCTTCAGCTCCTTCAGGGCCGTGTTGAAGGCCTCGTTGGATGAAACAGCAAGCATGGTTCCCCTTGTGTAATTGAAGTAATACCAGTTGTTCTCGTCGAGCTGGATGTAGATGTTCAGAATATCGCCGCCGCGTTTTTTCACCAGCTCTATCCTGCCGTCCACATACTTGTTGATCTGCGTCTTGCCCATGCTTCCGATCCCGATCTTACCATTGGACGTGTAAGAGCGCGTATCCTTGTTCCACTTCATTTTTACATCGGTGAAGAAAATGGTTTTCTTGAGCTCGTCCGGGAATTTTTTGTAGGAGCCGTACAGGTTCAGCTGGGAGATCAGCTTATCGGCCTGCTCCTTACCGAGCATCTCACGCATTCCCTTTTCAAATACGGGACGTGAAAAATCGGTCGGCTTCAGGTCGGCAAAGTTCACGATCGCATCCGACATTTTATCCAGCGCTCCGTCATCGAAGAAGAAGTCGGTGGTCATCAGCATATCGAATGATACCGAGTCGGGGATCAGGTAATGAATGGCGCTTCCGAATGACTGCACTTTCACCTGGCCGAAATCGCCGCCGAGATCGATCTTTCCTTCACCGTACACCTTGCACTGCGCGGTGTTCAGGCTCAGGTAATTGCCGGGCAGCGAGCGTTCCACCAGCTTTTCCTTGTTCGAGATCCGGTACTCGCGTGTTGCCTTGTCGAAGAACAGGAAGCCTGTAGCCGGCAATACGTAAGGGTCGTTCGTGGACTCCTTCGGTGAAAGGAATGCCGAATAGAAATGCGTTGAATCGGTGGTCACCATCAGCGAGGCTGCAAGCGGCTTGCCTGCGCCGTCTTTCGGCAGACTGTCGACCGGGATGTAAATACTGTTCGGGTTGATCTCCGATTCAAATTTGAACCATACTTTCGGAATGGCTGCACAATCGTGCGAGATGCGCGCCGTTCCGTCGAACACGAGGAACTGGTTGGTGGCTTTCAGCTTCACTTTACCCTTGTACTCAAAATTAGGGCTCAGGCGGAATTTGCTCGAATCCGGGATGTTGGTCTCGGCATAGGTCTGGAATGTTGTATCCACACTTACATTGCTGAAGTAGAACGTTTGTTTTGTTTTGATCTCATCCACATAATCATAATAGCCGGATCCTGCATAATTCTTTCTTGCAAACACGTTCACAGTGCAATTGTACAGGCTGTGATACTTGGTGATGGCGTTGGCAATGATCTTGGCATTTGTGAGTGTGTGGATCACAGCATCCTTCTCAATGGTCACATCCCCTTTATCAGGATAAATGCGGGCGTCGGCCACGTTAATATATTTTACCTCTTTGGCTGAAATGATATTCTTTTTCAGGTCCACTTTGGCAGCAGGCGAATAGAACGATAAGGAATCCTGCTTGGGGTGCGTTGAGATCCATTGTGGTCCCGTCAGGTCCACGTCTTCGTTTGCAGTCTTCTGAGATGCTTTGCTGGCTCCCAGCTCGATGCTGTTCTCATCCATAAACCACTTGAAATTATCCATGTAGCACATGTACTGGTTTACAGGAAAAAGTACAGGTGAAGTTTTACCATTGGCTTTGAATTCGCCGAAGCGTTTGGTGAAATCGATCTTTGCATTCACATTATTCGTTGCGAGGGCGATGCCGGCTGCGTCCATTGCTTTTAAGCTGAAGCTGGCACTGTCGGACTGCAAAATATCAGAAGTGAATTTAGCCAGTTTCGCAATTAATTTAGCGCCGCTGAAATCAGCTTCCCCGCTACCTAACAGCTGTTTGGGAGTTAGTGAAAGATGGCCGTCGAATTGCGACTGCCCGTTGAAGGCCTGGAATTTTTTCTGCTTGTTGTTGTACACCGTCATTACATCCTTTAGCGGTATCCAGTGCATCTTTACACTGTCGCCATGGACCTGTGGAAATTCGGGCTTGGTCTTTTGCTCCTTCACATCAAATGTTTCCGCTACCGCATTGGTGGAATCGGGATAAAAGATGAAGTCCTTGGACTTGGTGACGGAGGTTACGAAGTTAATGCTTCCATCCCCGCGCAAGCCCTGGTTGCTGAGCTTCACGGCGCTGTTAAAGGTTCCTTTCCCGCCATACACAGGGTAACCGGCAGCGGGGGATTGCGTTATAAAGCCCAGCGAATAATCATTTTGCAGCGTTAACGATTCTTTGATGGTCGGAAATATCCCCGCCGAAACGAACTCTCCCTTAAAGTTCAAACCTTCGTTGGTAAAGTTGTCCAAACTGTCGATCGTGAACGGCTCGAGGTGGAAATAGAATTTGTCCTTCGGATATTTACCGTTCTGGATGTATTTCTTGTCGTAATACGCATACGAGTCCTTGAAGCTGTTAAAGATCGGGTATTGCGGAAATGGCTTCCGGCCCGACTTATTCGCGGGGTTATCGATCTCGAGATCTCCATCGATGTGCTCCACCACCGTTTTTACTTTCACAAGCGGGTATTCGCCGTAAGCATCGGGCTCACGGGATTTTACCATTAACCTTAGCGAGTCAACGTTCTTCAGGTTGATGATGAATTTGTTGTAGTCGAATGAGAATTCCTTTCCGAAGAAATCGAATCGCCCTGCATGCACCACGCCTCCGAAAGAAAAATCGCGGTTCTTCTTCAGAACGATCTTCTGCTCTTTCGGGTAGATCACCACACTTTGCGAATCGCTCATGTACACCTGCTTTACGCCGAAAATGGTCATGTCGTAATTCAGGAGGTTGATGCTTGCATTGCTTGCATTGCGCACTACGGAAGGAAACTGGATCACATCGTTATCAACGTGGCCCGCTTTCGCAGAAATATACTTGAACAGCTTTTCATTTACGTTCACTTCATCGTCCTCTATGTCGTAAGTAATAAAGCCCATTGCCGAAAGGCGCACGAGCATCGGCTGCACATCCTTGAGCGCAAATTTTACATACCTGGCGTACTCTGAACCATAAAACTTCCTGCTCTCCCCGTTCTTCTTCATCACATATTCACGCATCTGGAACAGCGGGTTGATCGCATCGATGCCCTGCACGGCTTCGTACCTGTCGCCGCGGAAATAGTTTGCCGACTCGAACATGGCATCTTCCTGCGAGTTTCCTACAAGCATGCGCAGGTCGATCTTCGGATCGTCGATCTTCCAGGCAAGCTCTTCGAAATACATGTCCACCATGTGAAAGGTGTTGAGGAACGGCGAACGGGAAACGCCGTCGTTGGTACGGATGAGCGACAGCGTGCGCTCCTGCACCATGAATTTCATATTCACGCTGGGATGCGTAACGGAATCCTTATCGAAATAAATTTTAATGTTGGCTGTTTCCGCGGTCAGCTTTTCTTTTGTAACCCCGATCAGCTTTGCGCCAACGATCAGCACCACTTTTCCTTCACGCTTAAAGATCAGCTTTGCATCCTCCTCCTTGTTACCGGAACCGAGGAATTTGGGGCCACGCTGAAGAAAACCGCCGTCGTAATCCACATCCTTGGCAATGTTCGGGATCTGCATCCGCTTGCTGTACGAATCGAAGCGCGGATAGGATATATTGCCTTCCTTTTCGGAAACCACTTTCTCGGTGAGCTGCCCGATCAATGGCTTCTGGAAATAATTTTTATTGTAAAAGGTAACGGAATCGGCAGTAAAACCGCTTGTTTTCAAGGTGATCTGATACTTTTTCAATTCAGCCCACACGGTATTCTCATCAAGCCCGGCACGCTTCCAGTTCACTTTCCCTGTTTCACCAATGAACACGCCTTTGTACGGATAATACACGCCGCGGGTATTGTACACGATCCCGCTGTCGCGCTGGTTATTGTAGCAGCGCAGGTTCAGGCTCGGGAAGATCACTTTCGGAACGCTGTCGTACTCGAAAATGTATTTGTTATTGTTGGAGGAGTACTCCACTACTGCTGATTTGTAGAAGGTGTTGGACGCGAAAAGGTTCTCGCTCATCTGCAGGTAATCGGAATAATTTTTAAGGATCTTGGCATTCAGGATCTTGTTCACGCATTCCTGCCAGCTGAGGAAGTGATCTTCGCTTTGTTTGGAAGTGGCGAAGTTCATCACCGAATTCAGGTAGCTTTTGTATTCGGGAAGGATGCGGATCTTCCTTTTTACCATGAGGTTAAAGCAATCATAAGTGGCTTTTTTCAGGTTGCCGGTATATTCGGGGCTGTTCCAGACGAGTGTAAAGGCTTCCATGTACTCCTTCACTTCTTTCTTTTCCATGTTGGTAGCCTCGAACATGGTTTTTACCTCATCCAGGAACTTAATGGGATCTTCGGAGAACTGCTTGATCGGGTTTAATTGGGCGGACGCTTTTTGTGAAGAGAAAAGGCCTACAAAAAGTAAAAGGGCAAACGTTATTTTTTTCATAGTGATATTAAGCGGGTTTGATAAAATGCAGCATGGTCCATTGCTCGCTAACAGCCTTGTCTTCAAATTTTAATCCAAGTTCAGTTGCTTTAAGACTTAGTTCTGTGATGTCAGTCTCAAAAAAGCCGCTTAAAACAAGATTACCTCCTTTTTCGAGCGACTGAACATACACGGGCAGATCGGCCAGCAGTACATTTTTATTGATATTCGCTAATATAGTATGAAATATTTTTTTCTGCAAAATTTCCGCATTGCCTTTATGAACAAGGGTGTTGTTGATATTATTTTTCTCTAAATTCTCGATGGTGTTCTCATAGCTCCATTCATCGATATCCACCGCCATTATGGGGTTGGCGCCCATCATAGAGGCGACGATCGCTAAAACGCCCGTACCGCAGCCCATATCGAGCAGCGACCGGTTTTTAACATTTAATAACATTAATTTGCGGATCATCAGCTGTGTGGTATGGTGATGCCCGGTGCCGAACGACATTTTCGGCTCAATGATCACATCGTAAATAAAGCCCTCCTTTGCAGGATGGAAAGGTGCGCGGATATAGCACTTGGCATCCACCTCTATCGGCTGAAAGCTGCTCTCCCACTCTTTGTTCCAGTTTTGCTGCGGGATGGTTTTTGAAGTATGGCTGATCTTGAAGAAGTCGGCGTAAAGCGACAAGGCAAGGTTGAGCCTGCTCTCATCGTAATTTTCCTCCTGTATGTAGGCGCAGAATCCTTTTTCATTCTCTACGAAGCTTTCGTAATCCAGCTCCGAGAGCTGCGCTATGAGCACATCGCTGCCCTGCTCTTTGGGTTCTACCGTTACAGTGAGTTCTATGTAGTTCATTTGTTAATTGTTCTGCATTAAAATGAGTTCGCGATCGCCACAAAGTCTGCGGCTTTCAACGATGCTCCTCCCACAAGTCCGCCATCCACATCCAGGCAGCCGAATAGCTCCTTTGCATTTTCCGCATTGCAGCTTCCGCCGTAAAGAATGGAAATGTTCTCGGAAATTTCCTTGCCGTACTTTTTATTGATCTCGGAACGGATGAAATGGTGCATGCCCTGGGCCTGGTGGCTGCTGGCGGTAACGCCTGTGCCTATCGCCCACACCGGCTCGTAAGCAATGATCAGCTTGCCAAAGTCGGCTGCCGGCAAATGGTACAGCGCTTCCTTGAGCTGCTGCCTTACCACCTCGAGGTGCTGGTTGGCATTGCGATGCTCCAGGTGTTCGCCCACGCAGAAAATGGGAATTAAGTTATTGGCAAGCGCAATGTTTACTTTTTGCGTAAGCACGGCTGTAGTTTCATTGAAATAATTCCTGCGCTCCGAGTGACCTATGATCACGTAGCCGGCGCCTGCCGAGCTGATCATTTCGGCCGATACTTCGCCTGTATAGGCGCCGCATTCGAGCTGGTGGCAGTTTTGTGCCGCAACGGCATAATCGCTTTTGCCTTTCAGCTTTTCGATCGCGGATGTGATGTGAATGAAAGGCGGTGCAATGATCTTCAAAACACTTTTTGAAGGTTCATCGGAAATGATGCCTGCCAAAACCTGGTTCCGCTGAATGGTGATAATTTCGTTTATCAGATCCATTCCCTGCTGAAGGTCCTTGTTCATTTTCCAGTTGCCTGCAACGATCTTTCTTCTCATGTTTGCTGTTTTAAATTTAGTTTTGGATCACTTTTCGTAAAGCTTCAGGTCTTCCTCGTATCTTTTCAGGTCCCAGCGAATGCCCCAGTTCCGGAGGTACTCATCCAGCGTGCCCAATCCGAGTTCCGCCCTGCGCTTGTCCACATTCGCAGGATCCTCCATTGGCGATACATAATATTTTTTGCCCTCCACGCTTATGACCGAGGTTCCGTACAACTGTTTTTTCCCCTGCCTTACCAGCACAAGGTCTTCCAGCATGGCAAGATCATAAGGATCGGCCTTGCCCGTTTTTACAGCTTCGCGCATCACCGGAAGGTACTTCAATTGCGTGGCAAGCGAAGAATGCTGCAGAACAAGCCCGAGCGTTGCATTGCCGTTGCTGCCAACCACTTCTTTGCTTATCCAACCGTATTTGTCGAGGAGTCCGCTTACAATTATCTCGTTAACGGAGTCTTTTTCATGAATGATCTTCCTGATATTTTTTCCTTCCGGCGATGAAGCGCCGAATTCCTTATCCACGCTGATCTGCTGAAAACGGTAGGCCTGGTCGTCGTGGTAAACGCTGTCCATCAGCTTCAGCAGCGCCTTGTTCAGCTTTGCTTCGTCCTTGCCGATGTTCTGCTTCACGATGTTGAGCAGCTGGTCCCAGCGGGCATCCTTGTTGAGCGAGGTGAGCACCGAATCGGTGGAAATGCGGTCGTAGTTATCGTACTTAAAGGCATCCGCAACCTTGAACAGCTGGTAGAAGGCCGAATCTTTGTTCCCTGCCAGCGTCCATGCGCAGGCCGCGTTGTACCTGTCGGCACGGTACGCTTTCCAGCCGTTTGCGCGGAATGCTTTGGTGTATGTTTCAGCGGAGCGCTTGTACTGCTTGTTATCGAACAGGTTTTTCGCCTCCCTGGTGAGCTCTGTATATTTCGTGGAGCTTTGCGCAAAGGCGCCGCATACCACAGTTAACAACACGATGACCGAACTATATAACTTTTTCATTGAAGAGTAATAAAGGAATGAATTATTGTACCCTTACGCGCGGATCGAGGATGCCGTATACAATGTCAACGGTGATGTTGATGCACACGAACACCACGGCAAACACAAGCGTGGCGCCCATTACAACCGGAAGGTCGTTTTTTTCGAGGGCATCCACCACTTCATTCCCGATCCCGCGCCAGTTAAATACCCTTTCTACAAAAACGGCGCCAGCCATAAGGCCTGCGAACCAGCCGGATACTGCTGTGATCACCGGGTTGAGGGCATTTTTGAGCGCATGCTTGAACACCACCTTGTAGAAGCTGAGCCCTTTGGCGGTGGCGGTGCGGATATAATCCTGGGAAAGCACATCGAGCAGCGATCCGCGGGTAAGCTGGATGATGATGGCAAGCGGACGAAGCCCCAGCGTGAGCGTAGGCAGCAATAAATTCTTCAGCACCAGCTTCTGGTCGCCGAAATCGTCGATGTAATACAGCGAGCCCTGGTGGTTGAGCCCCGTATAATCACGAAGGATGTAACCGAAGAACCAAGAGATGATGAGCCCGATGAAGAAGGACGGCAGCGCCATTCCGAAAATGGCGAACACAAGCGAGCCCTTATCGAAAAAGGAGTTCTTTTTGATGGCTGCCCAGATCCCGAGCAGGATGCCGAAAAATGCGCCGAAGGTAATGGCGGAAAAAGCAAGCACTACCGTGGCAGGCATGGTATCCTTAATGATGTCGGAAACTTTCCGCTTCGTAATGTACGACCTGCGCAGGTACGGATATTTCAGGATCAGCACCTTCGTGGAAGATACGGGAAACAGCTTGGTGTAGGATGAATATTTATCGGGATTGAGGTACAGGTAATGCTCCTTGTCAACAGGATCGTGCACCGAGATGGGCGAAAGATCGTTGAGGTACATGATGAACTGCGTGGTGAGGGATTTGTCGCGGCCAAGGTCTTTGTTGATGGCATCGATGGAAGCCTGATCGGCACGCTGCCCGAGCATCATCCTCGCGGGATCGCCCGGAAGCACATTGAACAGCAGGAAAACAACCGTGATCACTCCCAGCAGGACCAGGAATCCGTATATCAATCGCTTAATTATAAATTTTACCACAGCTTAATTCTTAAAGTGTTTTTCCTTTACATCGCTGAATGAAGGAAAGGAATGATAATGCCACATATCCACCACCACCGGCCCTTTGAACAATACCAGGCCCGGGTTGGAGCGGATCATTGTTTTCAGCGGCACATCATCGGGATTTGTATAAAAGGGATACTGGATATTGTTCTCTTTCTTAAATGCAAGCAGCGTAAGGCTGTCGGAAGAAGTGAGTCCTACAAATTCGATCTTGTTCAATGCGCATACGGCTGCAAAATCATTGATCGCGCCCTGTACTCCTTTGTCGGCCTTATTCAGGTCATACTCCACGAGCATGAACTTATAGCCTTCCCTCTGCAGGAACTCATCCGTATAGTTCTCGCCGTATTCGTTGGTCATCACAAAGCCCACGATCTCCTTCACGTCCTTATCCAGGTTCTCGGTG
>Ga0157372_10005732_pt1 | contig 13226 bp, 8 predicted proteins | sample C55metaG_FD_115307 | JGI IMG/M metagenome (GOLD analysis project Ga0157372, IMG submission 115307) | Corn rhizosphere microbial communities from Kellogg Biological Station, Michigan, USA - C5-5 metaG | ecosystem: Host-associated > Plants > Roots > Rhizosphere > Soil | place: USA: Michigan... | reverse complement strand
GGTCCCATTCTAGCGCCCACACTCTCGCGGCCGGATGCATCGCCCCAGCATAGAACCAAGTAAAGCCTTGTTCGCGCATCCAATGCGCTGACTCCGGCGTCGACATGTCTCTCATCAAGAGCACACGAGTGAAATTTCGTAACTTCTCGCGCGCCTCGGGCGAACCTTGTTCCATGGCGGCGGCGGGATTGGTCTGATTCGTTTGGTGTTGAGTGAAATAGGGAAGCCATGTTGTCGCATCCAATCCCGACGGTTCCCCGCGGGACAAGAGAGAACGGCCAGCTATTTTCTCATCCTTAGGGACATGCTGGGCGATCCACGTCATGAGGCGCACGTCTTCGGGTAGAACATACCGGCATGCCTCCGGTAACGGCGACTGACGCGCCACCTCCCACAGAACCAAAGCGGCCACCAACAGCAAAAGGAGAGTGTTCCACGCGAGCGAGCGTGCCTTCCCGACCCTTTCGCAAGTTAGACCCACACCGAGCCCGGCTAAAGCAGCGAAGGCCGTCTGCACCGCGTACTTCCAATGGCTCTCATCGATCAATCCAGCACGATCGAGTCCTATTAATCGGGGCTTCATCGCCGCCGCGACAACGGCCCATCCAATGACAAACCAGAGCGCCTCCCGTCGCCGCAGCATCACAGCGAGGACTCCCACCAACGCGAGGGTGGAAAGGGCAGCGTTGCGCGGGTTTATAAATTCCGCCCGAAGGATTCCCAGGCCTTTGAGGGTGGGCTGGTCGAATGGGTTGGCATTGCTCGCGGCCGATCGCAAGACGAGTCGTTTCAAATATCTGCCGGCTTTCGCTTCCATAACAGTGTGGATTCGAGGCCCGGCCAAGAGCAATGCGAGCAGAACAACCGCCAGAATCCGGCAAGTTATTTGAACGATTCCTCGAATCCGATGATCACTCGCAATTGCAGCTGCGCAACGACTGCAGAAGAGCGTCGTCGCCAAAATGGCGAAAATGATTGCGGTCTTGTACTGTGACAGAGCAAGTCCCGCAACCGTAATCGCGCAGAGTAGCCCGAGTGGGAGCCGCCTCGCAGGGCCCGGTCGCAGGTAGAGGGATAATAAAACCAAAGCGCTCCCTAAAACCACGAGACCAGTCAGGAGGGGCCAACGTCCTTCGTAATCGAAATTATAAAGATTTCGCGAGTAAAGAAGCCAGAACAAGGCGGCAAAAGCTCCGCCCCACGGACTCCGCGTCCACAATCGGACCAATGTAAACAAGACGGCTGCCGAGGCCGCCCCCAGCAGCCTGGTCATAATTAACACCGAAGTGGCCGCATCCAATCCGGACATCCAGGCGAAAAGCGCCGTGATTGCATGAAAGCCGAAATGGTAAGTAAACGTTTGGGCGTCGTTGTACGGCGCCCAGGATTCAAAAAGGCCGTGATGATCGAGCAGCAGCTGCACGATAATGGTGTGTTGCGCCGTGTCGTAGCCTGGCGGAACGGACCATCCCCATGTGGCGCCGAACCGGACGACGAGAAGAACGGTGAGCATCCCCGCCAGGGCCGTCGCCGCCAGCCATTCATCACGCGGAAGATGACGCAATCTGCAAGGGAGAATGCCTTTGATGCGTTGATTGTCTTCTCCGATCCGCAGACGGCGTCTAAATAGGCGGCGATTTCGCCAGAAGACCAGAATGAAAACTGTCGCTAAAACCAGCAGCCATGAGGTAAAGGGTCCGAGCCTAACGGAAAATATCCTGGCCCACGTAAACAGGAGGACGCAAAACGCGATCGTGATACCCGGCGCCAAGGCCAGGCGCGAAACAAATCCGAGAGCCGAACGCGGCAGGCAGATTTGCAGCAGCGCCAGTCCGGGCGAAAGCAGCAGTGCCAGCCCGAGCACGACTCCGAGGATCAAGCTGGCGGCATCAAGGTGCATGAGACAAGCAGCCGGGAAAGAGCCAAACGTTTCGCGACATCGTTAGACTCGTTCGCGACGGTTGCCCGCGATCAGAACAATGGTAAGAAGCAAGCGCGGCCGCCATCAGACTCCGATGCTATCATCTTTTTGATGGCACTATGAAAAAATAATGATCGCTCCGAAAATAGGAGCTGGTTAGCCGCGTCGCTCATCGCCGTCGTTACGCCCGCTTTTTGGTTTCATTTGTCTTATCCGCGTTATGTTGGGGGCTTGAAGAATCCTGTGGCTGGAGCCGAGCCGGAGCGTGTCCGGACGATGTTCGGATCGATTGCCCAGCGCTACGATCTGGCAAACCATACCCTCAGCTGTGGATTTGATTTCTACTGGCGCAAACGGGCCGCGCAGATTGTTGAGGGATGGCGGCCGCGCCGAATCCTGGACCTCGCCACCGGGACCGGGGATTTGGCGTTAGTCTTGCAGAAGTCACTGCCCGAGGCCGAAGTTGTAGGGGCAGATTTCTCGGAAGAAATGCTGGCGGTCGCGCGAGGGAAGGGGTTGCGCCAGACCGCGCTGGCCGATGCGCGCCAGTTGCCGTTTGCGGAGGAGAGATTCGACGTCATCAGCATCGCATTCGGATTGCGTAATTTGCCCGACTGGAGCGAAGGCTTGCGTGAGATGCGGAGGGTTCTGCGACCAGGGGGACATCTGCTCGTTTTGGAATTTTCTTTGCCGGCGGCGCGCGCGGTGCGAGCACTTTATCGATTTTATTTGCACCGGTGGGTTCCATTCGTGGGATCTGCCCTAACGAACCAGAAAAACGCTTACGACTACCTTGGTGAATCAATTGAAAATTTTCCAAGTGGAAAGGCCATGGTGCGCCTGATGCAAGAGAGTGGATTCGAGGAATCCGCGGCTGAACCACTTACCGCTGGAATTGTAACAATCTATACAGCCAGGAGGTAGGAGAAGGCGGGGAAAAGGGCGCAAGAAACTCGAGGTTCGCTCTCCCGGAGCTTTGGAGATGGGCGTCGGCAAGATGCCGAGACTCACAGGCTGGCGGCCGCTGCTCCCCAGATTTCTTGCGAGACCTTACGGTGTTGCCGTCGCGACAGGAGAGGGGGTCGCCCTCGCAGCGGGAGAATTAATCGGAGATGGCGTGGCGGATCCGCTCGACGACGGAGAAGCAGCGGCGGGATGCGGCTGCGTCAGCGGCAATTTAAGAGCGTTCAAATCGGGATTGTTGAGAACGAACGTCCCTTCCCGCTCGTCCACCTTGGCAAACCACATCCCGTTGGGAGCCGCTGCGCCGACGGTCAGCTTGTGCACCGCCCTGTCATCGGGAGAAGTGGTAAAGGTGATGGTGAGGGAAGGTTTATCAAAGCCGTGCTGAGGGATGATGGCACCAGCCCAGCGAACCGCATGCAATTTCGTTAGGGTGTTCAAAAGTGATTGCAGGCCAAGACTGTTTACATCGGGGTCCCCCTTGACCACCTTCCATTCGTTTTTCGGTCCTCTCACAACTGTCTGCTCCCGTTCGGTCTTCACGCTGACTTGATGAACCTCATCCGGCTTGAAATTGAAAATGGCGAGATCCTGCCACTGCAGTGGATCGTAATAGATATTGTCGATAAGCGACTTTCTCACAGCCAGGATGAACGGTTCATCACCGAGACGGGCGTAAACGGAATCTCCTTCCACTTTCCCGAAAGCGATTGTCGCAAAAGGCTGTTCTCCAGCCTTTGTCTCCGCTGTGTTTTCCGACGCGAACGAACTGAAGGTCACTCGTAGCTGCGGCTTATCCAATCCGTACTTGGCCAGGTCGGAGGCGACGTCGTCGACAAATTTCGTGACCTGCTCATTACTCAAGGTCTCGATCAGACGACTGACCTCCGCCGCATTGGCTGGAGTATTCTTGCGGTTAGCCAGCGTCCATTTTTCGTCCTTGCGCGCCAGCACGGTTTTCGTCTTTCCCTCGGCTTCGATGTTAATTCGATCGAGATTATTCCTGTCGATGCGCACCAGATGGCGATCTCGCAAATCGTTGGGCTTAACGTTTAACACGTCTTCAATCTTTTTGGGCAGCGTGTAAACGAACCCTCGAGGCGCGAAGCGGACGTAGACTTGATCCTTCTGTTTTTCAGGGACCGCGCCGATTTGGAGCATCTGCCCCTGTTCCGCATGTGACGAATCCGTCCGATTGCCTGACTTATCGTTCTCGCCAAACAATGTGATCGCTCCGCGCGGCTCGGCCAATCCATAGGGATGCAAATCGCCGCGGTCGTCTGCCACGAATTGTTGAATCTGGGCCGTCGTAATCTGGGCAATCAAGTCGCCGATCTTCTGATCGTCCCCGCGGGCGCGCAAAGGTCGCACCAGGTCCCAATGCTCCCCCTTCTTCGCCAACTCGAGCTCACCAGCCGGTGATTTCACGATCAGTCGCGTCACTTGGGTCACATTCAGGTCGGTTAGTTTCTTGTCGCGGAAATCGTTCGGCTTCTTGTCGATTGCTTTCTTGACGGCCTGTGAAACAACAAAGGCGTCTTTCGCATTTTCGAATCGGACATACATTTTTCCTTCGAGGGCCGCGTCTTTGCCGAGTAGAATTTCGGGCGGCGCGTCAGGTCCAAGCAGCTTGAGACGAAGTTTCGGTTTGTTTAGCCCGTATTCATTCAGCCGATTCTTGTCCGCTTCGATCTCCTTGGCCGAAATGGTGGTGTCCTTCTGCCAGCTCTCCACCTCCGAAAGAATGTTGTCGACCAGGGAGCTATCGGCCTGGTCCTTAATCGGACTTTCCAGGCGCCATTTTTTGTCGTGTCGACGCAGTTCGATTTTGTCGTCGCCGTTCTGAATGACCATGCCGTCAATCTTGTCCGGCGTGATGTTGACTACGTTTTGGCTCTGGCGCTTGGCTTCTTCGGAGCTGGGGAGATTTTTCTCATAGAAATACATGTAGCCGAAGAAGACTGCTGCGATCACGAGCAGGATGAGCGTTGTTCTTGGCTTCATGACGATTGAAATGGGAAGCTCAGGCGCGACGCTTCCACCACACCGCGGTGCCGATTACGGCGGGGATGAGCGGCAATAGGACAAGAATTATCCAGCGCACGCCGCGCAAGGCGTCGTCGCTCAAAATAAAAGTAAGAGTCTTCGGAACCTTTGGTGCAATGCCAATGAGCTGTTCGCGGCTGAGCAGCCAGTTCACTGCGCCGGAAACGAAGTCCAGGCCCTGTTGATCCTGGGTAAGCGCCTTATCCTCGATGAAAGTAGAATTGGTCACTACGACCATCCGCGCCGAGTTCACCTGAACTCGCGCGTCACCGGTGCCACCCTTCTCGACCGAGGCAGCAATAATGACCGGACCGTTCTCGTCCTTCGTCGCGTCGGCCTGATATTTCGCCTGGTCGCCAGAGTTGTAATCAGTTTCCGCAAAATAGCCCTTTTCGGCCTGCAGCAGCGGCTCGAGCTTGATGTTGGCCGCACGGGTTCGGTCGACGTCCAGGGTGAGCGAGGAAGTGCCACCAAAAAAGAGAGCGTGCGCGCCGGCCAGGCGCTTCGTAATCGGATTGTCCCCGACGAATTGGGCCTGCACGTCACGCGTTAGGCCCACTTCCTGAATGCCGGTCTTAATGAAGACCATGAGTCTATCGTCGTTCGCGTGCACTCCACTCTCGGCCAGAAAAGCGTCGAGCTTCGGTGTCTTGGCGGCGGGATCGCGCAGGAAGAGAATCCGGCCCTGCTTGTTCCAGAAATCGCGCAGCATCTTCATCTCCCGATCGGAAAAATCGTATTGCGGCCCGGCGATCATGATCGCTCTCATATCAGCGGGAATTTCGCCTACCTCGAACAGGTTCAGTTCTTGAAACTTGATGTTCTCGTTCTCGATGAATGTCTTCAGGACTGAGATCGGGCTCGGCTCCGTTAGCGCCGGCTCCTTGTGTCCAGAGACATAGCCGAGAATATTTTTCTTTCCTTCAATCAGATCGATCATCGCGCTGGTCAGCGCCTGCTCGCCCTTGAAGGCAGCGACGCGGGGAGCTTCTCCCAAAGCCATGCCGCTTTGATCCATATCGGCCATCTCTGAAGCCTTCACCGTTTTGTTTCGGCCTTCGTAATCGAGGACAAGAAGGCTTTCTTCACTCACCACCTTGTACTTTTCGAACAACTCCTTTGCCCGCGAAAGATTCCGTTCCGGATCGATATTCTCGACGTCGATTTTCCCGTGCGCGGCATATTGGTATTCAGTGAGAAGGCTTTGCACATCACCGGTAATAGGCGTGTTTGGGGAAAAGAAGACCGTGATCCGCATCTTGCCTTTGAGCGATTGCAGAACGCGCTTCGTTTTGTCGGAAAGCGCGTACTTCTGATCGCGTGAGAGGTCCCACCGCTTGTAATGCTTGAGCCCAAGCGAGTTGATCATGATGGCGAGGAAGAGAACGAGCGCGACCTGAACGGCGACGTTCAAACCGATCTGAACGCGACGGATTTTCTTTGGCGCGGGAGGGCTGGCCGGAGTTTCCGCCATCGTCACAGCCTCCACTTCCGGGATTGAAATGCCTGATACGTGAGTGTGAGCATAACGACAGTCATGCTCAGGTAGAGAACGATGGGTCGCGTATCGATAATGCCGCGGGAGAGCGTCCCCATGTGTTCAAGGGCCGAGAAATAGCCAAGGAGCTCGCGCGTGTTGGCGCTGATATCGAGGAGGATGAACTGAATCAGGCCAAGGAAGAACAGCAGGGTGATGGCACAGAATGAAATGATTGCGGCGATGATTTGATTGCGGGTCAGCACTGAGGCAAAACAACCAACCGACAAATAAAACATCCCGAGCAGGAGGAGCATGAGATAGGAGCCGGCGTAGGCTCCCGGCGAAGCCGCCGCGTCCTGATGAGTGATGACTTTGAAGATCCAGAAGTAGGCCGCCGTCGGAATCCAGAGCGTGATGTAAAAAACGAGCGCGCCAAAAAATTTGGAGAGAACGACCTGCCAATCGCGCACCGGTGCAGTCATGAGCGGCTCGATCGTTCCCAGCTTAAATTCCTCGGAGAAGAGGCGCATGGTGATGAGAGGGAAAATGAGGACAAAAGCGAACCAGAAGAAGACCGAGTTGAAGAAGGCTTCCTGGACGGAGTAGCCCACCGACCTCTGATTCATGAAGGAAATCTGAAAATAAAAATCGACTCCGCTAACGAGGAGAAAGAAAACCAGCACGATGTAGGCGATGGGGGAATAGAAATACCCGCGTACTTCACGCGTCAGGAGGACGAAAAATTTACGCATGATCAGGATTGGGGATCTGAAGTGATGGAGTGATGCAGCGGTGGCGTCGGCGATTGCCCGAGTGAAGTCTCCACAGAACGTGAGGGTGATGCGATTAACGAACGTCGCGGTGACGCGATCTCATTAACACCGGGCTTCAGCCCGGTGAGATCCCAGAGCCCCCGCGTGGTGAGCCGTTGCAACGGCTTTCCGGCCGTGGAAGCCGTTAAAACGGCTCCCGTGAACTTGCCGTCTTGAACACCGGCCTGAAGGCCGGTGCTAATCAGATTGGAATGATCCGTCATGCTTTTAAACAATGTCGCTACTGCCACGACAGAGGGGCTAAACTTCATCGGGGTGGGTGATTTCGACGAAGACATCTTCAAGGGTGGCGCGGCGTTGCGAGAGTTCGCGCAGGGTCCAATGGCGAGCAGTGGCCAGCCGGAAGATTTCAGCCCGGACATCCACGCCCGATTCCACCCGGAGCGAGAAAGTCTTCCAGTCGTCATCCGTCTCCGCTCCTGCAATGACATCGCGCACGCCCGAAATTTTCTTCAGCTCTTCCGCGCCATTATCCGTCCCGACTTTCGCCTCCACCGTAACGCCGCCGGCTTGACGGATCTGGCCTAACAGGTTCTCGGGCGTGTCGGAGGCCTCGATTCGCCCGCGATGAATGATGATGACGCGACTGCAGGTCATTTCCACTTCGGGCAAGATATGAGTGGAGAGGAGGATAGTATGTTGTTTCCCGAGATTTTTGATGAGCTCGCGGACCTGTCGGATTTGGTTCGGATCCAGGCCAATGGTGGGCTCGTCAAGAATGAGCAAATCCGGTTCGTGCAGGAGCGCGTCGGCCAGCCCAACACGCTGACGATAGCCTTTTGAGAGCGTGGAAATGAGCTTCTTTTCGACGTCTTTGAGTCCGCAGAGTTCCTTGACATCACCCACGCGTTCCGAGACGCGCCGATGTGGGACCCCTTTGAGCGCGGCGCGGTAATCAAGGTATTCGGTGACCCGCATATCATTATAGAGAGGCACGTTCTCCGGCATGTACCCCAAGTGAGCCCGGGCTTGGAGGGATTGCGCAAAGACATCAAATCCGGCGATCGATGCAGTGCCGGCGGTCGGCGGCATAAAACTCGCCAGGATCCGCATCGTGGTCGTTTTCCCGGCTCCATTCGGGCCGAGGAAACCCACGATCTCCCCTTTCTCAACCTCGAAGCTTAGGTCTTTGATGGCGGTATGACCAGCATACCGTTTCGTTAGATTCTCGACCTTGATCATTCCAAATTATTTCATGAGACAATCGAACTGCAGCCGCGTTGCGAAAAAGTTGAGCGGTCAACGAGCCGCCAACGTCACCGTGGCAACCCGTTGGCCGCCACCATTGGCACGGATAACTCCCACGGCGAAGTCGACGCTTGTTCCACTCTTGGCGTGCGCGAGCAGACCTTCAACTTGTTTGACCGAATTCACGTCGTATTTGCCAATTCGATAAATAACCAAGCCGCGCTCCACCCCAGCCTGGTCAGCCGGACTGTCCGGCTCGACAGCACTGATGAGCACACCGCGATTTGGCGCGAAACCAAGGGCGGTGGTGAGTTCAGCCGACAGATCCTGGAGCTGAATGCCAAAGAGGCGCTCCGCGTTCGAACTGGCGACCTCGGCTTCGGTTGGCGCAGTCGACCGCTTCTCCGCCACCTTCCGAAATTCCGCGACGCTGTTTCGCACCACCTCCGCAGGGATGGCAAAACCGAGGCCCTGCGTCGGCACCCCTTGCGGGGTAAAAGCCATCTTCGCGGAACTGACTCCGACCAGTCTGGCCGAAAGATCGATGAGTGGACCGCCGCTGTTACCCGGATTGATGGCCGCGTCAGTTTGCAGAAGATCCTTGTACTCGATGTTTTCGATCGTGATGTCGCGTTTCACCGCGCTGAGAACTCCGCGGCTGATCGAGCTGCCGTAGCCCACGGCATTGCCAACTACGATGACGGTTTGGCCTAACAAGTTGGGCGAAATGTTATCGAGGCTGATATACGGGAAAGCAGCTTTGGCGTCGATTTTGATGAAGGCCAGATCCTTCTTGTCGTCCCCCGTTATGTAATGCGCGTTGTAGGTCTTGCCGTCATTCGTCGTCACTTGAATTTTCAGGTCGGCCGCCCGTTCCACGACGTGCTGGTTCGTCACGATGTACCCGGCGGGATCGACAATGAAGCCGGAGCCAAGGCTTTGCAGGGTCTGACGGATCTCGCGCGGGCGGCTCCGATAGTTGCCAAAAAACTCGGCATAAAAATCTTCGACTGGATCGCGGACGGTCCGCCGCACCACTCGTTCGGTATTGATGTTAACGACCGCGGGCAGAGCCTTTGCCACCGCCAGAACGCTCGGCTCCGCCGCGGGGTCGGCCTGGCCCACTGCCGCCGGCTGAGGCGCGAGGAAGAGCAGGCACAGCGCAGCCCAACGAAGGCTGGGCGCTAAAAGGCGACTCATTTCGCGAGAAGTATGGAAGCGGACGCTGGAGTGTCAACTTGCTGCAGGACGTAATGGCTGCAGATTAAAACGACCATGCCTACTTCAATCGCGGCTCGGGCGAACCTTGAATTGCTCGAAGAAAATTATCTTCGCTGGCAAAAAGATCCGGGGTCGGTCGACTCCGGCTGGTCGGCTTTTTTCGAAGGTTTTGAGCTCGGGAATTTGCCGCTGCGGAACGGCGCCCCGCTGAAGCGCGAGGCCGCGGTCGAGAGTCCGCTGCAAACGCGAGTCGACGGACTCGTCTATGCCTACCGCACCCTCGGTCATACTATCGCCAAAATTAATCCGCTGGCCGAGAAGCGCCCGGAAAATCCGTTGCTCAGTCTGCGCGAACTCGGGTTCAGCGAGAAAGACCTCGATCTGCGGGTTTCGTCGAAGTTTTTCCGCGATAACCAGTCCATGACGCTGCGCGAAATGATCTCCGCGCTGAAAACAATCTATGCCGGCTCCATCGGCGCCGAGTTCCAACACATCCAGAACACCAGGATTCGCAACTGGGTTCGTCACCGCTTGGAATCGCGGCCGCCGAAGGAAAGCACTCCCGCAAAAGTCCAGGTCGCGCTGCTCCGCGCTCTTCTCGAAGCGGAGTCATTCGAAACGTTTCTGCACACTCGTTATGTGGGACAGAAGCGCTTCTCGCTCCAGGGGGCGGAATCGCTCATGGTTATTCTCGATACTATTTTGCACAAATGCCCGGAGGCGGGCGTGGCCGAGATTTGCATGGGCATGACGCACCGCGGGCGCCTGAACGTTCTGGCCAATCTCCTGCGAAAATCACTCAAAGTAATCTTTACCGAGTTCACCGAGAATTACGTGCCCGACCTTGTCGCAGGCGACGGCGATGTGAAGTATCACCTCGGCTACCGCAGCGTGCGCAAACTGGCGAGCGGCGACGAGGTCGAGATTCGTTTGGCGGCTAATCCGAGTCATCTCGAGGCCGTCGATCCTGTCGTCGAGGGCACCGCTCGCGCGCGGCAGCGCATCCGCGGTGATATGGAACATCGCCGTAAAGTTCTGCCGCTCCTCATCCACGGCGACGCGGCTTTCGCCGGCCAGGGAATTGTGGCGGAGACGCTGAACATGTCGCAACTGCCGGGTTACGCGACCGGTGGGACCGTGCATGTGGTCGTGAACAATCAGATTGGGTTCACCACCCTGCCTGAGGATGCGCGCTCTTCGCGATACGCAACAGACATCGCCAAGATGATTGAGGCGCCGATTTTTCACGTCAATGGTGACGATCCACTCGCCGTTCAATTCGTTAGTCAAATGGCTTTCGAATTTCGGCAGGAGTTCGGGCAGGACGTAGTCATCGACATGTATTGCTACCGTCGTTACGGACATAACGAAGGGGATGAGCCGGCCTTCACCCAGCCGGAGCTTTACGCCAAAATAGACAAGCACCCATCGGTCGGACAGCTCTACAAACGCGAACTGCTCGAGTCAGGCGTCCTAACCGATGACGATTCCGCTTCGCTTGAGACCGAGTTCGAACTTCGGCTCGAGGTCGCGCTGCAGCAGGTGAAAGCGCTGGAGCAGGAAAAGGCGGACGACCACGCGCGCTTCAAAGAGTCGACGGCTGTTTTTCAGCCCGAGTATACCAGCTCCGGCGCTCCGACCGCGATCTCGCCGCAAATGTTAAAGCAAATCGTCGATGGGCTCACCAAGGTTCCCGCGGACTTCAAGGTGCAGCGAAAGATTCAGCGCATCGTGCTCGAACACCGCCGCAAGGTTTTTGAAAACGGCGGTCCCTACGAATGGCATTACGCAGAGGCGCTCGCCTTCGGGTCGCTCCTCCTCGAGAATGTTCCGATCCGGCTTTCCGGGCAGGATAGTTCGCGTGGGACATTCAGTACCCGCCACGCCATTCTCTACGACGAGAAAACGGCCGAGCCCTACCTGCCTCTCATGCACCTGGGCCCGGATCAGGAGAGAATCTGCGTCTACAACAGTTTGCTCTCGGAAGCGGCCGTTCTCGGTTTCGATTACGGTTACTCCCTCGATTACCCAAACATGTTGTGTTTGTGGGAAGCGCAGTTCGGCGATTTCGCGAACGGCGCCCAAACCATTATCGATCAATTCATCGTCTCAGCGGAATCCAAGTGGCAGCGACCGAGCGGAATCGTCCTCCTCCTTCCTCACGGCTACGAAGGGCAGGGGCCGGAACACTCCAGCGGAAGATTGGAGCGGTTTCTCCAACTTTGCGCCGAGGACAACATCCAGGTCTGCAATCTCACGACCGCCGCGCAGTACTTTCACATTTTACGTCGTCAGATGAAACGAGACTTCGTCAAACCGCTCATCATCATGACGCCCAAAAGTTTGTTGCGGGCAGAGTTCGCTTCCTCTAGAGCCGAAGAATTCACGAACGGACGGTTCGAAGAGATCCTGCCTGGACCTGAGGTTGGCCCGGCTGCGAAAACGGACCGGGTCATTTTGTGCTCTGGCAAAGTCTATTATGACCTGCTCAATTTCCGGACGTCGCAGAAGATAGAGAACACCGCCATCATCCGGGTGGAGCAACTTTATCCGCTCGCGACTGCAAAGCTGCGGAGCCTGGTCACGGCATTTCCGGCGTCGGCAAAACTCGTGTGGTGCCAGGAAGAATCGCAGAACATGGGGGCGTGGACGTTCATTGAGCCGCGCCTCCGCCAGCTCTTCAAAAGAGAAATCGCCTACGCCGGCCGCAACGCCAGCGCCAGTCCGGCGGTTGGCGCCCTGGCCGTGCACAAGCGCGAGCAGGCGCAGCTGATCAAAGAGGCCTTTGAACTCTGATCCGTCTGTCGAGAGCGGATTTAGCCACAGATGGACACAGATTTTCACAGATAATTCGCCGTGCCAATCTGTGTTTCATCTGTGTAAATCTGTGGCTGAACAAATCTGGTTTTTTTCATCCAGAGATTCATTTGACCAAAGATTTTCGGGATGACGTCGCCAGCTTTTGCGGTTAGGTAGCCGCAGGATGAGCGTTGATGTCAAAGTGCCACCGGTTGGTGAATCCATTTCCAGTGGTGTCGTTTCGGTCTGGCACAAGAAAAATGGCGATGTCGTGACGGAGGGCGACGCGCTCTTTACGCTGGAGACAGACAAGGTCTCGACCGAGATCGTGGCGGAGAAATCCGGACAACTCGAGACATTGGTGCCGGAAGGTCAGGAAGTGAAGATCGGCCAGACGGTGGCGCGGATTGATGATTCGAAAGCAGCGGCTAAGACGGAGGGCGGAAGCCCAGGCGCGGCGCGACGGTCGACGGCCCCAACTACTGCTAAATCGCAAGAGAGCGACGTGTTATCGCCGGCTGTCCGGCGAATGGTGGAGGAGGAAAAGATAGATACGGCCGGGCTCAAAGGAACTGGAAAAGGAGGGCGCCTAACGAAGGCGGACATCCTGGCCGCCGCTGAGAATCGCGGTGAGCCTGTAGGGGACGCTGCTAGCGTCCCAGGGAAGCCACCGGCTTCCCCTACAGTAGACAAGTCGGATCGCTTTACCCGTCGCAAAATGTCGCCGCTCCGACGCAAGATCGCGGCGCAGTTGGTCATGGCGCAGCATACCGCC
>Ga0157372_10005728_pt1 | contig 13232 bp, 9 predicted proteins | sample C55metaG_FD_115307 | JGI IMG/M metagenome (GOLD analysis project Ga0157372, IMG submission 115307) | Corn rhizosphere microbial communities from Kellogg Biological Station, Michigan, USA - C5-5 metaG | ecosystem: Host-associated > Plants > Roots > Rhizosphere > Soil | place: USA: Michigan... | reverse complement strand
GCTTTCGCCATTGGACTTCAGGCTCCCAGTTTCAAGAGCTACTAGGTCTAGGTATAGGTACAGGTACACCCGTTAGACAGTTAGGAATGCCGCGTCCGGCCTTTCGGACGTTGGATGGCAACAACCTCAACCCTCCGCTGTCATCTTGAGCGCAGCGAAAGATCCGCGTTTGCTTCTAATTCTCGAATTCTGCACAATCCCCAATCTGCACGATGATTCGTTTTAGCTCGCATTTGGATCGAATGGGCAGATTCGTTGGATTTTACCGTGCTTTCACCGCGTGGATTTCCTGATTTCAAAAGCAACACATCAGGGCACAGCTAAAGCTGCGCCCTGATACCAAACCCTTGTCACGGACGAGTAACCGGCCACCATCAATGACTCATATGCCAACCACTTCGGCGCGCCCGCGGCGTGGATCATCCCGCACTATCCTCCGGCTTCCCGCTCTAGTAATCCAGCCTGAGTGAGAACTGAGCCACTCGTGCACTGTTGCCTGAGTTCGATCTGAGCGCTGACGTAATCTGGCCGAACTGCGAGGCGTTGTTGACGATGTTCAACAGCCCGCCTCCGAAAACCGGATGGTTGAACACGTTGAATGCATCGGCACGGAACGTCAGGTTCAGTCTGTCTCCAACGATCGGGAACTGCTTGCCCAGACCGGCATCCATGAAGAATGCACCGGGTCCGCGAATATTATTCCGCTGACCATATTCAATGCCGATCGGACCGCGAAATTCGGACAAGGTCTTCGAGGCACCGGCGCTGCCGCCTGCGAACATCCAAACAGTATTGCTCTTGTGATTCACATTTACCGCTGTCTTCAAATCGGCCTTGTTGCCCGTGAAGATGGCGGGTACCTGGTTATCAAAGGAAGCCAGGAACGCGCCAGACATTGCAGTAAGCGCAAGCCCGGTGCGGTAAGAGGGTAGACCCGAGATGCTCCACCCGCCAAACGCCTCATCCGCCCAACGGGGTGCTTGGCTCATATACGCTTTTCTGCGGCCGAAAGGAAGTTGATAAACGAAGTTGCCGTTCAACTCCTGTCGAACATCGAAATCCGAATCACCCCGGCACGCACGCGGATTGAGGATGTCGCAAATCATATTGCTGTTGGTAAACAGCGAGTTGTTATTGGCGCTGACTGAAGTGTTGTCGATGGAGCGCGACCAGGTATAGTTCGCCTCGAAATTCAGCCCGTTGGACATGTTCTTATCAAGCGTGACGAGCATGCCGTGATAGTTGGAATTGCCCTTGTTCGTAAGATAAGCATTGGTTCCGAACTGCGACGGGATGCCGATGTTGGTGGGAAGAAAATCAGTGCCGAAGAAGTAATAGCCGTATGCGGACAGCAGATACAGCGCGTCCGAGATGTCTCCCCTGCGCGCATATTGTCCTGAGTAGTACGCCACTGCAGACGTGCTGTTGCCTTGGCCGAAGAGCGGGGTCAGCACATTCTCAAACCATGGCTGCGGGGTAACCTGCGTGTAGTCCTTGCCTGCCCGCAATTCCGTGGTGAGTCCTGCGAACGCCTGTGCCATGCTCTGCGTGGACTGGTGAGTGTAATCCGGTACATCGATGACCTGGTTCGCGTCAGCAGTCGCAATCAAACGGCGGCCGAGTCTACCCACGTAATTCATTTTCAGAATCATGTGACTCGGCAGTTCCTGTTGAACACCAAAATTCAATGCGATCGAATACGGATCCTTCAGGTTGGGACTGATTACGAAATTGGTCTGCGCCTGGGCTAGCCCGGACATGTATCCCGTACTGTCCACGTAGGGCGTGTAAGGAACGCTGAGCGGCTGAGGTGCTGGGTTTAAATTTGCGGGATAGGATAGATTGCTGCCAACCCTCGGATCTGTAGCGAGACTTTCTGAAACCGTGTTCCCGCCAAACTCGCTGCTGGTTTGATTAAAGAACAAATACGAGATCTGGTCCTGAAGGAAGTTGATCGCGTTGATCACAGTGCGGTCGTAGATTATTCCTGCGCCACCATTGATGACCGTCTTGTTGGAGGCAAATGGGCTGAATGAAAACGCAAGGCGCGGTGCAAAGTCCTTGTAGCTCGGCTGGTACGGATCCGGACCGTGGTTCGTCTTACCGCCCAGTTTGTAACTGTAAAGGGGCAGACCCGTTAAGCTCGTGTCCCCAGAGTTCTGTTGCGCGATGCGATCCTTGATGAAGCTATCCAAAGGAATCGCGGTTGGTACGGATTCGAATCCCTTCACTTCGTAGGGAACCGAATAAAACTGGTAGCGTACGCCGTATGAAAGCGACAGCTTGGGGGTCACCCTCCAGGTGTCTCCGAAATAAGCTTCGGTCTGGTAGAAGCGATATGCCCTGGGTGTTCCAGCGCCGGCAGCCAGCGCGTTGCCTTTGTTGTCGTAGCTGTAGTTGGTGCGTATCTCACCAAGGACGCCGAGGCCAGTGGCAAACAGCTGATCATAATCATTGATTGCAACTTGGTCCGGGCCGTCGTAGATATCGTTTGGGCGGACAGAGGAATCGAGTCCGCTGCTAAGACCTGCGCCCTGCAAACCGATTCCGGGATAGTTAAAATTCGAGATTAAATTGCTGTTGGTCTTTATCCACTTGAAAGTGCCGCCAAAAGCCAGCGTGTGCTTATGGATCTGCCAGCTGAAATCATCGCGAACCATCGGAACGGGCACCCTGCGCTTTTGACCGTTGTAGTTCGTGTACGGATTATCTATGCCGGTGAAAGTTGGCTGGTTGGCCCCCATCGGGTTGTATGTGTCGGGGAAACTCAGCTTGCTGATGTTGTCCCCAAAGTACGCCTGGTTGACCTTGTTATTACCAATATTCCACGTGTGATTCAGAACGTACGAGTAACTGCGATCGAAGTACGGATGCGTAATCGGGTCGCTGGGAAATTGGGGCAAATCAGGTGACCCGTCCGCCAACGAGGAGGTCGCGTCTCGCCGCGTAATGGTAAATCGGCCACCGATCTTCTGCGTGGGCGTCAGGTTGTAGTCGATCCTGCCGACATAGGTGGCACGGTTATCCGGCGTGGGATAAGTGAAACGAAAGCCGCCCGTATTGACGCCGTCACCCTGCGACAAGTCGTTGGCAGCGGGATACCGCGAGTTGATATAGGAAAGCACATTTGGGCTGAGTCCGATGCCCGCCGGATCAAGCCCTTGAACCTGGGAAGAAGAAAGCGTCGTAATACAGCTCGGCATGGTGTTGATGCGGCTGGTGTCGTCGCAGCCCGCGTTGCTGTTGATGTAGTTAAATCGACCCGCGCGGAAATCCGCAAGCGGCACAATGCGTTCGGCGGTGGAGGACTGCACGATGCGCGAATCGGCCCAATCAAAGTAGAAGTACAACTTGTCCTTCTTGAGAGGACCTCCGATGTCAGCGCCAAACTGGTTGCGAATAAGCGGCGTGCGACGGAGTCCGACAAGATTGTTGAACCAGGTATTCGCAACCGTGCTGGTGTCGCGATGATACTCGTTGAACCCGCCATGAAATGAATTGGTGCCGCTCTTCGTCACCAATTGGAATTGACCGCCGCTTCCGGTTCCAACACTCGATGTTAATCCGGCAACCGAACCGGTAAACTGCGCAACGGAATCGACCGGTGCGGGAGTGGTCAGGTAAAAGGCCTGACCGGTCACAAGGTCATTCACATCCAAACCGTCTACGGTCACTTCTGACTGATCGATGCGAGCTCCAGTAACAGCCGCCTGGTTGGAATCAACTCCGGGCTGCTGATAGAACAAGCTGTTGATGCCAGTGCTGCGATCATAGACCGGAAGATCATTCAATTCCTGAACGTCAATATTGTTTCCGATGGTCGCGTCTGTCGTATTGAGCGTAACGTTCTGGTTGCTGGCCGAAACTGCGATGGTCTGTGACTCCGCGCCCACCGTCAACGTAATGTTTTGTGTACGCGTTAAGCCGATGCTCAGAGTGATGTCTGAAATGCGCCCAACAGCAAACCCTTCCCGCGTAGCGGTGATCTGGTATCCCGTGCCAGTCGGGACGCTCATAAAGCGATAAAGGCCGAGGCTGTCCGTCGTTTGCTTGAAGGAGAGACCCCGCGAAGGATCCGACAGTACAACCGTCGCTCCGGGGATTACCGCACCGGTCAAATCAGCTACACTGCCAGTAATCGATGCCTGGTCCTGAGCATTCGAATAAAGCGCGACAACGAAAATCGCGGACAAGACAAGGATGTGCCGCCATAGACGACCTCTCATACCGGGAGCGCTCCTTCACTAAACCTATGACTTGTTGATAGGTTGGGGAATACCACTTTTCGGGGTTTTGGTGCTTGCCTGGTTGTATGCAATTGCAACGCCACGGCGTTAAATCGATTTGCAGCAGTGCGATAGGAGGTATGTACGGCGAGGAATTTCCGAAAAATATGTAAGTAGATATGAATAAATGTAGATCGGGGAATCTCTCCAGTTAACCCCTTGAAAGTACAATTGTTACACGTTCGATCAATCCCAAGCTGCACTCCGGCCCATTCAGAACCTTTTCGATCAACATCTACCCTGAAACGAGCGGCACTTTCAGCTCACATCCACACTGGCAGCAACCTTCAAAGCGCGGCGTTTCAGATCCGCATCGGCATCAGCACATAGCGATAGCGGTACTCTGCGTCAGGATCTTCGGGGCGCATCTGCCCGGCCGACTGGGAGTCCTTGAACTCAAGCCGAACCTCGCCTTCGTTTCCAAGCGCCTTTAGGAAATCCAAAATGTAGATCGAATTGAAGCCCACCATGATGGGATCGCTGGAGTAGGGTGTGTCGATGGTGTCTTCGCTCTCGCCCGATTCGGTGGAGTTGGCGCTGATGCGGAGCTCGTTGCCTTCAAGGCGAAGCCGGATTGCTCCCGAACGCTCATCCGCGAATTGAGCTACGCGCTGAATGGCCGAAGAAAGCTCGCTGGACCGCACCACCGCGAACTTGGTGTTGTCGCGCGGCATTACGGCTTCAAAGTTCGGGAACTGCCCTGAGAGCTTGCGAGTGCTCAACGTGCGGTGGCCGATACGAAAGAAGAGCGTGTGCTCGTCATCCGCGAAGTCCACCTTTTCAGCTTCGGTAGATCCGAGCAGTTGCTGCAGCTCCTGAAGAGCCTTGCGCGGAATCAGCACGCGCTTTTCGCCGCTGATGCCTTCGAGGTTCTCATTGGGCTTCTCGACAAACGAAAGCCGATGGCCATCGGTGGCGACCATGGCCAGCGACTCAGCCTTGAGGATGAGCAGCGCCCCGTTCAGCGTATAACGTGACTCCTCGTTGGAGATTGCAAAGATGGTACGCCCGATAAGGGCCTTGAGGGCAGCAATTGGAATGCTGGTAGCCGGGACAGTAGGAAACTCGGGAACCTGCGGGTAATTGGCACGCGCCATGCCGACAATCTTGGTGTTTGATCGCCCGCTGCGAATCTGGACCCAATGGTTCTCGAGCAGCTTGATCGAGATGTCTCCATCGGGAAGCAGCTTGATGTAGTCGTAAAGCTTGCGGGCCGGAATGGTGCATGCACCGGGCTTCTTAACCTTGACGGCAACGCTGGTACGAATGGCCTGATCGAGATCGGTGGCCGTCAGGCTCAGTCGGTCCTCTTCCGCTTCAAGGAGAAAATTCGACAGAATCGGAATGGTCGTCTTGCGCTCAACCACGCTCTGTGTCGCGGTCAGCTCTCTGACCAGATCCTGACGGCTGACGGTAATCTCCATGGCTGCCCCCTGTGCGACCGGCTTTTCCACTTCAGATTCGCTGATCGGCATACCCTGCACCCCTGGTCCAGAAGCCTGCTTCCGGACTGGCCACAACTCTACATCACCATAGGCCCGGCCGAAAACGGCTGTATTTTCTTTCCCTCGATTGTATTCATCCCGAGTACCAAATGCGCGTGGAAAACCCGTACAGTTCTCTGGAATACGGGGATCATCGAATGACAGGGGTCAACCTGGCGATTTATGGACCAGGAGAACCGGCCGCGTCCGTGAGATGCCGGAACTCCGGGTCGTCCACTCACGCTGCGACGGGTGGTGGGAAACGGGTAGAGGAATAAAGAAAAAGATAGTAGTACCCGTAGTTCAGCGAGGAAAAGTGGAAAGCGCGCAAAGTGCAAGTAACCAAGGCGGATGAGGGTGTGCGCAGTTTTCTAAAACACAGCTGTGTATATCTGCAGTTTTGGAAAAGTGGGAGATCACCCTGCAGCTCCTACCCGTTTTTCCCACGGATCCCACAGGGCCGCAGAATACGCCTGTGCAAAGCTGCACGCTATGTGTGTAAAGCATGGTCAGAGCCGCATCCATCAAGGGTTTCCGCGGCCGCCATCATCCACAGGTGGCAAATAGCAGGCGAAGGAGCAAAGGAATTCAGAACGCCAGGTTTGGCGGTTTTGAGCTGAGCTTTCTCATCCCGAATCTGGCATGGGAACCGCCCATTCCCAATGTCGGACGCCCGTAATCTTTCTTTCCTCGGGGAGAAAAAAGTTGAGCCAAGTCGGCCTAGACTCTTTCCAGGAGTTCACTTGCCTCGAAAAGAGTCATTGTAATGGCAATCGATATCGGGCGCCTGGAAAGCGAACTTATGCGCATGTCGAGCGAAGGTGCACCCGGTTGGGAATTTTGCAACGCGATCTCTGCACTGGCCGCCAGCGGGCGCATTCAGCAGGTGAAGGGCGTTTTGCCTCCCGTTGTCTATGCAGAGCTGTGCGAACGTTTTGAGCAGGCCCCGGCTGATTTTGTAGCTGGCTGGCGCATGCTCGGCCGAGAGATGCAGCAAGGTTTTGTGCACCATGCACGCCAGCGTCTCACCTGCCTTACCCGTCTCCAGCAGGCGACCGATGAAGCAGATACACCCGCATGGCAGCAGATTCAGCTAGCGCTCGATGGTCAGCAGAATGAGCTTTTGCGGGCCGCGTTCGTGCTGGAACTACTGGAGTTGGTTGAACCTGCAGTGGCGCGGGCAACTCATCTGCGCGAATGCATCGTTTCCAGCTCCTGCTCCGAAGAGGCGGACCGCTATCTGGACGAAGCGACCCGCTGCTATTTCTATGGCTTGTTCACAGCCTGCGCCGTCATGTGCAGATCGGTGCTGGAGGAGGCGATCAAGCAGAAACTCCCGGCATCACTGGCGCGCCAGGTAGCGAGCCGCTACCGCAACGCTCCAACCCTCGGTAATCTGCTGCATGAGGTCAATAACAATCTGCGGCTCACCGGCATCGACGCGGCATTCCCTGCACTGGCCAACCGTGTGAACGATGTGGGGAGAAAGGCTGTCCACCAGAAGTTGTTGCTGCAAGAGGAAGCCCGCGAATGCCTGCAGAACGCACGCGCAGCGCTCGAACTGCTGCTGCGAGATGGAAAGGCAAAAGGCGTTCGGAGGACAGATAATTAGAGGGCCTTTTATACTGGTACTTTCCATGTCCTACTCTGCAGCTATCGGTCAGTTGAACGCGATGGTCCCGGAACTTCACACGGGAGCAGGGCAGACGCGTCGCAAGTTTTCGCTCGATGAGATTCGAACGCTTCTGAGCGTGTTGGGAAATCCTCATCTTTTATTTCCTTCGGTTCTGATTGCGGGAACAAACGGTAAGGGCTCCACCGCGGCCACTCTGGCATCGATTCTGAGCGCCTCTGGTTTGCGCACCGGGCTCTACACGTCACCCCACCTTGAAAGGCCGAACGAACGGGTCCGTGTCGATGGCAAAGAGATCGATGATGCCGATTTTGCGCGTCTCTACTTCCGAGTCCAGGACATGGCGCAGGAACTGGTGCTCCAGAAACGCCTGCCGCAGCTTCCAAGTTACTTCGAACTTTTGACAGCGCTCGGCTTCCTTTACTTTGCTGAATCGAATGTTCAGATCGCGGTGCTTGAAGTGGGCATGGGCGGCCGTTTGGACGCGACGAATATCGTGGACCCTTTGATCTCCATCATCACGGACATATCTCTCGATCACATGGAGTGGCTTGGTTCCACAATCTCGGCGATTGCCCGCGAGAAGGCTGGAATTCTACGGCCGGGCGGGACGATGATTACGCTGCCGCAACATCCGGAAGCGAATCAGGTCCTTGGCGAAATCGCAACCGAACTTCAAGTTAAAGGAGTGAGCGCCACTCCATATGTGCCTGCTCCGGGCATCAAGGGTCCGTACATGGTGGAAGTTCTGGGCGAAGCAATTACGGTGGATTCTCCCCTTGCAGGAGAACATCAGCACCGCAACTTGGCCCTTGCCATTGCCGCCGCGGCTGAGCTGTCATGCAAACACAACTTCCGAATTTCGCCGGCCAACATAGCAGAAGGCATCCGGCAGACGAGCTGGCCGGGTCGGCTGGAGCGCGTTGAGCACGACGGCAGAACATGGATTCTCGACGTGGCGCACAATCCCGCCGGGGCGTGGGCATTGCGTGCCGGTTTGCGCACATTTGTTGAGGACGAGCGCCCTCGAACCTTGATCTTCAGCTGCCTGCGTGACAAGCCGCTCGCGGAGATGGCGCAGATCCTCTTTCCGCTATTCGATCGCGTCATTTTGACTCCCATCCATACCCCGCGCGCGACCGCAGTTGATGATCTGGTGGCAGCCGCAAATGCGGCCGGAACAGACGCGATCTCCACCAATTCCGTGCAGGAAGCGATCGAGTGCGCAGAGCGTGATAGTACTGCGAATGATGTGATCGTGATTTCCGGCTCTGTTTATCTGGTGGGAGAAGCGCGCGCGCTGCTGATCGGCAAGCATGGAGCTCACGAATGAGCCGACGTCCCGACCCCCTTCCCTGGTTTTATCGTGCGCGGACCAATGTCTGGTACATTCCGCTTCTGACCGTAGTCACAGCGATCTGTGCGTCGTTTTCGCTGCTGATTTCGTTCGCTGACAAATCCGGCAGGCTGCAGCACCAAATTGCGCAGCGATGGGCGCGGGCGCTGTTATGGACATCAGGTTGCACCCTTGAAATTCGTGGGGCTGAGAATCTGCGCAAGCATACGGTTGCTGTATACGCCTCTAATCACACGTCGTACATGGACACGCCGGTCGTCTTTGCATCGCTTCCGTTCCAGTTCCGCATCTTGGCGAAGAAAGAGCTGTGGCCGATTGCATTCATTGGCTGGTATTTGAATCGGTCGGGCCAGATTCCGGTGGATACGACAAATCCTCATGCGACTCTGTCGAGCCTGGGGGCCGGCGTGAAAGCTTTGCGTGGCGGTATGCCCCTGTTTGTGTTTCCTGAAGGCGGCCGAACTTCAGATGGAGAATTGAAGCCATTTCTATCTGGCGCGGCTTATCTTGCCATCCGCGCACAGGTGCCGCTGGTTCCCATCGCTCTAAGCGGCGTATACGATTTGCTGCCCATCCACACACGGCATCTTTATCCCGGCAAGCTCACGCTGAGTGTGGGTGAACCGATCGATACGCGCGGCGTCACTCCGCGACAAGTTGACGAACTGACCGCTCGCCTTCGAATCGCGATTGAGGCGTTGCTCGCCGCTGACGCCGGGCAAACGGCAGAGAGGCACGCCGCGCCAGTTGGGTAATTGTGCCGGCTTTACACTGAGTCCATGGGAATCCGCATCGCCATTCCGGAGCCGACCAGCTCTGATGCCGCTTACAACAAACGATCATTGCCGCTGTACGTGGCCGCACTGGAAGCTGCTGGCGCAACGGCCGTAATTGTTCCGCTGCTCGAATCGCAGGAGAAGGTGGCAAAGCGCATTGCCAATGCTCAGGGCGTGCTGCTGCCGGGTAGCGGCTTCGATGTTGATCCGGAGCGATACGGCGAGACACGGCAACCTGAGTGTGGTTCGGCAGATGCTGCCCGCACCGCTGTTGACGAACTGCTGCTGCAGGACGCATTCAATTTGCGTAAGCCGATCCTTGCAATCTGCCACGGTGTGCAAACACTGAACGTTTGGCGCAACGGTACGCTTATCCAGGATCTGAAGACCTCAGTCAATCATCGTCCAGGACGCGAAGTGATCGAGGCGCATCCTGTTCGTATTGCGGAAGGCTCACGCTTAAGCCTGATGGTGCCGGAAAGCGCGGGTGCTGAAATGCAGGTGAATTCGAGTCATCATCAGGCTTTGCGAGAGCCCGGTGATCAATTGCTCGTCACCGCCATCTCGCCCGGAGATGGTGTCATTGAAGCGGTCGAACTGGATGCAGCCGATCATTTCGTTGTCGGCGTGCAATGGCATCCGGAACGCACGTACGCGCAGAGCGCGGTGTCCCGGGCGATCTTCCAGGAGTTCATCAAGACCGCAGCCAACTGGAGAACGCCATCGGTTGGCGGCCGGATGTCCGATGGAAACTGAGGAACGGGATTCCGTAGGTTCGCGCTTGAACAGGCTCCTCGAAGAAGCTGGGACGCTGAGGCTAGGCCCGGAGGAGACCGCCCGATTTGAAGCCTATCTTTCGCTTTTTCTTCGCTGGAATGCGCGAACTAATCTTTCTTCGATTCGGGAGCCTGACGCGATCCTGTCGCGACACTTTTTAGAATCAATCATTTGCGCGCGCGCCCTTCCAATTGGAATAGCGAGTCTGCTCGATTTTGGTTCGGGTGGAGGACTGCCTGGAATTCCCATCGCTCTGTGCCGACCTGATATTGCTGTGACCATGGCGGAGTCGCAAGGGAAGAAAGCTGCGTTCCTTCAAGAGGCCGTTCGGGTGCTCAGCCTTTCTGCGAAAGTGTTTCCGGGCCGGGCAGGGGCCCTGACGCAGCAATATGACTGTGTAGTTCTGAGGGCTGTCGACAGGATGTCTGACGCGGTCCCGGAGGCCGCAACGCTCGTCGCCCCCGAGGGCTGGCTCGCACTGATGAGCACGCGTGCGAACTTGGCGCAGTTGTTCGACGCCGCTGGCACAGAGTTCACTTGGTCTGCCGAGCAAGAGCTCCCTGGCAGCACCGACCGAGTGCTGGCACTTGGACAGCGGATCGCTAGCTCGCCAATTTAATCTTCGCCAGACTCCGAATGGCGGGCATGATCTTCGCGTTTTTTACGGTCAGCCGAACGCCGGTGCCTTCCGGATAATGTGGGGCCTCTTCAAGAATTTTGACGATGGATTTCGGCAGCTTGCTGGAGCGCGCTGCAGCCATCGCTTTGTCGCTCAGGACAAACGACACCCGGAAATGACCGGCGCATGGACTCAGATACACGATCCTTCGTTTTTTGACTTTGAGGATAAATGACCATCCATATTTCTGTGGATTAACCGAGTTCCATTCTTGAACGGGGTTGCCGAGATCCGCCGCGAGCGAGCCCACGAGTTGGTTCCATAAGGACGACGTTGGCCCGAGCACCCCGGCGAGCTCTTCAGATGTTGGCTCGCTTGTCTTGCCGATGAGTGCGTTTGGATTGTCCATTGCTACTCCTGTTCACTCCGAGAAAACATTGGTTGAAGAGACGGGAGAATGCACCGCAGTCATGCGAAAGCGTTGCCTCCTCCGACGGATTAAAACGGCCAGGAACAAGCCCACTGACGGTACACGAAGGGTTTATACCGGTTGAGAGTTGGAGAGATTGTAGCTCTAAATGGGGATTTGTTCCACGTGGAACGTCAGGGATCGCCAAATTAAGAATTGTTCCACGTGGAACACTCGCTCATAATTTCGCTGCGCGTCGGACAAACGATCTCCAAAAATTTCCCCAAATGAACCCCAAAATAAGCTCCGATCTCGGGAGTTTTCCACCGATCCGCTTTTCGGAGCGTATTTTGGCTTGAGCAATTGAGCTCCAGCTATCTCCCTGCAGGTCTTGAACTTACTTAAGTCACCGCTCTGGAGGTTTTTAGGCTTTCCACAACTTTGCCCGGTTCTCCACAAAGCAGTAACCTACCGTTGAACCTGCCTCGCCTTTTACTCTGGAAAGCCATGGGCAAGATTATCGGAATCGTGAATCAGAAAGGCGGCGTGGGCAAAACCACCACCGCAATCAACCTGTCAGCGTGCCTGGCGCTTGAGGGAATGAAGACCCTTCTGGTTGATTGTGATCCTCAGGCGAACGCCACTTCCGGCGTTGGCTTCCAGCGCGATGACAACCGCAGGTCCGTCTACGACGTTTTGATGGGCGATAGTCCCGCTGAACAGGTGATCCTGCCCACGGAAATCGACGCGCTGAAGCTTCTACCCGGGTCGAAGAATCTCACCGGGGCCAATATTGAGCTCGCCGCAGCAAATGACCGCGCTCTCCGATTGAAAGGCGCATTGGACACCGTGAAGGCGGAGTACGACCTGATCATTCTGGACTGCCCGCCGGCACTCGATCTTCTTACCCTGAACGTGCTGTCGGCCGCCGAGACGCTTATTGTCCCAATGCAGGCGGAATATTTCGCTCTCGAGGGCGTCTCTGAGCTGATCTCGACACTTGAGCGGGTGCGCTCCGCATTCAATCCCACGCTCAATATCGAGGGCGTTCTGCTGACCATGTACGACGATCGGACGAATCTGGCCCAGCAGGTGACAGAGACGCTGCGAGAATACTTCCGCGAGCGCCTTTTCCGGACGGTGATTCCGAGGAACGTGCGTCTGGCAGAAGCCCCGAGCCACGGGAAGCCGGTGGCAGTTTATGATCCGCGGTCGCGGGGCACCGAGGCTTATTTTGAGCTGACGACTGAACTCCTGGCCCGCAATGAGATTGAAAGCCCGCGCAGCGTTGAACGGAAAGCCAAAGCAGCGGCAAGGCCTCAGCGAAAGGTCACTTTCTGGCCTTACTCCTGATCAGTTTCCCGGGCATCTAGACACTCAATTTCGCAGAAGAACCGAACATACGGCAGAAGCCGATAAGAAGGAAGATGACCATGACTGTAGCCGCCTCCGATCCCAAACGCCGCGCATTGGGTAAAGGCCTTGACTCCTTACTTCCGCGAGCGCACGCTCCCGCGGCGGCACCGACAGCGTCGGCGCCAGAGCCGGAAGGGGGACGGCCGCGTGAGATTCCGTTGGATCAGATCGACCCGAATCCTTTCCAGACCCGCTCGCATATCGATGAAAGCCAGCTTGCCGAACTGGCTGCATCCATCTCGGCCAATGGAGTGGTTCAGCCGATTCTCGTACGCCCGCTTCAAAGCGGGCGGTTTCAGCTCATCGCCGGCGAGCGCCGCTGGCGTGCGTCGCAGAAGGCAGGCAAGCCGACGATCCCAGCTATCCTTCGCCAGGTTTCGGACGAGCAGGCGATGGAGATTACCATCGTCGAAAACCTGCAGCGCGCGGACCTGAATCCCATGGAGCAAGCGCGAGCCTTCGATCGCCTGTCCCG
>Ga0157372_10005725_pt1 | contig 13234 bp, 9 predicted proteins | sample C55metaG_FD_115307 | JGI IMG/M metagenome (GOLD analysis project Ga0157372, IMG submission 115307) | Corn rhizosphere microbial communities from Kellogg Biological Station, Michigan, USA - C5-5 metaG | ecosystem: Host-associated > Plants > Roots > Rhizosphere > Soil | place: USA: Michigan... | reverse complement strand
ATTCCAGAGTCCTTGGATCAAAGCCTGGTTCGACGTAGGAAATGTTGTGCTATATGGGTATCCGCAGGACTGGATTCATACGCTCGGCAAACGGATCGTGAAGGTTCATCTCAAAGATTTCAAGCGCAAGGAAGACGGATACGCCTGGGTGAATCTTGGCGATGGCGACGTGGATTGGGGCGCCGTGCGCCAAGCCTTCGCCGCCGTCGGTTATTCTGGCAGTGTTATCACGGAACTCGAGGGGGGCGACGAATCCTACCTCCGCGACGTGAGCGGCCGAGTCGACCGGCTTCTAGGACGGAGCTGAAATGAGTCTGCGAATCCGTAGCTAGACTCTTTCGATGATTCCCGGAATAATCTCCACCGTGGGCCGATCCCTTCCAGCGCTTTCCCGACGAGACTTCCTGGCCGCGGCGTGCGCCCTATTGCTTCCGCAGCGCCCTAAAGGAAAACTCGGTCTGAAGCCGGTTTCCGCACTTTCTCCAATCCGTTTTCGCGAAGTCGCTCAGCAAGCCGGACTGGATTTTGTGCTTCAAAACAATCCCACCCCTCGCAAGCACATGATCGAAACCATGGCGGGAGGACTCGCCGCTTTCGATTACAACAACGATGGCAAGATTGATATTTTCTTCACGAACGGCGCGGCCATTCCAAGCCTTGAGAAGGACTCGCCAAAGTTTTTCAATCGGCTTTACCGCAATGACGGCGGCATGAAGTTTACGGACGTCACGTTAGAAGCGGGTGTCGCGGGCGCAGGCTATTCCATGGGCGCGGCTGCCGCCGACTATAACAACGATGGATATACCGATTTGTTCGTGGCCGGAGTCTACCGCAACATCCTTTATCGCAATCTGGGCAATGGAAAATTCGAGGATGTGACCGAAGCAGCGGGCATAAAAAGCGACAAGTGGTCGGTTGCCGCCGGTTGGCTCGATTACGACAACGATGGATGGTTGGACCTGTTCGTCGTCAACTATGCCCACTGGACTCCTGCCTTCGACCGCTACTGTGGCGATCGTGAGCGCAACTTGCGCGTCTATTGCCATCCGAAATATTTCGAGGGACTGCCTAATACGCTGTATCGGAACCGTCGGGACGGCACATTTGAGGACGTCAGCAAAGAAGCTGGAATTCTCGAACACATTGGCAGAGGCATGAGCGTTGCATTTGCCGACTACGATAACGACGGCTTCACCGATATGTTTGTCACAAACGATAATCTGCCCAATTTTTTGTTCCGCAATCGACGTAATGGAACATTTGAAGAGGTGGCCCTCGAAGCTGGTGTCGCGCTGACCAACAACGGCGCGCCAATCGCCAGCATGGGCGCTGACTTCCGGGACTTTGACAATGACGGACTTTGCGACATTAACCTCACGGCCCTGACCGGCGAAACATTTCCTTTATTTCGCAATCTCGGGAAAGGCTCTTTCCTGGACGCAACTCACATCAGCCAATTAGCCCAGCTCTCGGCTGCACGCAGCGGCTGGAGCAATGGATTGTTCGATTTCAATAATGATGGATGGAAGGATCTGTTCACCGCCAATTCGGATGTCAATGATTTAATTGATCTGTTCCAGTCAACCCACTACAAGCAGCCGAATAGCCTTTTCGCCAACCTCGGCGATGGAACCTTCCGCGACGTATCTTCGGACGCCGGCTTTACGCTGGCACGCGCCCATCGTGGCAGTGCTTTCGCCGATTTTGACAATGATGGGAAAGTCGACGTGGTAGTCAGCGCACTGGGGGAGTCCGCCGAACTCTGGCAAAACATTAGCCCCGACCCGAATCACTGGCTCGTATTGAAGCTAACAGGCACTCGCAGCAATCGGGACGGTATTGGCGCCAAGATTTGGGTCGGCCATCAGTTCAATCACGTCACCACGGCTGTCGGGTACGCTTCCTCCAGCCCGTCCACTGTACACTTCGGGACCGGCAAGCTGGAGAAAATAGATCGAATCGAAATCCGATGGCCCAGCGGGACCGTTCAAGTGCTGCAGAATGTCGCGACCAACCAAACAATCGAAGTGCGCGAGCCGATGAAATAGCTGGAAAAAACGTACACTGCGTTTATGGAGCCGTGATATCTGTCTCTTGCTTAGCAGCTTCGTTCCGTGCTGCAATGGAGCGCTGCATCGATTCGTAATCGCTAAGCATTTTCTTGGAGAGTTCGATTTGGCCAATGGCCCGGTAAGCCTGCGCGAGCTGATAGTGCAGCGTGCCATCTTCGTCCCTGGCCAGCACTAATTTCAAGTGCGGAATTGCATTGGCCGCATGCCCCGCTGCAAGTTCGCATCGCGCCAGTGACTTCTGTGCGGCGATAGAGTTTGGATCACGAGCCACGGCGCGTTTCAGCAGTGGCAGGGCTTCCTTTGGTTGCTGCAGATCCAGCAAAGTGTCCCCCGCAAAGTAATTGAACTCAGCTGAATCGGGCTGCTGATCTAAGAGCTCCTGAAACAGGGGCAGAGCCGCACTGTAGTCCTCACCGAGCTTTAGACTGATCGCGAGTTCTTTCCTGATCTGCAGATTCGCTGGCGAAAGCTCCGACGCCTTCCGCCACTCGGAGGCAGCCTCACTGTATTTCTTTTGGTTACTGTAAATTTGCGCCTTTAGCTCGTGCAGTTCGGCAGAAGGTGGCAGTCGACCGAGCCGGTCGAACGCAGTCAGTGCCAGCTCGTTGTAGGCTCGGGTTCTCCAGTAGAACGACTCGGGTGTCTTTGCCGGTTCGGCAGCCGCGATCAAGTCTTCGTAGTTTCCGGCTTTAAACTGACATTCGAGCGTAGGCGAGCGGCAATCCAGCAAAGCAGGTGCCATTTCCCGCTGTTCTTCAGTTTCTGCCCACTCCGGGTGTCCGGTTTGCCGGTAGATCTCAGCTACAGCGCTGTGCAGCCCATGCAGGTTGGGCATCCGCTCCAGTGCACGGCGATAAAGGTAGAACGCGCTCGAGAATTGCTGTTCCCGCAGCCGTGCTTCCGCCAGCAGGGAAATCACGTAGCCTGATTCTGGAGCCAATCTCTGTAGCTTTTCGAAGGTGGTGCTCGACAGCAGTTCGTAACAGCGCCCGAGCCCATACCAAGCCGGTGCATTCTGAGAATCTTCAGTAGCGATCCGCTGGTACTCGGTACGTGCTTCTTCCAATCGGTCAAGCGAAAACAGCGCGTCAGCGAGCATTTGCCGCGCCTCGTGCTGGTCAGGTCGCAGTTGGAGCACCGTTCTGAGCGGCTTGAGCGCTGCGGACGCCTCTCCTAATTGCAGACGCGTGGTACCGAGAAAAAGCCAAGCAGGTGCCATCTGCGGATCCAGCTTCACGGCCTCTTCTAATTCCGGGATCGCTTCCCGTTTCTTGCCAGCCAGGTGCAGCGCCATGCCCAAGTTCAGCTTCAAACCCGGGTTATTCGGCACCGCCTTGTTCAGTTCGCGATAAAGAACAACCGCCTGCTGGAACTTGCCTTCGGACATCAGTTGCTTGGCTTGGTCGGACTTGTTCGATAAGCCGTCGATTTGCGGCAACTGAGACGCATACGTCGAAATCGACGCCACGCAAAGAAAGAACAGCCGCGCAAATCTCATGACCATGCCAGCATGGAAAGGTGTTCCCAAATTATAGAGCAGATGCGGTATCGGTCGTCACGAGGGGAATGTTCATGCGGCCCAAGCCTCAGATTCCCATCTCGGACCGCACTCGATTCTGGTACCGTACTACAAGCCACGAGGCCACGATGAGCACGTCTTCAAGGGCACGAATCCAGCGACAACTGATTGCTTTTTTGGCTTTTTCAGGGTTGGGTCTTTCTCTTCCCCCGGCCATCAGATCGCAGGCACACAGCCCGGTGAGCCGCCACCATAAGTCTACTCGCGTCGGTTCCGCCGCAGTCGTTGCCCCGGAGCACGCTACCTGGAGCGACTACGCGGGCGCTCCTGATGGAGCACAGTATTCAGCCCTCGACCAGATCAACCGATCCAACGTAAGCCAATTGCGCGTCGCATGGACTTATCCAACCGGGGATGGTAGCAAATATCTGTTTAACCCCCTCGTGGTGGGCAGGACGATGTACGTTCTGGCGCGGAATAACTCGATCGTCGCGCTCAATGCTGCAACGGGACGTGAACTGTGGGTTCACTCGACCGGAACGAGCACTCATCTGATCACGAATCGCGGCATCAATTATTGGGAAAGTTCCGACCACTCTGAACAAAGATTACTGTTCGCAGTCGACAACTTCCTGCAGGCCATTAATGCCCGCACCGGTCAATCGATCATGAATTTCGGCGTGAATGGCCGGATAGATTTGCGGGATGGCCTCGGACGCGATCCCGAAAGCTTGAATTTGGTTCAATCGACCACACCAGGTCGCGTCTTCGAAGACCTACTCATTATGGGATCTGCCACAAACGAAGAATACGAGTCTGGTCCGGGGGACATTCGTGCGTACAACGTGCGGACCGGTCGCTTGATCTGGGCGTTTCACACCGTGCCGCATCCCGGCGAACGTGGCTATGACACTTGGCCGAAGGAAGCGTGGAAGACAGTCGGCGGAGCCAACGCCTGGAGCGGGCTCTCTGTAGACGTCAAACGCGGCATCGTCTTCGTTCCGACCGCAAGCCCCAAGTACAACTTCTACGGCGCCAACCGAACAGGTGCCAATTTGTTTGGTGATTGTCTGCTCGCCCTGAATGCGCGCACGGGAAAATTAATCTGGTATTTCCAAATGGTGCACCACGACATTTGGGACTACGACAACGGTACGGCTCCGATGCTGTTGACCGTCCGCCACGCCGGCAAGACCGTTGACGCGGTCGTGCAGGTTGGAAAAGAAGGTTTCGTCTGGGTGTTTAATCGCCAAACCGGTGAGCCGCTGTGGCCGATCGAAGAGCGCCCAGTGCCGCCATCAGAAATGCCCGGCGAGGTGACGTGGCCCACCCAGCCGTTTCCGCTGAAGCCTCCTCCATTTGCCCGCCAGAGCTTCACCAGCAAAGACCTGAGCCCGTTCCTCGACCCTGAGGAACGCCAGAGCATTGCGAAGACGGTCGAACGAGCACGCAATCAAGGTCTGTTCACGCCTCCTGATATAACCAACACCATCGAAATGCCGGGAAACAACGGTGGTGCGAATTTCCAGGGGGCAGCCGTCGATCCTGTCCACGGTAAGTTCTTTGTGGTTTCGAAAGACCTGCCTGCTCTGCTCAAGTTAGAGCCGAGCTCATATAACGCTGCGGACGCGAGCTTTCCGCCTGGCCGTTCTCCCGAAGAGCGCGGGCGGCATGTTTATGAATCCAAGTGCAAATTGTGTCATGGCGCCGAGTTAGCAGGGCAGCCGCCGGCGGTGCCGTCTCTCGTCGACATCGAATCGAAATTAAGCGCGGATGAGGTGCGAGCGATTGTCACACGCGGACGTGGCCAGATGCCCGCGATTTCGCCCCTTTCGGATGCGGCATTGAATCTCCTTGTGGCCTATGTATTGCATCCAGAGACAGCGCGCGTATCTGGTCGAGAGCCAGCTACGCAAAACTCCGCTCGTGAGACCACATCGAATATTCCCCCTGAAAAGCTCCGGTATCGAAGCAGCTTTGGTTTTATGTTCGCGAGTAGCGGATTGCCGGTGATCGCTCCGCCTTGGACCACGCTTACCGCCTACGATCTCAACGACGGCACGATCGAATGGCAGGTGCCTCTAGGCGAAGTTCCGGAGTTGGCTGCAAAAGGCTTCAAGGATACCGGCTCTCATTTTCCCAAAGTTGGTCCCGTGCTGACGGCCGGTGGTCTGATTTTCACGGGCACGCGCGACCGCAAGGTTCGCGCCCTAGATTCGCAGACTGGCAGAGTGCTATGGGAGGCTAAGGTGGACGCCGCCGTCGAGGGAATGCCGGCTGTGTATAGAGTTGACGGACGGGAATATATCGTATTCTGCGCCGCGGCGCAGGCCACTACGCGTACGCACGATATTCCGGGTCACCCCGCGCTGCAATCGCCCATCCCAGGAGCGTATGTCGCTTTTGCATTGCCCGAGGGTGTTCGGAGCACTCAAAAACATTGCGTCCCTTAGACGTAAGTCGGGCTGTGCGCCTGATATGCCTCAATACAACAGCGGACCGTCGCGCACTTAGAGCTGGAGGTAGAGCCGTTCACAGAATCACATCTCCTGCCCTGTGGAACATATCGATTGACTTTGAGAATCGCCGCAGCGAATGTCCAACCGATTGAGAACACCCTTGAATTTACGCACACGGGCGGATGGCTACAGGACGATGCCGTCATGCGGCGTGACTGTCTTGGCGTATTGATGGAATGAACGTATCCGTTTCAGGCTTGGGCGGAGCGCAGTTAAGACACCCTCGGGCGCCGCTTCCAAATCCGAATTCGCGCACAATTCGCGTACAAATTGGAAAGGCCGCTTATCGCGGCCGCCGTAAGTCTATGAGTTGATTGGTTGCGGGGGGTGGATTTGAACCACCGACCTTTGGGTTATGAGCCCAACGAGCTACCAGACTGCTCCACCCCGCATTGTGATGATAGCAACCGCCTGAGCACGCGTCAAACTCGTGCGAGAGACCACCGCTTCCAGTTCGATCGGCTGCGCAGAATACAAGCATCCTATCTATGCCGCCGACAATCCAAGGCATATCGATCCATTGACGCACTCGGCTGGACAATGAATCGCATTGCAAGGAGGATTTCTTACTATGGCGAAGAAGGAAAGTGCAGGTCAGCAGTCATCGCTGAATGCGCAGCCGCGGATTCATCAGCGCGCCGCTGAAATTCAAACTTATGGCACCGTATCGCATGCACTGCCGCTCGAGTTGGAAGAGCCGGTTCGTCTGGAAATGACCGAGCAACTGAATCAGTTGCTGGCCGACACTATCACTTTGCGGGACCTCTACAAAAAATCACACTGGCAAGTTGCTGGACCGACGTTTTACCAGTTGCATCTTCTATTCGACAAGCATTTCGAAGAGCAAGTCGAGATCGTGGACACGATTGCCGAACGTATCCAGTTGCTGGGCGGAATATCTCTAGCCATGGCGCATGACATTGCAGAGACCACCAGAATTGAGCGCCCCCCACGCGGTCGCGAAGAAGTGCCGGTTCAGATTTCGCGGCTCCTGGATGCGCACCAGGTCATAATCGGGGAATGCCGTGAGCTGGCCGATCGTGCCGATGAAATCGGGGATCACGGAACCAACGACATGGTCGTGAGCGATGTGCTGCGCACCAACGAACTGCAGGTATGGTTCCTCAGTGAGCACCTGGTGGAAATGCCGTTGATACACGCGCAGGATCCACAGTTCAAAAAAGCTGGATAGCGGCGACCAAATGCGGGTCCGAGTTCGGGCCCGCCAGTTTTCTGTCCCATGTCTTCGGAAGGATAGCTGCCCTTCACCCGTTCGCCGCGGCGTTTGCGAGATGACTAACGGTCATAGTCGTCGCCCACCACCGACTGTTTCGATTTCGCGCTGCTTATTTACCGAGTTGCAAGCCGGGCACTCTTTCGCTATGCTGTCGTGACTTGAAGTCACGTGATGTCCGCGAGCGCAACCAAGCCGCCTCTGACTTTGTCGTCCACCAATCCGGACAGAGTACATCCTCGTTCGCAAGCCAAGCGCAGGAGCATCGTGGACGCCGCGACCCGGCATTTCGCTGAGCATGGCTACGAAGATGCGCGCGTCGCGGATATCGCCCTCGCCCTCGGAATCGCAAAAGGCTCAATCTTCCAACACTTCGGCAGCAAGGACGCGTTGTTCCTCGAGGTGTACAAGCGCGCGGTGCGCTCTTTTTCGAAGTATCTGGACGTTCCGCCGGAAGTGCGCGAGGCAGGATTTTTCGAAGTGCTGCGCTATTGGCTCATCCGCACGGAGCACATGGTGCACGAAGATTGGATCCCGTACAGAATTTATCTCCTGGGCAATTACGGTACCGACCTTGCGCTCAAGCGGGAGATCAACCGGTTTCTGATCAGCGAGGATCCCTACGGCCGGGTGGAGTTCGTTCGCTTTGGATTGCAGCGCCGCGAACTGCGCGACGAACTGGAGATTGAACTCATTGTTTCCATTATCGACTGGATGGTCGAGCGCTTTCAGGATGCACTGCTGACCGCCGAACTCGATCCCGGCTTGTTCCGCCGCCAGGGAGAGCTGCCGGAGAAGAAGGAAGCCAGGATTCAGCAGTTCCTCTCGGTACTGGAACGAGCGATTGGAGCGGAGCGGCCCGCCTTTGCGGCGAAACGGGTTCAACGAAGCGAGCGCCGCTGATCTTTGCAGGGGAACTTATGAGCATGACGGTATCTGTGGAACAGATTCTAGCTAGCTACGACGACCGCGCGCCGCTGTCGCACGCGTCTACAATTCCGGGATCGTGGTACACCGATGCTCGCATCGCCGAGCTCGAGCGCCTCAACGTATTCAGCAGAACATGGCAACTGGTGGCGCGTACCGCACAATTGCAGAATCCTGGAGACTTTGTGAGCACGCGCCTGGCAGGAGAACCGATTGTCGTTGTTCGCGGAACCGATGGACAACTGCGCGCGTTCTACAACGTCTGCCGGCATCATGCGGCCGCGGTTGCGACTGAAGCCTGCGGGCATGCATCCATCCTGCAATGCCCGTATCACGGCTGGAAGTATGGCCTGGATGGGACTCTGAAAGGCATGCCTGAATTCGACGGAGTAGAAAAATTCGAGCGTGCGGACAATGGACTGGTTCCCATCCGCGTGGAGACCTGGGAGTGCTTTGTTTTTGTGAATTTCGATTCCGACGCGGTGTCACTGAAGGACTTTCTCGGCGGGCTAGTGAAGCGGATCGCATCCTTGAATATCGGCCAACTGCATTATTTCGATCGCCGGACTTACGACCTCCATTGCAACTGGAAAGTGTTCGTGGATAACTATCTCGATGGTGGATATCACGTTCCTCACCTGCACAAGGGATTGAACTCGGTTCTCGACTACAAGCAATACACCATCGAAAACGAAGACCGCTACTGCTTGCAGTCGAGCCCCATGGTTGCGTCGCAGGAAGATGCGGCGACCGGGGCCACCCGCAAAGGAGATCGCGCCTGGTACTTCTGGCAATATCCCAACCTGATGATCAATTGCTACGAAGGATACATGGACACAAACTATGTGATCCCAGTCGACGCCGATCACTGCAGGGTGATTTTCGATTTCTATTTCAGCGACATAAGTGAATCGCGCAAGGTCTACAACACTGAATCGGTGGACGTGGGCAATCGGGTGCAGGAGGAAGATCTGGGAATCTGTGAGGATGTGCAGCGCGGGCTGAAGTCGCGCGCCTATGGGGCGGGTCGGCTCTCAGTGCGGCGCGAAGCTGGAGAGCAGTTGTTTCACCGCTTACTGGCGGCTGATTTGAAAGCGCCCTCCGCCGTTACGGTAGAAAAAATAAACGTTAAACTCTAAATCTCGGAAACCTCGCAGCGGGTCACTGATATTCGCGCGGGATAGTTTCCTGCCAACTTCTGCTCCGGTACATCTGCCCGTCCTTCAGTAGTTCTCGCGTGTACTGGTAATAGAAGTTCTTTTCATCGGTAGTGACCAGCAGATGTCCGCGCCAAGTCAGGGTGCGTCCTCTTAGCGCGAAGACACTTTCAGCTTCCCCGTGCACCGAGCAGGTTTCCGGATGTGCGTCGTCCGCCTCGTAGGGCCGCGAACCCTCCCCAGGAAATGCCGAACATCCCGACGTTTCCGTTTGACCAGGATTGATGCGCGAGCCATGCGATGACCTGCTCACCGTCCTGCTGCTCCTGCTCGGAGTATTCGCGTTCGGGAGGAGCGCCTTCACTAGCCCCGAATCCACTGATGTCAACCCGAACGCTCACGTAACCGCGGCGAGCGAAGTAGGTGTGCTTGGGATAATCCTCAGGGGCAGCGCCGTCATCCTTGCGATACGGAAGATATTCGAGCAGGGCGGGAAATTTCTCGCCCGGCTTAGCTCCTTGCGGCACATACAAGGTTGCGGCCAACCGGACCCCGTACTTCATTGGGATCCACGCCGGCTGCATCTTCACTTGATAAATAGGCGGCGATGGGACCTCGACAGTAACTGCAATGCAACAAGGAATCCCCAACCCGCAGAGACGGTAGAAAGATTTGAGCAAGGGGGCTCCGTGCAATTGAATGCGGACTCGGAGTCATTCTGTCCCGCCCTGCTCGCGGCGCAGGGCGCGCAGATCGATGCCGAGTTGTTCCGCCTTCTTATACAGGTGACTGCGCTCCAGGCCAAGTGTTTTCGCCGCGAGAGTGATGTTGTTCTGGCTGCGTTTGACTTCGGCCAGAATAACCTCGCGCTCAAATGACTGCACGCGCTCGGCCAAAGCTCCAGAACTACCTGTTTTCCCACCGCTTGCGCCGGCGGGGGAGTGCGGCAGCGCCATCTCGATCGTGTCCGCATCGACCCGCCCATCGGTCGCCAACAGCATGATTCGCTCGACAATGTTGCGCAGTTCGCGAACGTTCCCCGGCCAGGAATACGACTGCAGCGCTTGCATTGACTCGCTAGAGAAGGGAACTGGCTTCCATCCGTTCTGCGAGCACACCTGTTCGGCAAAGTGCTTCACCAGCGCAGGAATATCTTCCCCGCGCTCTCGCAAGGGCGGAAGGACCAGAGGATAAACGTAAATACGATGGAACAAATCCTGGCGAAACTTTTCTTCGCGCACGCGTGCTTCCAGGTCGCGATGAGTTGCAACCAGGACGCGCACGTTCACGGCAATAGGCTTGTCGCCGCCAATCCTTTCTATCTCTCCTTCCTCCAGCACGCGCAAGAGCTTGGCTTGCATTTGGAGCGGCATATCGCCTATCTCATCCAGAAAAATCGTGCCCTGATCCGCCTGCTCAAACTTGCCAATGTGCCGTCCAGAAGCGCCGGTGAACGAGCCTTTCTCGTGGCCGAACAGCTCTGATTCAATCAGTTCTGCCGGGACGGCGGCACAGTTCAAGGTCACGAATGGTCCAGACGACCGCGGGCTCCGGTCGTGGATCGTGCGCGCGACCAGTTCCTTGCCTGTGCCGGTCTCTCCCAGGATGCAGACGCGCGACTCGCTCGCAGCCACGCGCTCCAGTTGGGCCACCAACCGCCGCATGGTCTCGCCCTTCCACACGATTTCGTGCTTCCCGAGGCGCTGGCGTAATTGCCGGTTCTCCCGCTCCAGTCGTTGCAACTTCAGCGCGTTGTCCACCGTGAGCAGCAGCTTGTCCGTGGAGATCGGCTTTTCCAGAAAGTCGAGTGCTCCCAGCCGCGTTGCTCGAACCGCCATCTCAATATGTGCCTGGCCCGACATCATGACCACCGGTGTGCTCACTCCCTGCTGCTTAAGTTCCTCCAGCAAGGCCAGCCCATCCTTTCCTGGCATCACTACGTCAGAGAGAATCAAGTCGAAATTCTGCGCTTTCGCCAGTTCGAGTGCTTTGGCGGCGTTGTCGCAGACTCTGGCTTCGTATCCCGCAAGGCGGAAAGCCCGCGAGAGCGAAGCCAGTGTGTTGGCCTCATCGTCTACGATCAGCAAATGAGCTTTCAACGGTAAGTCCCCCCTCCTCAGCTTCGGACCGGCTCGCCGGCATCTTGCCTGCTTCTCCGCCGATGTCACCTGATAGCTCAGGACGCACCGGCAGTTCAATGACGAACGCAGTTCCTTTCGCCGGCTCGCTCCGCACCGCGATTGTTCCCCCATGATCGCTTATTACGGATTGAACGATCGCCAGGCCCAGACCGCTTCCGTGTTGCTTGCTCGTGTAATAAGGAGTGAAGATGCGCGCGCACTCTTCGGGCGTGAGCCCCGCGCCAGTGTCGGCGACTTCGATGACGACCTTCTGGGGCTCGCGGCGGCTGAGCAAGGTGAGCTTTCCTCCCTGCGGCATCGCGTCCATCGCATTGAGTACGAGATTGGAGATAGCGCGGTGCAGCAGTTCCGGATCGGCTGCGATTGGGCCAAGACTATCGTCCGTTTCCAGATGGCATTCTATGGCGCACTTTCCCGGTACTTTCAATTGTGCCTGGAATAACTGCACTACGCCTCGGAGCACCTCGTTGACGTTCACTCGCTGCAACTCCGGTTGCGGCATTTTCGAGAATTCGCTGAATCTGCTGATAATCCCTTTCAGGTTTGCCAGTTCAGTGAGCAGAGTCTGCGAGCTTTCATGAAACACTTCTTCGAACTGTTCTGGAGATTGAGTTCGGGCGCGGATCAGGTTTTCGACGGTGAGTTGAAGGGGGAAGAGCGGATTCTTAAGCTCGTGAGCTAAACGTCGAGCCAACTCGCGCCATGCCGCAACCCGCTCGGCTTGCACCAGGCGCTCTTTTTGCGCCAGCAACTCCATCGTCATTTGGTTGAATGAACTGGCGAGCTGGGCTACCTCGTCGTGTCCGCTCACTTGCACGCGAGTGTTCCAGTTTCCGCCAGCCACGCTCTGGGCCGCGCCGGCGAGGTGTTCAATAGGTCGCGTGACGCGTGCCGCGGCCCAGCCACTGAGAAAAAGTGCGAGAACGATTCCACCGCCTCCGGCCAGCAGGGCTGCGTCCCGAATTCGTCGGCTCAGTTCGACATAGGTGCGCCGGGATTGTGCAATGAGCAAAATGCCCAGCAGTGGGCGATTTTCTCCCAGACCACGCAAAGGAATGGCGTGAACGATCTCCTCATCGGCTCGGTCCGATGACCATCTCACAGGCGTGGACATCTCCTGGTTGCTGCGTCTCACGGCCTCGACCAACGGGGCAAGCTTCTCAGCAGGCCGTATATCCTCAGAAGAGGCAGAAGCATTGACGAGGAGGGCGGCAGAGAATGTCTCTCCTCTATTCTGATATAGCAGGACGCGCATTTCCGGAACGACATTCAGTGTCGACAGGAAGGTCTTGTCGAGGCGCCGTCCACCAACAACGTATACCGGATGTTCGCGGTCACCGCTGGTGCGCACAGTGAACAGGCCCAGAGCAGTCGAGTCCTGAACTTGCTCCAATTTCAGGAACGCAGGCTGTTGAGCGGACGGCGAGAGGATCTGGAACGCTGGGTCGGGATATCCAAACTTCGCGGGCCACTGTGCTGAAGACACAATCATTCCGCGTGAATCGAGCAATTCGAGAAAGTCCAGTTGGTGGCTTTCGGCGAGCGAACGTGCGAGATCAAAGTCCTCCGCCGAATCGGCGGAGGACCGGTTCAGCGCCGCCGCCATTCGGTTCACTGTATCGGAAGCTGCGACGCTTTCGACTCGCCTTGCGACATCTTCTCCTT
>Ga0157372_10005724_pt1 | contig 13235 bp, 9 predicted proteins | sample C55metaG_FD_115307 | JGI IMG/M metagenome (GOLD analysis project Ga0157372, IMG submission 115307) | Corn rhizosphere microbial communities from Kellogg Biological Station, Michigan, USA - C5-5 metaG | ecosystem: Host-associated > Plants > Roots > Rhizosphere > Soil | place: USA: Michigan... | reverse complement strand
TTCCCGCTGATAATCCGTTCGTGGGGAAGGCGGGATACAAACCCGAGATCTACACGATCGGGAATCGCAATCCTCTGGGGCTGACGCTGCATCCGGTGACGGGAGAGATCTGGGAATCCGAATTTGGACCGCGCGGCGGCGACGAGGTGAATCGCATCCAGGCGGGCAAGAACTACGGGTGGTTCATCGTCACCAAAGGCGAGCATTACAACGCTGCGCCCAGCGAGAAATCTCACGGAGGCATGGAAGATCCGGTGCTGCATTGGGAGCCGTCCATTAATCCGGGGAATCTGATCTTCTACAACGGCGACAAATTTTCGCAATGGAAGGGCAACCTGATCATGGGCACCATGACGAAATCGGTGCTGCGCGCGACCTTCGATGCCCAGGGCAATCCTACCAGCCAGGAGCGGATGCTGACCGAACTGAATCAGCGCTTCCGCGACACCCGCGTCGATCCCGACGGATTCATCTACTTGCTTACGGACGAAACCTTCGGAGCCGTTTTGAAGGTCGAACCCGGCCAATAAAGCCATCGATTCTACGTAACTCGCTGATTCGCATAGCTAATACCTTGCAACTTGTTTGCAACTGAGCCCATCTAACAATCGAGAGCCGAAGAAGTGGGCAGAATCCTAGCCGGGTGGATTGGATGCTGTACCACCGCTAAATAAGAAGGGTAAAATACCGTGCGATTCAAACAAAACTTCACCCAGCGAGCGGGTATGCTTTGCGTAGCCGCGACCTTCACCCTGGTATCCGCCTATGCGGGTTCCGAGAACCTCCCGAACTTCCAAAAAGTGGACGACAGGGTCTATCGCGGCGCGCAGCCAACCGATGAAGGCTTCAAGGAGTTAGCGGCCAAGGGCATCAAGACAGTAATCGATCTCCGCCAGATTGGCGAGCATTCCCAGGCCGATGAACAGAAGATAGTGACTGACTTGGGCATGCGCTACGTCAGCATTCCCATGAAGGGACTCTCCGAGCCAAAGGAGAATCTGGTGGCGGCGGTACAGAAGATCTTCAACGATCCCGAGCAAGGTCCCGTATTCGTTCATTGCAAGCGCGGAGCCGATCGCACGGGTTTGGTGGTGGCCGTTTATCGCATCTCGCACGATTCCTGGGATAACAAGAAGGCCCTCGCTGAGGCCAAATCCAACGGAATGAGCATGTTTGAGCGCGCGATCCAACATTATGTGCTGGATTACAAGCCGGCGACGCTCAATGCCTCAGTTTCATCCGAGCCGAAAAGCGTTGGCGCCGCCCAGTAACTAGCATCATTTGAAGTAAGTAGCCGCAATTGAAACGCTTGCAGGACTCCCGCGCTCTTACTGGCGGGAGTCCAGATGCGTCTTCTTGCTGCGGTCTTAACTGTTACCACGTTGTGGACAATCGGATGCGACCGGAAATCGAGTAATCCTCTCGAAACCAAGACCTCGGAAGGACAGGCCTCCGAAGCCCCTGCCGGAAAGGCCGCCGCTCGCAAAGACAAAGCGCTGGTGCGGTTCCTCAACGCGGATCCGAGTGACACCCGGCGAGAGTTGTGGGCAGGCGATGCCCGCCTGTTCACAGGAATCGCCTATCGGGCCATTACTCCGTACGTCGAGATTCCTTCTCAGGCGACTCAATTGCGCCTGCGCAACGAGAACGGCACTGAAAATATTGCCTCCATCCACGATGAGCTGTTTGCGGGACGGAGTTACACCTACGTCGCCATGCCCGGGAAAAATCGATTATCCCTGGTGGAGCTTAGCGACGATCTGGCGGCTCCTAAACCCGGCAAGGCCAAGGTCCGCCTGATCAACGCTACGTTTGGTGTCGATCACTTGGATTTGCACCGGTCCGGCGTTGCAAAGAAGATCGGCACAGTTCAGGCCGGCGCGTCGACTGACTTCAAAGATGTCGATCCTGGGACCTTCGAGATTCGTCCCGCCAAACAGCCCGTTTCACCGCGACTCTCCAACCTGATGGTGGATGCTGACCACTTCTATACGTTCGTCGTCTTGGGACCGCGCGGCGACCTCGATGCTCTTCGCGTGGAGGAGCGCTTGGATCGATGAAGGCACTCCCGATCTTGCTTGTGGCATGCTCGGGAATTGTGCAGGCGCAAGATGAGCCGGCCGCACCGGGCGCCGCGCCAGCCAGCACGCCAATCAACGACGAAGATTCGCGGGATCGCGTTCTCTATTCGGACGACACGGAGAGCTTGAAGCCTTTGGTCTTCAAGCTGTCGAAGAACATCCTGATGGACCAGAAAGATATCTGGACCAGTCCATTCCACATGAATCGTCACGACGCGATTCCGTGGATTGTGGTGGGGGCTACGACGGGAGCACTGATTGCAGCCGATCGTCACATCGCTAGGCAGTTGCCCAACACTGTGGATCAGGTCGCCATCAGTAAGGATGTATCCAACATTGGTGCCGTCTATACCGTGCTGCCGATCACGGCAGGCCTGTACATCGGCGGGGCCATCGCCCATAACCCCAAGGCTCGAGAGACCGGGATTCTGGGGGGAGAGGCGGCGTTAGACAGCGTGATCGTAGTGACTGTTCTCAAGAGCATTACGCAGCGCCCACGACCTCTCGAGGACAACGGCAAAGGAAGTTTCTTTACTGGCGGGGACTCATTTCCCTCCGGGCATTCCGCCGCGGCCTGGGCTTTGGCCTCAGTGGTCGCGCACGAATACAACAAGAGTATTCTCTACCCAATCACAGCCTACGGGCTGGCTTCGCTGGTGAGTTTTTCCCGGCTCAGCGGGCAGCAGCATTTTGCTTCGGACATCGTCGCCGGGAGCGCCATCGGATGGTTCATCGGTCGTTATGTTTTTCAAACGCACGTGGATCATTCGATCCATCGACGCCCGCCATCGAAACTAAGCCGTTTGCGGCCGCAGGTAATCCCGCAATTTGATCCGCAGACCCGCACCCGCGGTGTGACGCTGAGCTGGACCCGGCGCGACCAGCGGTAGTTCCTAGTTCTTGTTTCCGGAAAAACGTCCTTTAATATCCGGCCAGAACTCCGAGAATGCACGGCTGGTAAAGCTCGACAAGAAACTAAAGGGAATCCGCCCTAGAGCTTCACTGGCCGTGGCCTGGCTGTCGGGCCGCCACGTGTTGGAAATAAACTGGGCACTGGGAATCGCAATGTAGCGCGCATACGCGGGCATCGTGTCGCCATTCCGATTGGTGGATAAGAATGTCATTTTGGCGACATGTGCCAAGCGAGTTTTGAAGGGTTGCCCGCCGGTGGTCCGGAAGTAGCGGGGATCTTCTCCCCACATGCTACCGATACTTGCTTCCAGGACCCCTTGTGTGGCGCTGGCTGTAAGCCGCAGCCCATAGCGTTTTCCAAAGCCATCCCAGTGCGGTCCGTACTCTTCAGGAGAGTTGCCAGCCGTGGCAATTCCCGCTAGAACGACGCCCGCTGCCAGATTGGGCGCACCCAGCGTCCCGTTTACGATCCAACGAAAACGCTGTCCCGCTGTAATGGGCGTGTAGGATGGCGCAGGCACAATAACCGCAGTCAGCGATTCACCCACTGGCGCCGCCACCGGGGCGTCCGCTTGTGCGAACACCACTACGCCGGATGCCAAAAAAATCAAGCTTTTGGTGATTGTAGTCATCGTCAACTCTCCGATTTAGTCTTTGGAAACTTCCTGCGGCTCGGCATCTTCAAACACTTCGCGGACAGCTTCCTTTACGGCACTCTTCACGGCATCCTTAACTGAATCCTGAAGTTTGTCGGAATTGAGATCCAGCTCAACGCCCTCGCCTGCAAGCTCTTGGATCATGATTTCGACGACAGGGCCGACGGGAGGCAACTCTTTGGTCATCGCCTTAGCAACCCTTTTTGCGATCTTCTCTGTGGGCGTCGACGCTTCCTTCGCGTCCTTTATCTCCGCAGTGGCCTTCGCTCCGGTGCGCTCCCAATCCTCGTTAAATGTTTTCGTGATGACGGCCGCGATCTTCGGATCGCGGATTACAATGCCGATTTCCCGGCGGCGGTCCAGTTCGGCTTCCCGAAGACTTTGGCTGCCCATGAATACGTGCGTACCGTCGCGAACCATCGATCGTGTGTGCAGGCGCAGTTTGGCGAGCTTACGGGCAGATATTTTGGCGCTTCGCTTGGTCTTGCCAATGAGGCGCACCGTGACTCCGGCTTTGATCCGAGCTTCCAGCAGCTTGAGCATTTCCGGATCGCTAAGATTCGGATCGTAAATCAACAAATCTTTTTTCGCCGCTGTGATAAACGCGCCCAGCCTTTCGCGCGCGTTGAGGGGGCTGACAATAAACGTACTGGCCCCGGCCACATACGGCTGACGCTGGGTATCTGCCTCAAATAACTTCACGGCTTCCTGCACCAGCTTTCGATCCTTGGTAATGATGGCGAAGCTGCGGCTTCGATCAATGTCCTGGTACGTGAAGTTGAACGCTAAGAGATGGAGATCGCGGCCGTCGATCACGATCATCTTGCCGTGGTAGCGCATCAGATCGTCCGCGGTTCGCGCGACGGTCACTCCCGCGGCGAGCAAGCGCAGCTCCAGCGCCCGCAGATTCTTTTCTCCGCCTCGATTCGTGTACGCGATCAACGCCCGCACGCGCACGCCCCGCGTCACCGCATTCACCAACGCGCGTTCCACTTCTTTGTGATCGAAGCGAAAAATCAGAATATCGATGGTTTTCTTAGCGGCGTCTAACCCCTTCACCAGCGGCGCAACGCCCTCACCCGGCTGTACAAGGAGTTTCATAGAGGTTTCCCTAATGCTTGGCACCACACTTGCTGTTGCAATGACATGGCCACTGTGACTTTCGAACGACGGTCGGCATTTCAAACCGGTATCTCCAAGAAATTGCAGATACTTACGGTCCTGGTAGCATCTGTGCCGGGCTGCTATGCGGCTGGCAAGACTACTAATAACGACGCCCCGGCGTCGGCGACTGCAGAAACTACCGGGACGGCGATGCTGTGGCGGCAACCTACCGATATCGCGTCACGAGACCTATTGAACGGCGCGGGCGGCCGGGCACATGCCCCCAAATCCACCACCTTCACCTTCATCAAGGAAGATCTGGATGGTACTGCGCCCAAGTTCGTGGTGAAGGATGATGACGGCGTTAAGTGGAAAGTAAAGCTCGGTGCCGAGGCCAAGCCCGAGACGGCAGCCACGCGATTCCTCTGGGCCGCAGGCTATTTCGCCGATGAAGATTACTTCCTGCCCACCCTGCGCATCACAGAACTGCCCACGCGTTTGCATCGCGGGCAGAAGCTGGTGGGACCGGAAGGAACTATCCACAACGCCCGCCTGAAGCGGGAACTTCCGGACGGAGCCAAGGGCGGCGCGTGGCCCTGGAAGCATGCTCCCTTTGCCGGGACTCGAGAATACAACGGTCTGCGAGTTTTGATGGCCGTTATCAACAACTGGGATCTCAAAGACGTTAACAACGGGATCTATCAGAACGCCGACAAAGAGCAGGTTTATGCCGTCCACGACGTGGGTGCGTCGTTCGGTACTACAGGTGTGGTGCGAAACCTGAACAATGCCCGAGGGAATCTCAAAGCCTACGATCATTCCCGCTTCATCACTAAGACGACTTCGAAAAAAGTGAACTTTGCGACACCAGGGCGGCCCACGTTCTGGCTGGTTTTCAACCCGCCCCGCTACTTCATGCGGCTTAGCTTGCGATCCATCGGGCATAATGTTCCGCGCGCGGATGCAAAATGGATGGGCGATCTTCTGGGCGGCCTCAGCCCGCAGCAAATCCGCGATGCATTCCGCGGCGCCGGCTACTCGCCGGAAGAGGTCGAAGGGTTCGCGCGGACGGTGGAAGGCCGCATCGCCGCGCTACGAGCTTTGTAGCGCATCTTCGGAGTTCATCTGTAGGTTGAAGAGCTCTGCATACAAGCCTTCCGTTTTGATGAGCTCGTCATGGGTGCCGCTCTGGGCGATGACGCCCTCGTCGATTACGAAGATCACGTCGGAGTTCTGAATAGTAGAGAGCCGGTGGGCGATCACGATCGACGTCTTGCCCTTCATCAGGCGCTCCAGCGCTTCGAAAACCAGGTTCTCCGACGATGCATCGAGGCCGGTGCCGGGCTCATCCAGGATCAGAATCGGCGTGTTGCGGATCATAGCCCGAGCGATCGCGATCCGCTGCCGCTGGCCACCCGACAGCGTTACGCCGCGTTCGCCCACCATGGTGTCGTAGCGCTCCGGCATCTTATCGATGAACTCAGATGCATTAGCCATCTCGGCGGCCTTCAATATCTCCGACCGGGTGGCGTTGGGTTTCCCGTAGGCAATGTTTTTCCAGACGGGAGCATGAAACAGCAGTGTCTCCTGCAATACGAAACTCACCTGTTCGCGAATGGATTTCTGCGTATACTGGCGCACGTCTACGCCGTCGATTTTTACGACGCCTGAGGTCGGATCGTAGAACCGTGGAACCAACCCGACGATGGAGCTCTTGCCGGCTCCGGTGCGGCCAACCACGGCAGCCACCTGCCCGGCTTCGATGCGAAAGCTAACGTCCTTTAGGATGGGCTGCTCTTCTTCGTAGCTAAAAGTGACTTTCTCAAATTCGATGTCTCCCTTGAAACGTGGCGCGGGCCGGGCCCCCGGAAGATCCTTCAAGTCGGTATCCGTCTCCAGAACTTCCCTGATCCGTTCATATCCCACGGCGGCCTTCGAATAGGCGTCCGTCATCTTCGAAAGCTCCTGCATCGGCTTGTACATCTTCCCCAGGTACCAGATGAAGACAATCAGCGACCCAGGCGCCAGCGAGCCGGCCAGCACCATCCGCGCGCCGAAGAACAACACCAGGCTGGTCCCCATGGCGACGATAATCTCGACCATGGGCGACAGCTTGGCCTTCAGGCTGCGCGCCCGAAGCGAGAGCTCAACGCTCTCCAGGCTTTCGTCTTCCAGGCGCTTTTGTTCGTAGTCCTCGCGTGCGAATGCCTTGACCACCCTAATCGAGGTAAGAACCTCCTGGATGACGGAGACCACCTGGCCTTCCTTCTTTCGAACTTCCCTTGAAGATTTTTTGATGAGCCGCGTGTAACGGAACACCACTAGAAAAAGCAAAGGAGCGACCGACAGCGCAATCAGCGTGAAGCGCCAGTTCATGTAAAACATCACGCCGATCATGCCCGCCAGCGTCAGCGTATTGATCAGGGCGCTCAGCAATCCCCCTGTGATGAAGCTTTGAACCGAGTCGATGTCGCTGGTGACCCGGCTGATCAGATCTCCGGTTTGCGCATGGTTGTGATACGCGAGAGACAGCCGCTGGATGCGGGAATACAGGGTTGAGCGGAGATCATGCATTACCCATTGCCCAACCGTGGAGGTGTAGTATTTTTCGATATAGGAGCACACCGCTCCGACTATCCCTACAACCAAAGCGGCCACTGCGGCGAATAGCAGGATCGACTGCTTGTTGTCCCCAAACAACTCAACGACGTGAGTCACCCACCCGGTAGCGGGTTTGTCTTTCAGAAGGTTGTCGAGAACAATCTTCAGAGGCCACGGCTGTAAAAGATCGCACACGCCCTCGCCGATTGCGGCCGCTAGTCCAAACGCGAGAGCCTTGGAGTGCGGCTTGAGAAGCTTGATAATAGCTTTGCGACGCGGATTTTCAGCCGTAGACTAGTCCTCCCACTCTATAGATAGCGACAGCCCGTTGCCGTTTTACGCCTAAGGCTAACTGTTATTGCGGTGGAAGGGAATCCTGGGAGCCGGCCCCCTCCGCGTGATACCCGCCTTCAATTCTCGGCGATGCACCCGCATGTAGCCAGCTCCCGGGTCTCAACGAATAGATTCTGTTGCATCGTTCCCGTTTCATCCGAATTTAGAGACGTTTGGCGGGCGGAGTGCAACAAGTATGTTGATGATCCGAATAACTTCACGATTCTGTTTGCTCGTACTAGTACTGACAGCTTGTGTAAGGCTCGCGTTCGCTCAGGGCGGTCCTCCGTTTCGTTCAGATGATCCAGATACGCCTGGAAACCGGAACTGGGAGATCAACGTCGGGCTTGTAGGGCAGCGTAATCCATTTGCCGGCGAATACGAAGTGCCCAACATCGACCTCAACTACGGGCTTGGCCATCGTATTCAGCTCAAGTTCGAGATGCCGCTGAGTGTAACGGAAACACGCGGCAACGACGCACACGTCGCGGCTGGTCCCGGTAACTCGCTATTGGGAGTGAAGTGGCGCTTTTATGCGCACCATCCCAAGTCAGAACGTGAAAAGCCTGCCGGCGAGCGCGAATCCACATTCGGCCTCTCCATCTACCCTCAGCTCATGGTGAATAATCCCACCCGTTCCGTAGATCGGGGAATTGTCGATCCAGGCCCTCAATTTCTTCTTCCCGTGGAGGCGAGCGCCGTCCTTGGCCCTCTCCGTATCAGCGGGGAAGTTGGGTACTGGTTCACTGAAAAGAACGTACCGCGGTCCTGGACAAGCGGCGTGGTAGTGGGTCACGAGTTTCGCAAGAACACCGAGCTCTACGCGGAGCTCAGCGATCAAAAGGAAGTCGGGGGAACTGATTTGAAGCCAGCGCTGCGCGAAACGACCCTAGGTGTAGGGGAACGCATACCGCTCACGCCAGAAGGAAGGTTCCGCCTGATCGGCATGGCAGGCCACAGCGTGGTATCCGCCACGCCGACAAACGGACAGCCGGGTTGGATCGCCTATGTAGGCATCCAATTCCTCTCGTCCTCGTCCAGGCGCCGCAGCAGTGACTACATGGAGGCGGATGGTCAGTAGAAATCGGTAATTTAGTCCATCCCTGCCAAATAGAGGGGTCTAACTGGGCTTTTTTCAAAGAGTTTGACTGTGGCCCTGGAAGTGCTCAAACCCCTACAGGAGTAAATGAATGAAACGAAAACTATTAGCCTTAGGAGCATTTGTTGCCGTGGCGGGGTCGGCCGTTGCTCAGCAGCAAGGCCTGCAGCGCAGAGCGAACATGGTGGGCGGCGGCGGTCCGGATTACGGGAAGTGCACCGTCGAGGTCGTGGTGGATGGCGGCGCTCAAGTTGAAATCCGCGGCGACACCGCTACATTGCGTGACACCAACGGCCAGACACCGCAGTGGCGGCGCTTTGAATGTACCAGTCCGCTGCCGGCGAACGCCGCGAATTTTCGTTTCGCTGGCGTAGATGGGCGCGGCAGCCAAACTCTAGTGCGTGATCCTCGTAACGGCGGAGCCGCCGTAGTGCAGATTGCCGATCCCCAAGGCGGCGCCGAAGGCTACACCTTCGACCTTTTTTGGGGCAACGATCGTGGGTCGGGATTTCAAGATCGTGGACCGATCACTCAAGACCGTCGTGGCGATCAGCCGTATCGCGACCAAGGCGGGCCGCCCTTTGATCGTGGCGGCGATCGCTATGGCGACCGCGGGGGAAACAGGTTCACCTCGGAACAGGCCATCCGCGTCTGCCAGGATTCCGTAGCAGCGCAGGCCAACACCCGCTTCCGCGGTCAAGTCGTCCAGATGGGCCGGCTTACTATGGATAACAATCCCGGACGGAACGATTGGGTCTTGGGCGATCTATCGGTTCGCCGCCGCTTTGGCCGCCAGGACATTTATCGCTTCAACTGTTCGGTGAACTTCGCCACGGGGCAAGTCCGAACTGCTCACATCGATCAGTTCCCCGCCAATTCCTACACCCGATAAGTAAGCAGTCTCGCGGGGAGATCGCACCGTCGACTCCCCGCCCTCTTTTACCTCCCGTTCCGTCACCGAAGGCTTTCTGCTGGGGTTCGAGCTGGTGCGGCTTCAGAAGTGTGCACCGCCGACATCAGTTCCTTGAACTGGCCGGGCCTCGGTGGAATCCGTACGCGGACATCGTGCGTGCGGCCATCTAAAGCTAATTCAAAAGAATCGCCGTCGATCGTCTTGCCGTCTACTTCCACCACCGGTTCGGCCACGGCTCCGACGAGTGAAGGCAACATCTCTGCCTGCTCCACTGAAATCCGATATGTGGCTGATCCCGCGCGATAAAGGATAGTGAACTTAGTCCATTCGGGCGGCACCGCCGGCCGGATTGCCAGCCGGTTTCCGCGTAGCTGAAATCCGAGAATGTCCTCGATCCAGATCCGGTACATCCAACTGGCAGAACCGGTGTACCAGGTCCAGCCGCACTGCCCTTCTCTTCCCGGCGCCGAGTACACATCGGCTGCCGCTACGTACGGCTCGCCGCGATAGCGGTCCACGGATTCCATATCGCGGCAGCGTTCGATCGGATTCATCAGGTTGAGCAAGCGGACCGCGCGAGCCCCTTCGCCCAGGCGGGCCCAGGCAGCGGCCATCCACAACGATCCGTGAGTGTATTGGCCGCCGTTTTCCCGAATGCCAGGAGGATAGCCCATGATGTAACCGGGGTGCGGTTTCGAGTGCTCGAACGGAGGCGTGAACAGCAGCACCAGCCGCTCCGCTTCGCGCACCAGATTCCGGTCGGCGGCTTCGAGGGCCGTTCTGGCTCGCGCAGGATCGGCTGCCCCCGAAAGAACTGCCCAGGATTGCGGCAAGGAATCAATGCGAGCCTCGGGATTGGCATGCGCTCCGAGCAGGGAGCCATCGTCGAAGAATCCGCGCAGGTACCATTCACCGTCCCAGGCGCTGTTTTCCATAGCGGTTGCAAGCAAGGCCCGCTGCCGCCGCCATCCGTCCGCTAGGTCAGGCGCGCGCGTATCGGCCAGCTTTGCCAAGGCATCCAGCACGGTGCAAAGGAACCATGCGAGCCACGTACTCTCGCCGCGGCCTTCCAGACCTACGTGGTTCAATCCGTCATTCCAATCGCCGCTGCCGAACAGCGGAAGTCCGTGAGCGCCGAGGCGCGACGCTCGATCCACAGCCCGGCGGCAGTGTTCCCACAACGACGCAGTCTGCTGTGAGATGGCAGGCACGAATACCTGTTCCTGTTCGTGTTCTCCAAGCGGCGGCCCGTCGATGAATGGCACGACTTCATCCAGCACGGATAGATCGCCGGTGACGGTCACGTAGTGGGCGACGACATAGGGCAGCCACAGCAAGTCATCCGAGCAGCGGCTGCGGACTCCCAGACCAGTCTCCGGATGCCACCAATGCTGGACATCGCCTTCCAGAAATTGGCGCGCGGCCGATGCCAATATGTGGCTGCGCGTCAGACCGGGATCGAAGTACACGAACGCCAGCGAATCCTGCAGCTGATCCCTAAATCCAAAAGCCCCGCCGGATTGATACAGCGCCGAGCGTCCCCAGAATCGGCAACTGAGCGCCTGATAGGGGAGCCATTGATTGAGCAGGAAATCCACCGAAAGTTGCGGCGTATGCACCTCAATGACGCCGAGCTTTCTCTCCCACCAATGACGCGTTGCGGAAAGCGCCCGATACACCTGTTCGGTCGATTGGTAACGGCTGATGACAGCACGGGCCTCCTCGGGAGAATCCGCTTGTCCAAGCAGGAACACCACATCGGTCTCGCGGCCGGGCTCAAGCGAGATTTGCACTTGCAGCGCGGCTGCCGGATCGAATCCCGCGCCTGCGTGATTATCCAGGCGCGTATGCTCCAGCGCGGCGGGGTTTTGGAATGATCGATTCCTGCCCAAAAACGCCCGCCGGTCTCCCGAATAAGACGATGGCCGCGGACTGGCGGCGGCGAAGGCCACTTGCCCCTGGGTCTGGCGGTCCCAATTCTGGAACGCAAACACGGCTGCGGATGCCTCGTCGTAGCTGGTACGCACATGTGGTTGCTGACTTTCCCTGCGGCTGCCCAAAACCAGCTCTGCAAAGTAGGTCGCCGTCAAGCGGCGTGTACGCGAGGATTCATTTCGCAGCCGGAGGCGGAAGACTTTGACGCGGTCGCCGCCCCCGTTATCGCTGGCGAGCGGAACAAATACCGTCAACTCCTGCGAAATGGCATGGCTGCTGTGCTCATACACGGAATAGCCCTGGCTGTGCCGGGCCCGATGCGCGTCCTGCTCACGGATCGGCAGAGCCGTGGGCGTCCAGCGGGCACCGGACTCTTCATCGCGCATATAGATGACTTCTGAAGGAGTGTCGGCAAGCGGGTCGTTCTTCCAGGGAGTCAGACGATTCTGCTGGCTGTTGCCGCACCAGGTGAAGCCCAGTCCGCTCTCGGTCACCATGGCGCCGAAGCGCGCATTCGCCATGACGTTCACCCAGGGCGCCGGGGTTTGCGTGCCGGGTCCCAGGTAGATCGCGTATTCGCGCCCGTCGGAGGAGAATCCGCCGACTCCGTTAAAGTATGGAAGCTCCAGGAAAGGCAGCAGCTCCGAAGGTTCCTCGGGGCCTGCTCGGACGGGAACAAATGCTTCCGCCGGCGGACTCTCCAGCGGCGCGCGCAGCTGCCGCTCCAGCGATCCCCTTGCGCCACTGAATACGGCACGCGAGGCAGCCAGCACCAGTCCGGTCTGTTCTTCAGTCAGCGTGGAGGTCTCGCGCAGAAACACGCCGCCGGGCCGGTCCGTACCGGCATCGCGCGAGTAGGCATCGATCTGGCGCTGCAGTTGATGGTGCAGTGGGCGGTCGTATCCGCCGGATTCCTGGTTGAGAATCACCAGGTCGGCGAGGAATCCTCGCGTCCTCCAGTAGGAATGCGCCCGAAGCAGATCCTGAACTAGCGGAAGCGCCGCGGAATCCGCTACGGTGACACTGACAATAGGCAGATCGCCGGAGATCCCCAAAGCCCACAGCGCGGCTTGTCCCAATTGGTTTCGAGCCAGCCTGGCTGGAGATAGCCGCAGCGCCGGATTCGGATACAGCAAATGACTGGCAAGCTCCTGAAACCGGTGCGCCGCTCCCGGGCCGATTTGCAGAAACCGGAACTGAAGTTGCGCGTGAGTCCAGGCCATGTCGAAGGCCCGCGTCACGGATTCGCGGTGGCGGTACTTGGCGGCCAGCTTCACAACAGCTTCGCGCGATTCCCCCGCGAACGTCAGAAAACTTATCTCCAGACGTCCGCGCGGCAGGATGATCGCCGAGGTCCGAAGGCTAAAGATTGGATCGAGAACGCAGCCCACTGTGCCGGTGAGATCGACCGTCAGGGCCTTCGGTTGCCTGCTGGTGTTGCCGCGGCCGAGGAAGGCCCGCCGATCCGTCTCGTATTGCACAGAGGCCGGCGTGCCAACCAGCATGTGGGCGCACCACATGGGCGGGTCCTCGGGGGACCGAGGTCTCCGGTGCGCAAGAAGCACACCCTCCTCGGCGTACTCGGTCTCAATGAACATCTT
>Ga0157372_10005723_pt1 | contig 13235 bp, 11 predicted proteins | sample C55metaG_FD_115307 | JGI IMG/M metagenome (GOLD analysis project Ga0157372, IMG submission 115307) | Corn rhizosphere microbial communities from Kellogg Biological Station, Michigan, USA - C5-5 metaG | ecosystem: Host-associated > Plants > Roots > Rhizosphere > Soil | place: USA: Michigan... | reverse complement strand
CCGGCGGCGTAGCGGCCGCGGTCGAACGGCGCGGTGACGAGCCAGACGGCGGCCACGTAGAGGAAGCCGAAGATCACGGTGCTGACCGCCGCGACCCAGGCCCAGGCGCTGAGAATTCGTTGCATCGGTGCGTTTCGCGTCAGGCGCGGAGAAAGTCGGGACGCCAGTCGCGGACCTCGCGCTTGACGGCGTCGGCGGTGGTGAGCTCGCCGCTCAGGCAGCGCTCCACCAGCGCGGGGAGCTCGGCATCGCCGGCAAAGCGGAGGCCGACGAGCTGCTTGAGCCGCAGCTCCGAGATGCGTCCGCGCAGCTCGGGGGGCAAGGTGGCAGCGAGGCGCAGCCGCATCTCGAGGGCGATGAGCCGGCTCTGCACGATGAGCGTCGATGCGCGACTGGCGACGAGGCCGGCAACGAGCCCGAACGACACGACCACGATCCAGATCGTCCACGCCGAGGGAAAGCGCACGGCGTGAACGGTGGTGACGACGAGGTTGGCGAGCAGGATGGGCATCGCCAGGTAGTGGTACAGAACGAAGTACCGTCGGTGGTTCGCGTAGCTCTGGGTCCGCGGTTCGCTCATAGGTATTGAAGAGTGGCCGTCAGCCGGCGGCGTCGCGCGCGTCACGCGCATGGCGCTTGATCCGGGCGAGCATCGCGTTGAGCCCCACCTCGCGGCCGGCGAGGCCGATGCCTTCCATCATCTGCCGCACGAAGTCGTTCGGGATGGCGAGCGCGGTCTCCGGCGGCTGGCCGTTGATGGCGGAGAACAGAATGGAAAGAAATGCCGCGATCGTCGGCGACTGTCGCGCGTTGATGTCGGCGTAGAAGTAGAGCTTGCCGTCGCGCAGCTCGGGAAAGAGATCGACGCGCGTCTGGCACTCCGGCACGGTGAAATCGGCGCGATCGAGATCGCGAAAGCGCTCGGGCAATGGCTCGAGCTGCTTCGCATAATGGAGCAGTGCCTGCATCTTCTCTTCACGTCCGAGGGCGCGGAATCTGCTCAGCACCCGCGACACGGATGGCGGCAGCGGCTGCTCGGCGGCCGGTTGCGTCATGGCAGGACATAAACCGCGGGGTGGACGACGCGTCAAGCGCCGCCCGTCCATGCGCGCACTCATCACCACCATCAGGGAGTACGAACGATGCCGACGAGAACAGCGAGCGCCACGTGGCAGGGCGGTCTGAAGGACGGGAAGGGAAGCTTCAAGGGGAAGACCGGCCTGCAGGGCCAGTACAACTTTTCCTCTCGCTTCGAGAACGGCACGGGCTCCAACCCGGAAGAGCTGCTCGCGGCCGCGGAGGCGGCGTGCTTCAGCATGGCGCTGAGCCTCGGCCTGGAGAAGGCGGGATTCACGCCGCAGAGCATCGAGACGGAAGCAGCGTGCACGATCGACAAGGTGGGGGAAGGGTTCAAGATCACCCGCATGAACCTGACGACGCGCGCCACGGTGCCGAACATCGACAACGCGAAGTTCCAGAGCATCGCGGCGGCGACGAAGGAAGGCTGCCCGGTGTCTGGCGCGCTGAAGAACAACGTGCAGATCGAGCTGAAGGCGACGCTGAACTGACAGCTAGTCCGGACCGGCCCGCGTGGAACGCGGGCCGGTCCGGGCGCCGGGCCCGTCGCTGCGCTCGGGCCTGCGCTCTCGGGGTGCGCGCCAAAGCGCGCGGTCGGAGAAACGCTCCTCCCATCCGGCAAAACGCCGCACCGAAACGCCGTGCCGGAAAGGCGCGCCCCCGCGCGCCGCCAAGACAGCGAGCCGCAGGCGAGCGCCCCGAGAGCAAGCCAGCGACCAAAGGCCGCAATGGCAGCGCCCCGACTAGCTGTCAGTTCGCCACAGCTCCCGCTGCACCACTCCCCAGATCGCCAGCATCGGCAGCACGAGCCGGTACAGCATCGCCGTCGCCGAGTGCGGGGCACCAGGGACGAGCGTGGACATGAGGGGAATCGTCACGAACGCGATGGCGAACAGGAGGGTGCGCCACCACGTGCGTACTTCGCTGGCGAACCAGATCGCGGCGCCGGTGAAGGCGATCACGTAGCTCGCGCGCTCGGCCTGGTGGTTGAACAGCACGACGAACATCAGCACCGAGCAGAGGTAGAGCAGGCGGAAGCGCGCGTCACCCCAGCGGGTGTGGCGCAGCGCGAGCGGCAGGAGCAGCAGCAGCACCGCGGCGAGCTGCACGGGCCAGTTGGGCCAGTTCACGCCAAGCCAGCGGTGCAGCAGCTCCATCACGGAGAACCACCGCTGTTGTGCGTCCAGCGCCTCGACGCCGCGCCACGAGCGGTACTGCGCCAGCAGCTGGGACGGCGCTGCCACGAACAGGGGCGTGGCGACGAGCGCCAGTCCGGCACCCGCGGCCGCGATGCCGGTGCGCAGCGCGCGTCGGCGAGGAATGGCGAAGGTGAGCGCAGCGAGCGGGAAGATCTTCACACAGGCCCCGATCCCCACCGCAAACGCGGCGCGCCACGAGCGGCCACGCTCGAGTGCGACGAAGGTGAGGATGATCAGCGCGGCCACCAGCGCATTGCTCTGCGCGTTCTGCATGGCGCGCAGCACCTCGAGAAGCAACGCGGCCTGCACCACGAGCGCCTGCGCCGGCGGCAGGAGCCGTTCGACGGCGAAGAACAGGGCGAACGCATTGATCGCGCTCCAGAGGAAGAGCGCGAGGGGCCAGGGCAGCCACGCCAGTGGGGCGAACAGCAGGGCGAAGGTGGGACTGTACTTGAACCGGTCGGTGTGCTCGGTGGGGTAGGCCGCGTAGAGATCCTGCCCCGTGAAAAGATGCCTCGACGCGGTGCGGAAGATCTCGAAGTTGCCCGCCGGCCGGCGGTCGCGCTCCACGACGCGCTCGGCGTCGCGACCACGGACCAGCTGGCGGACTGCGGCATTGCCCGCCGGCGTGGCGACGATGGCCTTGCCGGCCGCATCGCCGAATGCAGTCAGCAGGTAAAGCACGAGCAGGGCGCGGCGCAGCCGCGGCCCCCGCATCAGGCGCTGTAGTACTCCTTGATGCACATGGTCACCACGCGCTGGAGCAGGCGCACCTGCTCGGTGGTGTCGGTCATCGTGCGCACCTCGGGGAGCGCGTACCAGATGTCCTTCAACAGCACGAGCAGCTGCTCGGCGTGAAGGTCCTTGTCACGCGCTTCAGCGGAGAGCTGCAGCAATGCCCGCTGCAGTGCGCCCGGTTCGGAGCTGTCGGCCAGGTAGAGACGCAGCGCATCGCGCACCGCATTCACGGTGGAATCGTCCAGACGACTCGGCGGGGTGTGGCTCGAGTCGAAGGCCATCATCATGCGTCGGCGCAGCGCGGGAGAGAGGGAGCGGACGGAGAGGCCACCATCGACGTCCGTCCAGCGCGACGAATGTTTATCGATGCGCGGCACGAGTCAAGGGCCCGCCCGCATTCGTCTGCACGCGGGCAGCATGGTCTTTCTCTTGCTCGCACCCACGGTCACGATCCCGGCACCCACCCGCTGCCTCGTGCAGGGACACCCGTTGAGTCGTCAAGACGTATTGATCCTCTCCGCGGACGCGCTCGCCGCCGCCCTCGTGGGCGCCGCCGTCGAGCTCGCCGGACATCAGCCACACTTCCCCGAGACCCATGAGGCCGCGCGCACTGCGCTCCGGCGCGTGCGGCCCCGGCTCGTCGTCGTCGACTGTGATCACACGGACGCGTGCGCCGAAGCGTTCGTGGGACCCGCGCTCATGACGGGCGCGCAACTGCTGCTCTTCGACTCGCGCCGGCACGCCGACGGCGGTATCACCATCGCGCGACAACTCGGCCTCGATCTCGTGCACCTGCCGGAGGATCACGAGACGCTCGCGCGCCACCTGCGCGAGCTCGCACCCTGACGACGCACTACGCCAGCGCCGCGGCCTCCGAGGCTTCGGCCGGCGCGGCGACCCGACGCGCCCGCGCGGCATAAGCGCGCTGCTCGTCGCACGCGTCGCAGTTGCCGCAGGTCCAGTCGTCCTCCACCGGCTCGCCGAAATACTCGAGGATGAAGCGGGTACGGCAGCGTGCGCTCTGGCAGTATTGCACCATCATCCGCAGCTTGGCGCGATCCTGCAGGCGCCGCTCCTCGTAGTCGGTGAGATCGGCGCTCAGGTCGACGGCGGTGAGGTGGTCGCGCAGCCGCTCCCATCCGCCACCGCGATGCTCGCGTACCAGGCCGTGCCGCTTTAGCAGCACGAGGACGATGCGCGCCTTGCGCCGTGCCACCCCTGAACGCTCGGCCAGCGTTTCCAGCTCCACGCGCTCGCCGAGCGGATACTGCTCGAGCAGCAGCGCGACCTTGGCCGCCTCTTCCACGTCCGGATACTTGCCGCCCAGGAAGTACGACTGCACGCGCGAATCCTCCACGCGGTAGAGGACGGCGCACACCGCGGGCTTGCCGTCGCGGCCGGCACGTCCCGCCTCCTGGTAGTACGACTCCACCGAGCCGGGAAAGTGGTAATGCAGCACGAAGCGCAGGTCGCGCTTGTCGATGCCGAGGCCGAACGCGTTCGTGGCGATCATCGTCGTCAGCTCGCCGGACATGAACGCATCCTGAGTCGCCTTGCGATCGGCCGGCGTCATGCGGCCGTGATACAGACCGATCGGGTAGCGCTCCTTGTACTGCTCGTGCAGCCGCTCGGCCTCCTTGATGGTGGCGCAGTAGATGATCCCGCTGCCGGGGTGCTCATCGAGCATGCGCGCGACCTCGGCGTCCTTGCTCGCCTGGTTCACCGTGCGCCGCACCTCGAAGCGCAGGTTCGGCCGCGCGAAGCCGGTGATCGTGATGGCGGGGTCGTCCATGCCCAGCTGGCGCGCGATGTCGGCTCGCACCTCGGCGGTGGCGGTCGCGGTGAGGGCGAGCACCGGCGGCTTGCCCAGGCGCGCCACCACGGAGCCGAGGGTGAGATAGTCGGGACGGAAGTCGTGTCCCCACTGGCTTACGCAGTGTGCTTCATCCACGACGAACAGGCTCACCGTACGCGTGAGCAGGTGGTCGAAGAAGTCGCGGTCCTTGAACCGTTCCGGGGTGAGGTACAGGATCTCACCCTCGCCCTCGGCGACCTGCCGCGCCGTCTCGCGCGTGTCGGCGGCGTTGAGGTGCGAGTGCATGGCGAGCGCATCCACGCCGTGCGCCTGCAGCTTGTCCTGCTGGTCCTTCATCAGCGCGATGAGCGGGCTCACCACTACGGTGAGTCCTGGCAGCAGCAGCGCCGGCAATTGATAGACGATGGATTTCCCGCTGCCGGTGGGCATGACGACGAGCGCATCGCGCCCCTCGAGCACTGCCTTCACCGGTTCCCACTGGCCGCGCCGGAAATCGGCATGGCCGAAGCGCTCGCGCAGCACGGCGCGAGCGCGTTCCTTCGATGCGGCTCGTGGCATGCCGGACGGAAGGGCAGGAAGCGGGCCGGCGGATCGGGGCCGAGGGACCGAGGGACCGAAGGACCGTTCGGTCCATCGGTCCATCGGTCACCGGGTCATTCCGCCGTCACTGAGATGCGACGCGGCTGCGCGGCCTCGGCCTTCGGCACCGTGATGGTGAGCAGTCCGTTGCTGAAGTGCGCCGAGATCCGGTCGGCATCGACGAACTCCGGAAGCCGTACCGAGCGCTCGAAGCTGCCGCTCACCCGTTCGGCGGCGAAGATGCGCAGCTCGCCGTCGGTGGCGGCGTCGAAGCTCGCGGGCTTGTTGCCGCGGATGGTGAGGACGTTCTTCTCGAACGACACATCCACGTGTTCCGGGCTCAGCCCGGGCAGCTCCGCCTGCACCACGTAGGCATCCTTCCGCTCGGCCACATCCATGGCTGGCACCCAGACGCGCGCGCCGAGGGTGGCGCCCAACGCCTGGTCGAAGACACGATCGAGCGTGAGCATGCGGTCCAGCGTTCCGGAATTTCGAGTGGTCAACATGGTCGGGTTCTCCATGAAGCGTGGGTGATTCGGTGTGTCCGCCACCTGCGGCGGCGCTGCTGGAAGAGGCACGCGCCGCACCAGTTGAACTCTGCCACGGGGGCCGAAAACGCCGCTCGGCGCGCGGCAAAGGTGACAGACGTTCTGTCAGAATTGCCGACACGAATACGGGCGCCCTTGTGAAATCGGGAACCGGCGCGTTACCTGCTCGCTATAAGGGGCAGCACCGCCTTCGCGCACTCATTGCCGGTTCTCGACATGCTCATCCGCCGCCCGAACGACATTCCCTCGTCGGAGATCACTCCCGAGTCCGTTTACCTGCGCCGGCGCGAGTTCATCTCACGCATGGGAGGGGCGGGGCTCGCGTTCGCGGGGCTGTCGCTGGCCGGCGCGGTGGCGTGCAGCAGGGACGAGCCGCGCAACGCGTACGCGTCCGGCGGCGAGGTGGAGAGCGGCGCTCAGGCGCCGGAAGACAAGCTCACCCCGTACGAGGACATCACGAGCTACAACAACTTCTACGAGTTCGGGACCGACAAGAGCGATCCGAAGGAGAACTCGCAGCGCTTCCGCACGTCGCCCTGGTCGGTGACGGTGGACGGCCTGGTGAAGAAGCCGGCGACGTACGCGCTCGAGGACCTGTTGAAGCCGTACAAGGTGCAGGACCGCACCTACCGGCTGCGCTGCGTGGAAGCGTGGTCGATGGTGATTCCGTGGCAGGGCATTCCCTTCCGCGACCTGGCAGCGCGCTTCGAGCCACTGCCGAGCGCGAAGTTCGTGAGCTTCACCACGCTGTACGACCCGCAGCAGATGCCGGGACAGCGGCGCAGCATCCTGCAGTGGCCCTACGTGGAAGGGCTGCGCATGGACGAGGCGATGCATCCGCTCACCCTCGTTGCCACCGGCCTGTATGGAAAGCCGCTGCCCAACCAGGATGGCGCGCCGCTACGCATGGTCATTCCATGGAAGTACGGCTTCAAGGGCGCCAAGTCCATCGTGAAGATCTCGTTCCTCGCCGAACAGCCGCGGACCACCTGGAACATCGCCGCGCCGGACGAATACGGGTTCTACGCCAACGTGAATCCCACGGTGGACCACCCGCGGTGGACCCAGAGCCGCGAGCGGCGCATCGGCGAGTTCCGGCGCCGCGAGACGCTGATGTTCAACGGCTACGGCGACCAGGTGGCGAGCATGTACCGGGGCATGGACCTGCGGAGGAACTTCTGACCGCACGTTCGCAGTTCCTGCTTCACCCTGCCGTTCGCATCGCCGTCTTCCTGCTCTGCCTCGTTCCCTTCGCGCACCTCGCGCTCGACTGGCTCGCCGAGCTGAATGTCGTCGGCTGGTGGAACAGCACGCTGGGCGCCGACCAGATCACCGATACGGAGATTCGCACCGGGCTGTGGACGTTGCGCTTTCTCGCCATCACCCTCGCCGTGACGCCGGCGCGGCAGCTGTCCGGGCTGGGCGCACTGGCCAGGTATCGGCGCATGCTGGGCCTGTTCGCCTTCTTCTACGCCGTGATCCACGTCTTCACGTGGAGCTGGGCCGACATGGATTTCGACGTCGGTCTCATGGGGCGGGAGATCCTCAAGCACAAGTACATCCTGATCGGGATGCTGACGTTCGTGATCCTCATTCCGCTCGCGCTCACGTCCACCAAGGGATGGATCAGGCGCATGGGTGGCCGGCGGTGGAACCGGCTGCACCAGCTCATCTACGTGGCCGCGGTGACGGGCACGATCCATTACCTGTGGGCCGTGAAGAAGGACACCTTCTTCCCGCTCGTGTATCTCGTGGTGTTCATCGCGCTGCTCGGCTATCGCGCCGTGCGATCGGCGCGACTGCGCGCAACGCGCCTGGAGCGGGAGCTGGCGACGCGGGGCGCGGCGACGTGACGACGCACGCCGACAGCTTCGACTGCTTCGCCATCGTGGCGCCGGGCCTCGAGCAGCTGGCGCTCGCCGAGGCGCAGCGACTGGGCCTGCCGGCGGCGATCGAGCCGGATGGCAGCGGGCTCGCGTGGCGCGGCGACCTGCGCAGCGTGCTGGTGGCGAACGTGGGGCTGCGCATCGCGTCGCGGGTGCTGGTGCGTGCGGCGAGCTTCGAGGCGCGGGCGTTCGTGGAGCTCGAGCGACAGGCGCGGCGCATCCCGTGGGCGCGGATGGTGAGCGCGAATGGCGCGGTGAGGTTTCGCGTCACCTGCCGGAAGTCGCGGCTCTACCATTCGGACGCGGTGGCGCAGCGGCTTGGCGATGCGGTGACGCGCGCCGTGCCGGGTGCGAAGGTGGTCCGCGCGAAGGACGTCGACGAGGAAGCGGCGACCGGGGATGACGCACAGCTGTTCGTCGTGCGGATGTTCCATGACCGGTGCACGGTGAGCGCGGATACGTCGGGCGAGCTGCTGCACCGGCGCGGGTGGCGACAGGCGACGGCAAAGGCGCCGCTACGGGAGACGCTCGGCGCGGCGCTGCTGGAGGCGGCGGGATGGGATGGTTCGGCGCCGCTGGTGGATCCGCTCTGCGGCTCGGGGACCATCGCGATAGAGGCCGCGCTGATGGCGCGTGGCGTTCCGCCGGGGGCGAGGCGGAAGTTCGCGGTGGAGCGCTGGCCCGGGGTGCCGCCCACGCTCGGTGCGTGGGTGCGCACCGAGCTCGCGGGGCGAGGCGCGGTGCCGCGGATGCCGCTGATTGCCGGTTCGGACCGGGACGAAGGCGCTATTCGCGCCGCGGCGTCGAATGCGGAGCGGGCCGGCGTGCAGGGCGACCTGACGCTCGCGGTCGAGACCCTCTCGGCGGCGGCCTTTCCCGAAGCGGAGCGTGGGTGGGTGGTGACCAACCCGCCGTATGGAGTGCGCGTGGGGGAGGCCGACCGGGTGCGCAACCTGTGGGCGCGCCTGGGCCAGGTGCTGCGGGATCGGGCGGTCGGGTGGCGGGTGGCGCTCCTGTCGCCGGATGCGTCGCTGGAGCGGCAGCTGGGGATCCCGGTTCGCGCGGTGGCGCAGACGTCGAACGGGGGTATTCCGGTTCGGTTGGTTGTGGGCGAGGTTGAGGGGAATTCCTGAGCTGCGGTGAGGGCCGGATGACGCAAAGTACCAATAACAATTGATATGTCTTGTGGAGCGTGGTTCTTGCATCCGCTCCACCCATGAGGCAGCCACTCGGGCCCATTGTTTTCCGTTTCCGGCCCGCATGCGGCAGCCGCACCCCGAGCTATACGGACCACCGAGCACGCGCGGTGGCCTTTCGTATCCCTCTCCCTTCCCCATTAGGAGCTGACCGTGAGTGTCGGCGAGAGACCCGAAATGCCTGATCAGGAGAATACGCCCACGGGGCGTGGCAACGGCAATGGCCGCGGCGACGCCGCGCGCGGCAAGCGTGGACGTCCCCGCCGGTCGGCGGCAGCGGTAATGGCGGCCACCGCGCCCGAAGGCAACGGCGACGCTACTGCGGTCGCGACGAGCAATGGCGGCGGCGACGGAAACGGCAGCGGACGGGATGTCGCGAACCCGCGCGAGCGTGCGTTGCGCCGGCTGCTCGCCAGTCTGCGCGCGGTGGATGCCGGTGACTTCTCGGTGCGCCTGGAGCCGAGCGGCGACCCGCTGATGGCGGAGCTGGCCGAAGTCTTCAACAGCGTGGTCACCAAGCAGGGACGCCTCTGCGAGGAGCTCAACCGCGTTGCGCTCTCCGTCGGACGCGAGGGGAAGATGCGCGACCGCGCGACCATCGGACCTGCCTCGGGCAACTGGGCCGGCAGCGTGGACTCGCTCAACTCGCTCATCACCGACCTCGTACAGCCGACGAGCGAGGTGGCCCGCGTGATCAAGGCGGTGGCCGAGGGCGACCTGAGTCAGAAGGTCGAGCTGGAAATCGACGGCAAGACGGTCCAGGGCGAATTCTTCCGCATCGGATCCACCGTGAACCGGATGGTGGATCAGCTCAACGCCTTCGCCAGCGAAGTGACGCGCGTGGCGCGAGAGGTCGGTACGGAAGGCCGACTGGGCGGCCAGGCGAACGTGCCGGGCGTCGCCGGCACGTGGAAGGAGCTCACCGACAGCGTGAACGGCATGGCGAGCAACCTGACCAACCAGGTGCGAAACATCGCCGACGTCACCACCGCGGTCGCGAAGGGCGACCTCTCGAAGAAGATCACCGCCGAAGCCAAGGGCGAAATCCTCGAGCTCAAGAACACCATCAACACGATGGTGGACCAGCTGTCATCGTTCGCTGACGAAGTGACGCGCGTGGCGCGCGAAGTGGGTACCGAAGGCGTGCTGGGTGGTCAGGCCAACGTGCCCGGCGTCGCCGGTACGTGGAAGGACCTCACCGATTCCGTGAACTTCATGGCGTCGAACCTCACAAGTCAGGTTCGAAACATCGCCGACGTGACGACCGCCGTCGCCAAGGGCGACCTGTCACGAAAGATCACGGCTGAGGCACGCGGCGAGATCCTGGAGCTGAAGAACACCGTGAACACCATGGTGGACCAGCTCAACGCGTTCGCGAGCGAAGTGACCCGCGTGGCAAGGGAAGTGGGAACTGAGGGCATCCTCGGCGGCCAGGCGAACGTGCCTGGCGTCGCCGGAACGTGGAAGGACCTCACGGACTCGGTGAACGGCATGGCCGGCAACCTGACGAATCAGGTGCGAAACATCGCCCTCGTCACGACGGCCGTCGCCAACGGAGACCTGTCGCAGAAGATCACGGTCGAAGCGAAGGGCGAGATTCTCGAGCTGAAGAACACCATCAACACGATGGTCGATCAGCTCTCCAGCTTCGCCGACGAAGTGACGCGAGTCGCCAAGGAAGTAGGCACCGAAGGAATGCTCGGCGGTCAGGCGAAGGTGACGGGAGTGGCCGGTACGTGGAAGGACCTCACGGACTCGGTGAACTTCATGGCATCGAACCTCACCGCGCAGGTCCGCAACATCGCCGACGTGACGACCGCGGTGGCGAAGGGCGACCTCTCCAAGAAGATCACCGCCGAGGCGAAAGGCGAGATCCTCGAGCTGAAGACCATCGTCAACACGATGGTGGACCAGCTGAATGCATTCGCCGCCGAGGTGACGCGCGTCGCCCGAGAGGTGGGTACGGAAGGCCGGCTGGGCGGCCAGGCCAACGTGGAAGGAGTCAGCGGCACCTGGCGCGACCTCACCGACTCGGTGAATGGCATGGCCAGCAACCTGACCAACCAGGTGCGAAACATCGCCGACGTCACCACCGCCGTCGCCAAGGGCGACCTGTCGCGCAAGATCACGGCAGAGGCGAAGGGAGAGATTCTCGAGCTGAAGAACACCGTCAACACCATGGTGGACCAGCTCAACTCCTTCGCCGCCGAAGTCACCCGAGTGGCGCGAGAAGTGGGAACGGAGGGTGTGCTGGGCGGCCAGGCGAACGTGCCCGGCGTCGCCGGCACGTGGAAGGACCTCACCGACAGTGTGAACGGCATGGCGACGAACCTGACGAACCAGGTTCGAAACATCGCCGACGTCACCACCGCGGTCGCGAAGGGCGACCTCTCGAAGAAGATCACCGCCGAAGCCAAGGGCGAAATCCTCGAGGTGAAGAACACGGTGAACACGATGGTGGACCAGCTCTCGAGCTTCGCGGCGGAAGTGACGCGCGTGGCGCGAGAGGTGGGCACCGAGGGGCGACTGGGCGGACAGGCCAACGTGCCAGGCGTTGCCGGCACGTGGAAGGACCTGACGGACAGCGTGAACTACATGGCGTCGAACCTGACGTCGCAGGTGCGAAACATCGCCGACGTCACGACGGCGGTGGCGCTCGGCGACCTGTCGCGCAAGATCACGGTCGACGCACGCGGAGAGATCCTCGAGCTCAAGAACACCGTCAACACGATGGTGGAACAGCTCAATGCATTCGCATCCGAAGTGACTCGAGTCGCTCGAGAGGTAGGCTCCGAGGGCATCCTCGGCGGGCAGGCGCGGGTGCCTGGCGCCGGCGGCGTGTGGAGGGACCTCACCGACAACGTGAACTTCATGGCCAGCAACCTCACGAGCCAGGTGCGTAACATCGCGCTCGTGACGACGGCGGTGGCCAACGGCGACCTGTCGCAGAAGATCACCGTCGAGGCGCGCGGCGAAATCCTCGAGCTGAAGAACACCGTCAACACGATGGTAGAAAAGCTGCGGGTGTTCGCCGACGAAGTGACGCGAGTCGCGCGAGAGGTCGGTACGGAAGGAAAGCTGGGCGGTCAGGCCGAGGTGCCGGGCGTGGCGGGCACGTGGAAGGAGCTCACGGACTCGGTGAACGCGATGGCCAACTCGCTCACCGTCCAGGTGCGAAACATCGCCGACGTGGCCACGGCGGTGACGAAGGGCGACCTGACGCGACAGATCACCGTGAACGCGCAGGGCGAACTGGACGAGCTCAAGTCGAACCTCAATCAGATGATCGCGAATCTGAAGGAGACGACGGAGCGCAACGAGGAGCAGGACTGGCTGAAGACCAACCTCGCCAAGTTCAGCCGGATGATGCAGGGGCAGAAGGACCTCGAGTCGGTCTCGCGCCTGATCATGAGCGAGCTGACGCCGCTGGTGTCGGCGCACCACGGTGCGTTCTTCATCATGGAGCCGGAGGGCGGCGCGCCGATGCTGCGGCTCATCGCCAGCTACGCATACCGCGCGCGAAAGCACGTGGGCAACCGGTTCGCGCTGGGCGAGGGGCTGGTGGGCCAGGCGGCGCTGGAGAAGCAGCCGATCCTGCTCCAGAACGTGCCGGACGACTACATCCAGATCACGAGCGGCCTCGGCGAGGCCCCGCCGCGCAACATCATCGTGCTGCCGATCCTGTTCGAGGGTGAGGTCCAGGCGGTGATCGAGCTGGCGAGCTTCCTCCCGTTCAGCCAGATCCACCAGACGTTCCTCGACCAGCTCGCCGAGTCCATCGGCGTCGTCCTGAACATGATCAAGGCGAACATGCGGACGGAGGAGCTGCTGGAGCAGTCGCAGAAGCTCACCCAGGAGCTGCAGAGCCAGTCGCAGGAGCTGCAGCAGCAGCAGGACGAGCTCAAGCGCTCCAACACGGAGCTCGAGGCGCAAGCCAAGACACTGCGGCAATCCGAGGAGCTGCTCAAGGAGCAGCAGGAAGAGCTGCAGCAGGTCAACGAGGAGCTGGAAGAGAAGGCCTCGCTGCTCGCCGAGCAGAACCAGAAGGTGGAACAGAAGAACCGCGAGGTGGAAGCGGCGCGGATGGCACTCGAGGAGAAGGCCGCGCAGCTCTCGCTCAGCTCCAAGTACAAGAGCGAGTTCCTGGCGAACATGAGCCACGAGCTGCGCACGCCGCTCAACTCGCTGCTCATCCT
>Ga0157372_10005717_pt1 | contig 13239 bp, 15 predicted proteins | sample C55metaG_FD_115307 | JGI IMG/M metagenome (GOLD analysis project Ga0157372, IMG submission 115307) | Corn rhizosphere microbial communities from Kellogg Biological Station, Michigan, USA - C5-5 metaG | ecosystem: Host-associated > Plants > Roots > Rhizosphere > Soil | place: USA: Michigan... | reverse complement strand
CGCCCGGAAACAAAAAGGGCCGCCCCGAACGGAGCGGCCCTTTCCATTGTCAGCCGAAAGCGGCGTCGATGTCAGGCGAGAATGGTCCTCGCGGTGGAGGCCATGTTCGCAAGCTGCGCCGCGATCGGCGTGAGACAATGAGACATTCGACCACCTCCTTTCCGTTGTTGACGATCCTCATCAGATAGGAAAAGCGGACGAGATATCAAGGCCTTGCCTGATCAGCCGAGCGTGGTGGATTCGAAGGTGGCGGTTTGGGGCGTGGGCAGGCCGCGCGCCTTGTAATTGGCGATCAGCTCGGCCTTGCGCGCCGCGAGCTGCTGCCCGAGCGCATCCATGTCCAGACCGGCCTTGCGCGCCTGGGAGAACATCCCCTCGACGCGCTTCTCCTCTTCCTCGACATGATGCTCGATCTGTTCGGACAGCACCTTCACCTTGGCGTCATAATAATGTTCGTCCGGGCCGCCCGCCTCGATCTCGGCGATCAGGACCTTGGCGCCGTCATGTTCGACAATCGCCTCGTCGATCTGGTCCTCTTCGACCGCGCCCTTGCAGGCGGGGTAGAAAATCTCCTCCTCGATCTGCGTGTGCACGGTCAGTTCCAGGCAGATCTGCTTCGCGATCCGCTCCTTGCTCCCGTCGCGGCTGGCGGCTTCGAACTGTTCGAACAATTCCTCCACCTTGCGGTGGTCCGCTTTGAGCAGGGCGATCGCGTCAGGTTGGTCGGCCATGATAATCTCCAGAAACGCCCGGGGAAGGGCAGGCCTAGAACATCGACCGCCGCCAATGGTTGCGGGGTCCGCTCGCAGGGCCGCGCCACTGCCTGATCTGGATTAGGAGATTTGCCCTTCCCGACGGTCGGCCGGAAACGAAACCCGCTTCCGCGCGTCCAAGGCCCCCAGCAACACAGGGAATGACCAGATGCGTATCTTGTGCTGGTTCGGACTGCATCGCTGGGGCGGCGACCTTCGCCCCAAGCTGAGCCACTTCACCCGCTGCCGCCGCTGCCGCTCGCCGGGGATCGTCTGGCGGGTTCCCGCATAGCACCCGCTGCCTATCACCGCCGCTACCGGATCGGCTCAAGCGTATTCACGCCGACGCCTTGGTCGGTCTCCGGCGCGGGTGGTGGCCGGTGCGCGTCGCGATAGGATGGCAGGTCCGGCGCGCCGCCTGGCGCAGGATGCGCTTCGAGCTTCGCGATGAGCCGCTTCATCTCCGCAATCTCGCGGACCTGGGCGTCGATGATCCCATCGGCGAGCTTCCTGACCTCTGGATCCTTGATGTGCGCCCGCTCGCTGGTCATGACCGCGATCGAATGGTGTGGGATCATCGCCTTCATGTACGCGACGTCCCCGACCGTCTGCTGACTGCGGACGAGCCACAATGCGATGGCGAAACATAACAGGCTGCCCGCGACGATGGCGATGTTGGCGCGCCGATTTCGATACATCCCCCCCATGAAGCCCATCATGAGGAGGGCCATCGCCGCCCCCATGACCACGGCCATCCAGAGCCGCGTCTGGCTGAATTCCACGTGGCTGACCGCGTAGGTGTTCAGGTACATCAGGCCGAACATCACCACGGTGGAGGCGGCGATCATCAAAGCGAAGCGACGGTAGCTCATCGCGGATCTCCTTCATGCCACCAACCCGCGCTGGCCTGCGCAGTTGCGCCCCGGCGCCGGCTTTTGTGCGGTCCGTGAGGTACGGCAGCAGATCGTCGCCGAGCGACCACGCCCGCTCCATTTACCAATCTTTCGGACATTCGCCGCATAAGCCTCCGGCTGGGAGAGTAGTGGTTTGCGTAAGGATTGGCTCCGGCGGTGTCGCGAGGGGTTCCGTAGCGGTACGGTGCTGTTGAGCACGCTCGCCTGCGCAACATTGCTGACCTGCGGCGTGATGATGCTGATCCTGATTCGGCAGCTCGACACCAACTCCGCGACGACCGAGAAGGCCGAGGTTTCGGCCGGCGTCGACGAGGCGCTGTCGGCGGAGCGGACCAGCGCGTTCAATACCGCGCGGTGGGATGACGCGGTCGCCCACCTCTACACCCAGTTCGATTCCGATTGGGCCTTCGCCAATCTGAGCGGCACCTACCGCACTTATGTGATCGACGAGCAGGGGCGCACGCTGTTTTCACGGCGCGCGGACGGCACGATCGATCCGCCGATCAAGGCGGCCGCCCCGGCCGCGCTGGCGGCGCTGTTGCGTCAGCTCCCGCACGACCGCGCCGGCGCCGCCCGGCTCAGGGAAGGGGTCGGCATAGCGGGCATGTTTGAGGGCCGGCCGGCCATATTCGGCGCCGCGCCGGTGACGCCCCTGCAAGGCAAGGTCCAGGTGCCGAGCGACGCGCTGCGCTACCTGATCTATGTCGACGATATCGACCAGAAGCTGCTGCACAAATGGAGCGCGCAGTTCGGGATCAGCCCGATCGCGCTGCTGGCCCGTCCCGGCCCGGCCGGGCTCAGCATTCCGCTGCGCGACGGCGCAGGCCAGCCGATCGGCTGGTTCAACTGGCATCCCAAGCGCCCAGGCCAGCGCGCGCTGGCCGGCATCGTCCCGGCGTTGGCCGCCGCGATCCTGGTGCTGGCGGGCGTGTTCACGCTGTTGCTTCGCATCCTGCGCCGCCAGGAACGCGCGCTCAACCTGCGCAATGCCGAGCAGGTGGCGCTGACGCGCGAGGCCGAGCGGCTGCGCACCGAGGCTGAGCAGGCGCTGGCGGCTGCCCAGATCGCGCGGCGATCGGCGGACGAGGCCGCGCGGCAGGCAATGCACGAGCGCGAGCAACATGCGCGCGAGCTGCGCGAGGCGGCGCACGAGGCGGGACGTGCACTCAGCACGACGCTGGCGACAAGCTTGCCCGACCTGGTGAGACTGGCGGACCGGCTCGATGCGGGCACCGACCAGGCGGCCGCCTCCACCCGCACGCAGGCGCGGCATGCCGCCGACGTCGTACAGCGGACCAGCGACGCGGCGCGCGCGCTGGAGCATATCGCGCACAACACGGACCGGATGGCTACCGCGAGCGCGTCGATCGGCGGCGAGACCGCCAAGACGCGGGAGGCGGTCTCGTTCGCGGCAAGCTCCTCCACCGCCGCCGGCGAGGCCAACACATCGCTGCTGCACCATGTGGCGACGATCGGCGAGGCGACCGCGCTGATCTCCACGGTCGCGGAACAGACCAACCTGCTCGCGCTCAACGCCACCATCGAAGCCGCCCGATCGCAGGGCGACAATGCGGGCTTCGCGGTGGTCGCGCGCGAGATCAAGGCGCTGTCGCAGGACACGCAGACCTCCGTCACCCTGATCAATGAGCGGGTGATTGCGGTGCAGAAGGCGGTGCACGAGAGTGTGGGCCGCAGCCAGAAGATCGACGCGCAGCTGCGCCAGATTCACGACCATATCGCGACGGCAGCCGACGCGGCGGCACAGCAGGCGATGGCGAGCGGCGGCATCCGGTCGAGCGTGGCGGCGGCGCGCGAGCAGGCGCTCGCGGTCGATGCCTCGATGAGCCAGATCAGCGGCGCGATCGCGGAGCTGGCGGGGACGGCCGAAGCATCACGCGAAATCAGTCAGCAGATGCGGCAGCGCGTGCAGCAGCTGCGCGGCGACCTCGATCTGGTTATCGGCGAATTACTGTCTCGCTAGGCTGACGGCCCTGGCGATGCTGCGCGCCGATCAGTCGTCGCGCAGCGGATCCTCCCGCGGTGAATCGCGGTAGAGTATCTCCAGGTGCATGTCGGCGAGCGCGACGTGCGCGCGTACCGCCCCGGGGGTGGTAGCGGTCTGGGCGAGGTCCAGTTCTTCTTCGGCGCGGGCTTCGTGGTAGGACAGGGTCGGGTTCTTCATGTCGGCCATGTGGGAGCGAAAGGTTCCGGCGCCAGACGCGCGTGCGCCCAAGCGGTTCCCTGCGGCGCCGCGGGTTGGCGCCGCGGCGGTGCGCCTTCGCCAGCCGCCACGATCCCCACATTGCTCCGCTTCGCGTCGGCCTCAGAGATAGGCATCCCAGTGGCGGTAGGCCGGCTCCTCCGTGGCATGCGGACGATCCGCGCGGTCGAGCGTCATGTAGGGCGCCTCCTCGATGTCTTCGTAGCGAAGGTCGAGGCAATAGCCGTGCTGGGCGCGATCATAGGTGAGCATCGACCAGGGCAGCGGATAGGCGCGCGAACCCAGCCCGAGGAACCCGCCGAAGGTGAGGACGGCATAGGCAACCTGGCCGCTCTCCTTCTCGATCATGAGCGAGTGGATCGCGCCGATCTTCTTGGCGTAACGATCAAAGACCGGCGTGCCCTCGATCCGGGTGGATGAGATCAAACGATGTCCGGCGTCGGTGACGTCGTCGTCAACAAGCAAGTCCGTCATGGCAGGCCTCCATGCCCCCCATAACCGGGAGCGACCTTTCGGCCCTCCACCGCGCCACCCCGCGCGCCGTCATTATGCGCCGATTCGCGATTTTTTTCTACCGGAAGCGCGGCTTGGCGGGCGCTGCGCTGCGAACCCACCTTCCCTGCCGCTCACCCGGGTACAGCTAGGACTAGCCGAAAGATGCATGCCTAAAACATTTGGCAAAGCAAAGACCTAGGCGGGGGATCCATATAATTCACCTACTTTAGCGCATCGCAAAAATAATGAGGCGATATTCGCATAATTGTCTGATTGCGGGGGCGTAATGGCGAAGCGTGACCTGTCCCGGTTCGCCTGCATCTTCGACAGCGCGGTCGACTATGCGATCGTAGCCCTCGACCGACAGGGCCGCATCACCGACTGGAACGAGGGTGCGCGGCGCGTGCTGGGCTGGACCGCGGAAGAGGCCTGCGGCGAAGACATCGACCTCTTCTTCACACCCGAGGACCGCGAGGCGGGCATTTCCCGGCGAGAGATGCGGCAGGCGCTGGACGCCGGGCACGGCCCCGACGAGCGCTGGCACATGCGCAAGGACGGGCGGCGCTTTTGGGCGAGCGGGGAGATGATGCCGCTGCGGGGCGCGAACGGGCAAGTCGAGGGCTTCCTCAAGATCATACGCGACCGCACCGAGCAGCATCTCGCTGCCGAGCGCCGCTGGCACAGCGAACAGACGCTGATGGTGAACGACGAGCGCCAGAAAGTGGCGCTCAGCGCGTCGGGCATCGTCGGCCTGTGGGACCTGATGGTCGAGACGGGCCTGCTGCACGGCGACACGCATTTCGCCCGGCTCTACGGGCTCGACCCGGAACGCGTGGCGGCGGGCATCCCGATGGAGGAGCATCAGCGCTACGTCGTCGCAGAGGATATTCCGCCGCTGCGCGAGCGGATCAAGGCGGTGTTCGAACAAGGCGAGAGCTTCCTGGTCGAATATCGGATCCAGGTGCCGGGCGAGCCGGTCCGCTGGGTCGAATGCCGGGGGCGGATGGTCAGCGACGGCGCGGGCCGTCCGGTGCGTTTTTCCGGCACCGCGATCGACATCACCAACCGTAAGGACAGCGAGCAATTGCGCACGCTGCTGATGCAGGAGATGGCGCACCGCGTGAAGAACATGTTCGCGATGGTGCAGGCGATCGTGTTCCAGACGATGCGCGGCGCGGATACGGCTTTGACCGACCGCCTGGTGGGCCGGCTCACCGCGCTTAGCCGGGCGCACGACCTGCTGATGCACGCCGATTGGAGCGCGACCGACCTCAAGGGCCTGATCGGACAGGTACTGCGCTTCGACGGCGATGGCTCGGCCTATGACGTGGATGGTCCCGACATGCGGATCGGCGCGCGGGCCGGCTTGTCCTTGTCGCTGCTGCTGCACGAAATGGCGACGAATGCGCTCAAATATGGCGCGCTGTCGGTGCCGGGGGGCACGGTGACGGTGCGCTGGTGGACCGAAGGCGAACAGTTCTACCTGCGCTGGACCGAGGAGGGCGGGCCGCCGGCGCGGCCGCCCAGCCGACGCGGCTTCGGATCGCGGCTGATTGCGATGGGGGTCGCAGGCGCGGGGCGGGCCGAGCTCGACTATAGCGAACAGGGTCTGCGGGCGGAGTTCTGCGCCGATCTGGCGATGATGGGGGAAGATTGAGGGACCGATCCCGCTTGCGGCATGTTTTCGTTTTGTTCTCTTCCTCGATGCGTCGCCGGGACGGCGATTCGTAACCAGTAGGAGCAGACAATGCAGCACGACGTGCCGCTGCGCGAAGCCGTGCGGGCGATCTTCGATGCCTGTTATCCGTCCGAGGAATGGTGCCCGGTCCGGTTCGAGGAAGCCGAGCGCGTGGGGGCGGTGCATTATCGCCAAGCGGTGGACGCGGCGTTGCGCGCGCGGGCAATGTTCGCTGCCCCGGGCGCGCAGCAGCTCGCGCTGATCTGAGGTGGCGACGGCACCCGAGCCGGCGGCGTGCCCGCCCGAACAATTGTGGCTGGACGTCGCGCGCCCGATCCAGCCGCGTCCGCCGCGTGAACGGCGCGAGGTCCCGCGGCGGCTGCGCGCGGGCGAGGCGCCCGGGCCGCAGATGGAGTTGACGATGGCGGCGCGGCCGCCAGCGCGCACCACGATCCCGCCCGGGGCCCAGGCGGTTGCGCCGGCGCCCGAACCTCCCGCGTCCCCTCCCCCTTCGGCTTCGGAAGTGCAGCGGGCGGCGGAGCGCCCCTGTTTCGTCACCTGGCTGCTCGGACAAGGCAAGAGCGGCGGTACGGTCGGCGAACTCGCCAAGGCCGCCCGGGCGGACCGGATGTTCCCGCGCAGGGGCAGCGTCGAGGATGTACGCGCGCTGTTCGACGCAGCGGGTGCGGACGGCGACGCGCATGCCGCGCTGGACGATGCCGAACGGGCCTACGACCGGGCGGCGTAAGCGGCGAGACGGCGGCACCTTGCTTTCCCTTCGACAAGGTGGCGACGCGACCCCCGCTATAATCATCCCGTCGGCCGTCAAATGACGCGAGGGCGCGAAGGGATCCCCGGTACTGATGCCCCTTCAGGATCTCGGCTGGCGAGACCGGATTGGGGGATTTGTGATCATGCGATATCTGCTTATCGGTGCGGTGGCGCTCTCGACGCTGGGGACGGCAGTCCAGGCCGGTCCGCTCGTCAATCAGCTGACCAACGGCAGCTTCGAAGACGGGTTCAACGGCTGGACCGTAGGCGGGGTGAGCGACGACGGCTTCCCCCCGGTGGTAATCGGCTACGGCAATAACGATCCTTATCCAACGGGCGCGTTCGGCGAGGCGATCCCGGTCGACAACGCCGTCTCGCCTTCGCCCGATCCGGCGGCCGCGCATGCCGCCTATTTTGTCGCCGACATGGCGCACCCGCAGACGCTCAGCCAGGTGGTGAACCTCGTCGCGGGCCAGACTTACGAGTTTGGGTTCGATGTCTATGTACCGTTCAACGGCGCGGCCAACCCGAACGATGCCAGCTTATCGGCGGTCGTCGGCGGGCTGAACTTCGCGAGCTTCAATGCCAGCTCGCTAGGGGCGGGCAACTGGTTCCACTATGCCGCGACCGGGGTAGCCGGTAGCTCGGGGACGACCTCCTTCGACTTCAACTTCAACAGCTTCGGCATCCCGGCCAAGGATTTCGTGATCGACCGCGTCTATTTCGGCGCGGTGCCGGAGCCGGCGAGCTGGGCGATGATGGTGGGCGGCTTCGGCCTGATCGGCAGCGCGATGCGACGGCGGACGACACGCATTCGCTTCGCCTAAGTAGAAATTCCTCGATGTCTGGCGCCGCCGATCGCGAGGTCGGCGGCGCTTTCTTGATCGTGATCGTTCCGGCACAAGCCGTTAACCTGATTTCGATCTATTGCCCGAAATATCGCCTTCGGTTAGCGCCCTGTTAACCGCCCAGTGGACGGCGGTTTCTTGGGGGAAAATCCATGCGAGTTCTTAACGGCGCCATCGCTGCGCTTGGCGTGCTCGGCGCGAGCCAGGCATTGGCCGATCCGGTTATCTATGCCTCGGTACCCGACTTGACCGCGACCTATAGCTCGGCCTGGTGTTCGGACTGCTATGGCGGCAACAACTACGAGCCGCTCGACCAGTTCACGCTGACCTCGGCCGCGAGCATCACCTCGTTGGACCTGGCCCAGCAGTCCGGCTATTCGAGCGCCAACTTCACGTTTGAAATCTACAATAGCGATCATTCGGCGATTCTGTTTTCGCAGGAGCTGAACGCTACGGACATCCTGGATGTGAACAACACCTCGGTGTTCCACGCGACGGTCACGGGGCTGGACCTGGCGGCCGGGACCTACTGGGCCGGCTTCATCGCGCCGTACATGGGCCTGCCGGGCCTGCCGGGCGGCAACGGATCGCTGATCGACACGACTCCGCACACTGGCACCAACCTGTTCGGGCTGGGCGGCAACACCGGCTACATCTTCTACGGCGCCTCTTCGCCGGCGCCCGAGCCTGCGAGCTGGGCGATGATGCTGGGCGGCTTCGGTCTGGTCGGCGGCGCGATGCGCAGCCGCAAGCGGACGCTGCGCTTCGCCTGATCGGCCCCCTTTGAGAACAGCGGACGCCGTCGCACCCGCGGGTGCGGCGGCGTTTTGCTTTTCGGGGCCGGGAGGCTGGCCCCGCGTGCGGACCGCCCTAGATTGGAGATGTGCTGCATGTGGTCCACCACCCCGATTATGTCTCGCCCGCGGCGCCGGGGAGTTCGTTTCCGCACGACAAATATGGGATGGTTATGGTGGCGCTAGCCGAGATGGGCGCGGCATACGAAGTGCATCAGCCCGGGATCATGCCGCGCGCATGGATCGAGGCGGTGCATGACCCGGCCTATGTGGACGAGGTGCTGTGGAGTGCCGTGCCGGCGGACAAGGAACGGCGGATCGGCTTTCCGGTAAGCCCCCGCGTCTCGCGCCGGTCGCAACTGTCGCCAGGCGGGACATGGATGGCGGCGCGGCTGGCGATCGAGCGCGGCTTTGCCGCCAACAGCGCGGGCGGGAGCCACCATGCGCTCGCCGATACGGGCGCGGGCTATTGCGTGTTCAACGACCTCGCGATCGCGGCGAACCGGCTGATCGCGGAGGGAATGGTGACGCGCGTGCTGATCCTCGACCTCGACGTCCACCAAGGGGACGGCACCGCGGCGCTGACCGAGGGGCGGGAAGACATCTTCACACTCTCGATCCACGCCGAGAAGAATTTCCCGGTGCGGAAAGGCCGGTCGACACTCGACGTAGGGCTGCCCGACGGCACCGGCGATGCGGACTATCTAGCAGTGCTGACGGACGTGCTGCCCCGCGCGCTCGACGCGTTCCGGCCCGGGCTGATTCTGTTCCAGGCGGGGGTGGACGCAGACAAGGAAGACAAGCTCGGCCGGCTGGCGTTGACCGACGCGGGGCTGGAGGCGCGCGACCGCTTCGTCGCCTCAGCGGCGCGCGACCGGGCCATTCCGATGGCGAGCGCGCTGGGCGGGGGATATGGCGCCGACCGGATGGCGGTGGCGCGACGGCATGCCCGGACGATGCTGACGCTGGCCGCCGAATATGGCAGCCGCCGCGCGCCGGGCTTGGCCGGGTCAGGCCTTTGACAAGCGGCCGCCGCGGGTGCGCATCGCGCCGCCGATCGCGCCGAAGCCGACCAGCATCATAGCCCAGCTTGCCGGCTCCGGCACCGACGGCAGAAGGCTGAGCAGGAAGCCGCGCTGCTCACCGTTGAGCGTGCCCATGCCGACGATATAGCCGTTGCCGCTGACCGCCCAGGCGGAGTCGAGCGACCAGCCGAGGCTGGGATCGATCAGGCGGTTGAGATCGTAGCTGCGGCCGTCCTGCCAGAGCGTGGCATAATAATCGCTGTCGGCCGAGGTCTGGCTGGCGCCGACGATCACGCCCGCATCGTTGATGGCATTGGCCCAACTGCTGACGCCGCTGCCAATCGCGGCGAGCGTGCCGAGATCGACCATCGCGCCGTTCTGAAAGACATAAGCATGGCTGGCGGCGTCGCCGGCCGTGAACGCCTCGCCGACGATGACGCCCTGATTGTTGATGCCATAGGCGTAGCTGCTGCTGCCGCCGAGCGTGCCGAGATCGGACATGGTGCCCGACTGGTAGAGGAAGGCGTGCAGGTCCGAACTGCCGTCCTGGTAGGTGCTGTAGCCGACGACCTGGCCGGCATCGTTGATCCCCCACGCCTGCGAGGTGTCGCCGCCGAGCACGCCCAGAACCTGCGCGCTGCCACCGCTATAGAGAACGGCCTGAAAGTCGAGAATCGAATTGCCGGTATAGCCGACCGCATCGCCATTGTTGTTGAGCGCGGTGAAGAAGGTGGCGAGCCCCGCCGCGACATAGTGCTTGTCGCCGTCCGCGGAGGCGATCAGGCCTTTGTAGGCACCATCGTCCCACACGTAATCGTAGCCGGCGGTCGCGCCCGCGTCGTTGATCGCATAATTCCCGCTGTTGGTGCCGGTGGCGACCGGCTGGGGCGTGCCGCTGCTGTCCCACCGGATCGCGTCGGTGCCATAGCCGGGAGCATAAGCGGAGGCGCCGGCCACCTGCCCCTGGTTGTTCACGCCATAAGCGTAGGACGCTCCCTGGCCGGCGAGCGGCGCCAGCTCGGTAATGGCGTAGCGCGGAGCGGCGGCTGCAACCGGAACGGAGATCGCCGCCGCGAGCAGGGCGGCGCCGGACAACAGAATGCGCATGATGATTCCCCCAAGTAATCGGGCGAGACCCTATCCGATGCGCGCGGCAGGTTCGAGAGGGTTGGCGTCCATTAATCATGATTTTTCAGGCCGTTCCGGGCCTATGCGCCTGGTCGCGCGCGCATTCAGTCGCGAAGTTCAAGCGGCACACAATCTTTCCCGCCGAACAACCAACGCGCTCCGGCGTTGTGCGGCTTTCCCGTACGAGTGGAGTATGCGTGATGAGCGAGCAGGACGCGAAGCCGTTTGCGGTGGTAACCGGCGGTTCGACCGGCATCGGCTATGAGCTGGCGCGCGAGTTCGTCGACAATGGGTTCGACGTGCTGATCGCGGCGGAGGACCAGTCGCACCTCAACGAGGCGGCGCAGATCCTGTCGCGCGACGGTGCGCAGGTGGAGACGCATGCGTCCGACCTGGCGACCGAGGACGGGGTCAACAGCCTGTACGATGCGATCCGGCGCAGCGGGCGACCGGTGGACGTACTGTGCGTGAATGCCGGCGTCGGCCTGGGCGGCGCCTTCCTCGAGACCGACCTGCAGCGCGAGTTGCGGATGATCGACCTCAACGTGCGCGGGGCGGTGCAGATCACCAAGCTGGTGCTGAAGGACATGGCCGCGCGCAACGAGGGCAGCCTGCTGTTGACCTCGTCGATCGCGGCGACGATGCCCGACCCGTTCGAGGCGGTCTATGGCGCGACCAAGACCTTCCTGCGCTCGTTCGGCGAGTCGCTGCGCAACGAGCTCAAGGATACGGAGATCGGCGTGACGGTGCTGATGCCGGGCGTGACCGACACCAACTTCTTCCACCGGGCGGAAATGGACGACACCCGCGCGGGCGCATCCGAGAGCAAGGACGATCCGGCCGACGTGGCCAAGGCGGCGTTCAAGGCGCTGATGTCCAACGAGCACAAGATCCTGCCCAAGTGGAAGAACAAGGTGATGGGCGCGATCGCGGACGTCACGCCTGCCCCGGTCGCAGCGCAGATCCACCGCGCGCTTTCGGAGCCGGGGTCGGCAGGCTGAGGACCGGGCGGCAGGGCCGAACCGAGGAGACAGGCCGGTGCTCACCGCGCGCGGGACCGAACGCAAGACCTATCGCGCGGAGGCGTTCAGCGACGCGGTGCTGGCGGTGGCGATCACGCTGCCGGTGGTGGAGCTGCGCGCGCCGAAACCGGTGCCGGGGCAAAGCCTGGCGCAGCAATATGCCGCGTTGGGGCCCGATTATGCGACCTACGGCCTGACCTTCCTCGTGATCGGCATCTATTGGGGCTATTCGCACTTCAGCGGGAAGTTGTGGGAGAAGACTGACCACGTCTTCAACCTGTTGACCCTGCTGTTCCTGGCGTGCGTGAGCGTGACGCCATTCCCGACGCGGCCGCTGGTGGAGCATTTCAACGACCCGGCCAATGTCCACACAGCGGCGCTGGTCTATGCGGCGGGGCTGACCGCGCCGAGCGTCGCCTGGACCTTGCGCTGGCTGTACGGGGTGCGGCGCGGGCTGCTGGGCGAGCATATCGCGCCCGATTATGTGCGCGCGGTCACGGTCAAATATGTGGCGAGCATGGCGCTGTGCCTGACCGGTCTGGCGGTGACGGCATTCGTCAGCTGGCGGGTAGGGCTGGCGATCGTCGGGCTGGTGACGCTGCAATTCCTGCTGCCGCCGATGGCGCCGCGCTACAAGCCGGGCGAGGAGCCCGAGAGCGAGGTGCAGGAAGCGGACGAGCGGATGTAAGCGTAAGCCAGTGCCGCCGGCGCAGGACCGGCGGCACTGGCGGAGAAAGGCGATCTTAGGCGAAGGCGACGGCGGCCTTGCGGCGGCTGCGCATGGCACCGCCGACGAGGCCGAAGCCGCCCAGCATCAACGCCCAGCTCGCCGGCTCCGGCACGGCGGCGGTGGCGGCGCCGTTGATATTGTCGATCGCGACATAGCCGTTGCTGGTGGTGGAGAAGCTGAGCGAGACGAGGTTGTCGAAGCCGTTCAGCGCATAGTTCTGGAACATGAAATCGAGCCCAAGGCTGGCGGTGACCGTGCTCGAATCCGCGCGCGTGCCGGTCAGGTCGAGCGTGGCGCCCTGATTGCTAGCATACCAGGATTGACCTGCGTCGAGATTGGCCACGCTGAAGGTGCCGCCGCCGACCTTGGTCATGAGGATCGGGAAACCCGAAAAGATCATGTTGTTGGTCCCGTTGGCGCTGTTCGGGCCATTGGTCCAGGTGTAGATGTTCAAGCCCTGGAAGGAGAAGCCGTCGCTGACCAGCGGATAGAAGGACGTATCGGTGGGATTGTCCTCGAAATCCACGGCCTGCGCGGAGGCCGCACCAGCGCAACCCACAAGCATCGCCATGGCGGCGACACCGCAAAAAAGCTTCTTCATAATGAAATCCCCAAGCTGACCGCCAGGTCACCCACGATCCGGCGGTTAACCGGGCGTTAAGGCGTGGTCGAGCCGGCGGCAATTGATGGGGATTAGTTAAGAAATTTGTTTCGGCCGGACGATTGTCGGGCTGGTAATCCCCACCCCTCGACCCCGACGACAGACGCGGCAGCGAGACACGAAAGACTATATCGGGGCGACGCGCGTTACACCCGCGGTTGCTACGAGGGGAAGATCGGCATGGAGCAATATTGCGGCGG
>Ga0157372_10005716_pt1 | contig 13241 bp, 10 predicted proteins | sample C55metaG_FD_115307 | JGI IMG/M metagenome (GOLD analysis project Ga0157372, IMG submission 115307) | Corn rhizosphere microbial communities from Kellogg Biological Station, Michigan, USA - C5-5 metaG | ecosystem: Host-associated > Plants > Roots > Rhizosphere > Soil | place: USA: Michigan... | reverse complement strand
GACGATCAGCGGCTGTTTACGCGCCGCGTACGTTTGAGCGGCCTCGAAAACCGAAGTGATCTGATTTTCCGGCAGCACTACGGCCCAGGGGCCTTCACGACCGTCGGCAAGCATCTCGTTCTTCAGCCGTGGGCTGGCGAAGGTCGCTCGTTGCGCTGCTTCATGGTTGCCCCGACGCGTGCCATAGGAGTTGAATTCCGGAACGTCAATGCCGTGACTCTTGAGGTAGGTGCCGGCATCGCTGTCGGGGAGAATGGCACCGGAAGGCGAGATGTGATCAGTCGTGATGTTGTCAGACAGCATCACCAGCGCGCGCATCTTTTGCAGGTCTTTCTCCGGGACGGATGCGGTGAGCGCTTCGCTCCAGTAGGGGGGCTTGCGAATGTAGGTGCTGTCGGCTTGCCAGGCATACTGGTCACTGACGCCAGCACGAAGATCCGATGCGATCAGGCCAGCCTCGCGTGGGATATTTTCGTAAGCCTTATCGAAGAGATCTGCTGAAAGCGAGGCTTCTTCGATCCGGGCGAGCTCGTCATCAGCTGGCCAGAGCTCGTGCAGATACACTGGCTTGCCTTCGCTATCGGTACCGAGGGGATCCTTTTCTGGGTCAATCAGATAGGTACCGGACAGGGCGTAGGCTACGATGAGCGGCGGCGACATGATGAAGACTTCACGCGCCAGCGGATGTACACGCCCCTCGAAGTTCCGATTGCCCGAAGTGGCCGCCACCGTTTCCAGCTTGCGCGTCCGGATCTCGTTCTCGATCTCTTCGTTGATCAGCGGGCCTGACATGCCGTTGCACGTCGTACAGCCGTAACCGACGACGTTGAAACCGAGCTGATCCAGATCCTTGTTTAGACCCGCGCGCTCAAGGTAATCGGCGACTACTTTAGAGCCGGGGGCAAAGGACGTCTTGACCCAAGGTGCGCGTTTCAGGCCGCGGCGCAGCGCGTTGCGGGCTACCAGTGCGGCGGCAATCACACCCCGAGGATTCGAGGTATTGGTACAGCTGGTGATGGCGGCAATGACTACCGAACCATTATCTAGACCCGACGGCAGCGAGGTAGCAGGATCCTTTTTGCCGAGCAGAATGCGCTGGTGGGGCTGCTTGGGGCCGGCGATAGCCCGACCGACCGTAGACAGATCCAGGGTGACGACACGGTCGTATTCCACCTCGGTCAAGGTGTCGTGCCACAGGCCCTGTTGCTTGGCATAAGCCTCAGTCAAGACGGAAATCTCTCCACCACGGCCGCTCAAGCGCAGGTAGTGAAGGGTGCGCTCGTCGATTGCGAACATCGCTGCGGTGGCGCCGAATTCCGGAGCCATGTTCGATAGGGTGCCGCGATCAGACAGCGACAGGGTGCTCACCCCGGGGCCGAAGAATTCGAGCACGCTACCGATGACCCCTGCCTTGCGCAGCAGCTCAGTCAGGGCCAGAGAAATATCCGTCGCGACGTAGCCACTGGGCGGCGCCCCCTCCAATCGTACGCCGACGATTTCTGGCACACGCATCATCAGGGCCTTCCCCAGCATCGCAGCTTCAGCCTCGATACCGCCAACGCCCCAGCCCAAAACGCCGATGGCGTTGATCATCGTGGTGTGGCTATCAGTACCTACTAGGGTGTCGGGAAACGCCCACAGCTCGCCGTCGATCTCCTTGGTGCCCACGACAGTCGTCAGGCGCTCCAGGTTGATCTGATGAAGGATGCCATTGCCTGACGGCACGATGGACAGGTTGTTGAACGCCTTATTGCACCAGTCCAGGAAGGCAAATCGCTCGGCATTTCGCTCACGCTCGATTGCCTCGTTTTCCGCTAAAGCCTTGGCATTGCCCCAGCGCTCGACGTTCAGAGAATGATCGACGACCAGGTGCGTAGGGGTAACGGGATTGACCTGCCTAGGGTCACCGCCACGTTCTGCTACGGCATCGCGCAGACCTGCCAGGTCTACGAGTGCGGGGGTACCTAGCAGATCCTGCAGTACGACGCGCGCAGGGCGGAACGGAATGTCCTGATCCTTCGCGCGCTGACTTACCACGCTCAATGCAGCAATCGGCTCAGCCTCGGTACGCAGGATGTTTTCCGCAAGGATGCGCAGGGAGAGAGGCATCTTGGCGAAGTGTCCGCCAACTGACGCCACTGCCTCCCGAATGTTCGCAACACGATAGTCGCGGCCATTGGCAGCTAGGTGTTGACTCCGAATCTCATTCATCACAGCGACCTCACAGGCATGTTTTTGTGAGGCCATATTGCACTCGATAGCTATCTAGGTCAATCTGGATGCAGTCGAGGCGAATGAGCTGGCTTGCCGTACGAACGATGCAATCTGTCGTAATCGGTAAAAAGTCCCGCCATTTCATGCCTTTGCAACCTAAAACAATGATAAAAATTGAGGCGCATGATGATGAAATACAATCTGTATGCAATGGCTCGCTATGAGTGTGAATTGAGTTTTGTGGCTAGAGAAAGCAAGTGCATTGCTTTTCCTACCGTCCGAAACTGACATCCACTCGCAAGATAGGGGCTAGTCATGCTTACTGTGCTCGGCTTTTCGATGGTCATCTGTTTCATGTACCTGATCATGACGAAGCGCTTGTCAGCGCTTGTCGCCTTGATCGTGGTACCCATCATTTTCGCGCTCATCGGTGGGTTCTACGCCGGGCTTGGCAAGATGATGCTGGATGGCATCAAGACGCTGGCGCCCACCGGCGTCATGCTGACGTTCTCCATCCTTTACTTCGGCATCATGATCGATGCGGGCCTGTTCGACGGCCTGGTGCGGACGATCCTCAAACTCGTGAAGGGCGATCCGCTCAAGGTGCTCGTGGGCACTGCTGTATTGACACTTTTAGTGTCCTTGGACGGCGATAGCTCCACTACCTACATGATTGCGGTTGCAGCCTTCCTGCCGCTCTATCAGAAGCTCGGCATGAATGTGCTCGGCCTGACCTGCGTGGTGAACATTGCCAGCGGCATCATGAACATCACGCCCTGGGGCGGCCCGACTGCGCGTGCTGCTGCCGCACTCCACGTGGACGCCATGGATATTTTCCTGCCGATGGTGCCTGGGATGCTGATCGGCTGCGCGTGCCTGATTTTTACCGCAGTCGTGCTAGGTAAACGTGAGCGGAATAGGCTTGGAATCGTCACGCTGGATACGTCCAGTGCTGGCATAGCACTGGGTAATGGCTCTGCCGAAGAGTGCGATCAGCACCGCCGTCCCCGCATGTTCTGGCCGAACCTAATCCTCACGCTTGTTCTGGTGGGGCTGTTGATGGCAGGGGTCATGCCGATCCAGGTGCTGTTCATGGTCAGCTTTGCTATCGCTCTCATGATCAATTACCCGCGAATTGAAGAGCAGAAGGAGCGCATCGCAAGCCACGCAGGTAATGTGCTCGCGGTGACTTCGGTGATCTTCGCCGCCGGTATCTTCACCGGAATTCTGTCAGGCACCGGGATGGTGGACGCCATGGCGAAAGGACTGCTGGCTGTCATTCCTCACAGCTTCGGCCCCTTCCTGGCGGTGTTCACCGCGCTAGTCAGCCTGCCGTTCACGTTCTTCATGTCGAACGACGCCTTCTATTTCGGGATCCTGCCGGTCATTGCGCAGACCGCCGCCAATTACGGCATTAGTTCTGTCGAAATCGCCCGCGCTTCAGTCGTCGGTCAGCCGGTTCATTTATTAAGTCCGCTCGTGCCGTCGCTGTACCTGCTGGTGGGCTTGGCCAAGGTCGATCTTGGCGATCACCAACGCTTCGCCTTGAAGTGGGCGATCTTCGCAAGCTTCGGCCTATTGGCAGGTGGGCTGTTGTTCGGTGCGTTTCCTTTCTACCACGGCACCTGAACGTCCGAACCGGCCAGGGCCCAGCGGCCTGGCCGGTCACTCTCGCCAGTCTCAGGCGTAGGAACTCATTCAAACAAGAGGGTCACTCCCCATGCGTTACCGTAGAGCCTGGATTGGCGTCTTTCTCTTCACCCTGGCCATGATCAACTACATGGACAGGATCGCTTTATCCATCGCAGCCAAGCCTATCGCCGAAGAGTTTCATCTGTCGTCGGTGGGCATGGGCTATCTCTTCTCATCGTTCATCTGGAGCTATGCGCTCTTCCTGATTCCTGTGGGTCTGCTCATTGATCGCTACGGAGCGAAACGTATTGGTGGCCTGGGCATCTTGGTGTGGTCGACGGCAACCGCACTGACCGGCACGGCCTCCAGCTTCGTGACACTCATGGCTGCACGCCTGGTGATGGGGACGGGTGAGGCAGTCAGCAATCCAGTTGGCGGCAAAGTGATCCGCGAGTGGATTCCTGCTACTGAGCGCGGTACCACGACCGCTGTGTTCAATAGCGGCTCCTATGCTGGCCCGGCCATATGCTCGATCGTGTTGGCGGCATTGGTTGCCAGTCTCGGTTGGCGATGGTCGTTCGTGATCGCGGGTGGCATTGGGGCTGTTTGGTTGCTTGCCTGGTATTGCTTCTATGGCAAGCCCGAAGACGTCAGGTGGCTGAGTGAGCAGGAGCGTGCCCACATTCTTCAGCATCGCGACGGCGAGAAAGGTGCCGCGACCGGTAAAGGCTACGGCCTGAAGAAATTACTGAAAACGCCCACGCTGTGGGGGCTCGCCCTGACCCAGGGGTGCAACGTCTACACCCAGTACCTGTTCTTGACCTGGCTTCCCAGCTACCTGCAGGAGGCTCGCCACTTAACCTTGGCCAAGAGCGGCGTCGTGACGGCCATTCCCTATGCCATGGCCGTGGTGCTATGCATCGGTCTAGGCAAGCTCAGCGACCTGTACCTTAAGAAGGGTGGTGGCGTAAGTTCGGGCAAACGCCGTAACGTCATTGCGCTGTCTATGCTGATCGCCAGCTGCATCCTGCTGATTCCCTTCGCTGACTCGACATTCGGGCTGGTGGCAATTTCCTCGCTTACGCTCGCGGGTATCGCCTCTACGACCTCGCTTAATTTCTCGCTGCTCAATGACATGCTGCCCAGTGCGGGTGACGTGGGTCGCGCTGTAGCATTCGTAGTGATGGGCGGCAACCTTTTTGGGATGCTCGCACCCGTTGTGACGGGCTATGTGATCCAGGCTTCGGGCGGCTATAACGCTGCCTTCGTTATTGCCGGCAGCCTGCTGCTTGTGGGAGCGGTGATCGCTCTGACGATGACGCGCAAGCCGATGCTGCAGGTCGCGAACGAAACCAAGGTTCTAGCGCCGATTCTCTTGACCAAATAAGAGGCGGCGTTAGCGCCCCTTCTATCGCCGCCTGCTCAGACATACCAGTGGCTGAGTGGGTGGTAGACTGCTGGGTATCTTGCCCGTCTTGTCCGATGGGCGATCGGCTTAAGGTGTTTTACTGTTCTATGAATCTCTCGGCCCTACAAACTCGGGTAGCACGTGACATCGTTGCCTATGTTCGGCAGGAACAGTTTGAAGAAGGGCATCACCTGACGGAGTTGGGGCTGGCCAAAGTCCTCAACACCTCGCGAAGCCCGGTCAAGATTGCCATGCAGTTCCTGGCGGAGCAGGGCATGCTCACCTATGACCGTAACCGAGGCTTCTTCTTGGCGCTAAGTGCCAAGGACATGGCCGGCTTTGCTCAATCCTTGTTCGAGGAAGCTGAGGATCCGCTGTATCTACAGATCGCGTCCATGCGGCTCCAGCGCAAGTTGCCCGAGCAGTTTGCGGAAACTGATCTGATGCGGCTGTTCGACGTGACACGGGCAACGTTGCGGGTGGTGCTGATGCGTATCCAGCAGGAAGGTTGGATCGAGCAGCGGGCGGGGCAGGGCTGGCAGTTCCTGCCCATAATCGATTCGGTACAGGCCTACGAAGAAAGCTACACCTTCAGAGCAATCATCGAGCCTGCAGCTCTGCTCGCACCCACCTTCATGGTCGATGCCGAAGCATTGGGCAGGTGCCGCCGGCAGCAGGAGTACATTGCCCAGGGGGGCTACCTGACCATGACGCCGCGCGAGCTGTTCGAAGCCAACGCCCAGTTTCATGAAACGCTGGCGACATTCTCTGGTAATAGGTTTCACCTGCAGACGGTGCGTCGACTTGATGGCCTGCGGCGTCTGGTTGAGTACCAGCAGGCCAGTCAGCGTACGCCGCGAAAAGAGCACGCGGAGGAACATTTGGAAATCCTGGCGCTACTTGAGGCAGGGGATCGTTTGGCAGCCGCTGATCGTATGCGCCGGCATCTCGAGCATGCCCGACAGCATAAAGTTCTTTCTGGGCTCTTCACCACCGGAATCGCGACGGGCACGGAGCTTACTTGACCGAAGCCTCCCAAAGCGCCGAGGGAAAAATAGGGCGCAGTCATGGTTTTGACATGGCTAAACGTGAAGTTACCGCTTCCAATTACGGAGGCTGTAATAGGCGATGAGGCGTATTAATAATATGAGTGAAAGCTGTCGCTAACAGCCAGCCTCTAGGGTCATTCCTATTTCAATCGCCCGGTATGGGCTTTGGATCCTGCCATGCAGGTCTTTTACTCCCTCTGTCGTCGAAGGCGTGGCGTGCTGTCCGGAACTCTTCAACGTTCTCGACCACCCAGGTCCAGATGGGCGTCATCCGAACCAATAGGCTCATACCTAGAGCTGTCAGTTCGTATTCGACCCTGGGCGGCAACTCATCATAGTCGTGTCTGACAAGAAGGCCGTCACGTTCGAGCGAGCGGAGAGTCTTTGTCAGCATTCTCTGGGTGATCCCTGACAATTGTCGTGCGAGTTCTGCGTGACGCATGACGCCGTAGACGCCAAGTGCATGGAGGATACCTAAGGACCATCGACTGCCTGCATGAGCTAGCACCTCACGGCGTACTCCATCAACGTCCCGCCTGAGCGTCTGACAGATGGCTTCCGACTGTCTGAGAATCTCCAGCTCGGTCAATTTCTCCTCCGGTATCACGCGTGTGCCTTCTACTAAGCGTCGCTGTTGTCTGCCAGCATTGGTCAATACTACACCTGACTGCAGGATTGATCATGACTCTCAATTTTCCTACCGCTACTCAATCTATTCTCGTACTAGGCGCTGGTGAACTTGGCCTACCAGTGTTGCGTAACCTCGCGCGAATCTCCAAGCAAAAACCCGGCTCCGAGGTAAGCGTTCTCCTGCGCGAGTCCACGATTAACAGCCAGACGCCTGGTAAGAAAAAAGAGATAGATGAGCTGCGCAGTTTGGGCGTCAATATGGTGGCTGCCGACTTGGTCAACGACTCTATCGAGCAACTGGCCGCGGTCTTCTCTCAGTACGACACTGTCATTGGGTGCGCAGGCATGGTGGCTGGCCGTGAAACGCCGATGAAGCTTGCTCGTGCTGCTCTCCAGTCCGGCGTCAAGCGGTACTTTCCTTGGCAATTCGGCGTGGATTTCGAGGTAATTGGTCGTGGCAGCCCCCAGGATCTTTTCGATGCACAGCTCGATGTGCGTGAGTTGCTGCGCGCGCAAAGTCAAACCGAATGGGTGATCATCTCAACCGGGATGTTCACCAGCTTCCTGTTCGAGCCCGTGTTTGGCGTGATTGATTTCGACACAGATACGGTCAATGCACTGGGCAGTCTGGATACCAAGGTCACTCTTACCACCCCGGACGATATCGGCAAGCTGACAGCGGACATCGTGTTCTTCGAGCCGCGTTTCCGCAACGAAATCGTCTACCTAGCGGGGGATACTCTGGCCTATGGCGAGGTGCCTGCCCTGCTCGAACGGGTACTGAAGCGCCCCTTCAAGTCCAACGTCTGGTCGGTTTCCTACCTGATGGACGAGATGGAGAAGGAGAGTGACGAAGGACTCAAACACATCAAAAAGTATCGTGCAGTCTTCGCTCAGGGTCGGGGTGTTGCATGGCCCAAGGACACAACCTTCAATGGTAGGCACGCAATAGCAACTACCACTGCGGAGCAGTGGGCGCTAGCCCACCTTGGCGATGCCAAGAAAGACTGATAGCCATTTAGCGCTGGTCTGCCCGGTTTCAGGGACTACCTGCAGCCAGCGTAGCGGGCGATCACCCTTACGGCTGGGCCAGCAGAGCACTGCGCCGCTGATACCGAAGCGCAGGCACTGTTCTGCTGTCCACAGCACGTTTTTGCCCTGGAGCTGGATGATGCTCAACCGGCCAAGATCGACGCCGGCCTGCAGCCACCCATGTGGGCAGATCAGGTAGGGGCGATGAGTACAACCCGCTCGCCGACGGCAGTGGGACGCGCAAGCGTCGGCCAGACGAGGGTCAGCTCACCAATGCCTGACCGGGCGCTGAAGATTTCGGTCAGGGCCGCATCAGGCCAGCCCTCGAGGGCAGTTAGCATTGAGCGCGGCGTGGCCGATTGGCTGGGTGCTGGCGTCGTCGACATGGGGACTTTGCCCGCCACACGCGGCGGCTATCGAGCGGGAGTCGAGCGCAACGACATTGGTGCCCACGTTATCCATGCTGCATGCGCGTCGGGGCCGACGGCGTGCTGCCGTGTTCGGTGAGCAGGACCTGCAGTTGCGCGCGCACCTTGAAGAGATCTGCATGCAGGACAGAGTTCATCGACTCCAGCCGGAGGATATGACGCCGGGCCCGTGAGAGAGGGGCGTCGCGGTCGTCTGGGAGGAGTCGTACCCTGCGGGGCACGTGACGCTGATTCTCTTCCTATACGAACTGGACGTAGCGCAGCCGATGACGCTGCACCTTCTTCTTGAGGGTAGCGCCTTCTGCAATTAGTTGTCGTACTAAACTACAAACAGGCGATTGGCGTCTCGGGCTTGCCCTAGGCACTGACGCACTTAGTCGAGCTCTTCGGCTAGCAAATCGACTAGGTTACGGCAGTACATCAGCTCCGTAGGGCGGAAGAGAGACTGGTGCTGTTAGAAGCTGTCCTGCTCATCACCGAGCATGTCCATAGCAGTCCGCCTGCTCAATCCCTGAAGCCTTGATCTTCTGATAGTCGACAGAACGACCGAGACAACTGTGGCAGAGACGAGGGATGGGGCGCGAAATGGAGATGAGAGTGGACCTCCTTTCAGGATGCTGTATGGATAGACAGAAATTAGCGAAAGGGGTCCCGGCAAACTTGACAGCGACGAACGGCGGAGGCGAAACAAGGCATCACTGATGCAGTGGGGCCTCACCTGTACTAGAAGCGCAGCGACTCAACACTATTATGAATCGCTGCCTTGTGCGGCATGCGGACGATTAATTGCCCTGAAGCCAGCCCTCAACCACGTCGGCACCGTGCTTAGCTTTCCAGGCTTTCAGTATCTTGTGGTTACCGCCTTTAGTTTCAATGACCTCGCCGGTTTCGGGGTGCTCATAGCGTTTCAACGAGCGGGGCCGGCGCTGTTGTGCCGCCGGCGCGGAATTGCTCTTACGGGCGACGCTCTTTGTGGCAGTGGCGTTCATGTCCAGAATAGCGATGACGTCACGGAGCGACTTGTTGTAATCGCTCAGCAAAGCACGCAGGTGCTTTTCGAACTCAAGCTCTTTCTGCAGGCGCCCGTCGCTGTTTAGCTGTTCCAAGCGCTGCTTCAGTTCTTCAATAGTCGCTTCAGTCTGACGGTATTCTTGAATTAGGGACATCGTGATTTCCTCTGGATTAAGCGGTGGTTGCCTTTATAGCCTTTCTACTTGCAAGATGCTATATCCCACGTGATGATACGTTGAGTGCTGATTCAGTACGGTTAAATCGGCAACGAAAAAAGTCCGCCCACTTCGGGAGGTAATTCGTGCTGTACAAGCACAGCTACCCCTCTATCCTCACCAAAAAGCTGGTACATGGCACAACTACTATCTGGGCATTGCCAGCCACTCAGAGGCGAAGACGATTAGCGTTTGCTAGAGAGGCTCCGCGATAGTTGCGCGTAGAAATTCCCTTTCCCCTTCACTGGTTAAGCAGCTGTCTCATTCCTATTTTTGGGCGGCGATAGTCTGCGATCGGCACCGGTTCACGGTGCTGGTGGAGCACTCTAGTACCCGCGCCGTCCCCCGCACCGACATCCCCCTGGCCAGGCATTCGCGGATCCGCGCATGCAGCTGCTCACCCTGGGCCGCCCTTTGTAGACTCGTGCCGCCTTCACCTTGGCGATGCCCTGGGCCGCGCGGGCACGTCGCGTTTCGGAGTCCTTCCGAGCAAACGCCCCCATGAATTCCAAGAACATCTGGGATAGCGCCCTCGTCATCCACTCTTGGAGACCGTCGCCACCGACCGTGGCCGGCCGGATCAATGCATGGGTCAGTGGTAGATCGAGGGAAACCACCTGCAGGCCCGCCTGGGCGATCCGGTCGCGCAACTGGTCCCAGGTCGCACGGTCAAGCCGGGACGAGCGGTCGACCGCTTCCACCAGCAGTACATCTCCACGCTCGGCATCGGCCAGCAGTCGCAGCAGTTCACGACGGTTCAGCAGTGTGCCCGACGCGTTCTCAACATAGGTCGCCGCGATCCGGGCGCCATGCTCGCCGGCGAAGGTGCGTAGTGTCTCCCGCGCACGGGTGGCGTCCTGATCATCCGTCGAGGCTCGAGAGTAGGTGCGACGCACATGACAGGCTCCGGTGTAGTCGTTTGGCGTCTCGAAATGTAGCCGTAGTCGTTTGGGTCCGCTGGACTACTTTTCGCCACGCCTTTAGCCGTGCTGATAGGTGTAGCGCATGAGGTACACCCTAATCGGACACATGCCCGAGAGTTGAATATGGTCTACGCTCAAACCGCGCCAAAGATCGGCGTAACAACCTAGAGCAGGTCGTATGGGTGGTCCGGTAGAGATTGTGACTTTAGTGGTTGTAGAGTTTCCACGCCTTGGAACCGCATCCGGTAGGAGCGCGTTCAACATGGGTAAGCGGGAGCACAACGAGACCAGGGAAGTACCCGATGAACAGCCTGCGACGATTCGGGCCGCCGTTGCAGCCATCGCGCAGGAGCAAGGTGAGTCATCGGATGATTTAGCTCACCTCGTACAAGTCAACGATTACCGATACGGTGCGAAAGGGCAGCTGACATTCAATGTGGATGCGCCAGGCGCCAATGTGACCTATGGCAACGCCTATGCAATATGCCAAGTAATCACCGCGCTGAAGGTAGATGGCCGGTATTTCAAGGTGGACGAGATCCGCGCTACTACCTAGGGGCAGCTGCATGACGCAGGAAAAGCATGGGAGACTGCTTTCGACCCATTGCTGCCCTTCAGAGGGCCGCTTGCGGCCAAGGCTGTAGGTATCTACAAAAAAGGGCGACTCGCCTCGAGGCCGTTACTTTCTCGTCCTCGGGCATCACGGAGCCTGTCTAAACGCTAGTTGCTGAACGGAGCGAAATCTTGGGGGCTACATCATGTGTGCAGTAGCACAGCCCGCAACCGACGGCTGAGAGTGTTGCAATTTTATTTTTGCTGCTTCGCTTCTTCGGGCTTGAATTCCGACTTAGCGACCTTATTTGATCTCAAAGAGCCATTACGCATCAGTACCTTGATGTTTCAAGGAGGGCTTCATGGGAAAACAAGAAAAAGCCACTGTCGCGATCGGTCGCTATGACACCGACGATGTGACAAAGCGTGTTGTTTGGACTCAGGCTGCAGGCCACTGTGAGCTGTGCGGCATAGATCTCATGTACGACTACCGTGTAGGTAAGCCCATGAAATGGGGCGAGGTAGCACATATCTTGCCAGCTAGCCCAAAGGGCCCGCGGGGTCGATCTGACTATGACGAAATCAAGGCCGCGTCGCTTACCAACGACCCAGCCAATCTCATGCTTCTCTGCCCTGGCTGCCATGACAAAATTGATCGGGATGCTGATGGATACCCAGAAAGCGATCTTAGCGGCCTGCACCAAGCGTACCTGGAGCGAGTTCGACTGGCGGCAACCACTCCTGATGGTGGAAGAGCGATCCCAGTAATTGTTCTAAGCCAGCATTTCGCAACCAACAATGATATCCCCGATCGTGATCTGTTGGTGGCGATGTCCTCAGAGGGACTGACTGCATTCGATCATCCCATCAAGATCACGTTTCCGGCCCCGAGCCATCGTGGCAGGGATGCTCACTATTGGCAGAGCATCAAGGACAACATCCAACACGAATTAGATCGGCAGCTAAAGCGCCGCGGAGGAGCCTACGGTGATGCTCCTGCGCTGGCCGTAGTGGGCGTGGCAGATATCCCTGCGCTGATCATGCTAGGGCAGTCCTTAGGTGATCGATCCAAGCGCCTGCTTTTCTCGTTCAACCGCGAACATCAACTACGTTGGCCTGACCAGTCAGCCGAACCTCCCGAGTTTGTGTTCACCCCGCCATTGGATGGGGGTGGCCCGCTGGCTCTGGTGTTGTCTATCTCCGCGCAAGTCCCAGCTCGCGATGTCGAAGAGGCACTACCTAGTGCGCGTATCGCTGAGCTGAGCATCCCAATGCCTAGCTATGCGATGGTTCAGAACCGTCGAGTGATACACGCGTTTCGCGACGCTCTACAAACACACCTGAGCCGGCTTGAGGCCATGACTGCAGACACTATCCATGTGTTTGCAGCGATTCCCGCTGCTTTGGCGATTGAGTTCGGGGCGTTGCTTACTACGCAACACCAACACACTTACCTGATCTTCGATCGAGATAAAGACAACCAAAACAGGTTCACGCCAACACTACAGTTGGGCCACCAAGTCCAGGAGGTTCGTTGATGTCCATGAGCAATGAACAGACCAAGCGCGGAAGCTGGGAACACTTTCTGCTCCGCGCCGCGAAGGAGATCTCACTGTCAGAGGCCCAGTACGAGAAGATTACTGACCGATACTCCCAGCTTGAGAAGATCCTCAACGCTTCCGACAATCCGCTACTGGCGGAGGCACACATTTTTGTCCAAGGCTCCATGCGCCTGAAGACTACGATCAAGCCCGTTTCAGGAGCCCCAGAAGATCTGGACACCATCGACGCGGACGCCATTATTTGGCTCCCTCATGCCCAGGGTGCTGGAGCTCGAGAGGTTCTGGATGCCATTGAGGAACTCTTCAAGGCTGGCAGCCGCGTCCAGGAGGAAATCAGGCAACTACGCCGGGGCATCCGGATCATCTATGCGGATGAAAACCCCGGATTCCACATTGACGTCACTCCAGCACGCGCGATCAGTAGAAATTCTCAGGGCAACGGCGAAGGTAAACTGGAAGTACCAGATCGGGAGACTGGGTGGAAGGCGAGCAGCCCGATTCCCTACTCCAACTGGCTGCAGGCGGCTTCGAAGCAGACGATTTCGCTGGAGAGTCTGGTCGTCGCGAAAAACGAGCGCGCCTATG
>Ga0157372_10005715_pt1 | contig 13242 bp, 11 predicted proteins | sample C55metaG_FD_115307 | JGI IMG/M metagenome (GOLD analysis project Ga0157372, IMG submission 115307) | Corn rhizosphere microbial communities from Kellogg Biological Station, Michigan, USA - C5-5 metaG | ecosystem: Host-associated > Plants > Roots > Rhizosphere > Soil | place: USA: Michigan... | reverse complement strand
TCGCGAGTACTACACCACCGATGCCTACATTGGGTTCCAGCGGAAGTTCGGGTCAGCGTGGCGCGCCGCCATTCTGGGCGAGTATCTTCGCTCCTGGCGTGTGCAGGATGCCAATTTCGCAATTGCCCAGGCCATACGTCCCGGATTCCGCCTCGATTGGGAGCCGCTGGCGTCCCACTGGGCCGTCCACGCGAACGGAACCTGGTCGCAGGGCAAAGGTTTCCACGCCTATGACAACGTGACCAACGAAGTCATGGTCGACTACATCAAGGGCCTGCGTCGTGTGATGAACGACGGCTTGGGCGAGGTTTCGGTGAACTACCCATTCCGGGTCTCGTTTGGCATCCAGCAGCAAAGCTTTTATGACTTCACCGGAAGAAACCGAAACACCATTCTTCCCGTCATACGTCTGAACCTCTTCTGATGAGTGTTGTGCCCCAGGGTCCCCCCATGGCCGATGAAATCCCCGTCGAAGCGACAGCTACGCTGACTGCCAAGGTCGCTGCTGAGCCTGATGCCGCGCGGCTGCATTTGCGCATGCGCGTCTTGAGTGGCAGCGCCATCATGCTGGTCAGCTCCGTCTTCGTCGGGGGGATGAACCTGATTTACAACTTCATCGTCGCCCACCAACTCGGAGCCGATAAGTTTGGGCACGCCAGCGTGGTTTACACCCTGCTGATGCTGCTCTCGTCGGTCACTCTCTCGTTCCAGTTAGTGTGCTCGAAGTTCGTGGCGCGCAGCGAATCGACCACAGACAAAATTTCGATTTATAAACTCCTGCATCGCTGGGCATGGCTCTGCGGAATTGCGTTAGGCGCATTCCTGGGTCTTGCCAGCGGAGCCATTTCTGGATACCTGAATCTGCCCAGCAGGGTCCTCATTCTACTGCTAGCTGCGGCGACGGTGTTCTACGTGCCGCTCGGAGTCCGTCGCGGCTTCATGCAGGGTACTTATGACTTCCGTCCCCTTGCCTTCAATTTCGCTCTTGAAGTCGTCATCAAGCTGATCGGTGCTCTGGTTCTCATTGGTTCCTATGGCGTGCAGGGTGTCGTAGGAGCCATGACGGCGTCGGTTGCTGTGGCTTATCTGATCGGCATTCCCCGCAAGCATCACGTCGGTCAAGGTGGCGCGATTGTTCTTCGCGCAGGCGTCGGCGAAGGACTGCAGGCGGTCACCTTTTTTATCGGCCAAGTCATCATCAACAATCTCGATATTATTCTGGTCAAACATTTCTTCGACCCCACGCAAGCGGGTGTTTATGCGGCCGTCGCGCTCGTCGGTCGAGTCGTGTATATGCTGTCTTGGCAAGTTGTCAGCAGCATGTTCCCGTTTTCTGCTGGTCTGCGGGCGGGAGACAAGCGCGGGCACGCCGTTCTGACGACGTCGCTCGGCTTGGTCGCAGGCATTTCCAGTCTGTTCATATTTGCCGTCTGGCTTGCGCCGCCGAAGCTCTGGCATGTCTTGCTGGGAGCCGGTTTCCCGATAGGCGCGCATCGCTTTTACTCTTCGCTCCTGATTCTGTACGCCATCACCACAGCGGTCTACGCCATCGGGGTGGTGCTCATGACCTATGAGATCTCGCAGAAGATCGGCAACATCAGTTGGGTGCAACTCGGTTTCAGCGGAGCCATTATCGGCGGAATCTACCTTTTCCATTCCACGCTGAATGACGTAATCCTGGTGCAATTGGTTCTCATGATGACCCTGTTATTGGTGGTCTCAGTACCATTCATCAGGCAGCGCCGCGCGCAATTAGCAGCTGAAGCCGAGGCGGCATCACTCCCGCTTGGGCTGCGTCGTATTCGTCCAGTGGACGAGAACGAGGTCATTGCCGAGTTTCTGCAGAGCGAATTCTTCCAGGAAGAGTACAAGGAATACCGCGACACATATGCGCACCTGGTCAGTCAGCCTGATCTGAGTGATGACCGCGAAAACGCCATCCGGCGCGCACTGCTCTTTCACCGCCGCGGACGCTTGTGGCGCGAGCTACCGGAGGACACAGAGTGGTGGGAAGTGGAGCTTGAACCGGAGGCTGTAAGACGCATCCGCATGTTTGCCCGTAACCATTGGCTGCGTTACGGCGCGCCGAGTTTCCTCCTGTTCGACACAGTGGAGACTGTGCGCTCGCGCATTCAGCACCAATCGCGCGATCCCTTCATCATGAAGTTGCGTTCGCTCAGCAACGAAATGGCAGACAACGCGGAATACAGTTCCGTGATCCTGATCTCCATTAATGAGTCGACGCCTTTCACGATCCTGGAAGGGAACCACCGCATGACCGCTGCGACGCTGCTCGACCCCGAAAACGTGCACCGTCGTTTCCGATTTATCTGCGGCTTCTCCCCGCGCATGGCCGAGTGTTGCTGGTATCGCACGGATGTTTCAACGTTGTGGCGCTACGGTGTGAACACGCTCGCCTATTACTTGATCGACCGCCACAAGCTCACGACGGCGGTTCTGAAGGCCGAAACCGTCCCCGCCCACCAGAGTGCGGACCCAGCCTGGAAGAATTGAAATCATTGAGAAATTGAGTCATTGAATCGTTCGCGTAGTCAACGGGTCATTAAATGACTCAATGGTCTGATATTCGAAGACTTACGGCCTGAGCTAATCATGTGCCGCGCTTCGGGGTGGCGAAGGCATTTGTGGCGGAAAGGGCAGCACGCAGCGTCAAACCACCTCCCGACGCAATTCGGTTGCGGAGATTTTTACACCATTTTGTTTGCTGATGATTGTTTGCGACCCAACGTTGGGATATCTACCCTTTGATTAAATGATCCGATAATTCAGAAATTCGTTTTCCATACCAACGCTGGAGAGAACTCTGCCCCTCACTGCTCCTGCGCTGAATTGATGGAAGGGCTTTCAATGCTCCGCGCGGTGTAACCTCTTCCATCGAAGACTGCAGACACGTTGACCTCCGAGCCTTCGTGCAACTGCCGCAGGACGCTGGGTGCAACCGCGTCCACCGAAACGTCGTATTTCTTATTATCGCTTTTGTTGTCGATTGCAATGAGCTTGCGCGATAGGTCGAGATAAGTGATGCGTCCGGCAAAAACGAAGGTCGTGCCGGGCTTTGCCAGCAACGTCACCTCACGCAATTCCCGCTGCGGCCCAAAGCTCATCGAAACCAGAGTGCCGGGAACCAAGTCGGCGGCGGTTGCGTTCGCGTCGCCTTTTTTCATTACAGTGGAAGAAGTCAGCTGCATCTTCACAGGCTGGTTGGAAAGCTCGTCGCGTACGGTCAAAATCTTTCGTCCCGGATCGTAGTCCACAACCTGCCCCCGACCGATGCCGCTGTCGGCGGTGCTCTGAATCCAAATCTTCTTCGCGAAGACTGTGCTGCCGTTCAACATCGTGTCCAGGTAGACCCGCTGGCCTTCGCGAATGCTTTTGTAGGAGATCGGCTTGCCGTCTTGAAAAAAGTCCGTGCGCGTATCGAATGCCACCAACATCTTCTGCTTGCTCCCGAAGGGGACGACAATCATCTTGTTCATGATCTCGTCCAGGCTTTTGACCGTTCCTCCAATCAACGTGACTTTGTTGTTGGGCAACTCGGGAAGGTCTAGCAAAGGGTCGCGGTTCTCGCGTCGCGCTGCCGGACTGGGCGTGGCGCTCGTTGGCGACGCCGTGGTGGCCCGCGGGGCAACCGGCTGAACCTGGGCCTGGTTCTGTGCTACCAACGGCAGGGTGGTAGTAGCGGCAAGGGCTAGAAAAATGAGTTTGTTGTGCATAGTTCGACCGCGATTTGGATGCTTGATCTCCGGCCGGAGATTGCCAGAGTTGCCGCTGAATTCGGCCTCGGCAGGGCAAACGGGAACTGCTGGAATGGCATCCAAGTTGTTCAATTCGGGAGACTAAACCAACATGCGACTGACTTTACCTGCATTTGTAATTAGCGCGGCCCTGGCAGTTTTGCCCGCCGCCCAGGCGAAGGACCTTCGCATCAACATCCCCAAGCGCTCCGACCCGACTCCTATTCAGAAGCTCAACCAGCAAGGCGTAAAGGAGATCCAGAAGCATCACCTGGAAAAAGCGCAACGGATCTTCTACAAGGCGTACCTGCTTGATCCGGATGATCCATTCACGCTAAATAATCTTGGGTACATCTCAGAACTGCAGCGGAAGATGGAGCGGGCGCAACGCTATTACGAACTTGCCGCCAAGGAAAACAACTCCGAAACCGTGATTGCGGAGGCCACCGAGCGCAAGCTGCAAGGGAAGAAGTTGAGCGAGGTGACCGGGTCGTACTCGAGCCTCGATCTTCGGGTGAATCGCGGCAACGTTCAGGCAATGGCTCTGCTGCAGCAGGGTCGCGCTCAGGAGGCCGAAGACGTTCTTCGCAACACGCTGAAGTTGCAGCCCAACAGTCCCTTCACCTTGAACAATCTCGGCTACACCATGGAGATGCAGGGGAACCTCGAACAGGCGCTACAGTACTACAACCAGGCGTCGATCACCCATTCGACCGAGCCGATCGTCGTCGCGGTCGATCCGCGCTGGCGAGGCAAGCCGATCAGTGACATTGCTTTCCGCAATGAAGAGGCAGTGCGCCAGAGGCTTCAATCCGAAGGAAGCCAGCAGGCTAAAGCAGCTCGATTAAACTTGGAAGGCGTCTCGGCGCTGAACCACAATCAACAGGACAAAGCAGAACAGTACTTCCGCGAAGCCTACCAGCTCGATCCGCAGAATGCATTCTCTCTGAACAATATGGGTTTTGTTTCGGAGATCCTTGGGGATCAGGAGACCGCGGCCGACTTCTACGATCGGGCTCGCCGCGGTGACCAGGCCGGCACGCCCGTAAGCGCCGCGAGCCGTCACGAGATGGTCGGTGAAGCGGTTGGACAGGTTGCCGCCACTAATACACAGGCGGCAGACGCAGGTCTGCAGGCGATGGCTGAGGCCAAGCGTCGCAAGCATGAGCCCATCGTTCTGCGCCGCCGTGATCACACCCCGGTACCAAAAGGCCAGCCTGAGAGCGCGCCGCAGACCGAAAATCCTAACGTGCCGCGACCACCCCTCGACAATGCGCCTGTCGAAAACAATGTTCCTCGTCCTCCGCAATAGGCGAGCTGAACTGCTCGTTTAACGTTATTGTTCAACCTTCCTCGATGCGAGGCCCGGTGGAAAACTGTTACCTTTGGGTTCGCTCCTAAGGTGTTCCTCTTATTGCTCCTACATGCTTTCCTGTTTACCTTCTGTTCATCAAGATCAATTCAGGTCTTGGGTTAGCGGACGCGTTGGGCCCTCGTCCGATCGCTCAAAGCCAATAATTCTTGCGGAGTGGTCAATGAGGAAGAACCTCGTTCTGGCAGTGCTTTGTCTTGCAGTTGCGTTCTCATTCTCGATCTTCACCAAGCCCGTGCAAGCCGAATCCACCATTTCCTGCCCATCAGGTACTTACGACATGCTGGATTGGATGACCCTCGATTCCAACATGCGCGGTAACTACCACATGGCGGGCAGCGCGAACCCGCTTTACACGAACATGGGCTCTGGCAAGTTCTACTGGACCAAGGGCGCTAAGGGCACTCCTTGGGACATTCAGCTCTACGACAGCAAGTACATTTACCTGTGGATCACCGAACTCAACTGGAACGATCCGCACACCTTCAAGAAATTTGCCAACAACACTAATATGCCGCTGGTCCCACGTTGCGCGAAAGCGGGATTCCCGGGATCGGTGATCAAAGTTCCCAATACCTCCTATCAGACATATTCGGATTGCTCGCATTACATCACGCAAAATCTGAAACAGGGAATCAATCAGGTATGGGGGCCGTATTATCTCAGCCTGGGCGGACAACTACCCAGTAATCTTAAGATTCTGGTTGCAAGTTATCGGTACAACTGTGACATCAACTATGTGAGCTGCAATGACAAGGAAGAGTATTACCTGTCCCAGAAATACGGGCTGGTGCAGTGGGTGCACTATTCGCTCAAGAATGGCGCTTTTCAGATGCAGCAGAAGACGGTGTTCAACCAGCTTGCTTCAGGCGGAACCACCCCGCATTTCCCCTGCTTCTGAGATCGAGAAAGCCCTCCCCCGAAGCCAGCCGCAAGGCTGGCTTTTTACATTCCATCCGTGCCGGTCTTTGCCGGGACCGCGCGCTGTGAAGCATCGGTGATGTAAACCACTTCTGCCGACTCCGGGTTGGCAAGAGTAGCGGGAGTGATGCCTCCATCACTGAGCGTTGAGCGCATCAGTACCCTGGTGCTGCGTTTTACCAGCTTGTCCCGCATAGGAAACCAGCGGGGAAGCTTTCGCAGCCGCGACATGGAACGCATGGCATCGATCCCTTGCCGCAGTTCGAAAGTCCGCAAATATTCGCGAATGATCTCCGGCATACTCATGCGCAGCGCGGCAGAAACATTCTGCAGCGCCATTTCCACCTGGCGATCTCGGTTCCCGAGCAGATCCGCAAGATGTTCGCCAAGCGCCTTGATGTCTCCGCAAGGGAAGAAGTCGATTGCAATGCCTTCTTCTTCGGCCAGCCGTCGAAAGTCTGGAATGTCCGAAGCAACCATAGGCACGCCGTAGGTGCAGGCGAGGTGCGCGATTCCGCTCGATCCGGCGGACGAGGTATACGGGAGGACTGCAATGCTCGACCGCTGCAAAAGTTCAGCGATATCCTCTTCCGCGACATAACCGATGAAACTGATTTCTTTTTTGTGTGCGTAGCGTTGCTGCAGAGCACGGAGATATCCGGGTGTTTTTGGATGATCGGTTCCCGCGATGACCAAGCGCGCCTCAGGGCAACGCTCTACGACGTCATCAAACGCCTCCAGCAGCGGCTCCAGACGCTTATAAGTGCCCCATTTGCCGAATGCGAGGATTCGCTGTTCGGGATTCCCGCGCTTCGAAAAGTCTGGATATTCCGGCCGAGAAGAAAATATGCCATGACGACGAACGTAGACTGCTCCGCGTCCGTATTTCTCTTTGAGCACGTTTCGATAGGCCGGCAACATCACCGATACGGAGTTCGCGAAAAGAACCATTTGTGTCGCAATGAACCCTCCGACCTTGTAGGCCAAGGGAAAGCGGACACCAGCATCCTTCAGATCCACCGTTTCCATCAGTTGATGCAGAGTGACGTGAGTGTACGAGCCGGTCAAGCGCGCGAAGAAGGGAATTGCGATTCCGAGAAACGCGGGCAGTGCTTTACCGCCGAAGCTGGCGAAACCGAGGTTAAACCACACCACGTCCGGTTTTTCGCGCCGGATCGCTTTTAGCACGCGCCAGGGATTGCTCAGGCTGTTGAATTTCCAGCAGCGGACTACCGAGAAGCCGTCCAGTTCCGGCTGCATCGGCGCGTACTCATCCGCCAGGATCGTGAGATCGACTCCCCGCAACTGCCGCAATTCGGACGCAATATGGAACCCGTATTCGTTCAGTGCGTCCCGGCTAGGCGGAAATGCTGTGACCAGACAAATCTTCATTGCTGCTGACTCGATCCTGAACCGAAGAGCGCGTAACGGGAAAGCTTGCCAAGTAAGCTGAAATATTGGAACGCAACTTTTACGCTGGCTTTGCTTTCGCCGGAATGACGATTGCCAAACCGAAATGGGACCTCAACTGCCTTCTTGATACGTCCTTTGACCAGAATTTCGAGCAGGATTTTGAACCCCTCCGGCTGTAGCTCGAGACTGTCGATGCATTCACGACGCACCACAAAAAATCCCGAGAGCGGATCCTTAACTTTTACATTTCGCTGCAGCGGCGCCGTCGCCAGCGTGCTGCACCGCGAGACGAAAAGGCGAAATTTGTTCCAATCACTAACGCCATTTCCGTTGACGTAGCGGCTGGCAATGGCAATATCCGCACCGTTCAGGATGGGCTGAATCAGCGAAGGCAGTACCTCGGGTGGATGCTGCAAGTCCGCATCGATCACGCCCAGCAGGTCCGCGCCGGTGTGTTCCCAACCATGAATCACGGCGCCCGCTAATCCTTTCTGACCCTTGCGCACGAACACCCGCACGCGAGGATCATGAGCGGCGTACTCACTGGCGACGCGTGCTGTGCCGTCGGTGCTATCGTCATCCACGATGATGATCTCGTGTTCAATTGGCAATGGCTCCAGTGCCGCGTTGATACGATCGAGCAACACGGGAATGTTGCCGGCCTCGTTGAGAGTAGGAATGACAAGCCCAAATTTGCGAATCGACAAGTCCGTCATTGGGGAACCCTGATCTAGAATGCTAGGTTTGGATGTGTCTGAGTAGAAACGTGTTGTGCGCGTTTCGGCTGCGTGCAATTGATTTGCGGAGTTCCTGTAGATATGCCTAAGGTGAGCTGAATTACGCGGCGACTGTCGACTGCACCGTCGAGTCGAGTTCTTTCTGCAATGCGCAATTTCGGAAACAATCCACAATCGCCTGGTGAACTTCCTCGACATCGCCGGGCCGAATTAATTGCAGGTTTGCCATCTTGCGCAACTCTAAGTACGAGCTACGGTATTTGCGCATGAAATCCAAGGGATATTCAGGTTTGCGCGCGCGCGCAACTTCCGGGTCGGCGTCCAGCACGTACGAGAGATCAGGTTTGGGTGCTACTCGAAGCAAGAGGCGCGCAAAGGCGCGAGCCCACCAGGATTGCATCGGCAAGGCGGCGAGCTGGTCGTAGATGTAGCGATCGAAAATCACCACTCCGCTGTTTTCGGCTTTGGCCCGGGTCACGATCCTCCGAAGATTCACGACATCGAAAAAGTGAAGCACCGAGCGCCCTAGGAGCAGGGGAGCGTTCTGCGTGTTCTTGTCGCGGCGATCCGCTGGCTTGTCCGGCGTACCAACATTGCCATCACTCTGCAGGACGCGGCGACTGAAGCCCGCACGTAGACGAGGAAACATCACGACATTGTCCCAGAACGCCAGGTCCTTTACAGGGACGCCCTGCGATGCCAGATACTCGCGCAGCTTTTGAATTTGTGTGCTCTTGCCTGCGCCATCAATACCGGAAAAAGAGACGATGAGTGGGTTCAACGGTCAGCCTCGAAAAAGTAGTCGAGAAAAAGTGTTTCAGTGTCCTGGGCTATTGGGAACATGGCTGGGGCTTGCTGCTGATAACCCTGCAACCGTTCCGATCGCAATTCCAGCTCCTGCCAGCACGCCCAACTTGATCAGCAGGGAGCGCACGCGTCTCTGCTTCGGGGGTGCAATGGCTACTCCAGCCGGCTTCGATGCTGCTCCGCCGCTGGTTTGAATCTGCGGCGCAACCGCCGTCCCATTTGGTTCCTGCTTTTGCTGAGCAGGCTGCGTCGATTCCGGAGCATTGTTTTCCGGCTCAGTTGTGGTGCGGCCCGGATTCTCCGGCAGTTCTACCGGCGGCTGATGGCTAGCAGGAGTCTGCTCCTGCGGTGCTGTTTGCGCGGGCTCCTGATTTTGAGCACCCGATTGTGTCTGCGTGGTGGGCTGGGCCGGCGCTGCCTGAGTTTGAGGCGCATCGGTGGTTTGCTGTGCGCACACCAGCGGCGTTGTCGTGAAACTTACAATCAGTACAAGAGGGCCTGCCATGGCTCGCGCCAGAGTTCGGTTCATGAAAGCTCCTTCAGCGCGCAATTTAAGCTGCGACGGGCAGCTGGGCCGGACTCTCCGCCGGAACTTCTTCCGGAGCGGTCTCTGGCGCAACTTCGAACTGTGGCGCGTCGACCGAGAATCCTGGGAATTTCTGCATCAGCTGATTCACACGTGTGAGTTCGAGCATGGTGGCAATCTCGGGAGAGACGCCGGACAGCTGCAAGCTGCCATCCTGCCGCGCTACCTCTTCCATGCACGTTAACAAACCGTCGATTCCGGAAAGGTCAATGTCCTTCACTCGAGAAAGATCCAGCACGACAAAAGAGGAGTGAGCTGAAAGTTTGCTCTTTAACTCGCGCCCAAGCTTGCGGGCATTTCTGGCGTCCAAAGCTTCAGGCATCTTCACTACAACTGCGGAGGACATATCGGTCATTCCTTCCCTGTTTCGGGTTTCTGATTCAGCGGCGCGGATTTCATCTTCTTTAGAGATGCGGTTTATGAACCGCAGGTTTACATTCCATGAACTACTCAGTCTCCAGCCTGTGCCTCACTGCGCAAAAATGACGTGAGGCCGCCAAATGCTGCCATCGGCTTTGTGTTTCGTCCGATCAGGCGTGCGTCGGACACGCTTACCTCGACGTTTCTGTCGAGGTTGAAAATCTTTTCGTTTCCTACGATCGAATTCTTCACGTCGAGCGCCATGCCGACGTAAGTCCCCCGCATCACGAACGAGTTGTCGATCATCGTCCCGCAATCGACGTGGCAGTCGCGCTCGATAGAACTGATTCCCGCGATCTTGCAGCCGGATGCGATCTTCGATCCTGCGCCGACGAAAGCGGGACCTTGGATCAAGACAGTTGAGTCAATCTCCGCTCCTTCGCCGCACCACAAACCAGGACGCGTCTCCGCACCCACGGGGTGTAGCTGGCATTGGCCGTGCAAGCCGTCCTGCATTAATTGATGAAGGTCCTCGCGATTGCGCAGGCGGTTGACATAGCCCTGGTAGTGAAATCGTTTCTGCTGGGGAATCAAATGGCTGAGCGCACGGCGAACCAGGTCATCTGTATTACGCAACAACGCCGCGTTTACGACCGCGATATCAAGCGATGTTTCACCGCAATACACATGAGTCAGGGGACTCTCAGTTTCGTGGTGAAAATCGACCAGCTCGCGGTAGTTCACATCGGCATAGGTGCCCACGCGGACCAGCAAGATCGTTTCAACTCCCGCGTTGACGTAGTCCGAGATGGCTTGTTCCCAAGCATCGATAAAACTTCCGGAGCGCGCAGAACGCGACGGAAGGACGTGGTCCGACACATTGCGTCCCGATAAAACCTTTGCGGGCAGCGTGCCGAGATCCCGTAATCTCGTGAGCGTGCGATCGAGAAGATTCGCGCCAAGAACATCCACCTTGGCAAACGACCGGCTGGTTTCGGGGGTATTTCTGCCGACAAACGAAAAGGCGCGACGGGGCGACTCTTCCGCACTAACGGTCAATATGGCCGCAATTTGCACTTTCGAAATCTCCCCGTCAACTTTCTTTGCTCGCAGTCAGGCCCTGGCGGATGCTCGATAAAACACCAGAACTAGGCAGCAGTTGCTGTGAATTCCGAGTCCACAAACGCTTCACGAACCGGAAGCGAAATGGCGCCATTTTCCCAACGGGTCGAAGACTTGCTTCGATTGCGTTGGGTGGCCTTGACTTCGTCTTCTTCGCGCGCTTTGCCGAGGAGTTCGCGAATGCGAAGTTTAGCTTTGTGCAGCTGTGACTTCGAGTTTCCTACGGAGCAGTCGAGCAGTTCAGCGATTTCCTGGTGCTCGTAGCCCTCGACTTCATGCAGAAGAAAAATGGTGCGATACCCGTCGGGCAATTCCTTGATAGCGCGGGCAAGCGCGATGCGGTCCACAGATCCGGTCAAACGATCGTCGCGGCTTCCGTATTCGCGGCGCACCTGCTTCGCATCCTGGTTATATGGTTCGTCCAGCGAAATCTGGCGCAATGACTTTTTGCGGAAGTGCATGAGCACGGTGTTCACCGCGATGCGATACAGCCATGTCGAAAGGGCGGAGTCGCCGCGGAATGTCGCCAGCTTGCGGAATACTTGCAGGAATGCATCCTGCGTCAAATCCTCCGCCTCGGCGGTGTTGTTGGTCATGCGCAGGCAGACCGAATAGATTCTGGCTTTGTGGTTATGAAAAAGAGTTGCGAACGCGTCCGCGTCACCTTGCTGAGCGCGTTTTACCAGGTCAAGATCAGAATCAAATCGAACGGCGGTGTCGGTGGTCACTGGGGTTCTCCTTTCAAAATGCCCGTCTGTTGCGCTGTTCCGCTGGGTTTGCGTTTTCTCGATCACAGTACCGAGAGTATGTTTTGTCAGCGGGAATGACCATCCGGTGAGGTCTGTATGCGATGGGTGATGTTGCTGTACCGCATTGATCTGGAACGACCTGCGTCCTACAGGTGCGAAAAAGCCCAATAATCACGCTATTCCCAGCTCAACGGCGCCACAATGCCGTTCAATGCGCATCAGAGTAGCTCAGGGATTTCCTGATGCCCTAGCGAGTATGGCGGCGCGAAACAAATCTGTTGCGCCGGGGTTTAAATAATGCCGCCATCCGTGCTCGATACGTTCTTGCGCGATGCGCGGGGCCTAGATCAGTGGTGTGCTCTCGTGTGTGCCCCAAAAATGCCGCCTTCAACATCTCTCGATACAGAAATTCCTTAGAAAAAGTACAGCGTCGGCAGGATTGTTGATGCGCGCCGGGTGGAATATCTTCGCTTCATAAGAAAGTTGCCCTCAACTGACCCACCTCTCGAGCAGGGGCCGGTTAAATAAGTGAAACCGGCACCTGCTTCTCGCCTCACTCAGCTACTTTCGATTTCTCGCCAATGTACGCGAACCAGAGTTTTCATCCTGTCATCCAAGGGGTCGATTTTCTTTCCGGGAGGAACACTGTGGAAATCAATTCGTTGCGCGAACTCTACGTTGAACAGCTCCGCGATCTGTATGACGCGGAAAACCAGCTCATTAAGGCTCTGCCGAAAATGGCAAAAGAGGCAAGTTCTGACGAACTGCGCCAGGGAATCGAAGAACACTTAGAGCAGACCCGCGGCCACGCCGAGCGGCTCGAGCAAATCTTTGAGCAATTAGGCGAGAAGGCCAAAGGCAAGAAGTGCAAAGCTATGCAAGGCCTGCTGGATGAGGGCAAAGAAGTCCTTGAAGAAGACATGGAAGAGGACACGAAGGACGCCGCGATTATCGCTGCCGCCCAACGTGTCGAGCATTATGAAATATCCGGTTACGGCACCGCGCGCACCTATGCGAATTTGCTGGGTGAAAATGAAGCTGCCGGACTCCTTGAAGAAACCCTGAATGAAGAGAAAGAAACGGACCAGAAGCTGACCCAGCTCGCCGAAGAAATCAACGTCGAGGCGGCTGAGGGCTCGGGCGAAGAGGAAGGTGAGGAAGAAGAGTCGCGTCCATCGCGCGCTCGCAGCTCTTCACCTGGATCGCGCACCCGCAGACGCGTGGCCTGACACCTGGTAAATACATGCGGCAGCCTCCACGGAGGCTGCCGTTTTTCTTTGCGCCGCAATCTTACTCGATGCCGGCCTGCACCACGTGGACGATATTGTTACGGACTGCGTACAGCACCAGGTCGCTGACTGAGTGCAGCTGCAGCTTGCGCATAATGTTGGAGCGATGCGTTTCTGCAGTCTTTACGCTG